>Ga0247831_1000017_pt1 | contig 303869 bp, 272 predicted proteins | sample LaCruzMarch2015__9_FD_192406 | JGI IMG/M metagenome (GOLD analysis project Ga0247831, IMG submission 192406) | Freshwater microbial communities from meromictic Lake La Cruz, Castile-La Mancha, Spain - LaCruzMarch2015_1m | ecosystem: Environmental > Aquatic > Freshwater > Lake | place: Spain... | reverse complement strand
TGACTTTCATTTGGGCCAGCAAATGAAAACGAAGTTTCGGCGGAGCCAAAGCCACTCGGCAGCCGGGCCGAGACCCGGCGGGCTCTCGCCCAGAGAACAAACCCCGCGGGAAGCGAACGAACCCCGACGGGCTGCATCGCAATGCAAAAAACCGCGCCGGGCGCAGCCCCGAACCTGCAGGCGAAACCGCACGCGTGCGGCCACGCAACCCCCAATACCCCTGTCTTTCCGTGCCTTATCAAGGCATCGCCGCCCTCCAGCGTTTTTGATAATGAACCGTGAGCCGACGATTTGCGCCGATGCGTGATCCAAAAGTCGGTCTGCCATCTTTGAAGGATTGTTCATGGCTGCTGCCCCCGCCCCTGCTCCCGACGCCGCCGAAGGCGCTGCGCCGAAGAAAGGCAAGAAGAAGCTGATCATCATCATCGCCGCGGTGTTGCTGGTGGTGCTGGCCGGTGGCGGTGCGGCTGCCTTCATGATGAAGAAGAAGGCCGATGCCGAGGCGGCGGCTGCGGCTGAAGCCGAAGACGGTGATGCCGAGGCGTCTGCCGATGCGGACCCCAAGGACCATGGCGGCAGCCATGCCAAGAAAGACGAGAAAAAAGGCCCGCCGGTGTTCGTGCCGCTCGAGCCCTTCGTGATCAACCTGGCCGATCGCGATGTCGAGCGCTTTGCGCAGATCGGCATCACGTTGCAGCTCGATGACGCCAAGGCGGCCGACGAGATCAAGCTCTACATGCCCGCGGTGCGCAACGGCGTGCTGATGGTGCTGGCGCACAAGACTTCCAAGGAACTGCTCGAGCGCACCGGCAAGGAAAAGCTGGCTGCCGAGATCATGCGCGAGGCGGTGCGTCCGATGGGCATCATCATCGAAGCGCCTGAAGACGAAGACGCGGCTGCAGATGATGTTGCCGACAAGCCCAAGGCCAAGACGAAGAAGAAAAAGAAGAAAGAGCCCGAGCACAATCCGGTGGTCAGCGTCAATTTTTCCAGCTTCATCATTCAGTGACCGAGCCTTCATCATGAGCCAGCAGATCCTGTCCCAAGACGAAGTCGATGCACTGCTGCAAGGCATCACCGGCGAGAGTCAGAAGCTCGACAAGGACGACGCGCCTCAGAGCGGCATCCGCGACTACGACATCTCCAGTCAGGAGCGCATCGTTCGCGGTCGCATGCCGACGATGGAGGTCATCAGCGAGCGCTTTGCGCGCAACATCCGCATCGGGCTGTTCAACTTCATCCGCAAGAGCCCCGAGGTGTCGATCGGCAGCATCAAGGTGCAAAAGTACAGCGCCTTCTTGCGCGAGATCGTGGTGCCCACCAACTTCAACCTGGTCAACATCAAGCCGCTGCGCGGCAACGGGCTGATCGTGTGCGACCCGACGCTGGTGTTCGCGGTGATCGACTCGCTGTTCGGAGGCGCAGGCAAGTACCACACGCGCATCGAAGGACGCGACTTCTCGCCCACCGAGCTGCGCATCATCATGCGGCTGGTCGAGGTGATCATCGGCGAATACAAGAAGGCCTGGGTCGGCATCTATCCGGTGGACATGGAGTACGTGCGCTCCGAGATGCAGCCGCAGTTCGCCAACATCGCCACGCCCAGCGAAATCGTGGTGGCCACGTCGTTCACGCTGGAAGTCGGCGATTCGTCCGGCACCATCCACATCTGCATTCCGTATTCAACGCTCGAGCCGATTCGTGACGTGCTGTATTCGACGATGCAAGGCGACAGCGCCGAGCCCGATCGGCGCTGGGTCAACCTGATGAAAGAGCAAATCCAGTCGGCCAAGGTCGAACTGGTGGCCGAGCTGGCCACCGCACCGGCCACGGTCGAGCAGCTGCTGTCGTTCAAGGTGGGTGATTTCATCGAGCTCGATTTGCAGCCGCAGATCGAGGCGACGGTGTCTGGCGTGCCGGTGATCGGTTGCCACTACGGAATTTCCAACGGGCGCTACGCGCTGAAAGTCGATCAACTGTTGTCCAGCTCATCCAAGGGCTGGTTGGGAGCAAGCAATGTCTGATGAAGCCGCACTGCAAAAGCAGTCAGAAGAAGACGCCATGGCCGCCGAGTGGGCTGCCGCGCTCGCCGAGGCCAAGCCCGGTGACGATCAGGCCATGCATGCCGGCGAGCAGACCGCCGTCGATTCCGTCGCGCCGGCGAAGTTCACCAACTTCTCCAACGAAGGAGCGCCTTCGGCGGGCAACGACATCAACATGATCCTGGACATCCCGGTGCAGCTCACCGTGGAACTGGGTCGCACGCGCATTCCGATCAAGCACATCTTGCAGTTGGCGCAGGGCTCGGTGGTTGAGCTCGAAGCGATGGCCGGTGAGCCGATGGACGTGCTGGTCAATGGCTACCTGATCGCCCAAGGCGAGGTGGTGGTGGTGAACGACAAGTTCGGTATCCGCTTGACCGACATCGTCACGCCGAGCGAGCGCATGCGTCGCCTGAGCCGCGCTGGATGAACTCGGCCATGCCCATGTCGGCACTGCTGTGGTTTGCAGCGATCGTCGTCATGATCCCGCTGGCGCTGTGGCTGCTCAAGCGCTCGCCGCTGGGCGGTTCCTCGTCTGGCGCCGGCAGCATGCGCAGCGTGTCGTCGCTGCCGCTGTCGAACACGCACCGGCTGCTCACCGTCGAGGTGGGGCAGGGCGATCAGCGCCGCTGGCTGGTGCTGGGCGTCACGCCGCACAACATCAATTTGCTGCACACCATGGAGCCACCGACCGAGGCCGCAGCCGCGGGCAGCTCCGGCGGACCCGGTGCCAGCGCAACGGGCGGCTCCTTCGCCCAGGTGCTGGGCCGCCTGCGTGGCCCATCCGCCGGCTCCGGGAGTGAACGTGCCAACTGATCTCGCTCCATGTCTTGCCCGTGGTGGCTCGCCGCGTCGTGTGGTGCACGCTGCCTGCGGCTTGCTCGGCCTGGCGCTGCTGGCGGTGGCTGCGCCCGCGCTGGCACAGAGCACCGGTGCCAGCTTGCCGTTGATCGTCGGGCAGGGCACCCAAGGTGCACAGGGAGCCAGCTATTCGGTGCCGATCCAGACGCTGCTGTTTTTCACCGCGCTGAGTTTTTTGCCGGCGGTGCTGCTGCTGATGACGGGCTTCACCCGCATCGTCATCGTGCTCAGCCTGCTGCGTCAGGCGATCGGCACGCAGGCCGCGCCACCCAATCAGGTGATCGTGGGCCTGAGCCTGTTTCTCACTTTCTTCGTGATGAGCCCGACCATAGACCGCGTCTACAAGGAGGCCTACGAGCCGTTCAGCACCAACCAGATCGCGTTCGATGAAGCACTCAAGCGCGGCGAGGTGCCGATGCGCGAATTCATGATGAAGCAAACGCGTCAGGCCGATGTGATGCTGTTCGCGCGCCTGGCCAAGCTCGATCCGTCCATCAAGACCGAGGACGTGCCGTTCAAGGTGCTGGTGCCGGCGTTCGTGACCAGCGAGCTCAAGAGCGCGTTCCAGATCGGCTTTCTGATCTTCGTGCCCTTCTTGGTGATCGACATGATCGTGGCCAGCGTGCTGATGAGTCTGGGCATGATGATGCTCAGCCCCGTGCTGGTAGCGCTGCCGTTCAAGCTGATGCTTTTCGTGCTGGCCGACGGCTGGAATCTATTGCTCGGTTCGTTGGCGGCGAGCTTCGCCTAGGGAGCGGGAATGGACTCACAACAGGTATTCACCTTTGGCCAGCAGGCGCTGCACATGATGCTGATGCTGTCGGCGCCGCTGCTGCTGACGGTGCTGGCGGTGGGCTTGCTGGTGAGCATCTTCCAGGCGGCCACCCAGCTCAACGAGGCCACGCTGTCTTTCGTGCCGAAGATCCTGGCGGCGGTGGCGGTGCTCACCATCACCGGGCCTTGGATGATCAGCACGCTGGTCGAATACCTGCAACGCATGCTGCAGGCCATCCCCACCGTGGTGGGCTGAGGCGGCCTGCGGTCTTCGCGGGGCTTGCGTGCTCACTTTCACCGAAGCGCAGATCTGGGGCTGGATCGGCCCGCTGCTATGGCCCTTTTTGCGCGTGCTCGCGCTGATGGGTGCGATGCCTGTGTTTGCGCAGCGCAGCGTGCCGGTTCGCGTTCGCGTGGCGCTGTCTTTCCTGATCGCGCTGGCGGCCAGCGCTTCGCTGCCCGAAATGCCGGTGGTGCCGCTGGATTCGCCGCTGGCGGCCATGCTGGTGGTGCAGCAGGTGCTCATCGGGTTGTCGATGGCGTTTGCGGTGCGCATCGTCTTTGCGGCAGTCGAGTTTGCCGGCGAGATCGGCGGCTTGCAGATGGGCTTGAACTTCGCCGGCTTCTTCGATCCGGCCTCGGGTGGCCAGACCACCGCGCTCAGCCGCTTCTTCGGCATGATGGTCAGCTGGCTGTTCATCGTGATCAATGGCCACTTGCTGATCATCGCGGCGGTGGTGCAAAGCTTTCACGCCTTTCCGGTGGGCCCCGAGCCCTTCGCCTTCCTGCGCGCGACGCGTCCCGAGCTGTGGGGCGCCGAGATGTTCAGCCTGGGGCTTTGGATCGCGCTGCCGTTGATCGCCATGCTGCTGTTCACCAACCTTGTGCTGGGTGTGATCGCCCGCGTGGCGCAGCAGATGAGCATCTTTTCGATCGGTTTTCCGATCACGCTGTCGGTGGGGCTGGTGGGCGTGCTGCTGACGCTGTCGCTCATGGAGATGCCCTTCACCTCGGCGCTCGAGCGCATGCTGGGAATGTTCCAGTAGCCCTGCGCTGAAAACCGGTAATGGGCGGGATTCACCCCGCTTCTTCGGCTCAAGTTCGGCCGCCGGCTGGGAACAATCGAATCACGCAGATCCTGCGAGTTGATTTCCCTGCCCGAACGCCATGGCCGACCAAGACAGTCAAGATCGCCAGCTGCCAGCTTCAGCCAAGAAGCTGCAAAAGGCACGCGAGGACGGCAACGTCCCGCGCTCGCGTGATCTGGGCCACTTCGCTGCGCTGATGGCTGGCGGCATGGGCATCGCCTTGATGCTGCCCACGCTGACGGGCTGGCTGCAACGCAGCTTGCAGCGCAGCTTGCACTTCGGTGTCGAGGCGATGCGCGAACCCAAGGTGATGTTCGAGCAGCTGTCGCTGGTCACGCAGTCGCTGCTGCTCGTGGTGGTGCCCATGGGCTTGTTCATGACCCTCGTCGGTATTGCCAGTGCCTTGGCAGTGGGCGGCTGGAACTTCACCTTGAAGCCGCTGGCGCCCAAGGCCACGCCGTTCAAGATCATTTCCGGATTCGGCCGCCTGTTTGCCAAGCAGCAGATGATTGACGCGCTCAAGGCGTCCTTGCTGGCGCTGCTGCTGGGCACGGTGGGCTGCTTCTACCTGTACTACCACGTCGATGAATTCCGCAGTCTGCTGGCCATGCCGCTGCCTGCGGCGCTGGCGCAGACGGGCTCGTCGATCCAGCAAGGCCTGTGGCTGCTGCTGGGTGTGCTCGCGCTGTTCGCGCTGGTTGACGCGCCGCTGCAGAAGTACCTGCACGCCGACAAGCTGAAGATGAGCGTGCAGGAGCAAAAGCAGGAACACAAGGAGTCCGAGGGCAGCCAGGAAGTCAAGTCCAGGCAGAAGCAGCTCATGCGCGAGGCCTCGCGCCGCCGCATGATGGCTGCGGTGCCCACTGCCGACCTGGTGGTCATGAACCCGACCCACTATGCGGTGGCGCTGAAGTACGACGACACCCTGATGGGCGCACCACGGGTGGTGGCCAAGGGTGCCGATCTGATCGCCATGGCCATTCGCGATCTGGCGCGCGACTCGCAGGTGCCGGTGCTGCAGGCGCCGGTGCTCGCCCGTGCGCTGTACGCCCACGCCGAACTCGACCGCGAGATCCCGGCCGCGCTGTTTGCCGCCGTGGCGCAGGTGCTCGCCTACGTTTACCAGATGCGCGCGGCGATGCGCGGACGCGCTGCGATGCCTGGCGAGTTGCCCGAATTGCCGGTGCCGCCCGAACTCGACCCGCACCACAACCTCAAGCCTTCAACGAAGGACGCTGAATGAACCCCCTCGCATTGCAGATCAAGGGCTGGCTGGGCCCCAACGCCGGCGCCATCAAGGCGCTGATGGCACCGGTGTTCATCGTGATGGTGCTGTCGATGATGGTGCTGCCGCTGCCGCCCTTCTTGCTCGACGTGCTGTTCACCTTCAACATCGCGATGGCGCTGATGGTGATGATGGTGGCCTCGTACATGGTGCGCCCGCTCGACTTCGCGGCGTTTCCCACGGTGATCTTGCTGACCACCTTGCTGCGCTTGTCGCTCAACGTGGCCTCGACCCGCGTGGTGCTCATGGAAGGCCACACCGGCCCCGGCGCTGCGGGCGCGGTGATCGAGTCGTTCGGCCACTTTCTGGTCGGTGGCAACTTCGCCGTCGGCCTGATCGTCTTCGCGATCCTGGTGGTCATCAACTTCGTGGTGGTCACCAAGGGCGCCGAGCGCATCGCCGAAGTTGGCGCGCGCTTCACCCTGGACGCCATGCCCGGCAAGCAGATGGCGATCGACGCCGACCTCAACGCCGGCCTGATCGACGAGAAGGAAGCCAAGCGCCGCCGCGCCGAAGTGGGCGACGAGGCCGAGTTTTTCGGCTCCATGGACGGTGCCAGCAAGTTCGTGCGCGGCGACGCGATGGCCGGCTTGCTGATCTTGTTCATCAACATCGTCGGCGGCTTCATCATCGGCGTGGCGCAGCACGGCCTGTCGGCTGGCGAGGCCGCCGACAGCTACATCGTGCTGGCCGTGGGCGATGCGCTGGTCGCGCAGATTCCGGGTCTGCTGATCTCGGTGGCCGCAGCCATGGTGGTCTCGCGCGTGGGCAAGGACCAGGACGTGGGCACCCAGATCGCCGTGCAGATGTTCAATTCGCCGCGCTCGCTGGCCATCACCGCCGGCGTGATCGGCGCGCTGGGCCTGATTCCTGGCATGCCGCACGTGGTGTTCTTGCTGATCGCAGGCGCGCTGGGCTATTCGGCCTGGTGGATGCGCGAGCGTGATCGCCGCGCCAAGGCCGCGCCGGCCAGGTCGACGGCGGTGGCGCCTGAAGCCAATGCCGAAGCCAGCTGGGACGATCTGCTGCCCATCGACACCCTGGGCCTGGAAGTGGGCTACCGGCTGATCTCGCTGGTCGACAAGGCGCGCGATGGCGATCTGCTGGTGCGCATCAAGGGCGTGCGGCGCAAGTTCGCGCAGGACGTGGGCTTCTTGCCGCCGCCCGTGCACATCCGCGACAACCTCGAGCTCAAGCCCAGCATGTACCGCCTGACGCTGCGTGGCGCGGTGGTGGGCGAGGGCGAGGCCTTCCCCGGCATGTGGCTGGCCATCAACCCCGGCGGTGCTTCCACCAACCTGATCGGCACGCGCACCACCGACCCGGCGTTCGGCCTGCCAGCCGTGTGGATCGAGGAACGTCAGCGTGAAACAGCCCAAATGAGCGGCTTTACCGTGGTTGATTGCTCGACCGTGGTGGCCACCCATCTTTCACACTTGATGCAACTCCACGCCGCCAAGCTGTTGGGTCGGGTGGAGGTCCAGCAACTGGTCGAACACGTGACCAAACTGGCTCCGAAGATGATCGAGGAAGTGGTGCCCAAGATGGTTTCGATTCCCGCCCTGCAGAAAGTGCTCCAGCTCTTGCTGGAAGAAGGCGTGCACATCCGCGACATGCGCTCCATCGTCGAGAGCCTGGCCGAACACTCTTCGACCGTCACCGACCCGGCCGAGCTGGCCCGCCGCATCCGCGTGCACTTGGCACCGTCCATCGTTCAGCAGATCTACGGCCCGAGCAAGGAGCTCGACGTCATCGCGCTCGAACCCGATCTGGAGCGTCTGGTCACCCAGGCGCTCACCTCGCCGCATGGCGCATCGCTCGATCCCGGCGTGGCCGACAACCTGGGCCGTCACGCCGCCGAATCGGCCAAGCGTCAGGAAGACCTCGGACTGCCAGCGTGCCTGCTGGTGCCCGACCTGATCCGCGCGCCGATGGCCCGATTGCTCAAGCGAGCCGCACCGCGCATGCGGGTGCTGGCTCACAGCGAAATTCCTGAAACGCATTCGATCCGCATCGGGTCGGTCATTGGAGGTACAGCATGAACGTCAAACGTTTCACCGCGCGCAGTTCGCGAGAGGCTCTGGCCATGGTTCGCCAGGCCCTGGGCGAAGACGCCATCGTGCTGTCCACCAAACCCTCAGGCGACGGCGTCGAGGTGCTGGCAATGGCCCCCGAAAGCATGCAGCAGATCGAGCGCATGGCCACCGATGGCGCGCCTGCAGCGGCACCGGCCCTGTCGCCGACCGCACCCGCAGCCCAGACCCGGCCAGTTGCGCCTGCCGCAGCGCGTCAGCGTCCGTCGCTGGCGTCGCGCACCGCGGCTGCCATGCCCACCGAGGCGTTGGCCGAATCGTCGGTCGACGACGATGTGGCGCGGCTGAACATGAGCACCTTGTCGTTTCAGGACTATGTTCGCGAGCGCATGCTCAAGCGTCGGCAGCTCGCGCTGCAGGCCGAATCGGCCTCGTCACGCCCGGCTCCTGCAGCCGACAGCGCGCCTGGCGTGCTGGCATCGCGCATGACCGACAAGCCAGCAAGTCCCAAGGCGGCGCCAGCCAAGGCGAAAGCCCCCGAGAACATTCCGGTGCTCACCGCGCTGCACAGCGAAGCGGCTGCGATGTATGTCGATCCACCGCCCGTGACGCTGGCGCATGAGCCACCGGTGCTGCGTGAAGAGGTTCGTGGCCACGCTCGCGCGCCGGCCGCTGGCTCGGCACAACCTGCCGCAGCAGCTGCCGCTGCCGGCGTGGCACGCCGCGATCAGCAAGACATGATGAACGAGCTGCGCAGCATGAAAGGCATGATCGAAGAGCGCTTTGGCGCGCTGGCCTTCATGGAAAAGCTGCAGCGCCAGCCCGCACAGGCGCGGCTGACGCAAAAGCTGCTCGACTGCGGCTTCTCGCCCGCGCTGATCCGCCGCCTGGCTGACGGCATGGGTCCTGAAGTCACCGACGAGATGGCCTGGGCGGCCCATGTGCTCGAGCGCAATTTGCACAGCGCCGATCGCGAACCTGCACTCGAGGACCAAGGCGGCGTGTTCGCGCTGGTCGGTGCCACCGGTGTGGGCAAGACGACCACCACCGCCAAGCTCGCTGCGGCCTTCGCCACGCGCTACGGCGCAGCGCACCTCGGACTGATCACGCTGGACGCCTATCGCGTCGGTGCACACGAACAGCTGCGCGCCTACGGCCGCATCCTCGGTGTGCCGGTGCACACCGCTCACGACCGCGCCTCGCTCGAAGACCTTCTCGATTTGTTGTCGGCCAAGAAGATGGTGCTCATCGACACGGCCGGCATGGCCCAGCGCGACACGCGCACCCGTGAGCTGCTCGACATGCTGGCTCACCAGTCGATCCACAAGCTGCTGGTGGTCAATTCGGCCGCGCAGGGCGAGACGATCGAAGACGTGCTGGTCGCCTACCGCGCCAGCGCCTGCCGCGGTGTCGTGCTGTCAAAGATGGACGAAGCCGTCAAGCTCGGTCCGGCGCTCGACGCGCTGATCCGCCACAAGCTCACCGTGCTCGGCGTGGCCAACGGCCAGCGGGTGCCTGAAGACTGGCACCGCCTGTCGTCACACGCGCTGATCCACCGCGCGCTGCACCCCACCGTGGGCAGTGCCTACCGCATGGATTCCAGCGAAGTGAACCTGATCTTCGCCGCACCGCAACACCAGTCGCATCCGTTGGCTGGCAAGGCCGTGCGTCACGACGAACTGGCAGCAGTCTGAACACAAGCGTCCCCATGATCCCCATGAAATCAGTGTCCTCCAGGCCGCTTGACCAAGCCGACGGCTTGCGGCGTTTGTTTGCCCACTCGCAGGTGTGCTTCGTGCCGGTGGTGTCCAACCCACACCTGGCCTTCGGTGGCGTGATGCTCGAGCGGCTGTGCAGCGGTTTTGCCGAACAGGGCTGCCACACGCTGGTGGTCGATGCGGCCGAGAACTCGCCCGAACCCGGCGAGATGGCCGACGTCGATCTGGCCGCGTGCATCGAGACGCTGTCTGGCGAGGTGTCGTATCTGGCCGCACGCGGGCTGCCGCTGCGCCACGTGGATTCGCGAGGCTCCACCGCCGGGCTGCTCGATGCGCTCGAGCGCGCCGCACCCGCAGCCGATGTGGTGCTGGTGCATGCCTCGGCCAGTGACCTGTGTCGGCTTTTCATGAACAACGATCTGCTGAGCCGCCCGCGTCCGCTGCTGCTGGCCGAGGACCATCCGATCAGCGTCAAGCACGCCTACTCGAGCCTGAAGCTGCTGACCCAGCGAGCCGGCTTGATGGTGCACGACCTGATGCTGGTGGCAGCACCTCAGTCGCCGCGTGCCGAGCGCATCGCCATTCAGATTGCCACCTGCGCCGATGACTTTCTGGGCGCGGTGCTGCACGACTGGATCCAGGTCGATCCGGCCGGCGATGCGCGTGCTGCCGCGTCGCCCGCGCTGCGTCGCTGGGTGCGTGACACTCTGCACACTGCCGCTGGCGTTGCAGCCGGTGGATACCCCGCACAGATGGACATGCGCGAGAGCGCATTCAACTGAATTTCCGGAGCCAAAACATGTCCACGTACACCGCCAAAGGACAGCTCGACAACTCGTCGATGCTCAAGCAGTACAGCCCGCTGGTGCGCAGACTGGCCCACCAGATGATCGCCAAGCTGCCGGCCAACGTCGAGCTCGACGACCTGATACAGGTGGGCATGATCGGCCTGGCCGATGCGCTCACGCGCTTCGACGTGGCGCAGGGGGTGCAGTTCGAGACCTTCGCCACCCAGCGCATTCGCGGCGCCATGCTCGACGAGCTGCGTGGCAACGATTACCTCTCGCGCGGCACGCGCAAGCAGCAACGCAGCATCGAGTCGGCGGTGCACAAGCTGGAACAGCGCATGGGCCGCGCGCCGGTTGAAAGCGAGATCGCCCGCGAGATGGGCATCACGCTGCTCGAATACCAGGAACTGCTGGGCAAGGTGCGCGGCACGCAGCTGGTCTACCTCGAAGACATGTCCGGAGACGACGGCGACCAGGACTTTCTGGACCGCCACGTGGCCGACGAATCGTTCAACCCGCTGGCGCAGTTGCAGGACAACCGCATGCGCGAGGCGCTGGTGGCCGGCATCAAGAATCTGCCCGAACGCGAGCAGTACGTCATGAGCATGTACTACGAGCACGACATGAACCTCAAGGAAATCGCCGCGGTGCTCAAGGTCACCGAGTCGCGGGTGTGTCAGCTGCACAGCCAGTCGATCGCCCGGTTGCGCGTCAAGCTGCGCGAATACTGATCGGCCACCGCGCCCGATCCGAAAGCCCTTGAAGGCCTGGCCCTGGCCCCTGCCGGCGCTGCTGAGCTGGGCGCTGGCGTGGGGCGTTTTTGCTGCCTTGCGATCGGCCGATGCGGCTGCGTCCATGGCGCTGCTGGCGGGCGTGCTCGCAGGCGGGTTGCCAGCGTTGATCTCGCCTTGGCCTTTGACCGTGTGGCGCCGTGCCTTCATGGCCGGCGGCTTTCCGCTGTCGCTGGCACTGAGCGGCACGGCAGCGGCAGAACTGCCGGCCTGGGCGTGGTTGCTGCCGCTGGCGCTGCTGGTGGCCATCTATCCGATCAAGGCGTGGCGCGATGCCCCGTTTTTCCCAACACCGCGTGGCGCCCTTGAGGGTCTGAGTCGACTCGCGCCGCTGCGCACCGATGACCGCGTGCTCGAAGCCGGCTGTGGTCTCGGCGACGGCTTGCGCGAACTGCACGTTGAATTTCCGCAGACGCGCATCGACGGCATCGAATGGAGTTGGCCGCTGCGTCTGGCGTGTCAGTGGCGCTGCGGCTTTGCACGCGTGCGCCGTGGTGACATCTGGCAGGCCGACTGGTCGCCTTTCCAGATGGTCTACCTGTTTCAACGTCCGGAGAGCATGCCGCGCGCTGTCGACAAGGCCAAGCGCGAACTGGCAAACGGCAGCTGGCTGGCCAGCCTTGAATTCGAGGCTGCGCAACTCGAGCCCGATGCGGTTCACCGCTGCAAGGATGGCCGCTGCGTGTGGCTGTATCAGCAGCCGTTCAAGCCACGCAGGGTGCAAGCGCCAGCCCACGGCTGAGGTCAAGGCCTGAGCTCACGCTCCGGGTCGGCCTTGCGGTCAAAATCGTGGCCTGAGCGCTGTCGCTGTTCACGGCGCGTGGCTCAGCCATCCAACCCAGGGAGTGCGTCCATGCCCGGTCTGTTGCCACTTGTCGATCCTGACGGCCTGCTCGAGTTCTCGGTGGTCTACACCGACCGTGCGCTCAACCACATGTCCAAGCGCTTTCAGCAGGTGATGAAGGACATCTCGGCCACGCTGAAAGAGGTCTATCACGCCCGATCTGCGGTGGTCGTTCCGGGCAGCGGCACCTTCGGCATGGAAGCCGTGGCCCGCCAGTTCGCCACCGGTCGCAAGGTGCTGGTCATCCGCAACGGCTGGTTCAGCTACCGCTGGACGCAGATCTTCGACATGGGCGGCATCCCGTCGGAATCCATCGTGCTCAAGGCGCGCCGCACCGGTCCTGGCAAGCACTCGCCCTTTGCACCCGCGCCCATCGAAGAGGTGGTGGCCACCATCCGCGCGCAGCGCCCTGAGGTGGTGTTCGCTCCGCACGTGGAAACCTCGGCCGGCATGATCCTTCCCGACGCCTATTTGCGTGCCGTGGCCGATGCGGTGCACGAGGTGGGTGGGCTCTTCGTGCTGGATTGCATCGCCTCGGGAACGATCTGGGTCGACATGCAAGCCTGTGGCGTCGACGTGCTGGTGAGCGCGCCGCAAAAAGGCTGGAGCGGCTCGCCGTGTGCCGGCCTGGTGATGCTGAGCGATCTGGCCCGCGAGCGCATCGACAGCACGCAAAGCACCAGCTACGCCTGCGACCTGCGCAAGTGGCTGCAGATCATGGAGACCTATGAGGGCGGTGCTCACGCCTACCACGCGACCCTGCCCACCGATGCGCTCACCCTGGTGCGCGACGTGATGCTGGAGACCCGCACCTATGGCTTTGCGCGGGTTCGCGCCGAGCAGCAGCGTCTGGGGGACGCCGTGCGGGCGTTGCTGGTCGCGCGTGGTTTCAAGAGCGTGGCGGCCGAGGGCTTTCAGGCGCCGGGCGTGGTGGTCAGCTACACCGAAGACGCCGAGATGCAGACCGGCAAAAAGCTGATGGCGCAGGGTCTGCAGATCGCCGCTGGCGTGCCGCTGCAATGCGACGAGGGGGCTGATTTCCAGAGTTTTCGCATCGGGCTGTTCGGGCTCGACAAACTGCACGACGTCGACGGCACCGTGGCCCGGCTGGCCGCGGCGCTCGACCGCTTGCCACCTTCGGTGGCCTGATTGAATCAACCCAGGGGTTTTCGATGAAACGCGCAGTGATCGGTGTGCTGCTGGTGTGTGCGACCGGCACGGCTTTGGCCGATTGGGTGCGCATCAGGAGCGATGGCGCGGTGACCGTGCTGGCCGACTCAGGATCGGTCTCGCGCAGCGGTGACTTGGCCACCATGTGGAGCATGATCAACTACACCACGCCACGCAAGACTGACGACGGCGAGGAGTACCTCTCGTCGCGCCAGCGCCTGGAGTACGACTGCACCGACAAACTCAGCCGTCGGCTCGAGTTCGATCGCTATTCCGATCTGTCGGGTCTGGGTCGGGCGGTGTATTCGAACAAGAACGCCAGCGCATGGAGCCCGGTGACGCCGGGCTCGGTGGCCGGCGAGTTGTTCAAGTTTGCCTGCGGCGCCAAATGATCGGCGCAGGCGGACCGCAACTCAGTACTGGGTGTGCTTGACCGACCAGTACGGCTTTTCGAGCAGGGCAAAGATGCGTTCCATGCGCGCGTCGAGCCAAGCGGCAAAGCCTGAGAGTTCCGGGGTGTTGTGGTTGCTGTTGTCCATGGTTCGCTCCAGGGTTGCAAGGCGGCGGTCGCCCTGCGGTGTGATGGGATTTCAGCAGCCCTGTGCCTTGAGCACCGCAACGCTGATGTGCCTAATTTAGCCCACTCGGCGCGATTGCCCATCGGATTCATCCACCAGGGTCGCCGACAAACCACACTGCTCGATTCACGGCGGGCTTGCCCTTGGGGGTGAGCCCACGCCTTTGTGGCAGCATGAAATCCCTCAACCCTTTTCAGACGACAGCAACAGCCATGGAAATCGACGGACCCGACCCCAAAAAACTCAAAAGCATCGTCAAGGCATGGCCATCGATCGATGGCCGCGCATTCGCCATTCGGCTTGAGTTGTCCGACAGCGTGATCGATCTTGAACTCGATGACGAACGGCTGCGGCAGCTGCTGATGGCCCTGATGCAGTCATCGGTGGTGTGCTCGCAAAAACGCACCGACCTGCCCGACATCAAGGGCAGCGATCCGGCCCAGGGCGTGCAGATCCCGGCCACTGCCATCGATGTGGTGCCCATGGAAGAGTCCCGCAAACGACTGGTCATGCGCGTGGGCACCGTCGACTTCCATCTGATGATCGGATCGTCGGCCACGGCGAAGTCGCTGGCGATGGCGCTGACGGCCTAGTCACCGCAGCGGCATCTACCGATGACTCCAGCATCGCCGCGATCGCCGCATCCTCGGCGTGTCTTTGTGCTCGGTGCCACCGGCACCATCGGTCGCGCCACCGTGGCCGCGCTGGTGCAGCGTGGCCACGAGGTGGTGTGTTTCGTTCGCGCGCGCGCGGGTGTCGGCGGCGCGATGACGGGGCAAGACAGCGAACGCCTGCTGAGCGGCGCCACGTTGCGCTTTGGCGATGTGTGCGACGCGGCGTCGCTGGCTCGCGATGGTTTTTGTGGCGAGCGATTCGATGCGCTGGTGTCGTGCCTGGCCTCGCGCACCGGAGCGCCCAAGGACGCCTGGGCCATCGATCACCAGGCCCATGAGCATGCGCTGGCAGCGGCGAAGGCCGCCGGCGTCACCCAGTTCGTGTTGCTGTCGGCCATCTGCGTGCAAAAGCCCTTGCTGGCCTTTCAGCACGCCAAGCTGGCCTTTGAAAAATCGCTCATCGAATCCGGCCTGAGCTATTCGATCGTGCGGCCCACTGCATTCTTCAAGTCGCTGTCCGGCCAGATCGATCGCGTCAAGCGCGGCAAGCCTTTTCTGGTCTTCGGCGACGGCACGCTGACCGCATGCAAGCCCATCAGCGACGGCGATCTGGGCCGCTACATCGCCCAGTGCCTTGACGATGAGAGCCGCCGCAACCGAGTGCTGCCCATCGGCGGGCCGGGCGAGGCCATCACATCAAGGCAGCAAGGCGAGCGCCTGTTCGCGCTGCTCGGCCAGCCACCTCGCTTCAAGCAGGTGCCGGTGAAACTGCTCGACGTCATCATCGCCGTCCTGAGCGCGGCCGGCCGGCTGGTGCCTGCGCTGGCCGACAAGGCCGAGCTCGCTCGCATCGGCCGCTACTACGCCACCGAATCCATGCTGGTGCTTGACCCCGCAACCGGGCTCTACGATGCGCAGGCGACGCCGTCGACGGGCACCGAGACGCTGTTTGATTTCTATGCCGGTCTGGTCAGCGGTGCCATCGCGCCCGAGCGCGGCGACCACGCGGTTTTCTGAGCTCATTGCGGGCTGCACGCCGGCCCGGGTTTCCAAGGTGATACATGCGCTCACTGTTTGACCGTCAGCGCGCGGCGTTCGCGCTGGACATGATGCCCAGCCACGGCACTCGCATCGACAGGCTCGATCGGCTGCAGGCCATGACCGAGCGCATCGCACCGCAACTGGCCGAGGCGATCTCGGTCGATTTCGGACATCGACCCGCCGCGATCACCGAATTGGCCGAGGTGATGACGGTGCTCGCCGGGATCAGGCACACCCGCGGCCATCTGCGGCACTGGATGCGCAGCCGGCGCGCGGCGACGTCACTGCCGTATCAACCGGCGAGCTGCCGCATCACGCCGCAGCCATTGGGCGTGGTGGGTGTGGTGTCGCCCTGGAATTACCCCTATCAGATGGCCATCGCGCCGGCCGTGGCAGCGATCGCGGCGGGCAATCGCGTGATGATCAAGCCGTCCGAACTCACGCCGCTTACCTCGCAGCTCATTCACGAGGCCGTGGCGCAGGCCTTTGACGCCGAGGAACTCGCCGTGGTGCTGGGCGATGCCGATGTGGGCCGTGCATTTGTCCAACTGCCGTTCGACCACCTGCTGTTCACCGGATCGACGCAAGTCGGCCGTCAGGTGGCGATGGCCGCGGCCGCCAATCTGACACCGGTCACGCTGGAGCTTGGCGGCAAGTCTCCGGCCATCCTGGGCGCCGACTTCGACGCGGCCCGCGCTGCCGATGCCTTGGTGGCCACCAAGCTGTTCAATGCGGGCCAGACCTGCATGGCACCCGACTATGCGATCGTGCCCAGGCGGCGCATCGATGAATTCGTGGCCGCCGTTCAGGCCAGCACGCGGCGCATGTATCCCCATGCACTGAACAACCCCGACTGCACCAGCATCATCAGCGAGCGGCATCTGGCCCGTCTGCAAGGCCTGCTGGACGACGCGCGAAGCCGCGGTGCCACGGTGGTGACCTTGTCTGCTGGCCAAAGTGGTCGTTTGCCGCGCATGCTGCCGCCCGCGCTGGTGCTGGGTGTCCATGGGGGCATGCAGATCATGCAGCAGGAGATCTTCGGCCCGCTGCTGCCGGTGATGGCCTATGACGACCTTGACGAGGCGCTGGCCCATGTGAACGCGCAACCCAGGCCATTGGCGCTGTACTGGTTCGGGCGTGATGCCACCACGCGCGAGCGCGTCCTGCGCGAAACCATTTCAGGCGGCGTCACGGTCAACGATTGCCTGATGCATTTCACTCAGGAAGACCTGCCTTTCGGCGGCGTCGGTGCCAGCGGCATGGGTGCTTATCACGGCGAGGTGGGCTTCAAGACCTTCAGCAAGGACAAGCCCATCTTCATCCAGAGCCGCTGGTCCGGGGTGCCGCTGATGTACCCGCCCTACGGACGCGTCTTTCGAATGATGGCCAAGCTGCTGCGCCGCATCGGCTGACGGCCCGCCCTCATCGGGTCTGATGTGACGGTGTTGGGCTTACCGGGCGGCCTTGAGCGCTGTCGTCATGTGAATCATGACCGAGGTGGTCCACGCCAATGAAAACAAGCCCGAAAGGGATATGAAGAAGGCCAGACTTTTCCAGCCTATGGGTAACAAGTCATCCACAAACCCGACGGTGGTGTAGCAACTGCCGGAAAACAGCAGGCCCTTGATCAAATCAGGAACCAGGCCCAGCGCCACCAGACCCACAGCCCAAAAGAAAATCTCGGCCACGTGAATCAGGGCAATGAGAATCAAGCTGAAATAAAACCAGAAAAACACGCTTCTGTGGCGTTTGAGCAGCAAGGCTTTGTCTGCATACAGATCGAATCGAAACAGTATCGAATTGATCGACAGGCCATGGAATATCAGGATGGCCGTCAAGCCCGCCAAGCCCACCACCACATCTAGGAACAATCCAAAAAACGAGAAGTTGTGGAGTTCGGCTGTCATGGTCGGACTGTAGGTGTAAGTTCAGGTAACACGGAGCCGCTTGGGTGTGAGGGGCACTTCCCAGACCGAAGTTGAAGTCGCTGAGCACCTTGCCGCAGCGCACAAGCCGTAACAAGTCTGAGGCGGTTGTTGTCGCACCGACGAGGTTCGCGGCGTTATACCTAGCACCCTCACGCTGTTTCAGGAAATTTCTCATGCGCAACTCCTCTGTTCTGATCCCCACGGTGTCTTCGCCCAGACGCGGCGTGCCGCGCTCACTGTGGATTGGCGGCGGTCTGCTCAGCCTGGTGGCTGCCGCGCTGGCCGGTGCGCTGATCACGCGTTCGATCGATGCCGCTTCGGTGTCCGGTGCGCAAGCGGCATTCGCGGCTGCACCCGAGAGCACAGCACCGATCCAAGCGACAGCCGACAGGGCTGTGCAGGCAGCTCCTAAGAACCTCGCCACCCAGGCTGCCGTGCCCATCTGCACGAACTGCGGCACGGTCGAGTCCGTCAGACAGGTGGAACTCGAAGGCCAAGGCACCGGGCTCGGTGCGGTGGCCGGTGGTGTGGCAGGCGGGCTGCTGGGCAACCAGTTCGGCAGCGGCAAGGGCAAGACCGCCATGACGGTGCTCGGCGCTGTCGGCGGCGGCCTGGCGGGCAACCAGGTCGAAAAGAAGGCGCGCAGCGAAACGGCCTACCGGGTCAGCGTGCGCATGCAAGACGGCAGTGTCGGCACCTTCCAGCAGAGCCAGTCGTTTGCCGTGGGCACCAAGGTGGTCGTTGATGGCCAGACCTTGCGCATGGCCAGCAGCGCTGTCAGCCAGTAGTTCGCTGGGCGTGCCATGGCTCGTCTGAGCGTGGGCCAAAGATGAAGCCTGGCCCACAAATCAAAAAGGGTCAGTCCCTTTTGAGAACTGACCCCTTGATTCACTGGTGCGGCTGGCAGGAATCGAACCCACGACCCCTTGGTTCGTAGCCAAGTACTCTATCCAGCTGAGCTACAGCCGCAGCGAGCGGCGACTATACACCGGCAAATCAGCTTCTCCGGGGCCGCAGCGGCAGTTTGTGCGCTTGTCGCGCAAGCCTCAGCGAGGCGCTTGCGCCACCCATTGGCGAAACAAGGCTTCGACCTCGCGAACCATGCCGACGTCTTCGAAAAGCAGCTCTCTGGATTGCGCCATGCGCTGTGAGATGTCGGTGCGAAGTTCGCTGCGCGACGCGATCTCTACCGCTCGGCGCACGTAGTCGGCGCCATTGCCTGAAATGCCGTCTGCCACGCCCATGCGGCCGAACAGCGCGCGGGTCTGTGATGACCTGAGCGTGGGTCCGGCCAGCGTGACCACCGGGGTGGCCGTGGCAATCGCATCGAGCGTGGTGCCGCCGCCGCTGAAGTGCGGTGTGTCGAGGACGACGTCAGACGCGGCCAGCAGCGCCATGTAATCGGCCCGCGCCATGAAGGGCAGGAAAGCCACCCGACTCATGAGGGGCCCCAGACGCCGCGTCAGTCGCTGGGTCAGCGCGATGCCCCAGGCCTTGATGGGCGCTTGCACCAGCCGGATGCGGGCTTGCGGGTCGGACTCGAGGATGCCTGCGAGCAGATCGTCAAAGTCCGGGTGCAGCTTGTAGGGCGTTTGCACGCAGGTGTACAGCCGCTCACCCGACGCCACGCCGAGCGCGCTGCGGTCCGCCGGGCGGCCTGCCCATTCGACCTTGGGCAAGTGGGCGTAGGTCACTGACGGCGACAGCAGGGCCAGCCGCTCGCTGTACCAGTCGGCCGCGTCGTCGGACTCGGCGCTCGCCCACGACAGGTAGTGATCGATGGTGTCCACGCCGGTGGTGTCGGGGTGACCGTAGAAGGCGCATTGCACGGGTGCCAGCCGCGAAAACGCGAGGAAATAGGTCACTGGCTCCATGCCGATGTCGGCGTAGAGCAGCACGTCGAGCTGCGCGTCGCCGAGCTGCTTTTGCATTTCTCCCAGCCGGTTCGGCAGCACGGCGTGGTGGTCTGCAGCGCGCTTGAATGCCTCTGAAGTGGCATCGGGCGGCTGTCGGGTGGTGAAGACGAAGACCTCGAACTCAGGGCGCGCGAGCTCTTTCACCAGCCCCAGCACATAGCGGCCCACCGTGTGGTCGCGCAGGTAGGTCGACACGATGCCCACGCGAATCGCTCGGCCGGTCTTGGGTGGCGGCTGTTCGCAATGGCCGGCCACGAAGCTGAGCGCGGGGCAGATGTCGCGGTACATCGCGGCCAGATCGCTGAGCAGCCGGCGGTTGTTCAGCCCGTGATAGGCCAGATAGAAGGGCGTGACCGCACCCACTTCCTTCATGGGGTCAAACAGACTGCCATCGGTTTGCCGCAGTGCTTCGATCGATCGGGCGAAGCGCGAGCGGGCCTCGCGAATGTCAGCGGTGGACTGCGGTATGGGCGGCAACAGCAGTCCGGCGCGAACCTCCAGGCCGAGGTTGCGCCGCGCGTCGCTGGGCTTCAGGCGGGCTGCCGCGGCATAGGCGGTCAGGGCCGCGGCAATCTCGCCCTGGTGGGCCAGGATGTTGGCCAGCCCTTCATGGGCCACGCCGTAGTCGGGCCGCAGCTCAAGCGCGCGCTGCGCGTAGGGCTGGGCCTTGTCTGTGTCCCCCTGGGCGTGCAGGGTGGTGCCGATGTTGAAGTGGGCGGCAAACGAGTCGGGTGCCAATGCCAGAGCGCGCTGGTAGGCGGCCAGCGCGGCTTGCGGTGTTGCTTCGACTCGCAGCACATTGCCCAGCTCGATCTGGAGCTCGACGCTTGAAGGCTGTAGCCGCGCGCCTTCTTCGAGCAGCAGCAGGGCCTGGCCGTGTCGATCACTCCTGATCAGCAGCGTGGCCAGCGCGATGCGGCTCATGCTGAGTCGCGGGTCCAGCGAGAGCGCCTTTTGAAAGGCCACGGAAGCCTCGCTCTCGCGCCGGGTGTTGAGCAGGCACTGGCCGAGGTTGTGGTGCGCCCATGAAAACTGCGGCGCCAGTTCGGTCACCCGGCGAAAGTGCTTCGCGGCCGAGGCGAAATCCTTGGTTTGCAACTGGAGGTTGCCCAGGTTGTAGAGCAGCCCGGGCTGGTCAGGCCAGCGCGTCAGCGCAGATTCGTACAGCGCGATGGCCTCGGCCGGCCGCTTGGCCTTTTGCAAGGCCTCGGCTTCTTGGATGACGGTCTCGAGGGTCTGGGCCACGGCGCTGCTCTTTGGACAACCGCGATCAGTTGTGCACGAACAGCGCGTGGTCCAGCACCACATAGCCCGAGGGATCAGGGTGCTTTGCGCGAACTTCTTGCACAAAAACCGCGTCGGCCTCGAAGGCCGTCGAGTTGTAGCCCACGGCCTTGGCCACACGCGCGTCGGTCACGTAGGCGCCCAGATCGATGTAGCCGGGCCGAAAGTGGGTGCGGAACAGGCCATAGGTGTCGCGGTTGCCGTTGTGATGGACGGCCTCGTTGTGCACGCAGTGGCTGGCCACCATCACGGTCTCGGGCTTGCGCTCGAAGGCCCTCAGCACGTACTCGACGAACACTGGCATGTAGTAGTTGTCGTCGTTGGTGAACAGCACGTGGCTTTCGTCACCCACGAAGTTCTGCAAGGCCCATGAGGTGGGCGTGTGGCCGTAGTCGTTGTGGCGAGTGGGCGTTTGCTGGTAGCGGATGTTCGGGTGCTCGCGCAGGAAGGGTTGCATCAGCGCGGCATGCGGCTCGTCGGGGCCGTCGTGCACCACATAGAGCGTCCAGCGCGGATCGGTCTGCGCCAGGAATGAGTGGATGAGCACGGGCAGATTCTTGTAGCGCTGGAAGGCGCGCACGATCACGGCTATTCGGCTGCTGTTCATGTTGGTGATCTCCTGGGTTCACGGCGGCCTCAGCCCAGGATCGCAGCTTGCCGATAGCACTCGGCCATGCGTTCGGGGTTGCCTTCTGATTGCGCGAGCTGAGCCAGCGTGAGCCAGGCCATGCGGCGCGAGGCGATCGGCAAATCGGGGTGCTTGGCAGCGGCTTCGAGCGGCTCGCGGGCCTTGCCCCACAGTTGGCGCTCGGCCAGCACCGCACCCACGGCATGCGCCACCGCAGGATCGCGCGGAAAGGCCAGGCGGGCTGAGTCGAGCCGTGGCAGCCAGTCGGCGCCGATGCCGCCGACCGAGCAGGCCAGCGCGTGCGACAGCGCTTCGCGTTCGTCTGCGGCTGTGGTTTCGATGCGGTTCCAGCCCGGACGCAGCCAGGTGCGGGCGTCTTCTGGGCAACCTAGCTTGGCGGCGCGCACCGCGGCACGAGACGCCACAAAGACATCGCGCCGATCGGCCGCATCCAGCGCGTTCCACATGCGGCGCAGCTGATCGATGTCGTGCGCAGATTCCAGGCATTCGATGGCCAGCGAGCGCAGCATGCCCAGCCCGACGTCTTTTGACAGACCCTGGTGCTTGATCAGCTGACGCGCGGTCTTCAGGCCCTCTTGCGGCTTTCTCGCCAGCCTGGATGCCTGCAACCTCAGGCGCAGTGCCTGGGTGCGCCGCGACAGGCCTTGCGGCAAATCGTTGAGCAGGCTCAGACTGCGTGGTGCGTCGCGGTCGTCGATGGCCCATTCGGCCGCGAGCAGCCGAGCGCCTTCTTCGGCGGCGCGTGCCGAGGCATTGCCCTTGGCGCGCTCGAACACGCGCGACAGCATGTCGTCGCGTGTGGCGCGGTCTTGCAGTCGATGCGCGCTGCCTGCGGCCAGCAGCATGCCCAGCACGCTGAATTCGGCGTCTTGCTGCAGCTCGGGCGTGCCGTCCTGAATCGCCAGTGCGCGCTGCGCGGCGGCTTTAGAGCGGCTGAAGCGGCCGCTGAAATACTGCGACAGCGACTCGCGCAAGGCCGCCTGCGCGGTTCTCTCGCGACGTGCGACGCGCCACAGGCGGGCGCGCTTGGGCAGCCCCGTGAGCGAGTTGATGGCATCGATCAGCGACACCAGCACGAAGCAGCTGCCCACCAGGATCAGCAAAAACAGGTTGAGCGAGATGTCAAACCGCCAGGTGCCGGCGTACACGCTGACCAGACCGTCGTTGGCACCCAGCGTCGATGACGCCACCACGGCCGCGCCGAACAGCAAGATGAACCAGATGACGGCGCGCATCGCGTCGGCCGGGGCTCAGCGACCTGCCGAGACGGCCGCCAGCGCGACCAGGGTGTCGTCGGGCCTGGGGGTGGTGACCTGTCGTGACATCGACGAGACCTGACGCACGAGATCAAGCGCCAGCCCGGTGCGCCGCGAGCTGCGGTCGAAGTAGCGCTCGAGCGCGGCCTGCACCACCTGCAAGTCACGCTGTGCGGTGTCGAACTGCCGACTCAGCAAGGCCAGCCGCGCGTTGAGCAGACGCAGCTTGACGTTTTCGCGCACGAAGAAGGCGTTGTCGGGCGCGAGCAGCATGGCTTCAGGATGGTCGATGCGGGTGACGCGCACCAGCGATTTGATTTCCAGCCACACGCGTTCAGAGGCGGCCTTCCAGCTCGCATTCCAGTCGGGCCACCAGGTGGGCAGTACAGGTGCCACTGGGGCAGTCGCTGGCGCTTGCGCGTTGGACAGCAGCGGAAGTTCGTCGATCAGGCGCACCGCCTCGTCGAGCTTGATGCTCAGGCTGGGAATGTCGGGCGCGCTCACCGACTTGACCCGATCGAGGTCGCGTGCGATGGCGCGGCGCACGCCTTCGAGCCGTGGCTGGTCGTAGCGGGCCAGGCGCTCATCGGCCTGCTTGAGCATGGCCACCAGCGGCTCCGCACTGCCGGTGATGGCGGTTTGCTGCATCGCCACGCGCAAGCCGGTGTCGATGTCGACCAGCAGGTTCTCGTCACGCGAGCGTGACATCGAACGCATCAGATCTTCCAGCTGGGTGCGCTGGATGGCCACTTCAGCCAGCCGCGCTTCGAGCAGCGCCACCTTGGCCGACGCCGCCAGCACGCTGTCTTGGGACTGCTTGGCCAGCATCTGGGCCTGGCTGGACTGCTTTTGTCCCTCGTCAAGGCGCAGCACGAGTTCTTTCTCGATGGACTCGACGCGCTGGCTGGTTTTCCAGGCGATCACCAGGCTCACACCGGCCACCACCGCAAGCACCGCTGCCAGCGAATACCACCAGCGGATGTCGCTGCCCTGCGCTTCAGGTTGCACCGATGGCTGGGGCGTGGCGCTGGACGCTGGAAGCAGTGCCGGCTGGGCGGGTTCTTCGGCTCTGGAGGTGTCGTTCACGATGCCGCAGATTGTAGGGAGGCCACCACTTCAGCCACGCCGGGTCTGGACTGCAAGACCTGCGAGAAACCGGCGCGCTGCGCGGCGCTCGCAATGCGCGGGTGGGTGGCCATCGCGCGACAGCCAAGGGGCAGCGACAAAGGCCGAGTGGCACGCCCAAGATGAAGCATCAGGTTGTCGATCGCTTCAGAGCTGCTGAACAACCACAGGTGACCAGCGGGCTGGGCCAGCGCCTTGGCCACAAGCGCTCTGGCGCGCTCGTCCCATTCAGGCTCGCCGCGCTGATAGGCCGCCACGAAGCTCACGCTGGCACCCCGATCGCGCAGGGTGTCGGCCAGCCAGTCGCGACCGCCATCGCCACGCACGATCTGCACGGCGGTGCCTTGCCAGTCAAGCGAGCAAAGCCGCTGCTGCCACAGCGATTCGGAATCGAACTGCGCGCTGTCGCCCGCTGGCTCGAGGATCTGTGCTGCGGCCAAGCCGCAGGCTTCAAGCGCTGCCGTGGTGCCCGGCCCGGTGGACCCCGCCCACACGTTGGCAGGCCAGAGGACATCGGCAGGACGCTGCGCAAAGAAGTGCGCTGCCGCATTGGCACTCACAAAAAAGACCAGCCGGCTCGCTGCGAGCTGCCGCCAGGCTTCGACCACGGGCGCGCTGTCGGACACCGCACAGATGCGCATCAGAGGCAACGCCACCGCCTCCACGCCGAGTTCACCAAGGGCATCAACCCATGAGTCGGCTTGCGCTGCGGGGCGGGTGACGATGACGCGCATCGATCAAGCCATCAGGCGTTGCGTGAATGGCAACGCCACGGGCGACATGCGTGCTGCGATCAGATGCAGGCCAAGTAGGCGCCAGCGCCCGCGTCACGCAGCGTGTCAGCGGCGCGCTCGCCGAGTGCGCGGGCTTCGGCTTCGTTGGCCACCGTGGCCAGCACATGCGCCGACAGCAGCGGGGCAGAGGCATCTTCGGGGTGGCCCACCGAGGCGCGCAGGCTCAGCTCGCTGCCTTGCCATACCGCGTGCGCGGCCAGCGGCATGCTGCAGCTGCCGCCAAGCGCGCGAGAGACGGCGCGTTCGGCATGCACGGCCAGGAAAGTCGGCTGGTGAATGAGCGCTGACAGGGTTTCGCGCAGTTGTGTCGCATCGCTGCGCACCTCGAGCCCGAGTGCGCCTTGTCCTGCGCACGGCAGCATCTGATCGGTGGGGAATTCGCTGCGGATGCGGCTGGCCAAGCCCAGCCGCTTGAGGCCGGCCGCGGCCAGCACGATGGCGTGGTACTGGCCTTCGTCGAGCTTGCGCAGCCGGGTGTCGAGATTGCCGCGCAAAGGCTCGATCAGCAAGTCGGGGCGCAATGCGCGAAGCTGCACCACCCGACGCAGACTCGAGGTGCCCACGCGTGCGCCCTGTGGCAAATCAGCGAGCGAGACGAAATCGTTGGACACGAAGGCGTCTCGTGGGTCTTCGCGCTCCATCACCGCCGCGAGCTCAAAGCCTGCGGGCAGATCCATGGGCACGTCCTTGAGCGAGTGCACGGCGAGCTGCGCGCGGCCTTCTTCAAGAGCGGTCTCCAGCTCTTTCACGAACAGACCCTTGCCGCCGACCTTGGACAGCGTGCGGTCCAGAATCTCGTCGCCTCGCGTGGTCATGCCGAGCAGTTCAACATGAAGGCCGAAGCGGCTTTGCAGCAGGTCGCGAACATGTTCGGCCTGCCACAGCGCGAGTCGGCTTTCGCGGGTGGCGATGATGATGTGTGAGCTCATCTCCAAATGCTAGCAGGCGGGCCTGCTGCCGAGTGCTTGCGAAATCCCCGACCCGCAGCCCGCGAAAACCTGCTTCGCAAGGTCGATCAAACCGCATGGGCTGGCCGATGTGCGCCGGACTTTGCTGTCCAATGGCGACACGATCGCAAGGGCTTGGCGCTTGCGCAGCGCTGGCCGCGAGCTCGACTCGACATCGATGGGGTTTGATCTTGACTTACACAAACATCTTTTTCAGCTGGGAGGTCTCGGACCACTCAGGCTGGGGCGTTTACGGTTTCAACCTGTTCATGCGCGCAGGCCACACGCCGCCGTTTCGTGCGGTTCCCGTGAAGTGGCCGCCCTCGTTTCTGTATCCGGTCGACCCCATCTCCGAGCTGCAGATGATGGATCGCCTCAGCTTGTTCGAGGGCAATGTCGAGGCCCGACGCGGCGACTACATGCTCACGGCGCTGGGTAACACGATCAAGAAGTACGAGGTGGCTGCCGGCATCAAGGAGATCGGCGTCATTTTTTTTGAAATCAACCCGCTGCCGGCGGCCGAGATCGAAAAGCTGAAAAGCTTCGACGCCATCGTCGCCGGCTCCACCTGGAATCAGGAAAAACTGGCCGAGATGGGCGTGGCATCCGAGCGGGTGATCCAGGGCATCAACACCGATCTGTTTCGCATCCAGAAGAAAAGGAACTTCAAGGACAGGTTTGTCGTTTTCAGCGGCGGCAAACTCGAATGCAGGAAGGGCCAGGACATCGTCCTGAAGGCGTTTTCAGTGTTTGCCAAAAAGCATCCCGAGGCATTGCTGATCACCAGCTGGCGTTCGGCCTGGGAAAAGTCGATTGCGCCGACGATCAATGCGTCGGGGCTTTGCCAGCCCCTGGTGATCGAGGAAGACTTTGGCGTGGCGCTCGACAACTGGGTGTTGGCCAATGGCGTGGACAGACGCCAGTTTGTCAATCTGGCGTGCGCGCCCAACCAGTTGATGCCCGAGGTGCTCAGAGAAGTCGACCTGGCAGTTTTTCCCAACCGGTGCGAAGGTGGCACCAATCTCGTGGCCATGGAGGCGCTGGCTTGCGGCTTGACCGTGGCGGTGGCTGACAACACCGGCCAGCGCGATCTGGTCAACACCGCCAGATGCATCGCTCTTCGCGATCAGTCACAGGTGCCCAGCGACGGCGTGACATGCAATGTGGGTTGGGGCGAAACCAGCGTGGACGAGCTGCTCGCCGTGATGGAAGACGTCTACAGCCAGAAGATCCGGCTCAACCCTGAAGAGGTCAGGAACTCGGTCTTGCACTGGACCTGGGACCACTCGATCGACGAGTTGGTCGGCAAGATCGCCCGGGTCTGATCCCGGGGATCAAAGACCGCTGGCTTCCAGCGCCTCGCGCACGGCAGCGACCTGCCGGCGTGACACGGCCAGCCATTCGTCGACCGGCCCGACGAGCACGGCCCACGAGTCGCCGGGTTCCTCGTCGTCGCCCATGGGCCTGCGCTCCAGCGCCATCACAGCCGAGCGGGCCACCAGCGCGTTGCGATGCACCCGCAAAAAGCGCGGCCCGAGCCGCTGCTCGAGGTCGCTCAGGGCGTCATCGAGCACATGGGTGTGGTGCTCGGTGCGCAGCGTCACGTACTTCAACTCGGCCTTCAAATAGAGCACCTCTGCCAGGGGCACTCGGATCACGCGACCGCGCTCGGTGACCACCAGCACAGGTTCAACCGCAGCAGCTGCGCCCGCCGGCAACGTGGTCGGCGCCGACGAACCCAGCCGGCTCACCGCTCTTAGCAGCGCCTGCTGCAGTCGCTCCAGCCGCACCGGCTTGGTCAGGTAGTCGACGGCTTCGAGGTCGAAAGCCTTGAGCGCATGCTCGGCGTGCGCGGTGACGAACACCACCGCAGGCGGCTGCGGCAGGCCGCGCAGTTGCACGGCGAGCTCCATGCCGCTGCGCCCGGGCATGTGGATGTCGAGCAGCACCACATGGCAGGCCATGCGCGGTGCTGGCTCGTCGGCACCTTGTCCGTGCTGCTGCAGCCACACCATCGCCTGAGCTGCATTGGCGGCCTCGCCGACCACTGTGGCGCGCGGCTCGGTGCAGGCGTCGATCAGCGCGCGCAGCCGAAGCCGCGCGAGGTCCTCGTCATCGACGAGCAAGACCCGAAGCGCCTCGCCGTGCGTGCTCATGCCGGCACCACGATGCGCACCACGAATTGGTCGCCTTCGAGCTGCGCGTCGAACTGGGCGGTGACGTCGTGCATCAAGCGCAGACGTTCGCGCACATTGGCCAGCGCCATGCCATGGCCCGGCTGCGATGACTGGGCCGCCACGCTGTTGACGATGGAGATCACCGCCAGACCCCGCCTGAATTGGGTGCGCACGGAAATCTCGCCACCATCGGGCGATGGCTCCACCCCGTGACGCACTGCGTTTTCAACCAGGGGCTGCAGCAGCAGCGGCGGCACCCGAGCCGCAGCAGCAGCCTCGTCCAGGTCCCAGGTCACGCGCAGCCGGCTGCCAAAGCGGATCTGCTCGATGGCCAGATAGCGCTGCGCCAGTGCCACTTCATCGGCAAGGCTCACATCGGCATCGGTGCTGTTGAGCGCCACGCGAAACAGCTCGGCCAGGTCTTCGAGCACCGACTCGGCGCGTTGCGGATCCAGCCGCACCAGCGCAAGCGCCGAGTTCAGCGTGTTGAACAGAAAGTGCGGCCTGATGCGCGACTGCAGTTCGGCGAGTTGGGCGGCGGTGTCGGCCGGCGTGCGTGCCAGCGCCTGCATGCGCAACCACTGGTGAATCACCAACGCGAGCGCAGCGCCTGCGGCGGCGGTGGCCAGCGGTGTCAGCTGTTCGAGCCCGGCCGGGTTGGCTTGCATCGCCAGTGCGCGGCCGCCCAGAGCGCTCAGCGCGCCGAGCGTTGCCGAAATGGCGGCCTGCGCGCTCGCCGCGATGTCCGCGATCAGGTTCTTGAGCAAACACGTGGCGATCAGCCAGGCCAGCACCGCCGGCAAGGCGATGGCGGTGGCCAGCGAGAACTGCAGCGCGAAACCCCTCAGGGTCTGCACCTGGAACAGCACGCCCACGGCCAGCGCGGCGTGCACGAACAAGGCCGCACGCAGCACCACCCCGACGTGGCACACGTCGAAGAGCTCGACACCTGCGGTGCGAGAGGCGCTGTCGGGGCGTGTCGACTTCATGGGGCGGGGAGGGCGTCGATAGAATTCCTGACGGTTGGCAGCATTGTCAACAACTCCCTCCACAACACCGTCGACGGCCCTCTCACCGGTCGGCGAGACACCATGTCTGCAACCCCTTCAGCACCTGACGCAGGCGCGCCGATCAACCAGCTCGACAAGAAATCTGAAGCCTGGTCGGCGCTCTTTTCAGAGCCGATGAGCGAGCTGGTCAAGCGCTACACCGCCAGTGTGTTCTTCGATCAGCGCCTGTGGCGAGCCGACATTGCAGGCTCGCTCGCGCACGCCGAGATGCTGTGCGCGCAGGGGATCATCAGCACTGACGACGCCGCCAGCATCGAGCGTGGCATGGCGCAGATCACGCAGGACATCGAGGCCGGTCGCTTCGAATGGAAGCTCGATCTCGAAGACGTGCACCTCAACATCGAAGCGCGCCTGACGCAGCTCGTGGGTGACGCCGGCAAGCGACTGCACACCGGACGTTCGCGCAACGACCAGGTGGCCACCGACGTGCGGCTGTGGCTGCGCGGCGAGATCGACACCATCTTGCCGCTGCTCGGCGCCATGCAGACCGCGCTGGTCGATGTGGCCGACAAGAACGTCGAGACCATCTTGCCTGGCTTCACCCACATGCAGGTGGCTCAGCCGGTGAGCTTCGGTCACCACATGCTGGCCTACGTTGAAATGTTCGCGCGCGATGCCGAGCGGCTGGTCGATCTGCGCCGGCGCGTCAACCGCCTGCCGCTGGGCGCGGCCGCTCTGGCCGGCACGAGCTACCCGCTGGATCGCGAGCGTGTGGCGCGCACGCTGGGCTTTGATGGTGTGTGCCAGAACAGTCTTGATGCGGTGAGCGATCGCGACTTCGCGCTCGAATTCAGCGCCTTCGCCTCGATCACGATGGTGCACATCTCGCGTCTGGCCGAAGAGCTGGTGCTGTGGATGAGCCAGAACTTCAGCTTCATCGATCTGGCCGATCGCTACTGCACCGGCTCATCGATCATGCCGCAAAAGCGCAACCCCGACGTGGCCGAACTGGCGCGCGGCAAGAGCGGCCGCGTGGTCGGCCACCTGATGGGCCTGATCACGTTGATGAAGGGTCAGCCGCTGACCTACAACAAGGACAACCAGGAAGACAAGGAGCCACTGTTTGACACGGTGGACACGGTGCGCGACACGCTGCGCATCATGGCCGAGATGGTCGCCGGCATCATCGTCAAGCCCGAGGCAATGGAGCGCGCCGCGCTCAAGGGCTACGCCACGGCCACCGATCTGGCCGACTACCTGGTGAAAAAGGGCGTGCCGTTTCGCGATGCCCACGAGACGGTGGCGCACGCGGTCAAGACCGCGATCGGCCAGGGCGTCGATTTGAGTGAACTCTCGCTCGAGACGCTGCAAGGCTTCCACCCCGGCATCGACGCTTCGGTGCACGAGGTGCTCACGCTGCGCGGCTCGCTCAACGCGCGCAATGTGCTCGGCGGCACCGCGCCGGCGCAGGTGCGCTTGCAGATCGCCCGCCACCGCGCTCGCCTGGGCTGAAGCGCCCGGCGGTGCGCCGCGTTCACAGCGCGCTGCCGTCGTCCTTCGCGATGCGGATCAGCCGCTTGCCGAGGTTGTCGCCGCGGTAAAGACCGGCGATCGAATCGGGCGCTTGCTCCAGCCCCTCAAGCACGTCTTCGAGGTAACGAAGCTGGCCGGAAGCGATCCACTCTCCGAGTTCCTTGAGCGCTGCCGGATAGCGCGCCACGTGATCAAAGATCAGGAAGCCTTGCATGCGGGCGCGCTTGACCAGGATGTAGCGCTCGATGCGCGGGCCCTGGGGCACCGGGTCCCAGCTGGCCACGGATGCCGTGCCGCAGATCACCACCCGCGCACCCACCGCCAGTTGCTTGAGCACCGCGTCGCTGATCGCACCGCCTGTGTTGTCGTAATAGATGTCGATGCCTTTCGGGCAGGCGGCGGCCAGCTGCGCGTCGAGGTTGCCGCTGCGGTAGTCGATGGCCACTTCGTAGCCGAAGGCGTCGCGGCACAGCTTGACCTTGTCGGGCCCGCCGGTGATGCCCACCGTGCGGCAGCCGTGGATGTTGGCGATCTGCCCCGCGCACGAACCCACCGAGCCGGCGGCGGTCGACACCACCACCGTCTCGCCCGGTTGGGGTTGGCCGATGTCGAGCAGTGCGAAATACGCGGTCAGGCCGTTGATGCCGAGCACGCCCAGCGCGGTCGAGATCGGCGCACCGTCGGCCGACACCTTGCGCTGAATGGTGGCCGCATCGACCGCTGCGTGGTCCTGCCAGCCGAACAGGCCGGTCACGTACTCGCCCGCGGCGTGGTCAGGATGCTTGGACGCCACAACGCGGCCCACCGCAAAGCTGCGCATCACCCCGCCGATGGCCACCGGCTCCGAGTAGTTGGCCGCCGCACTCACCCAGCCGCGCATGGCCGGCTCGACCGACAAATAGATGTTGCGCACCAGCACCTGGCCGTCTTGCAGCTCGGGCATCGGCGCGTCGACGACTCGGAAGTTCTCGGCTTGCGGGATGCCGTTGGGGCGGGACTGGAGCTGGACTTGTCGGTTCATGATGGTCAGGCGGCGCGACCCGCAACGGCTGTGGGGCGCACAGTGTATGCACAGCCTCCGCACGTCGGTTGGGGGCAATGTGCCGGCGATAACATCCGCCGCACCCCAACCATTCAGGAGCACGCAGCATGGCCATGGACGTCGTCGACTACGAGATCAAGGGTTCCGAAATGCAGTTCGTCGAGGTCGAGCTCGACCCCGGCGAGGCAGCCGTCGGTGAAGCCGGCAGCATGATGTTCATGGACGCGGGCATCGCCATGGACACCGTGTTTGGCGACGGCTCGGCCAGCACCGGCGGGCTGTTCGGCAAGCTGATGGGCGCGGGCAAGCGCCTGATCACCGGCGAGTCGCTGTTCACCACCGTGTTCACCAACCAGGCTCACAGCAAGCTGCGCATCGCGTTTGCTGCGCCGTATCCCGGCAAGATCATCCCCATGGACTTGCGCCAGCTCGGCGGCATGCTGGTGTGCCAGAAGGACGCCTTCCTGTGCGCGGCCAAGGGCGTGTCGTTGGGCCTGTACCTGCAGCAGAAGATGTCGACCGGCTTCTTCGGCGGCGAGGGTTTCATCATGCAAAAGCTCGAAGGCGACGGGCTGGCCTTCGTGCACGCGGGCGGCACGGTCGTCAAGCGTGAACTGCAGCCTGGGCAGACGCTGCTCATCGACACCGGCTGCGTGGTCGCCTTCACGCCCAACATCAATTTCGAGATCCAGTACGTGGGCAAGATCAAGACGGCGATGTTCGGTGGCGAGGGCCTGTTCTTCGCCAAGGTGACCGGCCCGGGCACCGTGTGGCTGCAAAGTCTGCCGTTCTCCAGGCTCGCCTCGCGCGTGTTCGCCGCCGCTCCCCAGCGTGGTGGTTCGCGAGAAGAGGGTTCACTGCTGGGCGCTGGCCTGCTCGGTGGCGGGTTGCTCGGTGGCGCGTTCGGGGGCGATGACGAGTGACCGCACGATGAGCCCGGTGGTCGATGCGGCGTGGCGGGCTGCGGCCTACTGCCTGCATCCGCGGGTGATCTTCCTGTCACTGTTGCCGCTGGTCTTGATGGGTCTGGTGGCGCTGGGTCTGGCCTACTGGTTCTGGGCGCCCGCGGTGGCTGCGGTGGAGTCCAGCCTGGGAACGATGGTCGGCGTGTCCACGGTGCTGGGCTGGCTCGAAGGCTGGGGTCTGGTCGGCCTGAAGGCCATGCTCGCGCCCTTGCTGCTGGTGACGGTGGTGACTCCGGTGATCGTGGTCGTCTCTTTGCTGGTGGTGGCCGCGCTGATGACGCCTGCCATGGTCACGCTGGTGGCCAAGCGCCGCTTCGCGACGCTGGAGCTCAAGCATGGAGGCTCGGCCATCGCAGGCGCTTTCGCCGCCTTTTTCTTCACGCTGGTGGCCGTGCTGGTGATGCTGGTGTCGATTCCGCTGTGGTTCATCCCCCCGCTGGTGTTGATCGTGCCGCCGCTGATTTGGGGCTGGCTGACCTGCAAGGTGATGACCTACGACGTGCTGGCTGAGCATGCCAGCGCCGAGGAACGGCTCGAGTTGTCCCGACGCCACCGTGGCGCACTGCTGGTGATCGGTGTGATCAGCGGTTACCTGGGCGCGGCACCTTCGCTGGTGTGGGCGTCCGGCGCGCTGTTCATCACCTTGGCGCCGGTGCTGCTGCCGCTGGCCATCTGGATCTACACGCTGGTGTTTGCTTTTTCTGCGCTGTGGTTTGCGCATTTCGCGCTGTCTTCGCTGGCCGACTTGCGCGCCGAACGTGCACCTGCCCCAGCCCCGGCCACGCCGCTCGAGGTCTCGCCGGCGCCGGTCATTCCGCTGCTGCCGCCCGTCTGACTGCCCGGCATGGCTTTCGGGTTGTTGATCGTTGGCGATGAAATCCTCTCGGGCAAACGATCGGACAAGCATTTTTCCAAGGTGATCGAGTTGCTGGCCGCACGCGGCTTGGCGCTCAGCTGGATGCGCTGCGTCGGCGATGAGCCATCGCGCATCACCGCCGATCTGAAAGATGCTTTTGCCAGCGGCGATGTGGTCTTTTCGTGCGGTGGCATTGGTGCCACATCCGACGATCACACACGCCGGTGCGCTGCCGACGCGCTGGGCCGGCCGCTGGCGCTGCATCCGCGCGCCCGCGAACTGATCATCGAGCGCATGCGCGACGTGGCTGCCGAAAAAGGCGAAGCCTTCGAGCCCGATCGCCCTGACAACCTGCATCGGCTGCAAATGGGATGGTTTCCCGAGGGCGCCGAGATCATCCCCAACCCTTACAACAAGATCCCGGGCTTTCAGTTGGGCAGCGTCTATTTCGTGCCGGGCTTTCCCGTGATGGCCTGGCCGATGATCGAGTGGGTGCTCGATCACCACCTGGCCCATTTGCACCGCGTTGCGGCCACGCGCGAGTTGTCGGTCATCGTCAAGGGCACCATGGAGTCCTTGCTGACGCCGCTGATGGAGGCGATCGAGGCGCATCACCCCAGCACCCGTGTGTTCAGCCTGCCCAGCGTGGACCACCCCCAATGGGGCGCGCACATCGAGTTGGGCGTCAAGGGCGAGGGCGCCGAGGTGGACCTCGCCTATGCACGCTTGATGGCGGGCCTGCGTGACCTGGGCGCCAAGTTGGGCCCCGAGTTGGTGCGGTAGCGCCGGCCTGCATGCACCGGATCAAGGCGCGCTGGGCGCCAGTTTTAGGCACGCTTTCTGCTACATTCCCGTGCGCATTTTTGAGGCGTCATTCCGACGTCTTCCCTTCCACCGAATGAGTTACCCGCTAGGAGATTCCTGATGGCCAAGACCGTTGCCGACGTGATCAAGATGGTGAAGGACAACGAAATCAAGTTCGTTGATTTCCGCTTCACAGACACCCGCGGCAAAGAGCAGCACGTGACCGTGCCCGTGTCCCACTTTGACGAAGACAAGTTCTCGTCAGGTCACGCTTTCGACGGCTCGTCGATTGCTGGCTGGAAGGGCATCGAAGCCTCCGACATGCTGTTGATGCCGGATGCCAACACCGCCAACATCGACCCGTTCTTTGAAGAGCCGACGCTGATCCTCACCTGCGACGTGGTCGATCCGGCCGACGGCAAGGCCTATGAGCGCGACCCGCGTTCGCTGGCCAAGCGCGCCGAGGCTTACATGAAGGCCTCCGGTCTGGGCGACACCGCCTACTTCGGCCCCGAGCCTGAATTCTTCGTGTTCGACAGCGTGCGCTGGGGCAACGACATGTCGGGCTGCTTCTCGAAGATCGAGTCCGAAGAAGCCGCCTGGAACACCGGCAAGGAGTACGAGCACGGCAATTCCGGCCACCGTCCTGCGGTCAAGGGCGGCTACTTTCCCGTGCCCCCGGTCGACAGCGCGCAAGACATGCGCTCCGAGATGTGCCTGGTGCTCGAGTCGCTGGGCATTCCGGTCGAGGTTCACCACCACGAAGTGGCTAACGCAGGCCAGATGGAAATCGGCACGAAGTTCAGCACGCTGATCCAGCGCGCTGACTGGATCCAGCTCCAAAAGTATGTGATCCACAACGTGGCCCACGCCTACGGCAAGACGGCCACCTTCATGCCCAAGCCCATCGTGGGCGACAACGGCTCGGGCATGCACGTGCACCAGTCGGTCTGGAAGGACGGCAAGAACCTGTTCGCCGGTGACGGCTATGCCGGCCTGAGCGAATTCGCGCTGTACTACATCGGCGGCATCATCAAGCACGCTCGCGCGCTCAATGCCATCACCAACCCCGGCACCAACAGCTACAAGCGTCTGGTGCCTGGCTTCGAGGCCCCGGTCAAGCTGGCTTATTCGGCCAAGAACCGCTCGGCGTCGATCCGCATTCCGTATGTGGCCAACCCCAAGGGCCGCCGCATCGAAGCGCGTTTCCCCGATCCACTGATGAACCCGTACCTGGGTTTCTCGGCCATGCTGATGGCCGGTCTGGACGGCGTGGAAAACAAGATCCATCCGGGCGAAGCTGCCAGCAAGGATCTGTACCACCTGCCCCCAGAAGAAGACAAGCTGATCCCCACCGTGTGCCACAGCCTCGACCAGGCGCTGGAGTATCTCGACAAGGACCGCGCTTTCCTGACCAAGGGCGGTGTGTTCACCGATGCCTACATCGATGCCTACATCGATCTGAAGATGCAGGAAGTCACGCGCTTTCGCATGGCGACCCATCCGGTCGAGTTCGACATGTACTACAGCCTCTGATCAAAGCAGGCTGCCATCAAAGGGACGGCTTGGGCCGTCCCTTTTTTGTTGTGGGGTTGCCTTGATCGATGGCCGACAATCCACCCTGCCCGGGCCGTGTGCAGCGCACACCGTTCCACCCGTGAGCAAGCCGGCGCATCAGTGACAAGGTCCCCCAGATGAATCGTTGCAACGTCGCTCAGATTGGAATGCACTTTGGCGCGGCCTTCTTGCTGTGTTCGGCAGGTCTCGCATCGGCCGAGACTGAGACCCAGATGTACCGCTGTCCTGGCGATCTCTACACCAACGCGCTGTCGGCCAAAGAGGCGCGCGACAAAGGCTGCCGCACGCTCGAAGGCGCGCCCATCACGGTGATCGCTTCGCCCAAGCGCGCGGGTTCTGCTGCGCCGTCGCCGAGTGCGTCGGCCAACAAGATCGATCCTCAGTTGCAGCGCGCCCGCGACAGCGATGCCCGGCGCATCCTCGAGGCTGAATTGCGCCGCGAGGAGGATCGCCTGACCGAGCTGCGCAAGGAATACAACAGCGGCGAGCCTGAACGGCTGGGCAACGAGCGCAACTATCAGAAGTACATCGACCGCACCGCCGACTTGAAGGCATCGATCGCGCGCAAGGAAAGCGACATCGCTGCCATCAAGCGCGAGTTGTCCAAGCTGCCGCCATGAGCCGCGCCGCAGCGCTGGCCGCGCGAACAGGCCGCATTTGATGGACGGGGTGGTGAACTCACCCTACCGGGCGTTTGACCACCTGGCCACGTTGGTGGCCGTGGTTCGCCCAGACGGCCGATGCGTGTTTGCCAACGCGGCTTTCGGGCATGTGCTGGGTTGGTCAAGTCGCAGCCGCCTGCGCGAGTCGCTCTACGACTGGTTTGTCGATTCCAGCGTCATGCGAGACACCATCGCCGCGGTCGTTCGCAATGACTTTTCGACCAGCCGCTTCGAGGCGATGCTGCGCCGGCCGGTGCTCAACCACGGCGACGCGCTGCCGGTGCATGTGATCGTCACCCAGATGGACGGCACGACCGATGTGTTGATCGAGCTGGTTGAGGTCGAGCAGCAGTCGCGTCAGGAGCGCGAAGAGCGCGCGCTCGATCAGGCGCAGGTGACCAAGGAGCTGATTCGCAACCTGGCCCACGAGATCAAGAACCCGTTGGGCGGCATCCGCGGTGCGGCGCAACTGCTCGAGATGGAAGTCGAGTCGCGCGCGCTCACCGAATACACGCAGGTCATCATTCAAGAGGCCGACCGCCTGCAAGCACTGGTTGACCGCTTGCTGGCGCCGCACCGCAAGCCCCATGTGGTGAGCGACGTGAACGTGCACGAGGTCTGCGAGCGTGTGCGCTCGTTGATCCTGGCCGAATTCCCGCGGGGGCTGCGCGTTGAGCGTGACTACGACACCTCGATCCCGGACTTTCGCGGCGACCGCGAGCAGCTCATTCAGGCGGTGCTCAACATCGGCCACAACGCCGCCCATGCGCTGGCCGAGCGCATCGTCGACGGCGACGCGCTGATCACGCTGCGCACCCGAATCGCCCGCCAGGTCACGCTGGGCAAGCAGCGTTATCGACTGGCACTGGAATTGCAAGTAGAGGACAACGGTCCCGGTATTCCGGAATCGATACGTGACCGGATCTTTTACCCGCTGGTGTCGGGGCGAGATGGCGGATCGGGGCTGGGGCTGACGCTGGCGCAAACCTTTGTGCAGCAGCACCACGGCACGGTTGAATGCGAGAGCGAGCCTGGAAAAACCCGGTTCAAGATCTTGATTCCGCTGCCCTGATCGGCGCTCGCCACCGGCACTGGCCGTTTTCTCTTCAAGAGGCAGAGCATGAAACCCATATGGATCGTTGACGACGACCAGTCCATTCGCTTCGTGCTCGAAAAAGCGCTGGGCCGCGAAGGGCTGGCCGTGCGCAGCTTCACCAACCCGCGCGATGTGCTGGCCGCACTGGCCGACGATGTGCCTCAGGTGCTGGTGTCTGACATCCGCATGCCGGGCGGCTCGGGCATCGATTTGCTGGCCAAGGTCAAGCAAAGCCACCCGCAGATGCAGGTCATCATCATGACCGCCTTCTCCGACCTCGACAGCGCTGTCAGCGCCTTCCAGGGCGGCGCGTTCGAGTACCTGCCCAAGCCGTTCGACGTGCCCAAGGCGGTCGAGCTGATTCGCCGCGCACTCGACGAGAGCCTGCGCGAATCGGTGCTCGACGAGCGGCTGGCCGAGGTGCCCGAGATGCTCGGCCAGGCGCCGGCCATGCAGGATGTGTTTCGAGCCATCGGCCGCCTGAGCCAGAGCATCGTCACCGTGCTGATCACGGGTGAGTCGGGCTCGGGCAAGGAACTCGTGGCCCACGCGCTGCACAAGCACAGCCCGCGCGCCACCGGGCCGTTTGTGGCCATCAACACTGCCGCCATTCCGAAAGACCTGTTGGAGAGCGAGTTGTTCGGCCACGAGCGCGGCGCTTTCACCGGCGCGCAGACCACGCGGCGCGGGCGCTTCGAGCAAGCCGACGGCGGCACGCTGTTTCTCGACGAGATTGGCGACATGCCCTTCGACTTGCAAACGCGGCTGCTGCGGGTGCTGAGCGACGGGCAGTTCTACCGCGTGGGCGGCCATAACCCGATGCGCAGCAATGTGCGCGTCATCGCCGCCACCCACCAGAACCTCGAAGACCGCGTCAAGCAAGGCGTGTTTCGCGAAGACCTGTTTCACCGCCTGAACGTGATCCGCCTGCGCCTGCCCGCGCTGCGCGAGCGTCAGGAAGACGTGCCGGCGCTGGCGCGGTTTTTCCTGCAGAAAAGCGCCAAGGAACTCGGCGTCGAGGCCAAGCGCATCACCGATGCCGCGCTGGCTCGCATGATGCACTTCGACTTTCCCGGCAACGTGCGTCAGCTTGAAAACATCTGCCACTGGCTGACCGTGATGGCCCCGGCGCAAACCATCGAAGCCAAGGACTTGCCGCCCGAGCTGCAGTCGATCGCGACCCCGCCGGCCGCGCCCGTGGCGGTGGCAGCGCAGGCGGTGGTCGAGTCATCGTCCGAGGCTTCATTGGAACTGCCGGTGCTGTCGGGTTCGGCCGCGCTGGCGATCGCTTCGGAGGCCGAGTTGGCGCCCGTGGCCACAGCGGCGACACCCGCCGGCTGGCTCGCCAATCTGGAAGCCGAGTCGCGCCGCTTGCTGCTGGCCGGCGAGTCGGGCGTGTGGGACACGCTCACGCGGCAGTTCGAAGCCCAGCTCATCCACACCGCGCTCGACATCACGCGCGGGCGGCGCATCGAGGCCGCGCAAAAGCTCGGCATCGGCCGCAACACCATCACCCGCAAGATCCAGGAACTCGGGCTCGACGACTGAGCCACCGCGCTGGTGGGCTGGCTCAGTCGTTGAGCGTGACCATCACCGGCGCGTGATCGCTCGGCCGCTCGTGCTTGCGCGGCAGCTTGTCGATCGTGCACGCGCTCACCGAAGGCTTGAGCGCATCGCTCACCAGGATGTGGTCGATGCGCAGACCCTGGTTCTTGCGAAACGCCAGGTTGCGGTAATCCCACCAACTCCATGACTTGGGCGCCTGCTCGAACAGCCGATAGGCGTCGTGCAGCCCGAGTGACAGCAGCCGCTGAAAGTGCGCCCGCTCTTGCGGCGTGCACAGCACCTGACCGGCCCAGGCCACCGGGTCGTGCACGTCGCGGTCTTCGGGCGCGATGTTGAAGTCGCCCACCAGCACCAGCCGGCGGTGCGCTTGCAGCTCATCGGCCATCCAGGTCTGCAGCGCTTCCAGCCACGCCAGCTTGTACTGAAACTTGTCGCTGTCGACCGACTGCCCGTTGGGAAAGTACGCGCCGATCACCCGCGTGTCGCCCAGCGTGCCCGCGATCACCCGCGCCTGCTCGTCAAAGAAGCCGGGGATGTTCTTCACCACCCCCTCGGCGGCAAGCGCACCCGCCGGCGTCAGCAAAGCCACGCCGTTGTAGGTCTTTTGCCCGAACCACTGCGCCGCATACCCCGCCTCGGCCAGCGCCGCGTGCGGAAACTTGTCGTCCGTCAGCTTGGTTTCCTGCAGGCACAGCGCATCTGGCCGGTGCGCGCCCAGCCAGTCGAGCACCTGCGGCAGCCGCACGGCGAGGGAGTTGACGTTCCAGGTGGCGATGCGCATTTCTGTGGGGAGCCGTTGTTGATGGGTGACTTTGAAACAGATGGGCACTTCGGCGACCCGTCTGGCGACGCATTCGGACGACGCGTCGGCGAATTGTGCGTGCCACGGTCGATGGACCATGCGCGACCATCCTCTGCACGCCTGCTTTCGCACGCTTCCATCAAATTAAAGAAAGCTTTACCATGAAGGCCCGCTGCTCAAGCTTGCTTTCACACCATGCGCACCACCGGCACCTACGTCACCACCACCACCTTGGGCGAGGTGGTGCGCGCATTCGTGCCCCACGCGTTGCCGCCTGCCGACCCGCCGCTGGCGGCTGACAGCTACGCCGTCGCCAACCACCGCGCCGAGATGGCACTGGCCCGGCTGGCCGGTATGGCCGGCCTGGTGCCTTCGGTCGACTGGCTGATTTACAGCGCCATCCGCAAGGAGGCGCTGATCACGTCGCAGATCGAGGGCACCCAGGCCACGCTGGCCGACCTGTTCGACGACGAGGCCGGCCACGTGCTGGCGAACACCGCCGATGTCGAGGAGGTCACCAACTACCTGCGCGCCTGCCGACTCGTGAGCGACAACCTGCGCAGCGAGGCCGGACTGCCGATTTCGGTGCGGCTGCTGTGCGACGCCCACCGTCTGCTGCTGGATGGCGCACGCGGCACCGGCAAGCAGCCGGGCGAGTTGCGGCGCTCGCAGAACTGGATTGGCGGTGCGCGGCCGGGCCGGGCCGTGTTCGTGCCACCGCCACCGGACCAGGTGCCGGGGCTGCTGGCCGACCTGGAACGATTCATCCACGCCCCGGCGCTGCCGCATCTGCCACCACTTGTGCGCGTGGCCCTGGTGCATGTGCAGTTCGAGACCATCCACCCGTTCCTGGACGGCAACGGGCGCATCGGTCGGCTGCTGATCGCGGCGCTGCTGGAGCAGTGGGGGCTGCTGCCCGAGCCGCTGCTGTACCTGAGCGGCTACCTCAAGCAGCACCAGGCCGAGTACTACCAGCGGCTCTCGGCGGTGCGTACCGATGGCGACTGGGAAGCTTGGGTCGCCTTCTTCCTGGACGGCGTGGAGACGGCCGCCACCAGCGCCGAGCGTGGCATCGTGGCCGTCGCCAGTTTGGTGGCAGCCGACCGCCGACGGTTGCTGGCAGCTCCGCGCGTTGGCGCCGTGGGTCTGCGCCTGTTCGAGATGCTGCCGCTGATGCCGCGCTTCACCATCGAGCAAGTTCGCCAGAAACTGGCCACGACCTTCCCCACGGCGACCGCTGCGGTGAAGCTGCTGGAAGAACTTGGCATCGTCACCGAGCTGACGGGGCAAAAGAAAAACCGTTGTTTCAGCTACGCCGCTTATGTCGAGCTGCTGGCTGGCGACACGCAATGACCGAAGACCCGCCCGAGCAAGAAGCCACCACCCTCAGTTGATGAACTTCAACACGCTCAGGATCGTGCGGTACACGCCCCAGGCCAGCGGCAGGCCCACCGCTGTCCAGGCGAGCACGACCCACACGGTGTGGGTGGCGTGATGGGTCTGGCTGCCCGCGCCGGCTTCGGTGGCGGCTGCGCGTTCGTGGGCTCGTCGGCGCTCTTCGGCCAGTTCGGCCTCGGTCATGAAGTGCTTGGCGTCGATCGGGCGGATCAGCAGGTTGCTGATGAGGCCGATCAGCAGCATGCCCGCAAGGATGTACATCGTCTGGTTGTAGACCTGCTCGCGCGGCAGGCCCAGGCCGAGCTGGTAGTCGCGCATGTAGTTCACGACCACCGGTCCGAGCACGCCGGCCGTGGCCCAGGCGGTGAGCAGCCGGCCGTGGATGGCGCCCACCATCTGCGTGCCGAACAGGTCGGCCAGGTACGCCGGCACGGTGGCAAAGCCGCCGCCGTACAGGCTCAGGATGATGCACAAGGCGCCCACGAAGGCCAGTTGGCTGCCGGCCGCGGCTGATGTGGGAACGCTGGCGTACAGCAACCCGCCCAGCACGAAGAACACCACGTAAGTCATCTTGCGCCCGAGCTTGTCCGACAGGCTGGCCCAGAAAAAGCGCCCGCCGATGTTGAACAGGCTGAGCAGCGCGGTGAAGCCTGCGGCCACGCCGGCGATGGCGGTCAGTTCGGTCTTGTCGAGCTCGCCGAACTTCTTGGTCAGGCCGATCAGGCTGCCGCCAAACACCTCTTGCAGCATCGGGCTGGCCATGCCGATCACGCCGATGCCCGCCGACACGTTCATGCACAGCACCACCCACACCAGCCAGAACTGCGGAATGCCCCAGACCTTGCTGACGTGCACATGGCGCCAGGTGATCATCGAGTCGTGGGCCCGCGCTTGCGGTCGCGTCCAGCCCGCTGGCTGCCAGCCCGATGCCGGGATGCGGTACGACAGCGCCCCGCCCATCATGAAGACGAAGTAGACGGCCGCCATCACCACGAAGGTGGGCGCCACGCCCATCTGGTCCGGCGTGGCAAAGGCCTTCATGAGTTCGGCGGCCAGCGGCGAGCCGATCATGGCGCCGCCGCCGAAGCCCATGATCGCCATGCCGGTGGCCATGCCGCGACGGTCAGGAAACCACTTGATGAGCGTGCTGACCGGTGAGATGTAGCCCAGCCCCAGCCCGATGCCGCCGATCACGCCCGAGCCCAGCAGCATCATCCAGAACTGGTGCAGGTGCACGCCCAGCGCCGAAATCAGCATGCCGCCGCACCAGCACATGGCGCTGACCACGCCGGCTTTGCGCGGGCCCACACGTTCGAGCCAGCCGCCCCACATCGCGGCAGAACCGCCCAGAAACACGAAGAACAGCGTGTACATCCAGCCCAGCGTCGAGATCTTCCAGTCGCAGCTGGTGATGAACAGCTCCTGAATGAAGCCCACCTCGGGGCCGCACGGGATGGCTTGCTTGATGCCCAGCGCCTTGGACAAGGGCAGCCAGAACACCGAAAAGCCGTAGGCCATGCCGATGCACAGATGAATGGCCAGCGCGGCCGGCGGCACCAGCCAGCGGTTGAAGCCGGGTGGGGCGATGGTGCGTTCCTTGGCCAGGAAGCTGTCGTTGCTGGGCCGTCCAGCGTCGTGGTTGGGAACCTGGGCCATCGTCGTCCGATCAGTGATTTCGCTGCGGGTGGTGTGCCGTGCGTCGTCGCGCGCGAGCAGGATTCTCTGCGGTGTGCCATCGACGGCACGCGCTTCGGACGATTCATCTCAAGGGCGTGAGCGGCCTGTGGGCAAACTTGTCAGCGTGGCGTGGGCGTCAGGGGCCGCCTGCGCAGCGGGCCTAGGCACAGACTCCGGCACGTGAAGCCTTGATCGAAGGCTTCACGCGGCGCGAGGGCGCCTCGATCGCCATGCCTGTCTGGGGCCACGAGCCCCGCGTGAGTGCCCACATCATCGACATCTACGCCTGTCTGTCGGCACGCTCCGAAGGTACACAGGGTCCGGGTCGACCGACGACCTCAGGCTGCGGCTGCCGGCCTCGGGCGCAGCCGCACCGGCATCGCGTTGGGCATCATGGTGAAGGCCATCACTTCCTTGATTGACGCGCGTTCGGTGGCCAGTTCCATCGTGAAGTTGCGGCACAGCATCGACAGCACCAGCCGGATCTCGACCCCGGCGAGCTGACGGCCCGGGCACACGCGGGGGCCGGCGCCGAACTGCACATAGGCGCGGGCGTCGTGCGCCAGTGAGGCGTCGCGCTCGTCGCCCCAGCGCTCGGGCAGGTAGGTGCTGGCGTGGCCGAAGCGCTGCTCGTCGAGCATGGCCGGGCGCAGCACGAAAAACACCGGCGTGCCCGCCGGCACCGCCACGTCGCCGAGCACCTTGTCGGCGAGCGCTTCCTTGAAGAACACGGGCACGATGGGCTTGAGACGCGTGGCCTCGGTGGCCAGCGCCTCGAAGGCGTCGAGCCGCTTCACGTCGTCAAACTGCGGGCAAACCAAGGCTACGCCCATCAACGCGGCGGCTTCGTCGTGCAAGCGCGCTTGCAGCGCTGGCTCGGCCGACAGGAAGTACATCGTCCACGACAGCGAGTGCGCGGTGGTGTCTTCGCCGGCCATCAGCAAGGTGATCACGTTGGCAAAGATGGTCTCGTCGGTGACGCCCGAGCCGGGTTCGTTGCTGGCGATCAGCATCGCTTCGAGCAGGTTGCGCGCACGCTCGCCGGGCTGCTCGTGCAAGCGCTGCCGGGTGCGTTCGATCAGGCCGTCGATGTGCGCACGCACCGCCTTCATCGAGCGGTCGAAGCGGCGATCACTCGGCAGCTTGACGTAGCGCCACCACGGCACCGGTGCGTTGATGCGCGACATCAGCATCGGAAAGATCAGCGCCAGATGGTCCTGGATCACGTCGCCCGACTGCTCGAGCGTGTTGGGGTCTTCGCCAAAGGCCAGCGCGGTGGTCACGTCCACCGTGTAGCGCACCAGATCGACGGCCATGTCGACCGTCTCGCCGGCATCGGCCGCGCGCTGCCAGCGCAGGCGCAGCCGCTCGGTGATGGCCTGCAGGGCAGGGTAGAAGTCGCGAAAGTGGGTGGCGGCCAGTGCTTGCATCACCAGCTTGCGCTGCGGCCGCCAGGCTTCGCCCTCAATCGAGAACAGCCCGTTGGCGTGCTGCTCGGCGATCACCGACTCGATCGGCGAGTAGCGGCGATAGCCCTCGGGACGATCGCGCAGCACCGTGTGCGCGAGCTCCGGGTCGCAGCACACCAGCGCGCGCTTCGTGCCCAGATCGATGGTGTACATCGACCCCAGCTCGCCGCTCCATTGCTCGAGCGTCAGGTGCAGTCGCTCGGGGGAGAGCTGCAGCAAGTTGCCGATTAGCGGCAGGCCTTGGGGCGAGGGCAGGTCGGCCAGGCGCCGAACGCCGCTGTCGGTCGGGGTCTGCGACATCTGTTTCCTCATGGCCGGGACTCAGCGGCCGACCGTGAAGCCTTTGGAGCCGGTCTTGATGCGGATCGGCGGCGCGGTTCGGTCATAAGGCGCGAGCGCTACACCGCAGATCGTCGCTGCAATCTGCCTCGCCTGCCTCGCAATCGGCTCGATGAAGCGCAGCGCCTGGCCGTCGATGCTGATGCAGTCACCCAATGCATGGATCGTGGGCACGTTGGTGCGCAGCGTGAGCGGGTCGACCGCGATGCCGTTGTTCCAGCTCAATCCGGCCGACTGCGCCAGCCGTTGCGGTGTTTGCAGGCCGGTGGCCGCGATGAGGTGCTCGGCATCAAAGCGGCGGCCGTCGTCGGCGTGCACGGTGCGCACGCCACCTTGATCGCTGACGCCGGTGATGCTCACCCCACCGATGAACTCGAGCGGCAGCCCCTGCCAGGCGACCAGCAGTTCACGCGAGGTGTCCTCGCACAGCACACCGGCGAGTGGCCGATCGTTGAGGTCGAGCAGTGTCACCGGGTGGCCGGCCAGCGCGAGGTCGTTGGCCAGCTCGCAGCCCACCAGACCAGCCCCGGCGATCAGCACCCGTTGCACGGGCCGGGCGCCGGGCTCGCCGAGCTGCTCGCGAAATTTCAGGTACGCGTCGAGGTGGTTGATGCGCCAGCACAGCGCGGCAGGCAGTTGCGGCAGATCGAGCGGCTCGGCGCCGTGCGCCAGCACCAGATGGCGGTAGCGCAGCGTGCCGCGCGTGGTGCGCAGGGCACGCGCGCCGGCCGACACGCTGATGGCCCGCGTGCGCGTGAGCAGCCGCACGCCGAGCCGCGCTGCGGCTTGATCCGCGGTCTGCTTCACCAGCGATGCCGGGGCGATGCCCTTGGCCAGTGCCACCGACAGCAGCGGTTTGTCGTACACATGACCCGGGCAGGCGGTGACGATGGTGATTGGCAGGTCGGCGTCGTGCTCGCGCAGCGCTTGCGCCATTTGCCAGCCTGCGCAGCCGGCACCGACGATGACCACGCCGGCATCGTGGCGAGCGCCCAGGCCCGAGCGTCGGGGGGACGTTGCGGCAGTGGCCGTGCTGCGCAGCGTGGGCAGCGGCTCATGAGGCTCGAAGTCGGCCTTGCTCACGCCACACAGCGGGCAGGCCCAGTCGTCGGGGATGTCTTCGAAGCGCGTGCCGGGCGGCAGCCCGCCATCGGCATCGCCCAGCGCCTCGTCGTAGATCCAGCCGCACGCGCGGCAGATGAAGCTGCGCCAGGCTTGCGCGCTCATGCGGGCCTCGCCATGCTGCCGCGCGCCTGGCCCGTGCGGGCGTTCAAGCCGGCGCCACGGTGGCGCTGAGCCGGGCGATTTCCTTGCGCAGGTGCTTGACGGCCGGTGTGACGATGGCCACGAAGTGCGACTCGCGCACACGCCGCTGCACCGCCGAGCTCATCAGGTAGCCGCGCGCGCCGTGATGCAGCAGCGCCGACTGCGCCGCACGCAGCGCCAGCTCGGAGGCGTGGGCACGCGTGTCGCACACGTTGATCAGGTGCTCGGTGCTGGTGTCGAACGGCGTGCGGGCCAGGCGCATCGCGCGCTCGGTCAGCGCATCGAGCTCGGCCTGCAGCTCGTCGGGGCGGTCGTCGAGAAACTCGTTGACGTGGCCAAGTGAGCGCTCCACGTCCCACATGGAGTCAATGGCGCCTTGCGTCACGCCCAGCCCCATGCCGCACTGCAGCAGCACAAACGAAGCGCGCACGCGGCCGATGAACGGCCGGGCCGGATCGGCGATGAGGGTGTCCGCGCCGATGAAGTGATCGGTCAGCCGCACCGCCCAGGTGTTCGTACCTTCCATGGCCGAGAACGACGGACAGTTGCGCAGCTCGACGCCTTCGCCATCGCAGCGCACGATGAACATCACCTCGTGGCCGCTCTCGGCGCCCTCGACCGCGGCCACCGCGCCGAAGTAGTGGTCGGGCCCGAGGTGGCTCACCCATGGCAGCGTGCCGTTGACCCGGTAGCCGCCTTCGACCCGTCGCGCGTGCAGCAAGAAGGTCTCGATGCCGGCGAAGGTCTTCATCGGGTTGCTCATGCCGGTGGCGCCCAGCGTTCGCGCCGAGGCGTGATCGCGCAGCGCCTGACCGGCGAGCGCCGGGTTGCCCGACTCTTCCATGTACAGGCCGCAGGCGTCGTGGCACCACATCATGAAACCGGTGGCGCCGCACACCCGCGACACCTCGGCCATGGCCGCGATGGCCGCACCGTAGTCGTGCTGGCCGTCGAGCCGCAGGTGGGCCCGAAAGGCGCCCGCCGCACCGAGCTGCTGGAGCACGGCCTTCGGGTAGGTGCCCTGGCGATCGATGGCATCGGCGATGGCTGCCAGCTCGCCAGTGGCGATCGCCCGCACGGCGTCGATCAGCGGCTGCCGCTCAGCGGCCCACGGTGCGGCCGGGGCGGTGGCGGTGGCGAGTTTGAGTGCGGGATCGGCGAGCACGGCTGCCATGCGGGACTCCTTGAAGCTTGGGTGACTGTCAGCGATCAGGCCAGATCGATCTGGAACCCGATCGGGTTGCGCATGCTGTTGGCCACCGGCGAATACAGGTTGGCGTGCTTCACGATCTCGTCGAGCACTTCGCGCGTGGCGTCGCCTTCGACGACCACCTTCACGCGGATGGCCTGAAAGCCCATGTCGGCCGGTTCCTTCAGCGCGCCGCCGGCGCCCCAGGCGGCCGGGTTGCCGATGTCGCCTTCAAGGAACAGCTCGAGCTTGCTCAGCTTGACCTGTTTCCAGGTGGCCACGGCGGTGATGCCCACCGCGAGGCAGCCGCCCAGTGCCGACAGCACGATCTCGCCGGGCGCCGGTGCGGTGTCCTGGCCGAACAGGTGGAGCGGCTCGTCGACCACCACCGGCGCGTGGTTGCCCACGTAGCTCAGCGTGCGGTACTGGCCATCGACGACGGTGTGAACCTTGTTGGTGCCGCGCGAGGCGGGGTTGTTGCGACCCTTCTCGGCGAAGGCCAGCAGGCCGTCGCGGTCGATCGGGCGCAGGTAGGTCTTGACGGTGGTGGTCGTGTTGTCGGTCGATGACATGAGCTGGGTCTCCGGAAATGGTTGAGAGCGCCTTGAGGGGCCGCGGACGCGTCGATCCGGATGCACGAGGCTTGGGTGTCGACGCCGTCCATCGGGCGAGCCCGCGATTTTATGCAACGCGCTTGGGCCTGTGGGCGTCAGGGCGATGGCCGGTGGGCAGCGGACGCCGATCGACATGTTTGCTCTATGGATAGTCGCAAAGATTCTTTGCTTGGCGCTGGCCGTGACGGCACAGTCCGGGGCCCCCTCGATGCTGCCTCTTCACGCCGCTGCGCGAGGGTGAAACAATCGCGGGCTTTGCCTTCCTTTCAAGACTCACCGATGACGCGCCACCCTTTCACACACCCGACGGCCCGACAGGTCGCCCGCACGCGGTGATGCACGCCGCAGCCGCTGAGGCATCGACCCTGCCGTTCGCTCTGAGCGGTCGCGGCCTGGCGTTTGCCTACGGCAAGGGCCAGCCCATCTTCGAGGCGGTGTCGCTCGACGTGCGCCCGCGCGAAATCGTCGCGCTGCTCGGCGGCAGTGGCTGCGGCAAGTCGTCGCTGCTGCGCGTGCTGGCCAAGCTGGCCGAGCCGACCCGTGGCGAGGTCGAGTTTCTGGGTCAGCCCTTGACCGCGCCGCACCCGCGGGCCGCGCTGGTGTTTCAGCAGCCTAGCTTGCTGCCGTGGCTCAACGTCGCAGGCAACGTGGGCTTCGGTCTTGATTTTTCACACCAGCCTGAGATCGATCGTGCCGCGCTTGAAGCGCGTGTGCGCGAGGCGCTCGAGGCGGTGTCGCTGTCGGGCCAGGACAAGCTCTACCCGGCGCAGTTGTCGGGCGGCATGGCGCAGCGCGTGGCGCTGGCCCGCGCGCTGGCGCGCGAGCCGCAGTTGCTGCTGGCCGACGAGCCTTTTTCCGCGCTCGATGCGATCACCCGCGCCGAGATGCAGACCCTGCTGGTCGAACTGGTGCACCGCTGGCACACCGCAGCGCTGCTGGTCACGCACGACATCGACGAGGCCATTCTGGTGGCCGACCGCATCTTGCTGATGGGGCGCTCGCAGCCCACGCAGCCGGCGCGCGTGCTGCACGAATGGTCGGTGTCTATCGAACGACCGCGCGAAGACCACGCCGCCGAAGTGACCGCGCTGCGGCTCGACATCCTGGCCGCCTTGGCCTCGCTGCGCCACCCCTGAATTCAACTGCCTCGAAGGAGCCTCCCATGACGATCATCGACACCTCCATGGCTTCGCGCTACACCCACATTTGTGCCTCGTCGGATTGCGGCTGCGGCCTGACTCGGCGCGACATGCTGCGTCTGGGCGCACTGGCCACCGCATCGGTGGCCGCACCGCTGCTCACCGCTGGCGATGCACGGGCGCAGGCCTTCAAGGGCGACGACCAGCCGGTGAAGATCGGCTACCTGCCGATCACCGACGCGACGCCGCTGCTGGTCGCCCACGGCCGCAAGATGTACGAAGCCGAAGGCCTGCGCGCTGAAGCGCCGCGGCTGTTTCGAAGCTGGGCGCAGATCGTCGAGGCCTTCGTGTCGGGTCAGGTCAACGTGATCCACCTGCTGACCCCGGCTGCGCTGTGGGTGCGTTACGGCTCGAAGTTCCCTGCCAAGATCGTCGCCTGGAACCACGTCAACGGCTCGGCCCTCACGGTCGCACCGAGCATCAACAGCGTGGCCGATCTGGGGGGGCGCACGGTGGCCATCCCGTTTTGGTATTCCATCCACAACGTGCTGCTGCAACAGATCCTGAGTGCCAACAACCTGGTGGCGATGACGCGCTCGCGCGACGCGAAGCCGGCGCCCAATGAGGTCAACCTGATCGTGATGCCGCCGGCCGAGATGGTGTCGGCGCTGGCCGCCGGCTCGATTGCCGGGTTCATCGTGGCCGAACCCTTCAACGCGGCGGCCGAGATCGCTGGCGTGGGCAAGGTGCTGCGCTTTTCGGGCGACGTCTGGAAGAACCACGCCTGCTGCGTGACCTTCCTGGCCGAGCGCGATCTGGTCGAGCGCCCCGAGTGGGCCCAGCGCGTGACCACCGCCATCGTCAAGGCGCAGTTGTGGACGCGCGAGAACCAGACCGATGCCGCCCGCATGCTGTCCACCACGGGCGAGGGCCGCTACACGCCGCACCCGCTGCGCACGCTGACCAAGGTGCTCGCTGCCACCGACTACAGCAGCTACGAGGCCAGCGGCGTGGTGCACCACAAGGGCTGGGCGCAGCGGCGCATCGACTTCCAGCCGTATCCGTTTGCCAGCTACACCGAAGAACTGGTGCGCGCGATCCGGCAGACCAAGGTCGAGGGCGATACCCGCTTCCTCGAAGCACTCGACCCGAAGTTCGTGGCCGGCGATCTGGTCGACGACCGTTTCGTGCGCAAGTCACTGACGGCCGTGGGCGGCCCGCAGGTGTTCGGCTTGCCGGCCGATCTGCTGCGCAAGGAAGTGGTGCAGGTTTGAGGAGCGCGACGTGAGCGAACTGGCGAACGCAGCCACCGGCGATGCCGTGGAGACGGCAACACCGGCGGTGCCGCACTGGCATCGGCTGCTGCCTTGGGTGGGGCTGGCGCTGGCCGTGGTCCTGTGGTGGATCGGCGCGCAGCTGCTCATTTTGCGCACGCCCATCGCGGCGTCCTTTGCGCCTTGGCCGGCACTGCAGGCGCTCGCGCGCTTGCTGGCCAGTGGCGAGCTGTGGCCGCACGTGGTCACCAGCATGCAGCGCGTGGCAGTGGGGCTCGGTCTGGCGGTGGCCATCGGCGTGCCGCTCGGTGTGCTGACCGGCTTGTCGAAGCGCTTTGCCGAGGGCACCACGCCGCTGTTCCAGTTCCTGCGCATGGTGTCGCCTCTGTCGTGGATGCCCATCGCCGTGATGGTGCTGGGCGTGGGCGATGCGCCGGTGTACTTCCTGCTCGCTTTCGCGGCCGTGTGGCCCATGTTGCTGAACACCGCCGCCGGCGTCGCCCAGCTCGATCCCAACTGGCTGCTGCTGACGCGCAGCTTGTCGGCGACACGCCGCGAAACGGTGCTGCACGTGGTGCTGCCTGGCATCACCGCGCAGATCCTGACCGGCGTGCGGCTGGCCATCGGGATCATCTGGATCGTGCTGGTGCCGGCCGAGATGCTGGGCGTGTCAGCCGGGTTGGGCTACTTCATCCTGGACACCCGCGACCGGCTGGCCTACGACGAACTGATGGCCGTCATCGTGCTGATCGGTGCGCTGGGTTACGCGCTTGATGTGGCAGCCCGCTGGCTGCACGCACGCTGGCTGCACCGCTGAGCCAGCCCGTGGGCCGCGCCCCGAGTCATCAGGGCGCGGTGCAAGCTCACAGTGTCATCGCCAGCTTGTAAGCACCGGTGGTGCCCGCCGAACGCATCACCCGCATCACCACCGTGACGGGGGTCTTCCCGGCGTTGGTCAGCGCGATCTGTTGCTGCCTGCCGACCACGCCGCTGACCAGGATCAGCTGCTGGCCGTTCGTCAGGTAAACGCCCAGACCGAAGCCTGAGCTGCTGCCGGCGGTGAGCGTGCTCGTCATCTTCCTGCCAGCCGGCACCGTGACCTTGAAGTAGTCGTTGTCGGTGTTGCTGCTGATCTTGCCTGCGATGGTGACCGGCAAAGTGGCCACGGCCTGAGCGGTGCCGATGCTGTCATTGGCAGCCGAGGTCTCGTTGATCGACGAGCCGCCGCTCACAGGCGCTGGAGCAGGTGCCGGTGTGGGGGCTGGTGCAGGAGCGGGAGCCGGTGCACCCAGCGCCATGGCCACGGCTGAGTTGGCATCCACGATGCCCGAGCCGCACTGGTTGCACGCGGCCGGGAAGGCGCGTGCGCTGGCCTTCAGGATGCTGGACACCTGGTCTGGCGTGAGTGTTTTCTTGGCCGAGAACATCAGGGCGACCACACCGCTGACCACCGGTGTGGCCATCGAGGTGCCCATGTACGACGCATAGTTGTCGGCGCCTGGGGTGGTGGTGCCGGCATTCAGCGTCGACAAGATGGCACCGGTGGAGTCGCCACCCGGCGCGGCCAGTGCCACGTTGGTGCCGAAGCTCGAGTAGCTGGCCTTGCCGCCGGTCTTGCTGGTGGCCGCCACCGCGATCACGCCCGAGCAGTTGGCCGGCGACTGCGTGGTCGAAGTCGCGTTGTTGTTGCCTGCAGCCACCACCACCACGGCGCCCTTGGCGCGGGCCGCTTTGATGGCGTTTTGCGTGGTGATGTCGCACGCGCCGGTGCCGCCCAGCGACAGGTTGATCACCTTGGCGGGGTTGGCGTTGGCCGGCACACCGGTGATGGTGTTGCCCGCTGCCCAGGCGATCGCGTCGGCCATGTCTGAGCTGTAGCCGCCGCAGCGCCCGAGCGCGCGCACCGGCAAGATCCGCGCGCCAAAGGCGACGCCGGCCACGCCCACGCCGTTGCCGCCCGAGGCCGCAGCGATGCCCGCCACGTGCGTGCCGTGCCAAGAACTGTTGCTGGCTTTCGAGCCCGCACCGCAGCCGCCGGCCGGGGCAAAGTCGCCTGGATCGGCCGGATCGGCGTCGCGGCCGCCGCCATCGGCGCCTATGGTGGCGTTGGTCACGAAGTCATAGCCGGGCAACAGGTTGGCCGCCAGATCGGCATGTGGCCGCACGCCGGAGTCGACCACGGCAATCACCACCCCCGTGCCGGTGGCGCGGTTCCAGGCGTCTGGCGCGCGGATGCCGCCGGTCACGTCTGACATCGACCACTGCTGGGCGTACATCGCGTCGTTGGGCACGTACATCGCATGAACGCGGCGGTCCGGCTCGACGTACTCGATGTTGGGGTCGCTGTTGCGCAAGCTGGTCATCAGCGAGTTGAGCTCGCCCGATTTCATGTGCTTGCTGAGCTGCAGCACATGGGCGCCGCCGCTCATCGCGCGCAGCACGCGCACGCGCACGGCCTGACCAGGAACGGCCTGATCGGCCGACATGCGCGAGCGCAATGCTTCTTGCACTGGAGCGGTCTGGCGGTAACGAACGATCACCCGGTCGGTTGTGTCGTCCTGAGCCGATGCCGCAGCGGCGGTTGCGCTGGCGTCGAAGCGTGCGTGTGAAGCCAGCGGCAGCAGGCTCAATGCGGCGGCCACCATCAGCGGCGACAAGGGGAAACGATTTTTCATGGCAGTGCCTCTTTGTGTAGAGGCCAGAGCGCTTGAGCGATCTGGCAACCCCGCTACCGTGGCGCTTGCGCGCTTTAGGCCGGAGGCTTTGCGTCCCGCGCTTTCGCGTGGTTTGCGGAAATGGCCGGTTTACCCAAGGCTATTCGGCCGATCGCTGTGTGCACTTGAGTGCTATTTGCAACTGTTTGTTGTGAATCGTGAATTTCCTCTCGAAAACCTTGCGACCTTGTTCAGCCCGGCCCTTGAGCAAACTCGTCGCTGGCGAGCAGGCGCTGCGTTAGGCTGCCCGGCATGACCCTGCCCGCGTCGCCATCCGTCTCGTCCACGCCCGACCAGATCGATGTGCTCGTGATCGGCGCCGGGGTGGTCGGGTTGGCTTGTGCGCGTGCGCTGGCGCAAGCCGGGCTCGAGGTGGTGATCGCCGAGCGCGAGACGCACTTCGGCACCGGCGTGTCCTCGCGCAGCAGCGAGGTGATTCACGCCGGGCTCTACAACGCGCCGGGCAGCCTGAAGTCGCGCCTGTGCGTGCGCGGCGCGCGGCTGCTGGTCGACTACTGCGTGAGCCGCGGCGTGGACCACCGGCTGTGCGGGCGTGGTGCAACTGTTCGGCATCGAGTCACCGGGGCTGAACGCGGCACTGGCGATCGCCGAAGAGGTGGCTGCGATCGTGGCGGGTCAGCCCTGAGCGGCGCGAAATCCGATGCCCTCCATGCCTGAGTGAGACAACTCAGGTCGGTTCAGGACGGCACCGGCTTCGTGCGCGCATGCCACAGCGTGCTTGGCGATGAATTGATCCGCCTGGCCGACCATGCGATGTACGACGCCAAGAAGGCGGGTCGCAACTGCATCGTGACCTACGAGCCCTGAGCGTCCAGCCTGGCCTTGACGAAGCTGCTCGCCGCGTAGCGCGTGACCTGCGCGTAGAAACGCTCGGTCAGCCGGTTGACCATGGCGCCGTACTCGTCAATGAGTTCGGGGCGGATGCTGAAGTGGTCGTAGTTGACGATCACGTCCACGCGCTTGCGCAGCGGCAAGACCTTGCTGGTGACTTCGCTCTCGATGTCGGCGATGTCTTGCGCGCTGGTGATGTTCAGGCCCTCGAAGTTGACGAACAGCATCTGGCCGCGCTCGTCGAAGTCGATGCGCTGGGCCAGCGGCAGCGTGAGCATGCGTCGGCGCAGATTCATCGGGGCATCGGCAAACAAGCTGGCGTCCATCAGGCGCAGTTCGGGGCTGATGGCCGGGTGGAAGTCCATCTGCGACAGGATGTGGCGCTGCAGGTCAATGCCCGGGGCGATTTCGATGAGCTCGAGCCCGCCGGCATCGGCCAGCCTGAACACGCAGCGCTCGGTCACATAGAGCACGCGCTGGCCGTTCTTGCGGGCGCGCTCGCCGCTGAAGGTGCGGTGTTCGACGGCGCGCACGAACTTGCGCTGGCTGCCTTCGTGGTCGATGTGCACCCGACCGTCTTCGATGCGCACTTGCAAGCCGCCGGCGGTGAAGGTGCCCACGAACACCACCGCATGCGCCGACTGGCTGATGTTGATGAAGCCGCCCGCGCCGGCCAGCTTGGTGCCGAACTTGCTGACGTTGAGGTTGCCCTCGGCATCGGCTTGCGCCAGACCGAGCACCGCGATGTCGAGCCCGCCGCCGTCGTAGAAGTCGAACTGGCTGGGCTGGTCGATCACGGCCTGGGTGTTCACCGCCGCGCCGAAGTTCAGCCCACTGGCCGGAATGCCGCCGATCACGCCCGGCTCGGCGGTGAGCGTGAGCAGCTCGATCACTTCTTCTTCGGCGGCCACGTCGGCCACGCCTTCGGGCATGCCGATGCCCAGATTGACCACCGCGCCTTGCTTGAGTTCGAGCGCGGGGCGGCGCGCCAGCACCTTGCGCTCGCTCATGGGCATGGGTGCGATGGTGTTGGCCGGCACCCGGATCTCGCCGGCATAGGCCGCGCTGTAGTGCGTGACGAAGGTCTGCATGTGGTGCTCGGGCTTTTCGGCCACGACCACGCAGTCGACCAGCACGCCGGGGATCTTGACTTGCCGCGGGTTGAGCGAGCCGCGCTCGGCAAGGCGCTCGACCTGCGCGATGACCAGGCCGCCGCTGTTGTGCGCGGCCATGGCGATGGCCAGCGCTTCGAGCGTGAGCGCCTCGCGCTCCATGGTGAGGTTGCCGTCGGGGTCGGCGGTGGTCGCGCGGATGATGCCCACGTGGATGGGAAACGCCTTGTAGAAAAGCATTTCCTCGCCGTCGATCTCCATCAGGTGCACCAGGTCTTGCGTGGTGATGTCGTTGACCTTGCCGCCGCCGTGACGCGGGTCGACGAAGGTGCCCAGACCGATCGGCGTGAGCGTGCCGGGCTTGCCGGCGGCGATGTCGCGAAACAGGTGCGAGATGACGCCTTGCGGCAGGTTGTAGGCCTCGATCTCGCCGGCCAGCGCCATCGCCTGCAGCTTGGGCACCAGGCTCCAGTGACCGCCCACCACCCGCTTGACCAGGCCCTTGTGTCCAAAGTGATTCAAACCGCGGTCGCGCCCGTCGCCCTGGCCGGCCGCGTAGACCAGCGTGAGTTGCTGTGGCGAGCCGATGCCGACTTCAGTTTTCGTGTCGACGAAGCGCTTTTCCAGCGCGATCGCGATGCCCTCGGCAAAGCCGATGCCCACAAAGCCGCCGGTGGCCACGGTGTCGCCGTCGTGGATCAGCCGCACCGCTTCGGCGGCGCTGACGATCTTGTTGGGTCGGGTCGGGGAGTTGGCCCGGGACTTGGCGGTGTTGAGTTGCACGGTCAATCCTTGTGTGTGGCGCGTGGCAGTCTACGGGCGCGAGGCGCTGCCAACGGTGGCGGTAATCCCCCCTTGACCGCACGGCGGCACTCGGTCCGCTGTCCCCCAAAATCAAGGGGTTCACCCACCTGTGACGACCGTGCCTTCGCGCGACGGCGTCTTTCCGGAGCCCGCACCATGATCGACCTGTACTACTGGACCACCCCCAACGGCCACAAGATCACGATGTTTCTCGAGGAGGCCGGCCTGCCGTACCGCATCGTGCCGGTCAATATCAGCCGCGGCGAGCAGTTCAAGCCCGACTTCCTGCGCATCTCGCCCAACAACCGCATGCCGGCCATCGTCGACCACGCGCCGGCCGATGGCGGCGAGCCGCTGGCGGTGTTCGAGTCGGGCGCCATCCTTTTGTACCTAGCCGACAAGATCGGTCGCTTCATTCCCGCCGATCTGCGCGGTCGCAACATGGCGCTGCAATGGCTGTTCTGGCAGATGGGCGGCCTGGGCCCGATGGCTGGCCAGAACCACCACTTCGTGCAGTACGCGCCCGAGAAAATCCCCTACGCCATGGAGCGCTACGTGAAAGAAACCGCGCGCTTGTACGCGGTGCTCGACAAGCACTTGAGTGATGGCCGCGAGTTCATTGCGGGCGCCGAGTACTCGATCGCCGACATGGCCTGCTACCCGTGGGTGGTGCTCTACGAGTGGCAAAGCCAGAAGATCGAGCACACGCCGCACGTGGCCGCGTGGTTCGAGCGCATCAAGCACCGCGCTGCCACCGAGCGCGCCTACGCCCGAGCCGCAGAAGTCAGCACCGCGCCGGTGGTCGACGAGGAATCCAGGAAGGTGCTGTTCGGCCAAAGCGCGTCCACCGTGCGCAGCTGACTTCGACGATCCCTGCAGCCAGCGGCCGCAAGGGCTCAGCGGATCACCCTCAGCGCTTCGGGGTTGATCAGGTTGGTTGGCTCGCCCGCGATGAAGTTCACCACGTTGTCAAAGGCGACGCTGAAGTCGTGTTCGTAGCTGTCTTGCTCGACGTAGCCGATGTGCGGCGTGCACACCGCGTTTTCGAGCCGCAGCAGCGGGTGGCCCTGCAAGGTGGGCTCGCTTTCGAACACATCAACCGCCGCCATGCCCGGACGGCCGCGGTTGAGGGCTGACACCAGCGCGCCTTCTTCGATGAGCTCGGCGCGCGAGGTGTTGACCAGCAGCGAGGTGGGCTTCATCAGCGACAGGTGTTCGCCCTTGACGGTGCCGCGGGTGGACGCGGCCAGCCGCAGGTGCAGTGTCAACACATCGCTCTCGCTGAAGAATTCCTCAACGGAAGACGCGCTTTGATGGCCGTGCAGCTCGGCGCGCGTGCGTGAGGCTTCGCTGCCCCAGACCATGACCTTCATGCCGAAGGCGCGCGCATAGCCGGCCACCAGTTGGCCGATGCGCCCATAGCCCCACACGCCCAGCGTCTTGCCGTGCAGCACCATGCCGACGTTGAAGTTGGCCGGCATCGATGCGGCCTTCAGCCCTGACTGCTGCCAGGCGCCGTGTTTGAGGTTGCCGATGTACTGGGGCAAGCGGCGCATGGCCGACATGATCAGCGCCCAGGTCAGCTCGGCCGGCGCTGTGGGCGTGCCCACGCCTTCGGCCACCGCGATGCCCAGTCGCGTGCACGCGTCGATGTCGATGTGCGTGCCGACCGGCCCGGTTTGCGAGATCAGCCGCAGGCGTGGCAGTTTTTCAAGCAGCTGGCGCGGCAGCTGGCTGCGCTCGCGGATCAGCACCAGCACCTCGGCATCGCGCAGCCGCACCGACAACTGACCGATGCCCTTGACCGTGTTGGTGAAGACCTTGGCGTGCAGCGCCTCCATCTTGTCGGCGCACTTGAGCTTGCGCACCGCGTCCTGGTAGTCGTCGAGGATGATGATGTTCACGGTGGCTGGCGAAGCGGGGGAGAACCATTGTGCCCGTGGCCTGCCGCGCTCGGCGCGAACAGCATCGCTGCGCCCCGATCCACCACCCACCCCAAAGCGCAGCTTTTCATGGGCCTGGCGATGTACTCGGCCAGCGCGTCAGAGCCGCTGGCCGCCTTGACCCGCTACATCATCATGTTGTTGCGGATCAGGCCCACGGCCAGGCCTTCGATGACGAAGTCGGTCTCGCCGCTGGCCACCACGATGGGTTCGAAATCAGGGTTTTCGGGCAGCAGCTCGATGGTGTTGCGATTGCGCCTGAAACGCTTGACGGTGACCTCGTCGCCCAGGCGCGCCACCACGATCTGGCCGTTCTTGGCGTCGGTGGCGCGTTGCACCGCGAGCAGGTCGCCGTCCATGATGCCGGCGTCGCGCATGCTCATGCCGCGCACCTTCAGCAGGTAATCGGGGCGGCGCGGGAACATGCTGGCCTCGACCACATAGGTTTGATCGATGTGCTCTTGCGCCAGGATCGGGCTGCCGGCGGCCACGCGCCCCACCAGCGGCAAGCTGAGTTGCGCCAGGCTGGGCAGCGGCAGGCTGAATTGCTTGCCGCGCATCTGGTTGAGCGCGCGCAGCGCCTCGGATTGCAGCCGGATGCCGCGCGAGGTGCCGCCCACCAGTTCGATCACGCCCTTGCGCGCCAGCGCTTGCAGATGCTCTTCGGCGGCATTGGCCGACTTGAAGCCGAGTTCAGCAGCAATCTCGGCGCGCGTGGGCGGCGCGCCGGTGCGCTCGATGGCGCTTTGCACCAGATCGAGAATTTGCTGCTGACGGTCGGTCAGCTTGGGCGCGTCTTGCATGGCGGTCTTTCGGTGAGGGGACTTCGAGCCGGCGAAGTGGCGGACTGATGATTCATCCAGTATCTGTATTTTCATCCAGTCCGGCGGCAAAAGCAAAGGTCTTGTGCAGCCAGAATCGGTTCGCCATGCCGCACAACCCCCGCATCGAGGTCACCCCATGAACAGCACGTTTGCCCCTGCCCACATCATCGTGCTGGGCACCGGCGGCACCATCGCCGGCACGGCCGCCTCGCCCGACGACGAGGTGGGCTACACGCCGGGCCAGATCGCCATCGGCGCGCTGCTCGCGGGCATCGAGCTGCCGGCACACACCACCGTCGAGTGCGAACAGGTCGCGCAGATCGACAGCCGCAGCATGACCCACGCCATCTGGCAAACGCTGGCGCAGCGTGTGGCGCACCATCTGGCGCGGCCCGAGGTGACTGGCATCGTGATCACCCACGGCACCGACACGCTGGAAGAAACCGCGTGGTTCTTGCAGCGCGTGCTGGCCCCGCACAAGCCGGTGGTGCTGACCGGCGCGATGCGTCCGGCCACCGCGGTGCTGGCCGACGGGCCGCAAAACCTGGCCGATGCGATTTCGGTGGCGCGCGAGCCGGGCGTGTCGGGCGTGCTGGCGGTGCTGGCCGGTGCGCTGCACGATGCGCTGCACCTGCGCAAGGCGCACCCGCTGCGGCTTGACGATGCTTTTGACTCTGGCGAGGTGGGCCCGCTCGGTCTGGTCTCAGGCGGCCGTGTGCGCTGGCTCAGGCTGGGCGCTCAGGCGACCGAGGGCACTTCGCACACCGCTGTCGCCGGCCATGCGGCGCTGTCGCGCCCGGTGGCTGAGTGGCCTCGTGTCGAGATCGTCGCCAGTCACGCTGGTGCCAGCGGCGCGGTGGTGAACGCCCTGTGCGCTCAGGGCATCGCCGGTCTGGTGGTGTCGGCCACTGGCAACGGCAGCGTCCACGCAGAGATGCAGGCCGCGCTGGTCGAAGCCCAGGCCCGCGGCGTGGCCGTGCTGTGCAGCCCGCGCTACGGCGACGGCTGCTGGAATCCGCAGGCCATCGACCGCCTGCCCCTGGTCGACGTGCTCACGCCGGCCAAGGCCCGCGTGGAACTGATGCTCAGGCTGATGGAGCGCGGCTGACGCCGTCATGACCCAAACGGACTAGTGGGGCCTACGCGAAGGTTTCATGGCGGGCGGTCATCGTGGAGGTCTTCGAGCCGCATGGCTTGCCCCTCAACCGAACCGAATCGAGCCCCGCATGAACAAGTCCCGTTTGTCCCTGGCGATTGCCCTGGCATGTTCCTCAGCGTTCGTCGCCGTCCCAGCCGTGGCAGCAGAGCCCGCACTGTCGTTCAGCAAGGTCTGGACCTTTTCGCACACCGGTGGCGGCTTCCTGTCGGAAATCGTGTCGTTCGACAGCCTCAACGGGAACTTGTGGGTGGCAGGTGTCAGCGGCGTCGACGTCATCAATGTAACGAGCGGTCTGCAAGTCGGCTCGCGCATCGACACCACCAGCTTCGGCTCGATCAACAGCGTGGCCATCCACGGCGATTTGGCTGCCTTTGCCATCGAGTCCGCCACCAAAACCGACCGAGGCACTGTCAAGCTCTACGACACCGCCTCGCGCACGGCGGCCAGCGGCATCAACTCGATCACCGTCGGTGCTTTGCCCGACATGCTGACCTTCACCAAGGATGGCACCAAGCTGCTGGTGGCCAACGAGGCCACGCCGTCAACCTATGGCGCCCAGACCTCCGCCACGGGCGCTTTCCCCCGCACCTATGGCGCGGCGGCGTTTGACCCGGCCGGCAGCGTCAGCATCATCAACATGGGCTCGCGCGCTGTGGTCGCCACCGCCAACCCGAATGGCGAGCCCGAGTTCGGCAGCAACATCCGTAAGAACACCGGCATGGACTTCGAGCCCGAGTACATCGCGGTCAATGCCGCGGGCACCAAGGCCTTCGTGACGCTGCAAGAAGCCAACGCCGTGGGCGTGCTCAACCTCGCCACCAACTCCTTCGACAAGGTCATCGGTCTGGGTGTCAAGGATTTCAGCGAAGAGGGCAACCAGATCGACCCGCTCAACAACAGCACGGTGAGCTTCCAGTCGGTGGCGGCCAAGGGCCTGTACATGCCCGACGGCGTGAGCGTCTTTGAAACAGGTGGCGCCACCTACATGGTGCTGGCCAACGAGGGTGACTTCCGCGAAGACGACGGCGACCGTTCGTCTGCCAACTCTGTCTCAAGCTCGAATGTGTCGCCTCTGAACAACCTGCGCGTGTCCAACACCAATTCATCGGGCACCGATCTGTACGCAGCAGGTGCGCGTTCCTTCAGCATCCGTGACGAAAACGGCGTGCTCGTCTACGACAGCGGCGACATCCTGGACAAGGAAGCCAATGAACGCGGTGTGTACGACGACAGTCGCAGCCGCGACAAGGGCGTCGAGCCCGAAGGCATCGAGGTCATGACCATCGGTGACCGCACGTTTGCTCTGGTGGGTCTGGAGCGCACGCTCAAAGCCGCTGTGGGCATCTTCGACATCACCGACCCGGCCAACTCGACCTTCGTCGACATGCTGGTGTCTGATGGCGACCGGGCTCCTGAAGGCCTCGAAGGCTTCACCATGGACGGCAAATACTTCCTGGCGTTTTCCAACGAGGTCTCCAACACCACGTCGCTCTACCAGTTGACGGCCCCCATTCCGGAACCCGAGACCTACGCGCTGATGCTGGCCGGGCTGGGCCTGGTCGCTGCCATGGCACGTCGCCGCAAGAAGTGATCTGATCTGCACAAGAAAAAGGCGCCTGTGAAGGCGCCTTTTTTCATGGCCGAGCGCATGGCGTTGGCCGCTTGCGACCTGCTTCAGTTCAGTGCTTTGGCCGACAGCTCGTCGACCTGCGTGCTGAGCTCGAGCCACTGGCCTTCGAGCAGGCTGATCTCTTCACCGAGCGCCTTGAGCTTCTTGCCGTGGTCGGCCAGTTGCGCCGGCGTCAGGCCGCCGGTGGCCAGGCTGGTTTCGATGGCGGTGCGGTCTGCGAACAGCACCCCCAGGCGGTTGTCAACGCGGTTGAGCTCCTTGCGCAGCGGCTTGAGTTCGTCGGATCGGCCTTGGCGCGCTTGCGCATCGGCCTTGCGGTCGTCGCGGCTCGGCGGTGCTGATGACGCCGCGGCCGCCACGGGCTTGACGGCCAACGGCGCGGGTGCTGAAGCGGCCTTCTTGCCGGCGCTGTTGGCGTCGCGCAGCGCCTTGGCCTGAGCGCGCGCGGTGTCGAGCAGGTACTTCTGATAGTCGTCGAGGTCGCCATCGAACGGGCGCACGCCGCCATCGGCGACCAGCCAGAACTCGTCGCACACCTCGCGCAGCAGCGCGCGGTCGTGGCTGACCAGCATGAGCGAGCCTTCGAACTCGTTGAGCGCCATCGACAGCGCCTCGCGGGTGTCGAGGTCGAGGTGGTTGGTCGGCTCGTCAAGCAGCAGCAAATTGGGCCGCTGCCACACCAGCATGGCCAGCACAAGGCGCGCTTTCTCGCCGCCGCTGAGCGTGCCCACGGCCTGATTGACCATGTCGGCGGCAAAGCGGAACTGGCCCAGAAAGTTGCGCAGTTCCTGCTCGCGTCCGGCCGGGCCCACATCGCGCGCCAGACGGGTCATGTGGTTGAGCGGTGATTCGTCGGGGCGCAGCACGTCGAGTTCTTGCTGAGCGAAGTAGCCGATCGCCAGGCCCTTGCCTTCGGTGATGGTGCCGCCGAGTGCGCGCTGATCGCGCGCGATGGTCTTCACCACCGTCGACTTGCCCTGTCCGTTGGCGCCCAGGATGCCGATGCGCTGGCCGGCCAGCACCGAGCGGCTGATGTTGCGCACGATGATCTTGTCAGGCTCGCCATCGACCAGCGACGGGTAGCCGCACTCGACGTCCTTCAGGCTGAGCATGGGGTTGGGCAGGTTGAGCGGCTCGCGGAACTCGAACGAGAACTCTCGCGAGGTGAGCACCGGCGCGAGCCGCTCCATGCGGTCAAGCGCCTTGACGCGGCTTTGCGCCTGCTTGGCCTTGCTGGCCTTGGCCTTGAAGCGGTCGATGAACTTCTGCAGGTGCGCCATCTTTTCTTTTTGCTTTTCGAAGCTGGCTTGCTGCAGCACCATGCGCTCGGCGCGCATTTCCTCAAAGGCGGTGTAGTTGCCGCCGTAGCGCGTGAGCTTGGCGTCTTCGAGGTGCACCGTCACGTTGGTGATGGCGTCGAGAAACTCGCGGTCGTGGCTGATGACCAGCATGGTGCCCTCGAAGCGCTTGAGCCAGGCTTCCAGCCACACCAGCGCGTCGAGGTCCAGGTGGTTGGTGGGCTCGTCGAGCAGCAGCAAATCGGCCGGGCACATCAGCGCGCGCGCCAGCTGCAGCCGCATGCGCCAGCCGCCTGAAAAGCTGTTGACCGGTGCATCGAGCTGCTCGTTCTTGAAGCCCAGGCCCATCAGCAGCGCCTGCGCGCGCGGGCGGGCGTCGAAGGCGCCCGCATCAGCCATCGCCTGGTGCGCTTCGCCGATCGCGTGGCCGTCGTCGCCGGCTTCGGCCACGTCGATCAGCGCCTGCGCTTCCATCAGGCGGGTGTCGCCTTCGAGCACGAAGTCGGTGGCGCCGTCGTCGGTTTCGGGCATGTCCTGGGCCACTTCGCCCACGCGCCAGCGCGGCGGCATGTAGAAGTCGCCGCCGTCAGATTGAAGGCGGTTGGTCAGCAGCGCGAACAGGCTCGATTTGCCGGCACCGTTGCGGCCGACCAGACCGACGTTTTCGCCCGGCTGCAGCGTCACGTTGGCCGCATCGAGCACGAGCTTGGTGCCGCGGCGCAGCGACACATCCTTGAGCGTGATCATGCGCGGTACTCCGGCTTGCGTGCCCAGCGCACGAGTGCCTCGCGGGTGACCAGCAGCACCGCGTTGTCGCCGGCGCTGGTCTCCAGCCACGCCACCTCGAGCCGCCTGAAGGCGCTCTCGAAGTGCGGGCGCTCGTTGCCGATCTCGAGCACCAGCACGCCGATGTCGGTCAGCCGTGCGGCGGCTTCGCTCACGATGCGGCGCACCAGGTCCATGCCGTCTTCGCCGCCGGCCAGCGCGAGCGCGGGCTCGTGCTGGTATTCGGCGGGCAGCTTGGCCATGCTGCGCGAATTGACGTAGGGCGGGTTGCACACGATGAGGTCGTAGGTGCCGCTCACGCCGTCGAGCAAATCAGATTGCATCAGCGTGATGCGCTTGCCCAGCTTGTGACGATCGACGTTGAGCCGGGCCACGGCCAGCGCGTCTTCGCTGATGTCGCAGGCATCGACCGTGATCTCGGGAAAGGCGAGCGCGGCGATCACCGCTAGGCTGCCGTTGCCGGTGCACAGATCGAGCACGCGCTCGGTGCGGTCGGACAGCCATGCGTCCAGCGTGCCCTGGCCTTCGCCGTCGACCAGCAACTCGGCGATGAACGAGCGCGGCACGATGACACGCTCATCGACATAGAACGGAACGTTTTGCAGCCAGGCTTCGCGGGTGATGTAGGCCGCGGGCAGGCGGCTTTCGATGCGGCGGGTGATGAGCTCGACGGCCTTGGCTTCGGCCTCGGCCGACATCTCCTGCTTGGCGTGCTCTTCCAGCGAGTCCAGGTCCATGCCCAGGCTCCACAGCACCAGCCAGGCGGCTTCGTCGAAGGCGTTGGCAGTGCCGTGCCCAAAAGAAACGCCCGCCTTCTTGAGGCGGGCGGCTTCGCGCGTGATCAGATCGAGCAGGGTCATGGGTGAGGGTGTCTCGGGTTCATCTTGGGGTTGGCTCAGGTCTTGCCACGCCGCATCCACGGCGGGTCTTCAGAAACCAGCGCAGCACGCGCAGGTGCCGCCACGTCGACCACGATGTCGGTGAAGACCGGCTCCTCGTGGGTGGGCTCTGGCTTGGCGACGACCTTTTTCTTCTTGCCGGTGTCGTCGTTTTGCAGCCGCCACATCAGGTTGGTGGGCGAGTCGGCGTAGGCCATGGCTTCGTCTTTGGACACCATGCCCTCTTTGACCAGCCGCGCCAGATCCTGTTCGAAGGTCTGCGAGCCCTCGGCCATCGACTTTTCCATGGCATCGCGCACGCCGCCGAGATCGCCGGCTTCGATCAGGTCGGACACCAGCTGCGTGTTTTGCATCACTTCAACGGTCGGAATGCGCTGGCCGCTCGTGCTGCGCAACAGCCGCTGCGACACCACCGCGCGCAGGCCGGCGGCCAGATCGGCCAGCATGGTGAGGCGTGCTTCGGGCGGGTAGAACGACAGGATGCGGCTGAGCGCGTGGTAGCTGTTGTTGGCGTGCAGCGTGGACAGCACCAGGTGGCCCGACAGCGAATACGACAGAGCCGCGCTCATGGCTTCGCGGTCGCGGATTTCGCCAATCAGGATGCAGTCGGGCGCCTGGCGCAGCGCGTTCTTCAGGCCGATGTTCAGCGTTTCGGTGTCGCGGCCGACTTCGCGCTGATTGACCACCGACCGCTTGTTGCGAAACAGGAATTCCATCGGGTCTTCGATGGTGAGGATGTGGCCGGTCATGTTCTGGTTGCGCTGCTCGAGCATGGCCGCCAGCGAGGTCGACTTGCCCGCACCGGTCGCACCGACCACCAGGATCAGCCCGCGCTTTTGCAGCGCCAGCGTGTTCATCAGAGGCGGCAGCTGCAGGCTCTCGAGCGTCGGGATGCTGAACGGGATGAAACGAAACACCGCGGCGATGGTGCCGCGCTGGCGAAACGCGCTCAGGCGGAACCGACCCACGCCGGCCACGCCCACGCCCACGTTGAGCTCACCGGTGGTGTCGAGCTCTTTGAGCTGCTCCGCGGTAAGAACTTCAGCGAGCAACTCGCGCGGCTGGTTGGGCGTGAGCGGCTGGTCGCTGAGTTGCAGCATCTCGCCGTTGATCTTGACCTGGACCGGCGTGGAGGCCGACAGGTAGACGTCCGAGGCCTGGCGCTCGGCCATCAGCTTGAAGACCTTCTCCATGTTTCCGCCGCTCATGTCGTGCTCCCGTGGTGTGCCGAAGACCGCTGTTGAAGATCAGGCGCGCAGCAAGTCGTTGAGGCTGGTCTTGGCGCGGGTTTGCGCGTCGACCTTCTTGACGATCACCGCGCAGTACAGGCTGTGGGTGCCGTCGGCACTGGGCAGGTTGCCGCTGACCACCACCGAGCCTGCGGGCACGCGGCCGTAAGTCACCTCGCCGGTGGCGCGGTCGTAGATCTTGGTGCTTTGGCCGATGTACACGCCCATCGAGATCACCGAGTTTTCTTCGACGATCACGCCTTCGACGATCTCGGAGCGCGCGCCGATGAAGCAGTTGTCTTCGATGATGGTCGGGTTGGCCTGCAGCGGCTCGAGCACGCCGCCGATGCCCACGCCGCCGCTCAAGTGCACGTTCTTGCCGATCTGCGCACACGAGCCCACGGTGGCCCAGGCGTCGACCATGGAGTTCTCGTCGACATAGGCGCCGATGTTCACGAAGCTGGGCATGAGCACCACGTTCTTGGCCAGGTAGCTGCCACGGCGGGCCACGGCCGGCGGCACGATGCGCACGCCCGAGGCGCGCACTTCGGCCTCATCGCAGTTCGAGAACTTGGTCTTGACCTTGTCGAAGAAGGTCAGGTCGCCCGAGCGCATCAGCTCGTTGTCATTGAGCCGAAACGACAGCAGCACGGCTTTCTTGACCCACTGGTTGACCGTCCACTGGCCCGCGCTCTGGCGGTCGGCCACGCGGATGCGTCCGGCGTTCAGGTCGGCGATCACCGACTCGACGGCCGCATTGACTTCGGGGTGGCTGGTGGCGGTGAGCTGGGCGCGGTTGTCCCACGCGGCTTCGATGGTGCTCTGGAGGTTCTGGGTCATGAGGTGTTTTACGCAGAGATGAACAGTGGGGTGCGGCCTGGCAGCCTCGGGCGGGTCGGGTGTCGGGTCACAACGATGCAGCGTGAGCCACGATGCGGCGGGCGGCTTCAACGCAATCGTCAAGGCCGCAAACCAGGGCGAGTCGGATGCGGCCGGCGCCAGGATTGACGCCGTGCGATTCGCGGGCCAACAGACTGCCCGGCAACACCGCCACATTGTATTGAGCGAGCAGGCTGCAGGCGTAGGCGACGTCGTCGCCACCGGGGGCGATCTTCGACACGTCGGCCCACAGGTAGAAGCCGGCGTCGGGCAGCGCCACGTCCATCACCTCGGCCAGCATCGGCGTGACTGCGGCGAACTTGCGGCGGTACTGCTCGCGGTTGTCGGCCACGTGGGCCTCGTCATTCCAGGCGGCGATGCTGGCGTGCTGCACGGTGGGGCTCATTGCGCTGCCGTGGTAGGTGCGGTAGAGCAGGAACTGCTTGAGGATGTCGGCATCACCGGCCACAAAACCCGAGCGCATGCCCGGCACGTTGGAGCGCTTGGACAAGCTGGTGAACGCCACCAGACGGCGGAAGTCGTCGCGGCCGAGCTGCCTGGCCGCTTGCAGAGAGCCCAGCGGCGGCTCGTCGCGAAAGTAGATCTCGGAGTAGCACTCGTCAGAGGCGATCACGAAGCCGTGGCGGTCGCTCAGCTCGAACAGTTTTTGCCATTCGGCCAGCGGCATCACGGAGCCGGTCGGGTTGCCCGGCGAGCACACGTACAGCAGCTGCGTGCGCGCCCAGGTGCTGTCGGGCACGGCGTCCCAGTCGGTGGCGAACTGGCGTGCCGGGTCGCTGTTGACGAGCTCGACTTGCGCGCCGGCCAGCAGCGCCGCACCTTCGTAGATTTGATAGAACGGATTGGGGCACACCACCGTGGCGCCGGCGCGCGTCGGGTCGATCACCGTTTGCGCCAGCGCGAACAGTGCCTCGCGTGAGCCGTTGACCGGCAGCACCTGACGGGTTTCATCCACCGTGATGCCGTAGCGGCGGGTGATCCACCGGCCGATGGCCGCACGCAGCGCGGGCTCGCCTGCGGTGGCGGGGTAGCTGGACAGACCCTGCAGGTTGTCGGCCAGCGCCTGCGTCACCAGCGAGGGCGTGGGGTGCTTGGGCTCGCCGATGCCCAGACTGATCGGCCGCCAAGCCGGGTTGGGCGTGATGTCGAGAGTCAGCGCGCGCAGGCGCTCGAAGGGGTAGGGCTGTAGCCTGGCGAGCAGCGGATTCATCCGACGATTATCGGTGCCGCCCTGCTGCTTTGTGATCGTGCCAAAGGGCGCTGAAACCATAATCTGCGGCGACGGCAACGAACGATGTCAAGGAGATTTCATGCAACCCGACAACGATGGCTACGCGGCGGCGGCCAACCCCCTGATGGCACAAGTGATCACCACCGACACACTGGGCCTGGTGGCCGGCGAGGTGAGCATCGCGGTGGCCGATGGACAGATTCCGGGCTACCGCGCGGCGCCGGCCGCACCGGGGCTGCATCCGGTGGTGCTGGTGGTGCAGGAGATCTTCGGCGTGCACGAGCACATCCGCGACGTGTGCCGCCGGCTGGCCAAGCAGGGCTACCTCGCCATCGCGCCCGATCTTTACGTGCGCCAAGGCGATGTGTCGCAACTGGCCGACATCCCCGAGATCTTCTCGAAGGTGGTGTTGAAGGTGCCCGACGCGCAGGTTTGCGCCGATCTCGATGCCGCGCTGGCGTTCGCGCGCGACAGCGGCCATGCCGACGCCGATCGCTGTGGTTTGGTGGGTTTTTGCTGGGGCGGGCGCATCGCCTGGGTCTACGCGGCGCACAACCCGAAGCTCAAGGCGGCCGTGTCTTATTACGGGCTGCTCGAAGGCATGAAGTCAGACATCCGCGCGCAAGACCCGCTCGATTTGGCCTCGCAGCTCGAGGTGCCGGTGCTCGGGCTGTACGCCGGACACGACGACTATGTGCAGCCCGAGGCCATCGTCCGCATGCAAGCCGGCATCGAGCAATCAGCCAGCGGCTCGCAGATCGTGGTGTTTCCGAATGTCGATCACGGCTTCAACGCCGACTACCGGCCCACCTACAACCGCAGCGCCGCGAACTACGCCTGGAAGCTCGCGGGCGACTGGTTCAAAGACCACGGCGTGTGAGCTCAGGCGTTGCGATGCACCGCCATCGCCCAACGCCACGCGCTGTCTGACATCGCCATCACCCGCTCGGTGCCGCCGAACTGCGCGGCCACCGAGTCCACCACGTCGAGATCGTGGCGCTCGAGCGCCTCGCTCAGCGTGAGCATCGCGTGCCACGGGCCGCTGCGATCGAGCAGCGCGTTGTGTGCCGGTTCGCTCAGGCGCAGTGGCTGCAGGGCCTGCGACATGGGCACTTCGAGCATCACGTTGAGCAGCGACAGCAGCCCCACGGTGAACAGCGCATCAGGTGGCTCGGTGCCGCACTCGCGTGCCAGCAACTCGAGCATGCGAGCGCGCGCGAGCGAGACTTCCTGCAGCGCGCGCGATGAGCGCCGACCGCTGACTGCGGCCAGCAGCAGCACCGACAGCCACCGGTACAGCTCCGAGCGGCCGAGGATCAGCACCGCCTGATCGATGGATTCAACCGACCGCGTCAGACCCATCGCGGGGCTGTTCACGTGGCGCAGCAATCGGTAGCACAGACCCACATCGCCACGCAGATCGCGCGTGAGATCGCCCAGCGGCTGGCGCTCGTCGCGCACCGCATTGAGCAGCCCGATGATGCGCAACACATCGCCGTTGAGCGCCCTTTGCCGGGGTGCGGCGACTTGGGTGTTGAAGCTGCCGCTGGCCAGCGTGGCGCCGGCAGCCAGCGCACGCTCGATGCCATCGACGTCAGGCAAGCCGGTGGCGATGATGGTGTCGGTGGCGCCAGACTTGCGCAAGGCGCCCACGGCGGCGATCAGCGGCTCGATGCCGCCAGCGTCCATGGCCATCACGGTGAAGTCGAATTTGACGGCGCCGGCTGGCGCTTGCGCGGGCGACAGCTGCGTGCCCACACGCACGCCGCAGCCGCGCAAGGCAGCCAGCAGCTTGGACATGTCTTCTTCGCTGGCGGCGGTGTTTTCGGCGGCTGGTCTCAGACACAGCCAGGCGCCCGCGGGCAGCTGGGCGATCACGTCCGGGCGCATGAGCAAGTCGGCACTCAGACTGGCCAGCGCGATCTGCTCGGCTTCGACGGCCGGGCGCATGGCCAGCATCAGCGAAATGGCATGCGCTGCGTGCGCCACCGGATCGGCGCGGCGGCGCAGTCGGTCCTCGATCGAGGCGGCCAGGGTGAACTCGAATCCGGCCACATCGCCGTTGGCGGCCACCAGCGGGCGGCGCACGCCGGGCACCGGGGCGGCCTGCTCGCTCGAGCTTGTCAGCTTCACCGGTGGGGCAGGCACGGCGGGCGTGGCGGCCGCATCTTTGCCGCCAAGCAGGCGCGAGAACCAGTTCTTCATGGCTCGATGCTATCATAGCGCGCTGTCTGAAGGCCCCCTAGAAAAGGGTTTTTTGTCATTCAAATCAAGCACTTAAGCGAAACCGCCAGAGCGGTCAGCAGCGGAGTTTTATCCCCTCGTCCATGCGCCTGAACTCCATCAAGCTGTCTGGCTTCAAGTCGTTTGCGGACCCCACCCATTTCCATTTGCCAGGTCAACTGGTGGGGGTGGTCGGGCCCAACGGCTGCGGCAAGTCCAACATCATGGATGCGGTGCGCTGGGTGCTTGGCGAGAGCAAGGCCAGCGAGTTGCGCGGCGAGTCGATGCAAGACGTGATCTTCAACGGCTCGGGCCACCGCAAGCCGGCCAGCCGCGCCAGCGTCGAGCTCATCTTCAGCAACGAGGACGCGCGCGCCGGCGGCCAGTGGAACCAGTTCGCCGAGATCGCCGTCAAGCGCGTTCTCACGCGCGACGGCAACAGCGGCTACTACATCAACGGCCAGAGCGTGCGCCGGCGTGATGTGCACGACGTGTTTCTGGGCACCGGTCTGGGGCCACGCGCCTACGCCATCATCGGCCAAGGCACCATCAGCCGCATCATCGAAAGCAAGCCCGAGGAACTGCGGCTTTTCCTTGAGGAGGCTGCGGGCGTGTCCAAGTACAAGGAGCGCCGCCGCGAAACCGAGACCCGTTTGCGCGACACCCGCGACAACCTCACACGGGTCGAAGACATCCTGCGCGAGCTCACCAGCCAGCTCGACAAGCTCGAGCGCCAAGCCGAGGTCGCCAGCCGTTACCGGCAGCTGCAAGACGACGGCCTGCGCAAGCTGCACCAGCTGTGGTTCTTGCGCCACCGCGATGCGGCATCCGAGCAGCAGCGCGTCGAGCGCGAGGTGGCTGCTGCCGTCAACGCGCTGGAATCGCGCACCGCCGAGCTGCGTCAAGGCGAAGCTGAACTCGAGACGGTGCGTCAGGCGCACTACGCCGCTGGCGACGAACTGCACGCCGCACAGGGTCTGCTGGCCGAGGCCGCGCTCGAGGTGAGCCGACTTGAAGAACGCATCCGCTACGCCGTCGAAGGCCGCCAGCGCGCCGAGCAGCGGCTGGCCGAACTGGTGGCGCAAACGGCGCAGTGGAGCGATCGCCAAGCCCAGGCCACGGTCGATCTTGAGCATCTGGCCGTGCAGGTGGAGTCCGCCGATGAACGCAGCGAGGTGCTTGCCGCCCAGGCCGAAGACCACTCCGAGCGGCTGCCCGCACTCGAGGACGCGCTGCGCGCTGCACAAGCCGCAGCCAGCACCCAGCGCACGCTGGTGTCTGACGTGCAGCAGCAGATTCAATTGCTCGCTGGCGACAGCCGCAACCTCGAGGATCAAAGTCGTCAGCAGCAGGCCCGCCGCGACAAGCTGGCTGGTGAAAAGCGTCAGCTCGCCGCGCCCGATGTCGAGCGGCGCGAGCAACTGCGCGCTCAGTCGGCCGCTGCCGACGAGGCCAGCGCACTGGCCGATGAGCGGCTGGCCGAGCTGGGCCATCAGGTGCCGGCGCTTGACGAGGCGCGGCGTGTCGCGCAAGCCGAACTCAACGAGCAGTCCACGCGGCAGAGCGACCTGAGCGCGCGGCTGGATGCGCTGCGCGCGCTGCAGGAAAAAGTGCAAACCGAGGGCAAGCTGCGGCCCTGGCTGGCCCGCCACGGGCTCGACAGCCTGGCCGCCTTGTGGACGCGCATCCACATCGAGACCGGCTGGGAGACCGCGCTCGAAGCCGCTTTGCGCGACCGGCTGCACGCGCTCGAAGTCGGCCGGCTCGACACCATGCGTGCCTTTGCCGCCGAGGCGCCACCGGCCAAGCTGGTGTTCTTCACGCCGCCATCGGCTGCATCGTCTGCGGCTGTCGGCACGACGGCGGGCCTGCCTGGCTTGGCCGATCGGCTGCGCATCGGGGACGCCGCACTGGCTGCGCTGCTGGCCGATTGGCTGGCCGGCGTGCGCACCGCCGACAGCCTGGACGACGCGCTGGCCGCGCGCTCGCGGCTGGCCGCTGGCGAGGTGGTGATCACCCGCGAAGGCCATGCGGTCAGCGCGCACGCGGTGGCGTTTTACGCACCCGACTCGGAGCAGTCGGGCTTGCTCGCACGCGCTCAGGAGATCGAAAACCTCGTGCTTCAACTGCGTGCGCAAACGCTGATCGCCGAAGAGTCGCGCAGCGCGCAGGTTCGTGCCGAGGCGGCCTACAGCGCGGCGTCGGCGCAGCTGGCCACCGCGCGGCGTGAGTCGACCGACTCGCAAGGCCAGGCGCACCGGCTGCAAGTCGAGTTGCTGCGCCTGACGCAGCGAGACGAGCAGACCACCGCGCGTGCTGCCCAGCTGGCCGAGGAATTGGCCGAGGTCGATGCCCGGCTTGAAGACATCCAGGAGCGCCGCGCCGTGGGCGAAGCGCGCTTCGAGACGCTGGACATCGAACTTGGCGACGAACAGCAGCGCTACGCCGAACTCGACGATGCGGTGATCGCTGCCGAGCGCGCGCTGGGCTCGGCCCGAGAGCAGTTGCGCGCGCTCGAACGCGAGGCCCAGGAATCGCAGTTCACCTTGCGCTCGCTGGCAGCGCGCCGCGGTGAATTGCAGCGCGGCATCGACACCGCATCGCAGCAGATCGCTGCCAACGCGGCCACCGAGGCCCAGATCAACGAAGAGCTGCTGCGCCTTGCCGATGTGTCGGCACAAAGCGGTCTGCAAGAAGCGCTGGCACTCAGGCTCGAGCGCGAATCGGCGCTGGCCGCGCAGCGCAGCGAGCACGACGATCTCACCGCCCGGCTGCGCCGAGCCGACGAGCAGCGGCTGATGCACGAGCAAAGCCTGCAACCGATGCGCGATCGCATCACCACGCTGCAACTCGAAGCGCAAGCCGCGCAGCTCGGCGGCGCGCAGTACCTTGAGCAGTTGGTGGCCGCGGCGGTCGACTTCGAGGCGCTGTCGGCAGGCATCGAGCAAGACGGCGTGAGGCTGGCCGGCTTGCAAAGCGAGATCGACCGCATCAACCGCGACATTGCCGCGCTCGGCGCGGTCAATCTGGCAGCGCTCGACGAGCTCAACGCCTCGAGCGAGCGCAAGGCCTTTCTCGATGCGCAAAACGCCGATCTGCTCGACGCCATCGCCACGCTCGAAGGCGCCATCCACAAGATTGACCTCGAAACGCGCGACCTGCTGGGCAACACCTTCAACCAGGTCAACGAGCATTTCGGACGCATGTTCCCCAGCCTTTTTGGCGGCGGCCAGGCACGGCTGGTGATGACCGGCGACGAGATCCTCGATGCCGGCGTGCAGGTCATGGCGCAGCCGCCGGGCAAGAAGAACAGCACCATCCACTTGCTGTCGGGCGGCGAGAAGGCGCTGACCGCGATCGCGCTGGTGTTCGCCATCTTCCAGCTGAACCCGGCGCCGTTTTGCCTGCTCGACGAGGTGGACGCGCCGCTCGACGACGCCAACACCGAGCGCTACGCGCGGCTCGTCAAGGAAATGTCCAAGGGTACGCAGTTTCTTTTCATCAGCCACAACAAGATCGCCATGGAAATGGCGGTGCAACTCATCGGGGTGACCATGCAGGAACAAGGTGTCTCGCGCATCGTGGCGGTCGACATGGCCGAGGCCGTGAGCCTGGCGGAGGCCGCATGAGCGACAACCTGACCGTGGCGCTGGTGGCCGCTGGCGTGGTGCTGCTGGTGGCTGTGCTGGCGCAGGGCGTGTGGCAGGCGCGCCGCGCCAGCCCCAAGAAGGCCGAGCCCGGCAACAGCCGCCTCGAGCCCCGCGAGCCGGGCATGGGTGAGACCGACACCGCCGGCGCGCAGGACACCGTTCCCGGCGAGCCGCCTGGATTCGATGACCCTGACGGGCGCATCGCGCCTCATCTGGGCGAGGGCAGCGCCACGCTTGACGGTGCCGTGGCCGGCCGTTCGCTGCGTCGTCGCGTGCTGCCGCGCGTCGATGCGCTGATCGATGTGGTGGTGCCGCTCACGCTGGAGTCGCCGATCAGGGGCGAGGCGGTGCTGTCGCACCAGCCCGGCAGCCGCCGCGCGGGCAGCAAGCCGTTTTTCATCGAAGGCCTCAACACCGACGACGGCCTGTGGGAATCGCCCGCGCCCGGCCAGCGCTACAGCGAACTGCAAGCCGGCTTGCAGCTGGCCAACCGCAGTGGCGCGCTCAACGAGATCGAGTACTCCGAGTTCGTGCACAAGCTGCAGGACTTTGCCGAGGCGGTGGGCGCCATGGCCGACTTCCCCGACATGATGGATGTGGCCGGTCGGGCCCGCGAGCTCGACGCCTTTGCCGGCGACCATGACGCGCAGATGGTGCTGCTGCTGCGTGCACGCTCGGCCGCCTGGAGCGTGGGCTATGTGCTGCAGCAGGCCTCGAACCATGGATTCGTGCCTGGCGTGCTGCCTGGACGGCTGGTGCTGCCGTCCGATGAGGACGATGCGCCGCCGGTGCTCACGCTCAATTTCGATCCGCAGGCCGCGCTGTCAGACGACCCCAATCAGGCCGCGCTGCGCGAGCTGACGCTGGGCTTCGATGTGGCGCAAACCGATGCCACCAAGTCGCCCTTTGCCTCCTGGCAGGCCAGTGCCACCGGCCTGGCCCGCGACCTCGACGCCGGCATGGTCGACGACCGCGGGCAGCCGCTCACGCCCGACAGCTTCGCCTTCATCGATGGTGAGTTGGTGCGCCTTTACGAGGCACTCGCAGCGCGCGATCTGGCTGCCGGCTCGGCTGCGGCCCGGCGGCTGTTCAGCTGAGTCGGCTGTGTCGCTGCTGCGCTGCTGAACGCGATGGCTGCGCCCGACCTGGAACGCCGCGCCGCCGAGCTGCGCTCGCTGCTCGCTGGCCATGCCCACCGCTACTGCGTGCTCGATGAGCCGGCCATTCCCGACGCCGAGTACGACCGGCTGTATCAGGAGCTCGAGGCGATCGAGGCGGCGCACCCCGAGTGGCGCACGCCCGATTCACCCACGCAGCGCGTGATCGGCGGCGTGCTTGACGGCTTCGAGCCCGTGCGCCACGCGGTGCCCATGCTGTCGATTCGCACCGAGACCGACACCGAAGCCAGCGGCGCCATCGCTTTCGATGCAAGGGTGCGCCGCGAGCTCGCGCTCACCGAGGCCGAGGCGCCCGTCGAATACGCCGCTGAACTCAAGTTCGACGGTCTGGCCATGAACCTGCGCTACGAGCACGGCCTGCTGGTGCAGGCTGCCACGCGCGGTGACGGCGAGACCGGCGAGGACGTCACCCAAAACATCCGCACCATCGCGCAGATCCCGCGTCGCCTGCGTGGGGTGGCGCCCGAGGTGCTCGAGGTGCGAGGCGAGGTCTACATCCGGCGTGACGACTTTGAAGCGCTCAACGAGCGCCAGCGCGATCTCATTGCCCAGGGTGCCAAGAACGAGAAGACCTTTGTCAACCCGCGCAATGCGGCAGCCGGTGCGGTGCGCCAGCTCGACCCGGCCATCGCCGCGCGTCGACCGTTGAGTTTCTTTGCCTATGGTCTGGGCGAAGTGCGCGGCTGGGGCGAGGGCAACGCCGCGCTGCCGGCCACCCACAGCGCGCTGCTCGACGCGCTCGCGGCCATGGGCCTGCCGGTGTGCGATGAGCGCGCGGTGGTGCAAGGCGCCGAAGGACTGGTGGCTTTTCATGCGGCGGTGGGTGCGAAGCGCGATGGCTTGCCCTTCGACATCGACGGCGTGGTCTACAAGGTCAACGACCGCGCGCTGCAGCGGCAACTGGGCTTCGTGAGCCGCGAGCCACGCTGGGCGGTGGCGCACAAGTACCCGGCGCAAGAGCAGATGACGCGCTTGCTGGGCATCGACATCCAGGTCGGGCGCACCGGCAAGCTCACGCCGGTGGCCAAGCTCGAGCCGGTGTTTGTGGGCGGCACCACGGTGAGCAACGCCACGCTGCACAACGAAGACGAGGTGCGCCGCCGTGACGTGCGCGTGGGCGACACCGTGATCGTGCGTCGTGCTGGCGACGTCATTCCGCAGGTGGTGGGCGTGGTGCACGAATCGCCCGCCGCTGCCGATGCCGCGTCGCGAGGCGAGCCCTTCGATCTGTACCAGCGGCTAGGCGGCCAGTGTCCGGTGTGCGGCAGCCCGATCGCCCGTGAAGAAGGCGAGGTCGACTGGCGCTGCACCGGCGGGCTGACCTGCGCGGCACAGCGCAAGGAGGCGATCGCGCATTTCGCCGGCCGCCGTGCGATGGACGTCGAAGGCCTGGGCGACAAGCTCATCGATCAGCTGGTCGATGCCGGCCTGATCCGCACGCTGCCCGAGCTGTACACGCTGGGGCTGGCCAAGCTCTGCGCGCTCGATCGCATGGGCGACAAGAGCGCGGCCAACCTGCTGGCCGCTCTGGAAGCGAGCCGCCGCACCACGCTGCCGCGCTTCGTGTTCGCACTGGGCATACGCCATGTGGGCGAGACCACCGCCAAGGATCTGGCGCGCCACTTCGGCTCGATGGACCGCCTGATGGACGCCACCGAGGCGCAATTGCTCGGGGTCAAGGACGTCGGCCCGGTGGTCGCGCACAGTGTGCGCAGCTTTTTTGATCAGCCGCACCACCGCGAGATCGTCGAGCAGCTGCGCGCTGCGGGCATCGTCTGGGAAGAGGGCAGCGGCACGCAGCCGGTGGGCATTGCGGGGGTGGCGGGGCTGACCTTTGTGCTGACCGGCACCTTGCCCACGATGGGCCGCGACGCCGCGCGCGAGCTGATCGAAGCGGCCGGTGGCAAGGTGGCCGGCTCGGTGTCAAAGAAGACACACTTCGTGGTCGCCGGCAGCGAGGCCGGCAGCAAGCTCGACAAGGCGCTGGAGCTGGGCGTGGCGGTGCTTGACGAGACGGGGTTGATGGCGTTGCTGGGTGGCGGCGCCTCGGCCGTGGGTTGTGGCACCGGAGAGACGACATGACCGTGCGAGAGATCCTGAAGATGGGCGACGCCCGACTGCTGCGCGTGGCCAGACCGGTCACTGCATTCGACACGCTCGAACTGCATGAGCTGGTCGCCGACCTGTTCGAGACCATGCAAGTGGCCAACGGCGCGGGGTTGGCTGCGCCGCAGATCGGCGTCGACTTGGCCATGGTGGTGTTCGGCTTCACGCACACCCGGCGCTATCCCGATGCCGATGCGGTGCCGCCCACGGTGCTGATCAATCCGCAGATCACGCCGCTGGGTGATGCCGAAGAAGACGGCTGGGAAGGCTGCCTGTCGGTGCCCGGTCTGCGTGGCATGGTGCCGCGCTTTTCGCGCATCCGCTACGAGGGCTTCGACGCTCTCGGGCGGCGCATCGAGCGCGAGGCCAGTGGCTTTCACGCCCGCTTGGTACAGCATGAATGCGACCACCTCATCGGCAAGCTGTATCCAATGCGCGTGCGCGATTTCAGGCAGTTCGGCTACACCAGCGTGCTGTTTCCCGAGCTTGATGCCGGCGACGACGATTGAAACCGCAGCCTCAGCGCAGCAGCGGCTTGAAGTGCGGCCACACGTTGTCGAGGATGGTGGGCTGTGCGCTGGCCCGCGGGTGGATGCGGTCTTCCTGAAATTGCGCCGTGTCCAGGCCCTCGAGGATGAAGGGCACCAGCGCCACCGACTCGGACTTGGCCACGCTGGCGAAGGCGGCGGCCAGATCGTCGTTGTAGCGCCGTCCGTAATTGGGCGGCACCTGAATGCCCGCGATCAGCACCCGAGCGCCGTTGTCCTTGGCGGCGCGCGTCATCTCGGTGAGGTTGCGCTGGGTGTCGGACAGCGGCAGGCCGCGCAGCGCGTCGTTGCCACCGAGTTCGATGATCACCTGGGTGGGGCGGTGCTGCTTGAGCAGCGCGGGCAGACGCGACCAGCCGCCGGAGGTGGTGTCGCCGCTGATGCTGGCGTTGATCACCCGCACGGACAACTGCTGGCTGAGCAGTCGCTGCTCGAGCAGCGCCACCCAGCCGCTGCCGCGCGGCAGGCCGTATTCGGCCGACAGGCTGTCGCCCACCACCAGCACGGTGTGGCGCGGTGTCTTGGGGATGGCGGCCGCGAGCATCGCCTGCGACTGTGCCGTCCATGGCAAGCCCAGCCCCGACAGCAGCGCGGTACAGTGAAAAACGCGTCGCAAAGCCAGCCGTCTGCTGGCGCTCACCCCACCCACGCTGTCTGGCGTGGGCACGTCTGATTGATTACCTGGTTCACTCATGTCCGATTCCATCATTGCTGTTGACCGCATCACCAAGCAGGTGAACGATTCGAGCGGGCCGCTGACCATCCTGCACGAAGTGAGTTTCGAATTGCAGCCACAGCAATCGGTGGCCATCGTCGGTGCCTCGGGCTCTGGCAAAAGCACGCTTCTGTCGATCATCGCCGGTCTGGATACCCCCAGCAGCGGCAGGGTGCGGCTGGCCGGGGTCGATCTGTTCAGCCTGGACGAGGACGCTCGTGCGGCGGTGCGCGCCGCGCAGGTCGGCTTCGTGTTCCAGAGCTTTCAGTTGCTGGGCAACCTGAGCGCCATCGAGAACGTGATGCTGCCGCTGGAGTTGCAAGGCCAAGGCGATGCGCGCGTGCGCGCCAAAGAAATGCTCGGTCGCGTGGGACTGGGCGATCGGCTGAACCACTACCCGCGCGTGCTGTCGGGCGGCGAGCAGCAGCGCGTGGCGCTGGCGCGTGCCTTCATCGTCAAGCCCGCGCTGCTGCTGGCTGATGAACCCACCGGCAGCCTCGACTTCGCCACCGGCGAGCGGGTGATGGAGTTGATGTTCGAGCTCAACCGCGAAAACGGCACCACGCTCGTGCTCGTCACGCACGACCGCGAGGTCGCCGCACGCTGTGACCGCCAACTGCACATCGAGGCAGGCAGGGTGAAGCTCGACGCCTGAGCGCATCGAGCCCACACCGACTGCGCTCAGATCACTCGACGAACTTGTAGTCGGTCTTGGTCTTGGCGCGAATGTCGTCGCGGAATTTGGTCATCTTCATCTGCGCGATGCGCTGCTGAATCTGCGGCTTGAGCTCCTCGAGCGATGGCGGCGTGGACTCGCGTGTTTCCACCAGCAAGATGATGTGATAGCCGAACTGCGACTGCACCGGCGTGTCGGTCATCTCGCCCTTCTTGAGCTTGACCATGGCCTGTGAAAACTCAGGCACATAGGCCGCCGGGTTGGCGAAGCCCAGGTCACCGCCGTTGGCGCCCGAGCCCGAGTCCTTGGACTGCTTCTTGGCGATGTCTTCGAAGTTGCCACCGGCCTTGATCTGGGCGATCAGCGCCTTGGCTTGATCCTCGGTCTCGACCAGGATGTGCGACGCGCGGTACTCGACCGGGTTGGACTGGGCCTTGAACTTGTCGTACTCGGCCTGGATCTCGGCATCGGTGACCGGGTTTTTTTCCTGGAACTTGGCGAACAGCTCGCGGATCAGGATGGTCTGGCGCGCGAACTCCATTTGCATCTTGTATTCGGGGGTGGCGGTGAGGCCGCGTTTTTCGGCTTCCTGCACGAACATCTCGCGCAGCACCACTTCATCGCGCACCTGGGCCTCGAGCTCGGGGGTCTTGGCTTGGCCTTGCTTGATGACTTGCTGCAGCAGCGCCTCGTAGCGGGCCTTGGGCACCGCCTTGCCGTTGACGATGGCCACGTTCTGGGCGAACGACGGCAGCGGCGCGAGCAAAGCCACGCACAGGGTGGCCAGTGCCACGGGTTGGAACGACTTGTTCATGGGATTGAGGCTTTCAACTCAGGAGGTGAAAACAGCACGAGCACGGCGGCATGCCGTGTCGGGTACTGCCAGAAAGTCCGGCAAACGTGCCGGGGGGTGAAGATCAGGCGTGGCCATCGGCAGGGGCTTTGGCCTCGATGGCCAGCGCGTGGATGGACGAACTCATTTCGCTTTGCAGTGCAGCGTAGACCAGGCGGTGACGGGCTACTCGGTTGAGTCCGTCAAAGCGAGCACTGGTCAGACGCACGGTGAAGTGACGGCCTTCTTTCGCGCCTGCATGACCGGCGTGCAGGTGACTGTCGTCTTGCACCTCGAGCTGCGTGGGTTGCAAGGCGGCACTGAGCACGCGTTCGATGTCGGTGGCACAAATGCTCATCTCAGGCTTTCGGTGGGCTGGCGTCTGCGTCGTCTTCTTCGATGTGGCGGCTCACGTACAGACCCTGGCCGATCATGAAGGCGATCATCAATCCGGTGCCGCCGAACAGTTTGTAGTTCACCCAGCTGTCGGTCGAGAAGTTGTAGGCCACCAGGATGTTGATCACGCCCATCACCGCAAAGAACGCGCACCACAGCAGCGTGAGCCGCTTCCAGATGGGATCGGGCAGCTTGAGCTGATCACCGATCATTTTGCGCAGGATGTCCTTGCCGAACAGGTTGGCGCTGGCCCACAGCGCCAAGGCCATCACCCAGTACAGCACGCTGGGCTTCCACTTGATGAAGGTCTCGTTGTGAAACCACACGGTGGCGCCACCCAGCACCACGATCAGCCCCAGGCTCACCCACAGCATGGTGTCGATCTTCTTGCCGCGGGTCTTCAGCCAGGCCACCTGCAAAGCGGTGGCGGCGATGACCACCAGCGTCGACAGCAGCACGGGTGCTTCCGTCTCGCCGACCACGCCGCCCGAGACCATGAAGCCGAAGTGCTCGGTGGCGAATACCGCCGCCCAGTCCTTGTGGGCTTCGGCGTACTTGTAAGTGCCGAAAAACAGCAGGATCGGCAGGAAATCAAGTAGCAGCTTCATCTGTGGCGTTGCCGTTCAGTCCTGGGGTTTGAAATCGATCGACGCCGAATTGATGCAAAAGCGCTCGCCGGTGGGCGCCGGCCCGTCGTTGAACACATGGCCCAGGTGCGAGCCGCAGCGGTTGCAGCGCACCTCGACGCGCACCATGCCGTGGCTGCGATCGACGATCCGGTCGACGACTGTGGCGTTGATGGCTTCGGAATAGCTTGGCCAGCCGCAGCCCGCATCGAACTTGGTGTCGGCCGCAAACAGCGGCGTGCCGCAGCCGATGCAGTCGTAGCGGCCACTCTCCCAGTGGTCCCAGTACTTGCCGGTGAAAGCGCGCTCGGTGCCGGCCTGGCGTGCCACCTCGTACTGCGTGGCATCGAGCTGCGCGCGCCATTGGGCGTCGGTCTTGGCGATTTCGCGGGGCTTGTCGTCTTTCATGGGGTGTCTCGCGGTGGATTGTTCAGGATGAACATGAAACTTCGATGTGGCTCGCCCATTCGGGTGGCGGGCCAGCATCAGGCGTGCCGTCGAGCGCGTCGTCGAAGGGGTTTTGCAGCACCTTCAGCAAGCGGTTCACCTCGGAAAAATCTCCCGTGCGTGCCTGGCGGATGGCGCCTTCGGCCAGATGGTTTCGCAGCACCACAGCCGGATTGACGAGCTTCATGGCGGCTGCGCGTTGTTCGTCGATGCTGCTTTCGGCACGCAGACGATCGCCATAGGCCTTGGCCCATACATCGACAAATTTGCGATCCTTGAACATGCCCATCACGGCCGAATTGTCGGCACCTGCGGCGGTGCTGAAGCCGGCCAGTCGGCGGAAGAACAGGGTGTGGTCGGTGCGCTCGTAGGCCATTTGCTTGAGCAGCCAGTCGATCATGCCGGCGTCTTCGGCCTGCGTGGTGGCCAGTCCGCATTTTTCGCGCAACCGGCGGCGCATGGAATCGGCATACACCGGCTTGAAGATGCTGATGGCGGCCAGTGCGTTTTCGCTGTCGCCGATCAAGGGCATCAGCGATTGCGCCAGCGCGTGCAGGTTCCACAGCGCCACGCTGGGCTGGCGGCCGAACGCGTAACGACCCTGGCGGTCGGTGTGGTTGCAGATGTGTGTGGGGTCGTAGCCGTCGAGAAAGCCGAACGGCCCGTAGTCGAGGGTCAGCCCCAGGATCGACATGTTGTCGGTGTTCATCACGCCGTGGCAAAAGCCCACCGACTGCCACTGCGCCATCAGATCGGCCGTGTGACCGGCCACTTCCTGCAGCATCGCCGGATAGGGCGACGCCGCCTCGCGGCACTCGGGATAGTGATGGTCGATCACGAAATCGGCCAGCCGACGCAGGCCCTCGGGCCCGTCGGCCTGAGAAAAGTGCTCGAAGTGACCGAAGCGGATGAAGCTCGGCGCCACGCGGGTGACCACCGAGGCAGTCTCCAGCGTTTCGCGCAGCACGGGCAGCGGTGAGCCGGTGATGGCCAGCGCGCGGGTGGTCGGGATGCCCAGGCCGTGCATGGCTTCAGAGCACAGAAATTCGCGGATCGACGAGCGCAGCACCGCGCGGCCGTCGCCCATGCGCGAATACGGCGTCAGGCCGGCGCCCTTGAGTTGCAGTTCCTGCACGCCAGATGGCGTGTCGATCTCGCCCAGCCACAGCGCGCGGCCGTCGCCCAACTGCCCCGCCCATACGCCGAACTGGTGTCCGCTGTAGACGCTGGCCAGCGGTTGCATGCCCGGCCACAAGGCGTTGCCGCTGAGCACTTGCAGCGCGTTCCAGTCGCTGCGCTCGGCCCAGTCGGCGGGCAGTCCGAGCATCTGCGCGCAAGGCTCGCTGCGTGCAACCCAGTGAGGGTCGGGCACAGGCTGAGGCGAGAGCTCGGTGTGATGCTCTCCACCCAGCGCATGGAAACGGTTGGGCCAGTTCCAGTCGGGTCCGGTGGTCAGGGTTTGCGGCGAGGCCGCAGCGGTGTGGTGGGGCATTGAATTCATGGGCGGCAGTGTATGCACCCCGGCCAAACCGACCTTGCTACCCTTGCGGCCTTTGCGGCACCCGCCTACGACAACCAGGACAGAAAAAACATGATCCGTCACATCGTGATGTGGAGCCTGCACGAGCCGGCCGACGCTCCGCGCTTCAAGGCGCTGCTCGACTCGTGCGCTGCCGTGGTGAGCGGCATCGTCGAATTCGATGTGGGCATCCGCCGCCAGGGGCTCGAGGCCAACGTCGACGTGGTGCTGGTGTCGACCTTCACCGACACCGCTCAGCTCGAGGCGTACCAGAACCACCCGCATCACAAGGAAGTGGCCGTGCAGCTGGGCGCCATGAGGTCCGGCCGGCACGTGCTGGACTTCGATTTCGACACCTCGGCAGGCGCGCTCTGAGCGAGGTGCGGCGCTGGCTTCGATGGGCCGCGCTGCTGCTGGCGTGGCCCGGGGTGTGTGCGAGCGCGTGGGGCGCGGGGCCCTTGCCGACGGCTCGGCAGCCGGATGCCGGCGCGTTCGTGTTTCCGGTGCCAGCGAGCGCGCGGGTCGTCGCCGCGCAATGCGCGGCCATGCTGATCGATCTCGCTCTCGCGGAAAGTCGCCTCGCGAGTCAGGAGCAGCCTTCGGCCGCGCAATTCTTCGAGCAATTCGATGCGATCACCCGCCGCGAAGAAGACACGCTCGGGCCGCTTGGCGTGCTGGCCGCCGTGAGTCCGCGCAAGTCGATCCGCGATGCATCAGAGGCCTGCGAGCGCGATCACGATGCGTGGTCGGCGCGCTTTTTCCAGAACGCAGCCGTCTACGCCCGGCTGCAGCAGGCGGTGCCCGACGACGAGATCGATCGTCGTTTCCAGCGCGAAGCGCTCGATGCATTCGAGGACGCCGGCGTGGCGCTGCCGGCCGATCGCCAAAACCGTGTGCGCGAACTCCGCGAGCAACTTACGCAGCTGAGCCAGACCTTCGAGCGTCGTCTGCGCGAAGACCGCACCCAGCTCGTGTTCTCGAAGGCCGAACTCGCCGGCGTGCCTTCGGGGGTGTGGCGCCGCGCACCGCGCGACGCCCACGGGCGCTACCGGCTGGGTCTGGCGCAGCCCACGGTGTTCGCGGTGCTTGAAAACGCGACCGTGCCGGCCACCCGCGAGCGCATGTGGCGAGCCTTTTTATCGCAAGGCGGCGAGCCCAACATCGACACGCTTTTCGCCCTGGCCACTGCGCGCCATGAGCTGGCAGGCCACTTCGGCTTCGCGTCGTACGCCGATTTCGTGCTGCGCCGCCGCATGGCGCACAGCGAATCCGAGGTGCAGGCTTTCCTGGCCACCGTGAAGGACGCGGTGCGCGATCGCGAGCTGGCCGATCTGGCCGAGCTGCGCGCGGAAAAGGCACGCGATCTTCAGCAGCCTGTGGAGGCCACTGTTGTCGAGCGATGGGACGTGGCGTTTTATGCCGAGCGGCTGCGGCAAAGCCGCCACGCGGTCGATCAGGAGCGGTTCAGGCGCCACTTTCCGCCCGAGGCCAGTCTGGCCTGGGCGTTTCGTCTGGCCGAACGGCTGTTTGGCGTGGTGATCGCACCGCTGCCGGCTTCGCCGAAACCGGCGCTGTGGCATCGCGACGCACGCGCCTATTCGGTGGTGGATGCCGAAGGCCGCGCGCTGCTGGGCACGCTGTTCGTCGACCTGTATCCCCGCGCCGACAAGTACAAGCACGCGGCGGTGTGGAGTTTTCGCAGCGCGTCGAGCCTGGCCGCGCGGCGGCCGGCGGCCGCGTTGGTCGTCAACTTCAACCGCCAAGGACTCACGCTCGACGAGCTCGAAACGCTGCTGCATGAGTTCGGACATGCGCTGCACGCGCTGCTGTCGACCACCCGACATGCCGCCCAGGGCGGCACCAACGTGCAGCTCGACTTTGTCGAGGCGCCGTCGCAGATGCTCGAGGACTGGGTCTACGACCCGCAGGTGATCGCCTTGATGCACGAGGTCTGCCCGTCATGCGCCCCCGTGCCACCCGCGCTGCTGGCGCAGGCGAAGGCAGCACGCGATTTCGGCAAGGGCGTGGGGGTCTCGCGTCAGCACCTGTTTGCCCGCTACGACCTGGCCCTGCACGGCCGCGAGGTTCTCGAGCCGATGGACCTGTGGACGCGCATGGAAGGTGAAACACCGCTGGGCACGGTTGCCGGCACGCTGTTTCCCGCGGGCTTCGAGCACATCGCCAGTGGCTACGCGGCCGGGTACTACGGCTACCTGTGGAGTCAGGTGATGGCCGACGATCTGCGCACCGCCTTTGCCGCCGACAGGCTCGATGCACGCGTCGGGCGGCGCTATCGCGACACGGTGCTGCAAAACGGCGGACAGTTCGCACCCGGCGATCTGGTGCGGCGCTTTCTGGGCCGTCCCACCGACAGCCGGGCCTTCTTCGAAGCGCTGGCGCACTGAGCCGCAGGGACAATCGAGCGATGGACTTTCCGATTGCCATCCCCTTCGTTCAGTCCATGGGCTTCGAGTTGCTGCGCATGCAAGGTGGCGAGGCCGAGCTGGGCTTGCAGCTGCGTGCTGATCAGCACAACTCGATGCACATGGCGCACGGCGGCGTGACGATGACGCTGCTCGATGTGACCATGGCCCACGCCGCACGCAGCGCCGATGTGCCTGCCGCAGCACCTGCGGGTTCGACCGGCCGCGCCGTGATCACCGTCGAGATGAAGACCACCTTCATGCGCCCCGCCGAGGGCCGCCTGACGGCGCGTGGGCGGGTGCTGTCGCGCACGCCGACCCTGGCTTTTTGCGAGGCCTCGCTTTTTGATGCGGCCGGTCACCTGCTCGCGCACGCCACCGGAAGCTTCAAGTACCTGACGCGTGCGGCCACCGACAGCCGCCGCACGAAAGACGTGGGCGGCGCGGCCTGAGCCGCTCACATCCGGTTGCGACGCTCGGTCAGGCTGACTTGGATGTCGACGATCTGGGCCGTGGCGCTACGCACCTGTTGTGCCAGGGTGCGGATCTCGTCGGCGACCACGGCGAAGCCCAGACCGGCGGTGCCGGCACGTGCGGCCTCGACCGCGGCGTTGAGTGCCAGCAGATTCGTCTGATCGGCCACCCGCTGGATCGTGCCCACGATGCTGCCGATGCTCTTGAGGCTGGCGTCCAGAAAGGCGTTGTTCTCGGTCTGCTTGCGCTGGTTGGCTTCTTCGTGTTTTTGCAGCGTCAGGTCGCTGAGCGCGCCCACCACCCGCAGCGCTGTGCCATCGGCGGCACGCTTGGTCTGGCCTCGGGCACGGAACCAGCGGTATTCGCCGTCCTTGCAAAGCAGCCGGTATTCCAGGTCATAGGGCGTGCGGCCGGTGCGGTCGGTCAGGTGCGCGGTGAAGGCGTCGACCGTGCGCTGCGCGTCGTCTGGATGCAGCTTGGAGGCCCAGCTGTCGAGCACATCAGGAAACTCCTGGGCGTTCTCGTAGCCCAGCAGGCGGCGGAACTGGTCTGACCACCAGAACGCATTCTTCGGGTTGACCGGATCGCCGGCGACGACCTCCAGATCCCACAGGCCGTCTTGCAGCATCTCGCGCGCCAGATCAAAGCGCACGAGCAGTGTCTCGAGCATCAACTCGCGGGTTCGCGACTCATGAATGTCGGTCAGCGAGCCGGCCACCCGCAGCGCCGTGCCGTTGGCCGAACGCACGGTCTGGCCGCGTGCGCGAAACCAGCGGTACTCGCGGCTCTTGGTGGCCAGCCGATAGACCACGTCGTAGGGCGTGCGGCCGCTGCGGTCGGCCAGGTGACGGCCAAAGGCGGCCAAGGTGGGCTCGCGGTCTTCGGGGTGCAGCCGGCTGGCCCAGCTCGACAGCACGTTTGGAAATTCTTTTTCGGTTTGAAAGCCCAGCAGGTGGCGAAACTGGTCTGACCACCAGAACGGGTTGCGAGGGTTGGCCGGGTCTGCGTGGTTGACCACCATGTCCCAGGTGCCATCGGATGTGGCCATGCGGATGAGCTCGAACCGCGTCCTCATGGACTCCAATTCGTCGTTCAGCGCATCGATTTGCAGACGCATTTCGCGGGCCCGCTCCGACTCGCCGAAGATGTTTTTCAGGATGGCGCTCATGGGATTCCTCTGGCCGGGCACTTTGATTGACGCGATGTGTACCTGCAGACGCCGAAACCCGTGCATCCGAGAGCCGCGCTGGCATGGACTGGATTCTGGCACCGGGATGCTGAACCGGGAAAGCGCGGCGCGCTGCTCTGGCCGCCCGTGCCCTTGCCCTATGCTGGTTGGCTCGCCTGGAGCGTTGCTTTTGCCTTGCACCTTTGTTTTTGAACTCCCCACCGACTGATTCGATGCCAGCCCACACCAGCGCCCCGGCAGTTGCCGTTGTGGGCGGCGGACCCGCAGGCCTGATGGCCGCCGAGGTGCTGGCTGGCGCCGGCTTGCAGGTCGATGTCTACGACGCCATGCCCTCCGTCGGGCGCAAGTTCCTGCTGGCAGGCAAGGGCGGCTTGAACCTCACGCACTCGGAAGCGCCCGACGCCTTCGCCGCTCGCTACGGTGCACGCCGCGAGGTCATCGAGTCGATGCTGCGCGAGTTCGGCGCGACTGAGGTGCGCGCCTGGGCCCACGGCTTGGGCGTCGACACCTTCGTGGGCAGCTCGGCCCGAGTCTTCCCGCTCGACTTGAAGGCCGCGCCGCTGCTGCGCGCCTGGCTGCACCGGCTGCGTGGGCTGGGAGTTCGCTTTCATCAGCGCCACCGCTGCATCGGCTGGGCCACCGACGAGACGAGCGACGGCCGCCACGCGCTGGTCTTTGACAGCCCCCGTGGCGCCATCACGGTGCGAGCGGACGCGGTGTTGCTGGCACTGGGGGGTGCGAGCTGGTCGCGCCTGGGGTCCGACGGCGCTTGGGTACCTTGGCTTTGCGCGCGTGGCGCTGACGTTGCACCGCTGCGCCCGTCCAACTGCGGCTTCGATGTGATGCATGCCGATGCCGCGGGCGTGATGCAAGCCGGCTGGAGCGAGCACTTGCGCGGCCGCCACGCCGGCGTACCGGTGAAGAACGTGGCGCTGCGCTGCGTGGGGTCTGATGGCCGCGAGTTCGAGCAGGCCGGCGAGTTCGTCATCACCGAAGGCGGTGTCGAAGGCAGTCTGATCTATGCCGCCTCGGCCACGTTGCGCGACGCGCTGGCGCAGTGCGGCCACGCGCAGGCCTTCATCGATTTGCTGCCGACTCGCAGTGCCGAATGGGTGCTGCGCGAGTTGACACACCCGCGCGGTTCGCGCTCGCTGGCCACGCACTTGAAGTCGCGTTTGGGCATCGACGGCGTGAAGGCTGCGCTGCTGCACGAGCTGACGCCGCGTGAGCTGATGGCCGATGCGCAGCAACTGGCCGCCGTCATCAAGTCGCTGCCGCTGCATGTGAGCGCGCCCAGGCCGATCGACGAGGCCATCAGCACGGCGGGCGGCGTGCGCTTTGAAGCACTCGACGACGGCCTGATGGTCAAGGCGCTGCCGGGTGTTTTTTGCGCCGGCGAAATGCTCGACTGGGAAGCGCCCACCGGCGGCTACCTGCTCACCGCGTGCTTTGCCAGTGGCGTGCGCGCCGCACGGGGTGTGCTGGGCCGGATCGCCCAGACCCCTGTGGCACACTGATTTTTCCCCTCGGCAGGTTCGTCTTCGACGACCTGCACCCCACTCGCTGCTGTGTCTTTTCGCCCCATCCGGGGCCGCCTGCCTTGAATCCCATCCTGCTTCAAATTGCCGCCGAGCTGAAGGTTCGGCCGGCCCAGATCCATGCCGCCGTCGAACTGCTGGATGGCGGTGCCACCGTGCCCTTCATCGCGCGCTACCGCAAGGAAGTCACCGACAACCTCGACGACATCCAGCTGCGCGAACTGGAGTCGCGTTTGTCTTACCTGCGCGAGTTGGCCGAGCGCCGCACCGCCGTTCTCAAGACCATCGAAGAGCAAGGCAAGCTCACGCCCGAGCTGCGCGCCGCGATCGAGGCTGCGCCCACCAAGCAAGAACTCGAAGACCTCTACCTGCCGTTCAAGCAAAAGCGCCGCACCAAGGCCATGATCGCCCGCGAAGCCGGCATAGCACCGCTGGCCGAGCGGCTGTTCGCCGACCCGGCGCTCGATCCGCTGGCCGAGGCCACGGCCTTTGTGGCCAGTTTCGAAGGCGGTGCTGCCGCGCTCGCTGAGGCCGGTTTTGCCGATGCGCTGGCCGTGCTCGACGGTGTGCGCGACATCCTGGCCGAGCGTTGGGCCGAAGACGCGGTGCTGGTGGGCCGGCTGCGTGAGTGGCTGTGGGAAGACGGCCGGCTGCAAAGCCGCTTGCTCGAGGGCAAGGACGCCAACCACCCCGACGTGGCCAAGTTTCGCGACTACTTCGATTACGCCGAGCCGATCCGCAAGGTGCCCTCGCACCGCGCGCTGGCGGTGTTTCGCGGCCGCGCGCTCGAGCTGCTCGACGCGAAGCTGGTGCACGGCGATGAAGCCCCGCCGGCGGCCACCACGGCGGCGGGCAAGCCGGCGCCTGCGGTGTCGATGGCCGAGGGCCGCATCGCGGTGCATCTGGGCTGGAGTCACGCCAAGCGTCCGGGCGACGATCTGATTCGCAAGTGCATCGCCTGGTGCTGGAAGGTCAAGCTGAGCCTGAGCCTTGAGCGCGATTTGTTTGCCCGCCTGCGCGAAGAAGCCGAACGTGTGGCGATCAAGGTGTTTGCCGAGAACCTGCGCGATTTGCTGCTGGCCGCGCCAGCGGGCCCGCGCGTGGTGATGGGGCTGGATCCCGGCATTCGCACCGGCTGCAAGGTGGCGGTGGTCGATGCCACCGGCCGCGTGCTGGCCACCGAAACCATCTACCCGCTCGAGCCCCGGCGCGACTGGGAAGGCTCGCTGCACGCGCTGGGTCGCTTGTGCGCGACGCACGGCGTGGATCTGGTGGCCATCGGCAACGGCACCGGCAGCCGCGAGACCGACAAGCTGGCCGCCGAGCTGATTCAGCGGCTGCAAAAGCTCTCGGGCGCCGAGGCGCCCCGAGCCATCCAGAAGGTGGTGGTCAGCGAAGCCGGTGCTTCGGTCTACAGCGCCAGCGAATACGCCAGCAAGGAACTGCCCGATCTGGACGTGAGCCTGCGCGGCGCGGTGAGCATCGCGCGGCGGCTGCAGGACCCGCTGGCCGAGCTGGTGAAGATCGAGCCCAAGAGCATCGGCGTGGGCCAGTACCAGCACGACGTCAACCAAAGCGATCTGGCCAAGAGCCTCAACGCCGTGATCGAAGACTGCGTGAACTCGGTGGGCGTTGACGTGAACACCGCCTCGGCGCCGCTGCTGTCGCGCGTGTCGGGACTGAGCGCGGCGGTGGCCACCAGCATCGTGCGCTGGCGCGATGCGCACGGCGCCTTCCGCAACCGCAAGCAGCTGCTTGATGTGGCCGGTCTGGGCGCCAAGACCTTCGAGCAAAGTGCGGGCTTTCTGCGCGTGCGCGACGGCGACAACCCGCTGGACCAGTCCGGCGTGCACCCCGAAACCTATCCGGTGGTCGAGCGCATCCTGGCTGCGGTGAACAAACCCGCTGCCCAGGTCATGGGCCACAGCGATGTGATCCGTGCGCTGCGCCCCGATGCCTTCGCCGACGAGCGTTTTGGCGCCATCACCGTCAAGGACATCCTGGCCGAGCTCGAAAAACCCGGCCGCGATCCGCGCCCCGACTTCAAGGTGGCGCGCCTGGCCGATGGCGTCGAAGACATCAAGGACCTGAAGCCCGGAATGACGCTCGAAGGCACCATCAGCAACGTGGCGCAGTTCGGCGCGTTCGTCGATTTGGGCGTGCATCAGGACGGGCTGATCCATGTCAGCCAGCTGGCGCACAAATTCGTCAACGACGCGCGCGAGGTGGTCAAGACCGGCGATGTGGTGCGCGTCAAGGTGCCCGAGGTGGATTTGTCGCGCCAGAGAATTTCGCTCACGATGAAACTCGACGCGGTGGTGGGCGAGCGCGGCGCGAGCGGCGCGCCGGCCGGTCAGCGTGATTCGCGCGGTGGGCGCGACGATCGGCCGGCGGGCCGCTCGACGTCGGCGCCGGCCGCAGCACCTCTGGGCGGGGCGATGGCGGCGGCTCTCGCCAAGCTGCAGACCCGGCGTTGAGGCGCTGCGGCGCTCGCTCGCCGCTTACCATCCAAGGGTTTTTTCTGACGGGTTGACGTTCGATCGCGCCGTCGTTTTCAGCGCAGCACGCTGCGCCATGCCTGGAGCTTCCATGATCTCGATTCAACTGCCCGACGGCTCACAGCGCGAGTTTGCCGGCCCCGTGACCGTGGCCGAAGTGGCCGCGTCGATCGGCGCCGGGCTGGCCAAGGCGGCATTGGCCGGGCGCGTGGGCACGGGCGCTGATGCGAAGGTGGTCGACACCAGCCACCTCATGGAACACGACACCGCGCTGGCCATCATCACCGACAAGGATGCCGACGGGCTCGAGGTGATTCGTCACTCGACCGCGCACTTGCTGGCCTATGCGGTCAAGCAGCTTTTTCCCGAGGTGCAGGTGACGATCGGCCCGGTGATTGAAAACGGTTTTTTCTACGATTTCTCGTACAAGCGCCCATTCACACCTGAAGACCTGGCCGCCATCGAAGCGCGCATGGCCGAGCTGGCCAAGAAAGACGAAAAGATCGAGCGCCGCGTGCTGCCGCGCGACGAGGCGGTGGCGCACTTCAAGGGCATCGGCGAGGCCTACAAGGCCGAGATCATCGGCAGCATCCCGAGCAACGAGGACGTGTCGCTGTACCGCGAAGGCAGCTTCGAAGACCTGTGCCGCGGCCCGCACGTGCCGAGCACCGGCAAGCTCAAGCACTTCAAGCTGATGAAGGTGGCCGGCGCCTACTGGCGCGGCGACCACCGCAACGAGATGCTGCAGCGCATCTACGGCACCGCCTGGGCAACCAAGGACGACTTGCAGCAGTACCTGCACATGCTCGAGGAAGCCGAAAAGCGCGACCACCGCAAGCTCGGCCGCGAACTCGACCTGTTCCACATCGACGATCACGCGCCGGGGCTGGTGTTCTGGCACCCCAAGGGCTGGACCGTGTGGCAGCAAGTCGAGCAGTACATGCGCGCCGTCTACCGGGACAACGGCTACCAGGAGGTCAAGGGCCCGCAGGTGCTCGACCAAGGGCTGTGGGAAAAGACCGGCCACTGGGACAAGTACCGCGAGAACATGTTCACCACCGAGAGCGAAAAGCGCGACTACGCGCTCAAGCCGATGAACTGCCCGGGCCACATCCTGATCTTCAAGCAGGGCATCAAGAGCTATCGCGATCTGCCGCTGCGCTTTGGCGAGTTCGGCCAGTGCCACCGCAACGAGCCCAGCGGCTCGCTGCACGGGATCATGCGGGTGCGCGGCTTCACGCAGGACGACGGGCACATCTTCTGCACCGAAGAACACATCCTCGACGAGTGCGTGGCGTACACCACGCTGCTGCAAAAGGTCTACGCCGACTTCGGCTTCAAGAACATCCTCTACAAGGTGGCCACGCGCCCCGAAAAGCGCATCGGCTCGGACGCCGTGTGGGACAAGGCCGAGCACGCGCTGATCGAAAGCCTCGAGCGTTCGGGCTGCGAGTTCGTGGTGTCACCGGGCGAGGGCGCGTTCTACGGGCCGAAGATCGAATACACGCTCAAGGACGCCATTGGCCGGCAGTGGCAGTGCGGGACGATCCAGGTGGATTTCTCGATGCCAGAGCGCCTGGGAGCCGAATTCGTCAACGCTCAGGGCGACCGCGCCACGCCGGTGATGCTGCACCGCGCCATCGTCGGCAGCTTCGAGCGCTTCATCGGAATCCTGATCGAAGAACACGCCGGCGCGCTGCCGGTTTGGCTCGCGCCCGTTCAGGTGGTGGTGACCGCGATCACCGATTTACAGGCTGACTACGCTCAAGAAGTGTCGAAATCGCTTCAAAAACAAGGAGTTAGAGTCATTACTGATATGCGAAACGAGAAAATAAGTTATAAAATTCGCGAGCATTCAATGCAAAAGGTTCCGTACATCCTCGTCGTTGGCGACAAGGAAAAGGCAAACGGTTCCGTTGCGGTGCGCGCCCGGGGCAATCAAGACCTCGGGGTGATGTCTTTGGCTGATTTCTCATTGAAACTGTCCCAAGACATCGTTCGAAAAGCATGAGTTCCCCCGCTTTGCGCAGGTGAGTCAAGCCTCAGTTTCGATCGGGCGCGTCGTTTTTTTTGGATTCCGTTGCCTTGGCGTCCGTTGAAAGGTTCTAACCATCGCTACTTTTGCTGATCGCCGTACCCCCAATGCCGAGCGCAAGCACCGGCTCAACCGGGAGATCATGGTTCCTGAAGTCCGCTTGAACGGTGTTGAAAACGAGCCTTTGGGCATCGTCAGTACCCTTGAAGCGTTGCGTATGGCCGGTGAGTTGGACGTGGATCTGGTCGAGATCGCGGCCGCAGCCGACCCCCCTGTGTGCAGGCTGATGGACTACGGCAAGTTCAAGTACCAGGAGCAAAAGCGCGCGGCGGAAGCCAAGTCAAAGCAAAAAGTCATCGAGGTCAAGGAGGTCAAGTTCCGACCTGGCACCGATGAAGGTGATTACCAGATCAAGATGCGCAACCTGCGCCGCTTCATCGAAGAAGACGGCGACAAGGGCAAGGTCACCTTGCGCTATCGCGGTCGGGAAATCACCCACCAGGACATCGGCATGCGATTGCTCGAGCGCATTCGCGATGAGTTGGCCGATGTCTCGGTGGTCGAGAACATGCCCAAGCTCGAAGGGCGTCAGATGATCATGGTGTTGGGCCCGAAGCGAAAGTCCTGAGACTTTCATCGGCCCGATGCCAAAGGGGTTCAACGCTGCGGTTTGGTCGCCGCAGTGTTGTCAGAAGCGACTGCAGGCCTACAAGACGGTACGCGTTGTGCCGGCGCCTGCAGCAGCAACAAAAAAGGAGCAGTCATGCCCAAAATGAAGACCAAGAGCAGCGCGAAGAAGCGTTTTCGCGTTCGCCCGGGTGGCACCGTCAAGCGGGGCCAGGCGTTCAAGCGTCACATCCTCACCAAGAAGTCCACGAAGACCAAGCGCCACCTGCGTGGTTCTGTCGCCGTGCATGAGACCGACAAGGGACGCATCAAGCAGATGCTGCCCATGGCCGGCCTGTAACTGACTGAAGGAGAAGATACATGCCTCGCGTCAAACGTGGTGTCACAGCCCGCGCCCGTCACAAGAAAATCCTCGCCCTTGCCAAGGGCTACCGCGGTCGTCGCAAAAACGTCTTCCGCATCGCCAAGCAGGCGGTCATGCGCGCCGGGCAATACGCCTATCGCGACCGCCGCACCAAGAAGCGTGTGTTCCGCAATCTGTGGATCGCCCGTATCAATGCTGGCAGCCGCAGCCACGGTGTCACCTACAGCAAGTTCATGGCCGGCTTGAAGAAGCTGTCGATCGAGATTGACCGCAAGGTTCTCGCCGACATGGCCGTGAATGATCCTGCCGCTTTTGGCAGCATCGTTGAAAAGGTGAAGGCCCAACTCGTCTGACCGTCTGCGTCAGCTCTCGGGCTTGCAGTCCGAGAGCGCGTGGCAACCCTGCGGTGACACCACCGCAGGCGAGTTCCTCCAGGCCGACCTCGTGTTCGGCCTTTTTTGTGGCTGCCCCGATCGAATCCAGACTTGAATCCGATGAACGATCTTGAACAGTTGGTGCACGATGCGCAGGCCGCTTTTGCGTTGGCCTCAGCGCCCGCCGATCTGGAAAACGCCAAGGCGCGCTATCTCGGTAAATCGGGCTCGCTGACCGAGCAGCTCAAGGCGCTGGCAGCGTTGCCACCCGACGAGAAAAAAGCGCGCGGTGCGCTGATCAACGCCGCCAAGCAGCAAGTCGAAGCCGCGCTCACCGCCCGCCGCCAAGCGCTCGCCGACGCCGAACTCGATGTTCAGCTCAAGGCCGAGGCGCTCGACGTCACGCTGCCCGGACGCCAGCGCGGCTGCGGCGGACTGCACCCGGTGTCGCGCACCATGGAGCGCATCGAGGCCATCTTCGGCTCGATGGGATTCGACGTGGCCGAAGGCCCCGAGATCGAGACCGACTGGTACAGCTTCACCGCGCTGAACAACCCCGAAAACCATCCTGCGCGCTCGATGCAGGACACCTTCTACGTCGACATGAAAGACGCCGAAGGTCGCTGGCTCAATCTGCGTCCGCACACCTCACCGATGCAGGTTCGCTACGCCCGCGCTCACGCCGAGCGCCACCGCGGCTGCGACCCGATGCCCGAGATTCGCGTGATCGCGCCAGGCCGCACCTACCGCGTGGACAGCGATGCCACGCACTCGCCGATGTTTCACCAGTGCGAAGGCCTGTGGATCGGCGAGAACGTCAGTTTCAAGGACCTGAAGGTCGTCTTCACCGATTTCTTTCGCACCTTCTTCGAGACCGACGATCTGCAGCTGCGCTTTCGGCCTTCGTTCTTTCCGTTCACCGAGCCGTCGGCCGAGGTCGACATCGCGTTTTCGAGCGGTCCGCTCAAGGGGCGCTGGCTCGAGGTGGCCGGCTCAGGCCAGGTGCATCCGAACGTCGTGCGCAACTACGGTCTCGACCCCGAACGCCACATCGGTTTTGCCTTTGGCATGGGCCCCGATCGCCTGACCATGCTGCGTTATGGCGTGAACGATCTGCGGCTGTTCTTCGACGGCGATCTGCGCTTTTTGTCGCAGTTCAAGTAAGCCCCACCCGACGCTTTTTTCGAAGGTTCACGCGATGCAATTTCCAGAGTCGTGGTTGCGCGAGTTCTGCAATCCGCCACTAGACACCGCCGCCCTGGCCGAGCTGCTCACCATGGCCGGCATGGAAGTCGAGGAACTGCGCCCGGCTGCGCCGCCCTTCACGGGCGTGGTGGTGGGCGAGGTGCTGTCGGTCGAGCGTCACCCCGATGCCGACAGGCTCAACGTGTGCCAGGTCCATGTGGGTGCGGCCGCGCCGCTGAACATCGTGTGCGGTGCACCCAACGTGCGTGTGGGCATCAAGGTGCCTTGCGCCACCGTGGGTGCCGAGCTGCCCCCGGCTGAAGACAAGCCTGGCAGCGAGCCGTTTCGCATCAAGCTGGGCAAGCTGCGCGGCGTCGAGAGCCAGGGCATGCTGTGCTCGGCACGCGAGCTCAAGCTGTCGGATGAAGCCAGCGGCTTGATGATCCTGGCGCAAGACGCCGTGGTCGGCGCCGATCTGCGCGCCCATCTGCAACTCGATGACACGCTGTTCACCCTCAAGCTCACGCCCAATCTGGGGCACGTGCTGAGCGTCTACGGCGTGGCGCGCGAAGTGGCCGCGCTCACAGGTTCACCGTTGCTGCAGCCCGAGTTCGCCAAGGCCCCAGTCGGGCTGACCGATGTGCTGCCGGTTCGCATCGAGGCGCCCGACCTGTGCGGCCGTTTCTCGGGCCGCATCGTGCGCCACGTCAACCCGAAGGCGACCACGCCTGCGTGGATGGTCGAGCGTCTGGCGCGTTGCGGGCAGCGCGCGGTCAGTCCGCTGGTCGACATCTCGAACTACGTGATGTTCGAGTTCGGTCGCCCGTCGCACATCTTCGATCTCGACAAGATCCACGGCGGCTTGCAGGTGCGCTGGGGCAGGGCGGGCGAACAGCTCAAGCTGCTCAACGGCACCACGATCGAAGTCGATGCGAAGGTCGGTGTGATCGCCGATGAGCAGGCTGTCGAATCGCTCGCCGGCATCATGGGCGGCGATGCCACCGCGGTGTCCGATGACACCCGCAACGTCTACGTCGAGGCCGCCTTCTGGTGGCCTGAGGCCGTCGCCGGCCGCTCGAGGCGGTTCAATTTTTCGACCGATGCCGGTCACCGCTTCGAACGCGGCGTGGATCCGGCGCGCACCGTCGAGCACATCGAACGCCTCACGCAACTCATCATCGATATCTGCGGCACACCTGACACCGCTTGCGGCCCGGTTGACGATCAGATCACTGCGTTGCCCGAGGCCAAGCCCGTGGCGCTGCGCATCGAGCGTGCCGCCAAGGTGATTGGCATGCCGTTGACCCAGGCGCAGTGCTTCGAGGTGATGCAGCGGCTGGGCCTGGCCACCACCGAAACGCCTGGCGTGTTGATGGTCACGCAGCCGAGCTGGCGCTTTGACATCCAGATCGAAGAAGACCTGATCGAAGAAGTGATCCGCGTGCTGGGCTTCAACACCCTGCCCGATGTGCCGCCGCTGGCGCCGGTGACGGCCCGCGTGCGGCCCGAGGCGCAGCGCTCGGCGCACACCATGCGCCACCGCATGGCCGCGCTCGACTACTTCGAGACGATCAATTTCAGCTTTGTCGAAGAGCGCTGGGAGCATGAGCTGGCCGGCAACCCCGATCCCATCCGTGTGCTCAATCCCATTGCCAGCCCGTTGTCGGTGATGCGTTCGTCTCTCATGGGCAGCCTGGTTGGCGCCCTGCGCCACAACCTCGCGCGCAAGGCGCCGCGTGTGCGCCTGTTCGAGATCGGCCGCGTGTTCCGTCGCGATGCCTCGGCCGTCGATGGACCGCTAGGCGTGGCGGGCGTGAGCCAGCCCATGCACATCGGCGGTCTGGCCTTCGGGCCGGTGGATGCCTCGCAGTGGGGCAGCAAGGAGCGCAACGTCGATTTCTTCGACGTGAAGGGTGATCTGCAGGCGCTGTTCTCCCCTCAGGTCGTCACCTTCGAATCCGCAGAACACCCTGCGCTTCATCCGGGGCGCAGTGCGCGGCTGGTGATCGATGGCGAGGTGGTGGGTCACGTTGGCGAACTGCACCCGCGCTGGAAACAGGCCTATGAACTGCCCGGCGCGCCGGTGCTGTTCGAGCTTCAACTCGCAGCACTGCTGCGCGGCACCGTGCCGAGCTTCGTGCCGCTGCCGCGGCAGCAGTCGGTGTGGCGCGACATTGCCGTGGTGGCAGACGACTCTGTCAGCCACGCGTCGTTGATGAAAGCGGTACACGGCGATGGTGGCGGGATGATCCGTTCGGTCAACCTGTTCGACGTGTTCAGACCGCAGGCGGCGAGTGCGGATCTGGCGCTCACCGAACGCAGCCTTGCCGTGCGCATCGAGTTGCTTGATGATGAGGCCACCCTCACCGACGAGCGCATCGACGCGGCGGTGGCACAGGTGATTGAACGACTGCAAGCGCAACTGCGTGTGCGCCTGAGGGGAGCATGATGACGACCGACGATCCCAAACAGCCCGGCCGCATGATGCTGCCCAGCCTCGAGGCGCCCACGCTGACCAAGGCCGATCTGGCCGATCTGCTGTTCGATCGCTTGGGTCTGAACAAGCGCGAGTCCAAGGACATGGTCGAAGCCTTCTTCGACATCATGCAAACCGCCCTGATCAGCGGGCGCGACGTGAAGATGTCAGGCTTTGGCAACTTCAACATCCGCCGCAAGGCGCCGCGACCCGGGCGCAATCCGCGCACCGGCGAAGCCATTCCCATCAAGGCTCGCAATGTGGTCACCTTCCACGCCAGCCACAAGTTGAAGGGCGCCGTGCAGGGCGACACACTCACGGCGGACGACTTCGAGTAGAGTCTGTCCTCCCTCTTGCAGGTCATTGATTTCCATGGAGAAATCGCTCCCACCGATACCCGCCAAGCGCTACTTCACCATCGGTGAGGTGAGCGATCTTTGTTGCGTCAAGCCCTATGTGCTGCGCTACTGGGAGCAAGAGTTCACCCAACTCAAGCCGATGAAGCGGCGCGGCAATCGCCGCTATTACCAGCACCACGAGGTGCTGCTGGTGCGCCGGATTCGCGAACTTCTCTATGACCAGGGGTTCACCATCAGCGGCGCACGCAACCGCCTGATCGACCCCGCGCTTCAAGCCATGGCCGACAGCGCGCACATGCTCGATGACGGTGCCCTGATCGACGAGCGCGATGGGCACGATGAAGACGACAGCATTCGCCTGAAATCGCCGGTGGTCGTTGAAACATCCGCACAGATGCACGTGGATCGTCGCGAAAAACCCATCGACACCAGCCTGCTGTCAACCGCCCAGCTCAGGCTCGAATTGATCTCCATCCAGGCGCTGCTGGGCGGCTGATTTCAGACCCTTTCCACCTATACTGTTTTCTCCTCGGAGCGTAGCGCAGCCTGGTAGCGCACTTGCATGGGGTGCAAGGGGTCGCGAGTTCGAATCCCGCCGTTCCGACCAATCAAATCAATGGGTTAGCCTTCACAAGAGGCTAGCCCATTTTTGTTTTTGGCCGCCAAGGCAGCCGCTGGTACCCGTTCAGTGCCCGTTATCTTGGTGCCGCCCGAAAACCGAGCCACTTCGGCCCGATCTGATCGATAAACCCAGCCAGCCCCATCTCATGGTCGCGGATAACGCAGTCTTTTGGCGTGCTCGTCGATGTCCCAGGGATTTGTCAAGGCCAAGTTGCAGCCTTCGAAGTCGGACACGTTGCGGGTGGCTAGGCCCAAACGATGACTCAGGGCAATCGCTGCGATCTGGCCATCGAACTGGGAGATGGGTGTGCCCGCCACGCGCCGGGTCGCTACGACTGCGGCGTAGTGTGCCGCGCTGGTTGAGTCGAACGGCAGGACGCGGCCGGCAAAGTCTTCAAGGAACATCGCTTCCAGCGCCTGCTCCAGCCGTTGACGTCGCTTGCCAGCAGGTAGCAGGCGTGCGCCGAGCATCATTTCGGCTTGGGTCACCGCGCTCACAAACAGGCCATTCGCAGGCTGCGTGGCAAACCAAGCGAGCACGGTCGAATCAGGCCGCGTGCGCAGGATCTCAGACAGCACATTGGTGTCGAGCAGAACACTCACGTGCGGCGCTTTGTTTGAGCCCCGCGTTTGGCGCGCGCGGCAGGAGTGGCCTTCGAATCTTCATCGAAGCTGGGCGGAGCCCGCACGGGCTCACGCACCGGCACGATCAAATCCACACCACCCAGACTGGAAAACCGAGCCCGAATGCGAGCTGTCAGATCATTGACGGGAAGAGGTGACTCAAGAAGTGCGGCGCGCAGTATCTGACGCGCCTCTTCTTCCATGGAGCGATTCCGGCTCGCCGCGCGCACACGAAGATCGCGCTTGAGTGACTCGTCTAGATCGCGAATGGTGAGTGTGGCCATCTGAAAACTCCTGCACTGAAAGCAGTGTACTCAATGAAGGCATTGATAGCACTTGCGGGGGGACTCGGAAGGCCTCAGGGGTGGTTGGCAGCCTCAATGCCCAGAGGTTCCAGATGGCGCTTCTTGATCTTCTTGAGCGATCCATCTTTCCACATGGCTGCCAAGGTCTGATTGATGGCGTCGCGCAACTCGGTTTCGTTGCGGCGCAGCGCGAATGTCGACTTCATGGGTTGGATCAGCGCATCTTCAAATATCTTGGCATCGTCTTTCGACTTCATCACGAATTGCAAGCGGGTGTAATAGGCCAGATGAACGTCGGCTTCGCCGTCTCGGAGTTTTGTCTCCAGCACCGTTTCCTGCGCATCCACAGGAATCACCGTGGCCGTGGGCACCTGCTCCCTCACGACGGACTCGGTGTAGGTGCCATGGATCACGCTCACGCGCTTGCCGGCAAGACTGGCCAGATCCTTGAATGGCCCTTTGCCCTTGAGCCACAGCGCCCCCATTCCACCCTTGACGTAGTAGGGCGTCGTCAACGCAAACTGCTCTTCTCGCTCAGGCGTGGACCAGAAATTGTTGGCGATCATGTCGATGTTGCCGTCGGTCAATGATTTCCTGAGGTGGCCGAACCGGGTGTCGCGAAACTCGACTTTCTTGATATGCAATCGTTTGGCCACGGCCAGCACGATCTCGCGGTCCATGCCTGAGGGCTTGCCGTTCTTGTCGACATAGTGGAACGGAGGAAAGTCGGCCAGGTGGCCCACGACCAATGCGCGTTCGCCGCGCTTGAGTTGATCCAGCGAGGGGCCTGCCACGTCACTTTGAGCCACAACCGGGCTCGCAAACAGGCTTGCCACCAACACAAACCACAGACGAGCAATGCAAAACCGAATCATGAGAGTTCCCTGAAAAATTCTTGAAGAAGAGCTTTAACCAACGGCTGCAGTTTCGCGAGCCACGCGCACCAGGGTTTTCAGTCGTCGTGACTGGCAAACCACTTCGCCAAACCGTCCACCAAAGCGGCGATCTCTGCCTTTTCGCCCGGGGTCATGCCCTTGGCCTTGATGGTCAGGGCGCTTTCCTCGCCGGCGTCGTAGAACCCGGCGGTGTCGGTGTAGCGTTCCAGCTTGAAGATGAGCGTGCGCACATCGTCGTCGAGCTTGGAGCGGTTCATTCTGTGCAGCCCAAGGCGGCACTCGCGAAGCGCGCTGACGACCGAGAGGTGCTCCGTGTCAGGGTTCGCCGCCGCCAATGTGTCACGCGCGGCAAAAAATCTCTCGGTGGTGTACCCGTATTTCATCGACAACTCCCGTTTCAGAACCGTCGATTTTCCCCCACTGGCTCATGGCTGTGATCGCGGGAGCCAGCGAACTACATGCCTTTGCGCATCGACACCAGTTCGGCTTCCACCGAATCAAGGTTGATGAAGCCAAGCCGCGGATATTCAAGGTCGAGGATGACCGCGAAGCTTGCCGCCATGAGCACCACGAACAAGATCGTGAGAAACCAGTCGCGCTTTTTTTCGATGCCCATGATGTAGCCCGACACCAGGCCGCCGACGATGGTCAATGTCGCCAGCAAACCCATGATCAGTCTCGGCGGATGCAAAGCCTGTGACAGTCGCTGCGTGTCAGAAGCATCGCTCATGGTGGAAATCGCTGGCAGGATTTCGGCCGCGATCAGCCTGTCCGGAAAGGGCATGGCGTAAACCGACGCTCGAGCCGCGGCCCACATGTCGGTCTCGATTTTCGACCGCTCGGCAAATCGCTCGTTGAGCCTGTCCAGATCCAAGGGCGGCCGGTACATCTCGATCCGTATGTCCAGATATCGCTTGAGAGATTCCCGCAGTCTGGGCTGGTCCTGTGCAGGAAGCAGATCGATCGCCTTGCTGACCGTTCCGATCGTCAGGCTTTCCTTGATGATCTCGGCTCTGCGCTGGTCATATCGGCCGCAGGCGCCGCCGAACTGGATGGCGAGCATCAACGACAGCAGACCGAAGATCGCTGCGGTGAAGTTCGATGCCCCATCTGACTTGTCGATGCCTCGGCTGCTGAGGTAGTGCCCCACCCGCCACCCGACTTCGACCATCAGCGCCAGCAAGATCAGACCACCAACCGAGAACAGGTTGTGGCTGATCAGGAAGATTCTTGTGGCGTCACTCATCTTCGCCTCCTTAAAAATCCGAAGACGCAGGCGCCACGGTCGAACTCAGTCCTTCGGCTCGGGCGGCAGCGACTTCAGCTTGATCTCGGCCATGCGCAGCGCGCCGAACTTGCGCAGCAGCTTGAGGTGGTCGGGGCGCAGCTTGGTGTGCTTGACGGCCAGGCCGTCGAGGAACTCGTTGAGATCGTCGGGATAGGCCACGACTTCGGGCTTGGGTCTTTCCGGCAGGGGATCTTCGCCCCAGACCTCGATCTGGTAGTCGCCTTCGGCCCAGTCGTAGAGCGACTCGAACTCTGAATCCATCACCATCGCGTTGGGGTCTGCACCGGCTTCGAGCAGGATCTGCAGCATCTCGTAGTCCATGGTCAGCAGCGCGGCAAATAAGGGGCTGCTGCCCTTTTCGCTCAGCCGCTTGGGGTCAGCGCCAAGGGCCAGCATTTCGCGAACGACGTCGTAGCGCGGTGTGCCTTCGGCTGCGCAGATCTCGCCGATCACTTCTTCGAGCAGGGTGGTGTCGTCATCGAGGTCATCGTTGAGGTCCATGCCGTCAGCGACCATCTTGCGCATGGCCTCGATGTCGCCGGCAACGGCCAGGGCCTTGAATTCGTCATACTGGATTTCGGGTTCGGCAGACATGTCTAAGAGCTCCTCGGGTGATTCAAAACGCACTCAGCGCGCGGGCGCGATGTTAGCGGTCGGACGACGGTGCAGACCACCGCGTTTGTCCGGCTGCGCTCGCCAGGGCGCGGCTGGTTTGCACATCACAAGCGCAGCAAGAAGGCTGTGATGGCCGCTTCGAAGGCCGCCGGCTGCTCCAGCACGCTCAGGTGCGCGGCGTCTTCGATCAGCGCCCACTGCGCACCGGCAATGGCGTCGGCCATCGCCTTGCATTGCGGCAGCGGCATGCTGACATCTGCGCTGCTGGCGATCACCAGCGTGGGCACGCTGATGTGCGACAGCCGCGCCGTGGTGTCGTGGTTCATCACCGCATGGCTGGCGCCCAGGTAGCCGGCCACGGGGGTGCTGACCATGCGACGGCGCCAGCGCGCCACCGCGGCGGCCTTGGCGGCGCGAAAGCCGTCGCTGAACCAACGCTCCATGGCGGAATCAGCCACCGATTCCAGCCCGCCGGACTCGATGGCGGCCATGCGCTGTCGCCAGGTCTCGCGGCCCTCGGCGCTGTAGCCGGCGCAGGCGTTGGCGATCACCACACCGCGCAGACGCTGCGAGTAGCGCAGCGCCAGCTCCTGAGCGACCATGCCGCCGAGCGACAGACCGACCCAGACCACCGGACCGCTTTGAAAGCGAGTGTCGATTTCGCCCAGCAGCCGTTCGGCGTCATCGGCCAGCTCGGCCATGGTGTACGCACCACTCGGCGTGTCGGAGTCGCCGTGCCCGCGGTGGTCGTAGCAGATCACACGGTGATCGCTCGACAGGGCGTTGGCCAACCGATCCCACAGGCTCGCGTCGCTGCCCAGCGAGTGGCTGAGCACGATGGTGTGCAGCGGCACCGCCACGTCTCGGGCTTCGCGAACGGTGTAGTGCAGCGCCGGGTTGCCGGTGCTGCGGTGCGAGCGGCCGGTGGCCGGCATCGCGGCTTCGGTGGCCGGCAGCGGCGGCGGCGGCTGACCGATCTCGCGCAACAGCCGCGCCGCAATGCCCATGCCGGTGTTGGCTGCGGGCACACCGGCGTAGATGGCGGTTTGCATCAGCACTTCCTTCACCTCGTCGGGGCTGAGCTGGGTCTCGGGGTCGCCCGAGCCTTCGACGCCCGGCACGCCGCCACCAGTGAGCGCAGCGCGCAGATGCAGTTCGAACTCTTCCCAACGACCGAGCGACGCGGTGATCGCCATCACGATGACGCGACGGGTCTTGATATCAAGCCCCGGGCGGCCCCAGACCTCGTGCCAGGCGTAACGGGTGATGAAGTTCTGAAATTCGGCGGTGAACGCGTTGGCGCTGGCCACCGATTTGTCGACCCAGGCGTCGCCGAGCATGCGACGGCGATTGCCCATGCCGCGTTCAAGGTCGTGGTCGTAGGGGTCCATCAGGCTGTTCTCCGTTGAGTGAGGTCAAGATCATGGCCGAAAGCGCATGAGTGGTGCCTTGCGATGATGAATCCCGCGCGCTGTCAACACGGCGATATCCCTAGGCGGTGCGGCGTGGGGCCTGACTAGGATCGGCCGATGAACCACCCGCATCAACAAGAGCGTTGCCTTTGGCTCGCGGTGGACGCGCTCGTTGCGCGCGCCGTTTATCTCGCGCTGTTGCGTCGCATGGGCGTGGTGCTGTTCATGGGTGCACGATTGCGCTGAGCGACGCGGCCCGCACGCGCTGAGCTGTCAGCCCACCGCAAGTCGGCTCGGTAACATCCGGGGCTTCGTGTTCACCTACCGAGCCTCCAATGAGCTTTGACAAAGTCACCCCCGGAAAGAAAGCCCCCGAGCAGTTCAACGTGATCATCGAGATCCCGATGAACGCCGACCCCGTGAAGTACGAAGTCGACAAGGACAGCGGCGCGCTGTTCGTTGACCGCTTCATGAGCACCGCCATGCACTACCCGTGCAACTACGGCTACGTGCCACAGACGCTGTCTGGCGACGGAGACCCGGTCGACGTGCTGGTGATCACGCCGTTTCCACTGGTGCCCGGCTGCGTGGTGACCTGCCGCGCGATCGGCATGCTCAACATGGAAGACGAAGCCGGCGTGGACGCCAAGCTGCTGGCCGTGCCCATCGACAAGCTGCTGCCGATCTACTCGAAGTGGCAAAAGCCTGAAGACCTGCACGAGCTGCAGCTGCGCACCATCCAGCACTTCTTCGAGCACTACAAGGACCTCGAGCCCAACAAGTGGGTCAAGGTCACGGGCTGGTCGGGTCCGGAAGCAGCACACGCCGAGATCGCCTCGGGCATCGTCAACTACAACCGCTCGGTCGCCGGCTGACGACCAGTTCGACCCACGCCGCGGCGAGTTGCTGCGTCGTGGCGCGCAAGCAGGTGGAACCGCGCTGCGGGTTTCATGCTCTACACCGACCTTCAAACCTGTCAGAAGAGCCCACCCGTGAATTCATCCTTGCGCGCATTTGCCTTCGCGGCCCTCGTGTTTCTGGCGGCGCCTTTCGTGGCGCCGCCCGCCCTGGCGCAGACGCTGCCGGCCGGCGTGAGCCGGGTGCAGTCGGTCGAAGGCATCAACGAGTACCGGCTGGCCAACGGGCTGCAGGTGCTGCTGATCCCCGATGACTCCAAGCCTACGACCACAGTCAACCTGACGTATCACGTGGGCTCGCGCCACGAGAACTACGGCGAGACCGGCATGGCGCACCTGCTCGAACACCTGCTGTTCAAGGGCTCGCCCAAGCACCCCAAGGTGTGGGCCGAGTTCACGCGGCGCGGGCTGGCCGCCAACGGCAGCACCTGGTTCGATCGCACCAACTACACCGCGAGTTTCTCGGCCAACGACGACAACCTGCGCTGGTATCTGGGCTGGCAGGCCGACTCGATGACCCACAGCTACATCGCCCGGCGCGACCTCGACACCGAGATGACGGTGGTGCGCAACGAGATGGAAATGGGCGAGAACAGCCCTGACCGCATCCTGTTTTCGAAGACGCTGGCCACGATGTACCAGTGGCACAACTACGGCAAGGACACCATCGGTGCGCGCGCCGACGTCGAGAACGTCGACATTCCGCGTCTGCAGGCGTTCTATCGAAAGTACTACCAACCCGACAACGCCACGCTGATCGTGTCGGGTAAGTTTCCCCGCGACAAGATCCTGCCCTGGATCGCGCAGACCTATGGCGTGATCAAGAAGCCCACGCGCGTGCTGCCCAAGCTCTACACGCTCGATGCGGTGCAAGACGGCGAACGCACGGTCACGCTGCGGCGATCTGGCGGCGTGCCGGTGCTGTACTCGGCATATCACGTGCCGCCAGGCTCGCACCCTGACTACGCCGCGGTGGAAATGCTCGGCCTGATCATGGGCGAGGCCCCGGCCGGCCGGCTGCACAAGCGCCTGACCGAAAAGGGTCTGGCGGCCACGACGTTCGCGTTTTCTGCAGGGCTGGCCGATCCGGGTTTTGCGCTTTTTGGCGCGCAACTCGGGCCGGCTCAGGAGGTGGACGCCGCGCGTCGCGAGTTGCTCGCCACGCTGGAGTCGGTGGCCAGCGAGCCGATCACTGCCGAGGAACTCGAGCGAGCCAAAACCAAGTGGCTCAAAGGTTGGGAGCTGGCATTCACCAACCCCGAAACCGTGGGCATTTCCTTGAGCGAAAGCGTCGCGCAGGGTGATTGGCGGCTGTTCTTTTTGACCCGCGATCGGGTGCGTGATGTCACGCTCGAGCAAGTGCAGCGCGTGGCTGTCCAGCGCTTGCTGGAATCGAACCGCACGCTGGGTGTCTATGTGCCGACGGACAAGCCGCAGCGCGCGCCCGAACCCGCGCGGGTCGATGTGGCCGCCGAGATGAAGACCTTCAAGCCGCAATCGGCCGCAGCTGCGGTCGAGGCCTTTGAAGCCACACCGGCCAACATCGAGCAGCGCACCCAGCGCTTCGAGGTGGGTGGCGTGAAGGTGGCGCTCTTGCCCAAGGGCACCCGCGGTGCGGCGGTGCAGGCCACGCTGACGCTGCGCTTTGGCAATGAGAAGACCTTGTTCGGCCAGGGCGAGGTGGCCGAGACGGTGGCCGAGTTGCTCGACAAGGGCAGCCAGACCATGACACGCCAGCAGGTGCAAGACCGGCTCGATGCCTTGCACACCGAAATGAGCATTGGCGGTGGCGCCGGTGTGGTGTCGGTGAGCTTGAGTTCGCGTCGCGAAAATCTGGCCGATGCGATCGCGCTGGTGGGCGATCTGCTGCGCCACCCCAGCCTGCCCGCCGAGGCGCTGGAAGAAGTGCGACGCCAGTCCTTGTCGGCCATCGAGCAGCAACGCAAGGAGCCCCGGGCGGTGGTGAGCAATGCGCTGGCTCGGCTGGGCAATCCGTATCCGCGAGGCGACTTGCGCTACGCCCGCACCTTCGACGAGATCGTGCAGGACGTGTCGGGCGTGACGCTGGAACAGGTGCGCGAGCACCACCGCCGCTTCTATGGCGCATCGACTGGCGAATTTGCGGCGGTCGGTGACATCGACGTCCCCGCGCTCAAGAAGGCGCTGCAGGCTGCCTTTGGCGACTGGAAAAGCGGCGAGCCTTTCACCCGCGTGCCCGACCCGCTGGTGGTGGTGCCACCCGAGCGGTTGATGCTGTCCACGCCGGACAAGCAAAACGCGACCATGCGTGTGGAGCTGCCGCTGCCGCTGTCTGACAAGGATGCCGACTACGCCGCGCTCACGATGGCCAACTACCTGCTCGGATCGGGCGGCAGCTCACGGCTGTGGAAGCGCATCCGCGAAGTCGAAGGCCTGTCGTACGACGTTCGCAGCTCGATCGGCTGGAGCAACTTTGAGCCCAACTCTCAGTGGACGGCCAGCGCCATCTTTGCGCCGCAGAACCAGCCCAAGGTGGAAGCCGCGTTCCGTGAGGAACTGGCCCGGGCTTTGAAAGATGGTTTCACGGCGCAGGAACTCGCCGAGGGCCAGCGCGGCTTGCTGAGCTTCAGGCGGTTGTCGCGGGCCCAGGACGCGACGGTGGCTGGAACGCTGGCTGGCAACCTCTACATCGGCCGCACGTTTGCAAGGGCTGCCGAGGTCGATGCGCAACTGCAGGCGCTCACGCTCGAGCAGGTGAACGCCGCCTTGCGCCGGCATCTGAAACCGGAGAACTTCGTCTACGGGTTCGCTGGCGACTTCAAGAAGCCTTGAACGGGATGCGCTCGTTGAGCTCGTCCATGTAGTCGTCGATGCCTGCGCCCTCGCGCAGCAGGAACTCGGCCACCGCTTGTGCGAACTGCGGGTGGGCCAGCCAGTGCGCTGATTGCGTTTGCACCGGCAACAGACCGCGGGCCATCTTGTGCTCGCCTTGTGCGCCGCCTTCAAATCGCCTGAAGCCGTGTGCTATGCACCATGCCAGCGGCTGGTAGTAGCAGGCCTCGAAGTGCAGGCAGCTCACCGGCTCGGTCGCACCCCAGTAGCGGCCGAACGCCGTGCCCTGGTCGGCATTGATGCCGATCAGCGAGGCCGCGATGCGAACCCCGTCGCGGCGCGCGATGAACAGCAGCCAGTGCTGCGGCATGGTCACCGCCATGCGAGCAAAGAAGTCGCGCGTCAGGTAAGGCGTGGAGCGATGCGCCTGGTAGGTCAGGGAGTAGCAGCGATGAAAGAAGTCCCAGTCTGCCTCTGAGATCTCGTGCGCGCGCAGGGTCTCGAAATCGACACCGGCCTCGACCACGCGTCGGCGCTCCTGCTGGATCTTCTTGCGCTTTTCGCGTTGCAGGCTGGCCAGGAAGTCGGCGAAATCGACATAGGGCGTTGGCTCGCGTTGCGTCCAGTGGAACTGCACCGTGCTGCGCATCATCCAGCCGGCGGTGCGCGCGGCGTCGGCATCGTTGTCGTCCAGAAACAGCAGGTGCGCCGAGGACAGCCCGCCTTGCGTCGCGTACTGCTCCATGGCGCGCAACAGCGCCACGCGTGATGACTGATCGCGCGCGAGCAGGCGCGGTCCGGGCACCGGCGTGAACGGCACCGCGTTCAGCAGCTTGGGGTAGTAGTCGAGACCGTGGCGCTGATAGGCATCGGCCCAGGCCCAGTCGAACACGTATTCGCCGTAGGAGTGGTCCTTGACGTACAGCGCGCAGGCTCCCACCAGCTCGTCGCCGTCGTGCAGCGACAGGAACTGCGCGCGCCAGCCGGTATCGGCGCAGGCGCTGCCCGATTCATGCAACGCGAGCAGGTATTCGTGGCGCATGAAGGGGTTGGCGTCGGGCTGCTGCGCGAGCAGCGCGTTCCACTGTTCGGCGTCGATGCCTGCGGGGTGGTCATGAACCCGGATGACATAATTCTTCAACGCTGTTTCACCCTGCGTCACCACCCGAAAAATGCCTTTTCAACCCGCGGTCAAAGTCGCTCTGGCGCAGATCAATCCGACCGTGGGCGACCTCGCCGGCAACGCCGCGAAGATCGTCGAGTTTGCCCGCCGTGCCCACGCGCAGGGTGCGCAACTGGTGATCACGCCCGAGTTGAGTTTGTGCGGCTACCCGCCGGAAGATCTGCTCCTGCGCCCGGCTTTCATGCAGGGCTGTCAGGCCGCGCTGGCCGACTGCGCCAAAGCGCTCGCGGACTTGCCTGGGTTGCATGTGGTGGTGGGGCATCCGCATCAATGGGGTGATCAGGCTGATGTTAGGACCAAGTCGCTGGCCGTGGCGGCCCGGCACAACGCGGCTTCGGTGCTCAGCGAGGGGCGCGTGGTTGCCACTTATTGCAAGCGCGAACTGCCCAACTACCAGGTGTTTGACGAGCGGCGCTACTTTGCCTCGGGCCGCGACGCCGGACTGGGTGCGGTGGTGTTCGGCGTGGGTGGCGTGCGCTTCGGGTTGGCGATTTGCGAAGACGCCTGGTTCGACGAGCCGGCTCGCGCCGCGAAGGCTGCCGGCGCGCAGGTGTTGTGCGTGCTGAACGCCTCGCCGTACCACCTGGGCAAGGTCGAAGAGCGCGAGGCCCGCATGGGCGAACGCGCCCGCGATGTCGGCGTGCCGCTTTTGTATGCGCACCTGAGTGGCGCTCAGGACGAGGTGGTGTTCGACGGCGCCTCGTTCGCGCTCGATGCCACAGGCCGCGTCGCCGCGCGCGCTGCGATGTTCGAAGAAGCGCTGTTGATGCTTGAGGTGTCGGCCGACGGAGTCGCCGGCCAGATCACCGAAGTGCCGTGCCTCGAGGCGCAGGCCTGGGGCGCGCTGGTTGTCGGTGTGCGCGACTACATCGGCAAGAACGGCTTTCCGGGCGTGCTGATCGGACTGAGCGGTGGTGTCGATTCGGCCTTGGTGCTTGCGGTGGCCGTGGATGCGTTGGGGGCCGACAAGGTGCGCACGGTGATGATGCCCTCGCCCTACACCGCCGACATCTCGTGGATCGACGCACGCGACATGGCCGAGCGCCTGGGCGTTCGCTACGACGAGATTTCCATTGCGCCCATGTTCGCGTCGTTTCGCCAGAGCTTGGCCACCGAGTTCGCCGGCTTGCCCGAGGACACGACCGAAGAAAACATCCAGGCGCGCATCCGCGGCACCTTGCTGATGGCGCTGTCGAACAAGTTCGGATCGATCGTGCTGACCACGGGCAACAAGAGCGAGATGGCCACCGGCTACTGCACGCTGTATGGCGACATGGCCGGCGGCTTTGCCGTCATCAAGGACGTGGCCAAGACGCTGGTCTATCGCCTTTGCCAATGGAAGAACGCGCAGCCCAACGGCGGCCTTGGCGAGGTGATCCCCACGCGCATCCTCACGCGCGCGCCCTCGGCTGAGCTTCGTCCTGACCAGAAGGATCAGGACAGCCTGCCCGAGTACGCCGTGCTCGACGAGGTGGTCGAGCGCTACATGGAAAACGACCAGAGCATCGACGACATCGTGGCCGCCGGCTTCGCGCGCGCCGACGTCGAGCGCGTCGCACGGCTGATCAAGATCAACGAGTACAAACGGCGCCAGGCGCCAGTGGGCATACGCATCACGCACCGAGCCTTTGGGCGCGACTGGCGCTATCCGATCACCTCGAAATTCCGCGCTTAAACTCTTTTCACGAAGCCGTCATCAGGAGATCGCCATGAAGCAAATCACCGCCATCATCAAACCATTCAAGCTCGAAGAAGTGCGCGAAGCACTGGCCGAGGTGGGCGTGACCGGCCTCACGGTGACCGAGGTCAAGGGCTTCGGACGGCAAAAAGGCCACACCGAGCTGTACCGCGGCGCTGAGTACGTGGTCGACTTCTTGCCCAAGGTGAAAGTCGAGGTGGTCGTCAAGGACGGCGACGTGGACCGCTGCATCGAGGCGATCGTCAAGGCCGCCCGAACCGGCAAGATCGGCGACGGCAAGATCTTCGTGACTTCGGTGTCTCAGGTGGTTCGCATTCGCACCGGCGAGACCGACGAGGACGCCGTCTGACCCGCTGATCGATCCGATCCGACCACAAGCGCCCTCAGCGGCGCTTTTTCAGTGGTGGCGCATCGATGATTTGCGTGCCGCACAACGCGTCGTGCCAGAACTGACGCTGAGGGTGAAGCAACGCCAGCAAGGCGTAGGCGACGACTCCGACCGTCACCGCAAGCAGTGCTTCCCAGCGCGACCAATGATTGATCTGGGCAATCACCACCGCCGGGACGAACCACGCACTGCTGGCCACGTAGCGCATCAGCGCTTTTCCTTGCGACAGTGGCTGCCCTGACAGCATCACGAGACGGATGTTCCATGTCTGCATCGGCAGCGTCTGGCCTCGCGAGGACCAGAACCAAGTGAAGTACACCCCATAGATCACGTAGGCGATCACCCGCAGTGCGGTGTCGCTTTGCAGAGGGTGGGTCTGGCCGGTGAGCGCGGTGAACAACGCTCCGATCGCACCAGGAACCAAGCCGATGCCGAACAGGATCATGCCTTCGTAAACAAAGCACGCCATGCGCCGCTTGAGGCTGGGCACGTGACCGGCAGGCGCCAAACCGATGGCTGGGTCGGCGTTCATGGGCTGGAGGCAGGGGCAGGATCAGGATCAGGATCAGGATCAGGATCAGGAGCAGGAGCAGGAGCAGGAGCAGGAGCAGGAGCAGGAGCAGGAGCAGGAGCAGGAGCAGGAGCAGGAGCAGGAGCAGACGCACCCGGTGTGATTGCCGCTGCACCTTGCGGTCCGCGCTGTGGCAAGAGCGTTGACGGGTTGACGAAGGTCGGCGACGCAGTGATCTTGGGCAAGCCGGCTTGCTGGTGCACCGGAGGCGCTGGGGCCTTCGACATCAAAGTGGTCGTGGCACCTGCAGGCGCCTGCACCACAGCTGGCGCAACGGCTCGGGCCTTTCGGTTAGGGTCGGCCTTGACCACCATGTTCGATTTGGACTGCGCACCAGGCTGGCTCGCGCTCTCGGCGCGCAAAGCTCGCGCGCGGCTTTTCGACTCGGCCTTGGCTTGGGGCGCAGGTGCACGCGAGGCGAGTACTTTTTTCTCGTCATCTGGCAGCGCCTGATACGCATCCCACCGGGCTTGGCGGTTGGTCGGAGCCAGCTCCTTGGCCTGCTTGAACTGAAAGCGCGTCGTGCCGCGCTGCTCTGGTGTGAGCTTGGACCACTCGGTCATTCGCGCCTGAACGCGCTGTCGCTCGTCACTCGACATTGAAGGCATCTGCGCTGCCAGCTCAACCCACTTTTGTTTCTGGTCTGCGCCGAAGGTGCTCCAGTCATCTTGCAGTGGCGCAAGAGCCGCACGCGTGGCAGACGGGAGCGACCCCCACTTGGGGCCTTGCTCCGAGCTTCGAGCTGTGGTGGCTGGCGCAGACGCTGACGAAGTAGCCGCCTGCGCATGCACCACAACCCCCGCTGCCAGCATCACGTTCGCAATCGCAATCGCAAACGCACATCTGAGCACCTTGGCGAGCGGCGCGGACCTTGACAAGGCGTTACATCCCATGCCCGCGCTGTTCAATCGGCAAAGGTTTTGAGGAACTCGACGAATCCCGGGTCGTTGTAGGCCTCGGGAGGCAGATCATCAGACAGCAAAGCCGCGTCAATTTCGGCTGCGGCCGAGATCTGAGCCTGCGAGTGCAGGTGCCCAATGAGAAAAAAACCACCTGCCAAAGCCAGAACCTGCAGCACCGAGGCCAAGGGTCTCCACCAGGAGCTACCGAGCGCGAGACCCTTGCCTGAACCATAGACCTCGACCTGAGTGGCCTGCCGAGGTGCTCGCGAGAGCGCCATGCCACGGGCGAAGCGAAGCCGTTCGGTGACATCGTGAGGCAGCTTCTCGGCGCCTTCAGAGAGGCGATCTGCGAGCCTGAGACCCAGGCGCGACTCAAGAGCCGCGATGCGGGCCAGCCTTTGGGAGGGGTTCTCAGTCATGGGACTATTCCTTTTGCCTTCAGGGCCTTGGCCAGCGCGTGCACCGCACGGGAGCAGTGAGTCTTCACGCTTCCTTCGGAGCACCCCATGGCCGCAGCCGTCTCAGCCACATCGAGTTCCTCCCAATAACGCAGGAGAAACGCTTCCCGTTGACGACCGGGCAATTCGCCGATCGCCGCTTCGATCATCGCGAGCACCTGTTCGCGCGAATGCGCGTCCGAGGCGCTCTCCGTGGCGGTGCTACCGGCCAAGGCCTCGAGTGTCTCGAGAAAATCGTAATCCGCGTCGTCGGACGCTGACTCGAAATCGGAGAAATTCTTGAAAAGACTGCCGCGCACCTTCTGGCGTCGGAACCAGTCCATGGTGGCGTTTGCAAGGATGCGCTGAAACAACGGCGGCCATTCGGCGCTGGGTCGGTCAGCGTAGTTCTCTGCGAGCTTGATCATGGCGTCCTGAACGATGTCCAGCGCGGCGTCTTCATCGCGCACGGAGTACACCGCGCGCTTGAACGCACGCTTTTCGACGCTTCTCAGAAAGTCGGAGAGTTCTTTTTCGAAGGCCAAGGAGGAAGAGCCTCTGGACGGGCGGTGCGGGCGATTTCGGAGTATCTCACCGCATCAGACGGGCAACATGCCGGATGGCGACGCGGCCTGATGCGATGCCATAATCGCGGGCTTCACAAACGTTTGATCATTTCCGGCGCACTCGACCCGAGGGCGTCTTCCAGATGATCCAGCAGGTGCCACACCCGCCCCAAAAGGGCGCGGAGAGGCCCACCGATGGTTTTTCGTCAGAGAAATTCACAGAGGTTCACCATGGACATATCTGCCGACGAGATCAAGGGCGCAGAAACGGCGTCTTCTCGAGTCACTTCCGGCGTCGCCGCCGTCGAGCCCAACGGCTCCGAAATACTCGTTCGATGCCTGCAGCTCGAAAACGTCAAGTTCCTCTGGGGCTATCCCGGTGGAGCCGTGCTGTACATCTACGACGCGCTGTACAAGCAAAACACCATCGAGCACGTGCTGGTGCGCCATGAGCAGGCGGCCGTTCATGCCGCTGACGGCTACGCCCGAGCCTCTGGCGAGGTGGGCGTCGCGCTGGTGACCTCGGGCCCGGGCGTCACCAATGCCATCACCGGCATCGCCACGGCCTACATGGACAGCATTCCGATGGTCATCATCACCGGCCAGGTTCCCACGCCTGCGATCGGGCTGGATGCGTTCCAGGAGTGCGACACGGTGGGCATCACCCGGCCTATCGTCAAGCACAACTTTCTCGTCAAGGACGTTCGCGACCTGGCCTTGACCATCAAGAAAGCGTTTCACATCGCCCGCACCGGACGTCCGGGGCCGGTGGTGATCGACATTCCCAAGGATGTCTCGCTCAAGACCACAGCGTTTTCTTACCCTGCCTCGATCGAGATGCGCTCTTACAGCCCGGTTCGCAAGGGCCATGGCGGGCAAATCCGCAAGGCGGTGCAGTTGCTGATGGCGGCAAAACGCCCTTATATCTACAGCGGCGGTGGCGTGATCCTGGGCGAGGCTTCGGCCGAATTGCGTGAATTGGTGGACCTGCTCGGTTATCCGTGCACCAACACGCTGATGGGTTTGGGCGCCTATCCGGCGAGCGACCCCAAGTTCCTTGGCATGCTGGGCATGCACGGCACCTTTGAAGCCAACATGACGATGCAAAACTGCGACGTGCTGTTGGCGGTGGGTGCGCGTTTCGACGACCGGGTGATCGGCAACCCGGCCCACTTTGCCTCGGTCGAACGCAAGATCGTTCACATCGACATCGACCCCTCATCGATTTCCAAGCGCGTCAAGGTCGACATTCCCATCGTGGGCGACGTGAAAGACGTGCTCCAGGAACTCATCGCGCAGATCAGGGAGTCGCAACTCAAGCCGGATACGGCCACCCTGTCGTCGTGGTGGTCGCAAATCGCCGAGTGGCGTGGCCGCGACTGCCTCAAGTACACGCCCAGCGACGAGGTGATCAAGCCGCAGTACGTGATCCAGAAGCTGTGGGAGCTGACCAAGGACAGCGACGCCTACATCACCTCTGACGTGGGCCAGCATCAGATGTGGGCCGCGCAGTACTACCGCTTCGACCAACCGCGCCGCTGGATCAACTCGGGTGGCCTCGGGACGATGGGCGTGGGCCTGCCGTATGCCATGGGCATCAAGCTGGCCAAGCCGGAAGCTGACGTGTTTTGCGTGACGGGAGAAGGCTCGATCCAGATGTGCATCCAGGAGCTCTCCACCTGCTTTCAATACAACACGGCGGTCAAGGTGGTGTCGCTCAACAACCGGTATTTGGGCATGGTTCGCCAATGGCAACAGTTGGATTACGGAGGCCGCTACTCGCACAGCTACATGGACGCGCTGCCTGATTTCGTGAAGCTTGCCGAAGCTTACGGTCACGTCGGTTTCAAGATCGAGCGGCCGGCCGATGTGGAAGGCGCTTTGCGCGAGGCAATCCGGCTCAAGGATCGCACCGTGTTTCTTGACATTCGCACCGACCAGGAAGAAAACGTCTGGCCCATGGTCAAGGCGGGCAAGGGCATCAGCGAGATGCTGCTGGGTTCCGAAGACCTGTGATGCGCTGAACGACACAGCGGCGCAGTCGTTACCGCGGCTGCCAAACCTGTGTCGAACATCGCGCGCGTGGCGGAACTGAACACAACTTAACTCAGGCTGTTCTTGGGGCCGGCATACACCGCTGCCGTTCCTTGATGGCGCCGACAAGACACATGAAACACATCATTGCGTTGCTGCTTGAAAACGAACCCGGAGCGCTTTCGCGGGTGGTCGGCTTGTTCTCGGCCCGCGGCTACAACATCGAGAGCCTGACCGTCGCGACGACGGAAGACGCTTCTTTGTCGCGCATGACCATCGTGACCACGGGTTCTGACGACGTCATCGAGCAGATCACCAAGCACCTCAATCGACTGATCGAGGTGGTCAAGGTGGTGGATCTGACCGAGGGTTCCTACACGGCTCGCGAACTGATGCTGATCAAAGTGCGCGCGGTCGGCAAGGAGCGCGAGGAGATGACCCGCATGGCCGACATCTTCCGCGGTCGGATCATCGACGTGACCGAGAAGAGTTACACCATCGAGTTGACCGGCGACTCGTCAAAGCTTGATGCCTTCATCGAAGCGATTGATCGGGCCGCCATTCTGGAAACTGTGCGTACCGGTACGAGCGGGATCGGTCGTGGAGAGCGCATCTTGCGCGTATGAACCCGCACCCACTACAAAACAACTGAACCAAGGAGAACCCCATGAATGTTTACTACGACAAAGACGCTGACCTGAGCCTGGTCAAGGGCAAGACCGTCACCATCCTGGGCTACGGCTCGCAAGGCCACGCGCACGCTCAAAACCTGAACGACAGCGGCGTCAACGTCACCGTCGGTCTGCGCAAGGGCGGCCCATCGTGGGCCAAGGCCGAAAAGGCCGGCCTCAAGGTGCTTGAAGTGGTCGAGGCCGTCAAGGCCGCCGACATCGTCATGATCCTGCTGCCCGACGAGCAGATCGCAGCCGTGTACAACGACGTGGCTGCCCACATGAAGCAAGGCGCATCGCTGGCCTTCGCTCACGGCTTCAACATTCACTACGGTCAGGTCGTTCCGCGCGCCGACCTCGATGTCTGGATGGTCGCTCCCAAGGCTCCAGGTCACACCGTGCGTTCGACCTACACCCAAGGCGGTGGCGTGCCACACCTGATCGCGGTGTACGCTGACCGTTCGGGCAAGGCCCGTGATCTGGCACTGAGCTACGCCTCGGCCAATGGTGGCGGCAAGGCCGGCATCATCGAAACGAGCTTCCGTGAAGAGACCGAAACCGACCTGTTCGGCGAACAAGCCGTACTGTGCGGCGGGGCCGTCGAGCTGATCAAGGCCGGCTTCGAGACGCTGACCGAAGCCGGCTACGCGCCGGAGATGGCCTACTTCGAGTGCCTGCACGAACTCAAGCTGATCGTCGATCTGATCTATGAAGGCGGCATCGCCAACATGAACTACTCGATCTCGAACAACGCCGAGTACGGCGAGTACGTGACCGGCCCGAAGATCGTGACCGAGGACACCAAGAACGCCATGCGCAAGGCGCTCAAGGACATCCAGACCGGTGAGTACGCCAAGAGCTTCATCCTTGAAAACCGTGCCGGCGCTCCAACGCTGCTGTCGCGTCGTCGTCTGATGGCCGAGCACCCGATCGAGATCGTGGGCGAGAACTTGCGCGCCATGATGCCTTGGATCAAGAAGAACCGCCTGGTCGACCAGTCCAAGAACTGATCTGTGCGTGCGTGGCCTGAGCGGCCGCAACGCATTTCCAAGCCGCGGGCATCTCCCGCGGCTTTTTCTTTCATCCCATAGGTAGACTGCGTCGCATGAATTACCCACATCCGATCCTTGCCAAAGAAGGTTGGCCCTTCATTGCGATCGCCCTCGGTCTGGTGGTCGCCTCTGTGGCGCTCACGGGTTTCGGTTGGGTGACCTGGCTGTTGCTGATCGTTCTGGTTTTCGTGGTGCAGTTTTTCAGGGATCCCCCGCGTGCCATTCCGCAAGGCAAGGATCTGGTGCTGTCGCCGGCCGACGGGCGCATCGTGAAAATCGAAAAGGTCCGCGATCCGTATGCGGATCGCGACGCATTGCTGATCAGCGTGTTCATGAATGTGTTCAACGTCCACAGCAACCGCTCCAGCGTTGATGGCGAGGTCACGAAGGTGGCCTACTTTCCAGGGCAGTTCGTGAATGCCGACCTCGACAAGGCATCAACCGAAAACGAGCGCAATGCGGTGGTGATCGCCTCGGGTCCTCACACGATCACGCTGGTGCAGGTGGCAGGGCTGATTGCCAGACGCATCCTTTGCTACACGAAAGTTGGAGACAAGCTCACCCGAGGGCAGCGTTACGGATTCATCCGTTTTGGCTCTCGGGTCGATGTGTACCTTCCGGTCACCGCGACGGCCAATGTCGCGCCCGGGGACAAGGTCAGCGCCACCACCACCGTGATTGCGACCCTCGCGGCATGAACCACCCCGATGATCCCGTTGAACACGACTTGGACGAGGAGTTGCCGCGGCCTCGCCGCAAGGGTGTTTATGTGCTGCCCAACTTGTTCACTCTGGCTGCACTTTTCGGGGGCTTCTACGCCATCGTGATGGCCATGAACGGGCGTTTCGAGCAATCGGCCATCGGTATTTTTTGCGCCATGGTGCTCGACAGTCTGGACGGTCGCGTGGCGCGCATGACCAACACCCAAAGTACCTTTGGCGAGCAGATGGACAGTCTGTCGGACATGGTGTCGTTTGGTGCGGCGCCTGCCCTCATCGTCTACGAGTGGGCTCTCACTGGCATGGGCAAGCTGGGCTGGTTGGCTGCGTTCATCTACTGCGCTTGCGGCGCGCTGCGACTGGCCCGCTTCAACACCAACATTTCCGTGGTGGACAAGCGCTTCTTTCAGGGCCTGCCCAGTCCGGCAGCCGCTGCCTTGGTCATGGGTTTTATCTGGGTCATTGATGACGCGGGTTACAAAGACATCGGCTCGCAGCAGTCCTGGCTGGCATGGTCGGCGCTGGCATTGACGCTGTTTTCAGGCTTGACCATGGTGACCAACCTGCCGTTCTACAGCTTCAAGGAGTTCAGCCTCAAACGCACCGTTCCATTCGTGGTCACAGTTGCCATCGCCTTGGCCATCGCGCTGGTCATGGTGCATCCGCCCATCGTGTTGTTCGCGATCTTCTGCATCTACGCGGCCTCGGGTTACGGTGTGTATGGGTGGAAAAAAATGAAGGGCCGTCGCGCCAGCTTGATTGCGATGTCGACCGATGCGCCCGAGGAAGAAGGGCTTCACCGTTGATCAGCGCGTGCTAGATTCCAGCCATGTCGACATACCTTTGTTTTTTGCTGGCCCTAAGTGCACGGTGCTCCCGGGCCAGCTGACCGACTTCTTTTTCTACTCTGTCTTGGCGGCCCGTTTGCTCACGCAACGGGCCGTTTTCATTGATTGCAACGTTCAATTTCAGGGGCATCACCATGGCTGACAAGCTCATCATCTTCGACACCACCTTGCGCGACGGCGAGCAGTCGCCCGGGGCCTCGATGACGCGCGACGAGAAACTGCGCATCGCCCGCCAGCTCGAGCGCTTGAAGGTCGATGTGATCGAGGCCGGCTTTGCCGCCGCATCGAATGGAGACTTCGAATCGATCAAGGCGATTGCGCAGGCGATCAAGGGCAGCACGGTGTGTTCGCTCGCGCGCGCCAACGACCGCGACATCTCGCTCGCTGCCGAAGCACTGAAGGGGGGCGCTTCCACACGCATCCACATCTTTTTGGCCACCAGTGCGCTGCACATGGAAAAAAAGCTCCGCATGACACCCGATCAGGTGTTTGAACAGGCCAGGCTTTCCATTCGTTTTGCGCGCAACCTGACGGGCGATGTCGAGTTTTCGCCGGAAGACGGCTATCGCTCGGACCCTGACTTTCTCTGCCGCGTTCTCGAGGCGGTGATCGATGCAGGCGCCACCACCATCAACATTCCCGACACCGTGGGCTACGCCATTCCCGAGCTGTACGGCAACTTCATCCTGGACCTGCGGCAGCGCATTCCCAACTCCGACAAGGCCATCTGGTCGGTGCACTGTCACAACGATCTGGGGCTGGCAGTGGCCAACTCCTTGGCTGGCGTCAAGATCGGCGGCGCGCGCCAGATCGAGTGCACGATCAACGGCTTGGGCGAGCGCGCGGGCAATTGCGCTCTTGAAGAAGTCGTGATGGCGGTGAGAACTCGCCGTGATCACTTCGGGCTGGACCTGGACATCGATACGTCCCAGATCGTGCCGGCGTCGCGCCTGGTGTCGCAGACCACAGGCTTTGTCGTCCAGCCCAACAAGGCGGTGGTGGGTGCCAATGCGTTTGCTCATGCTTCCGGCATCCACCAAGACGGCGTGCTCAAGGCGCGCGATACCTACGAAATCATGCGTGCCGAGGATGTGGGCTGGGCGACCAACAAGATCGTTTTGGGCAAGCTCTCGGGGCGCAACGCCTTCAAGCAACGGTTGCATGACCTCGGCATTGAGTTGGCGTCCGAGACCGAAGTGAACGCGGCATTCGCCAAATTCAAGGAGCTTGCCGACCGCAAGAGCGAGATATTCGACGAGGACATCACCGCCTTGGTGATGGACGAGTCGGTCACCGCTGAGCAGGAGCACTACCGGCTGCTTGCCTTGTCTCAGCACTCGGAGATGGGAGAGCGTCCGCACGCATCGGTTGCTTTTGCTGCAGGTACCGAGGAGCACCATGCCGAAAGTCACGGCAACGGCCCAGTGGACGCGAGCCTGAAGGCGATCGAATCCAGGATTCAATCAGGCGCGGAGTTGTTGCTCTATTCGGTCAATGCCATCACCTCGGGAAGCACAGAATCGCAGGGAGAGGTCACGGTGCGACTGCAATTGGGAGGTCGAGTGGTCAACGGTGTGGGCGCCGATCCGGACATCGTGGTGGCCTCGGCCAAAGCCTACCTTTCGGCGCTCAACAAACTGCACAGCAAGGGCGATCGGGTGGCCGCGCAGGGCTGAAGCCGCAGCACTCGCACGATCCAATGTGACACTTGAGAAAGATTACGTAAGTTTTTGATATTGCGAGTTTTTTTGGGATGCCATAAACTGCTGTGACAGACGGAAATGAGGCGCTTGGTGACGATATTTCCCAGAATTTTCTTGTGTGGGCTCGTGGCCGTGTCGGTGCTGTCGCTTGCGGTGCCCGCGGTGGCCGCGCAAGCGGTAGACAAACGTGCCAAGACGTCGAAGGCAACGAAGCCGGTGAAGTCGGTGAAGCCGGCGGTCAAGAAAAAAGCCGCGGTGTCCAAGCCCAAGTCGACCGCCGTCAAAAAGTCAAAGTCGAAGCCTCGCGTGTCGGCTCAACTGGCTGGCCGACCCTCAGGTGGCGCGCCCAAGACGACTGCCGCAGTCAAGCCCTCCATGGGTGAGATTGAGGGCCTTCGCGCCACACCAGACAAGCTCGCCCTCAAGTCCAGCGTGGCGCTGGTCATGGACCAGGACACGAACGAGGTTCTTTTCAGCAAGAACTCGCAGGCGGTGCTTCCGATCGCGTCGATCACCAAGCTGATGACGGCGGTGGTCGTCACCGATGCGCAATTGTCCCTGGATGATGTTCTGACGGTGACTCAGGACGACGTCGACACAGAAAAAGGCAGCCGTTCGCGGCTCAGCGTGGGCTCGCAGTTGACCCGCGGCGAGATGCTCCACCTGGCGTTGATGTCTTCCGAGAACCGGGCCGCTCACGCGCTGGGACGAAACTATCCGGGTGGCTTGTCTGCGTTTGTCAGCGCGATGAATGCCAAGGCGCAGTTGCTGGGCATGACCGACACACGCTATGTGGAGCCCACCGGGCTTTCGAGCCTCAATCAGTCAAGTGCCCATGATCTGGTCGCTTTGGTCAAGGCAGCTCACACCTACACGCTGATTCGTGAGCTTTCAACCTCGCCCGAATACCAGGTGGACCTCGGAAGCCGCAAGCTGCAGTACCACAACACCAATCGCCTGGTCAGTAATCCGACTTGGGACATAGGCTTGCAGAAAACGGGATACATCAGCGAAGCAGGCCGGTGCCTCGTCATGCAGGCCAGCCTGGCCGGGCGCAAGTTGATCATGGTGTTTCTGGATTCCAGCGGGTTGAACACGCGTTTGGCCGATGCCGAACGCGTGCGCCGCTGGGTCAACCAAACGACACCCAAACCGGTGTCTTGATAGGCACCCGCGGTCGCGGGTCGGTGGATGTCGTTGCGGCGGCCGCCTCATCTGCTTGCAGGGCGGCGCAAAGAGTGCGGTTTGACCAAGGGGCTTTCAAAAGGCGTGTCTCGAAAGCCGAGCAGCGCAGAAATCTCCTCGGCGGTGGACCTCAGGTGCCGGAGCCAGCCGTCTTCCAGTCGGCCCGACGGAGCGGAGATCGACAATCCAGCGACCAGCACGCCCTGATCGTCGAAGATGCCCGCTGCCATGCAGTGCACTCCCACTTCAAGTTCTTCGGTGTCGCGGGCCGTACCGAGTGCAAGTACGGTGGACAGTTCTCTTTCCAAAGACGCCAAATCGGAGATGCTGTTGCGGGTGCCACCGATCAGACCACTGCGACTGGCGTAGGCGCGAACCCTCTGGACATCATCGTGCGCCAAAAACAGCTTGCCCACCGAAGTCAGGTGAAGCGGTGCTCTTCCGCCGATCGCGCGCACCACCTGCATGCCGGAGCGTTCGCTGTAAGCGCGTTCGATATAGACGATTTCATCGCCTTGGCGCACCGAAAGATTCACCGGTTGTTGAGTGAACTTGTGCAAGGCGCGCATCGGTTTGAGCGCTGCATCGCGCACGTCGAGTCTGGCTTTGACCAGATTGCCAAGCTCGAGCAAACGCATGCCCAGGCGATAACTTCCGGCTTCCGGGCGCTCGACCAGCCGCCCGCAGGTCAGATCGTTCAAGATGCGATGTGCGGTCGACGGGTGCAGCCCGGTTTGCTCGCTGATGAGCTTCAACGACACCGGCCCCGGGTGCTGTGCCAGCACGTCCAGAACGGCAAAGGTGCGCTCGAGCACCTGAACGGCCGGCGATTGGGGGGGAATGGTTTGCATGGGTGATGTTTTCTTTCTGTGGCGGGCCATTTTGCATGGCGAAAAGCCATGGCTTGGGCTCAAGCGGTCTGCCGCTCTCAGCCGAGGTGCGCTCTTGTTCATGTGCCTTGTGGGGCTGAGTGGTCTGGCGGCGGCTGGCGAGTCCGTTGTCCCCCGAATCACGGCGCGGCTCACGGCACAGGACATCGGCCTGGTCATCAATCTGAATGACCCGTACTCGGTGCAGGTCGGAAATTTCTACATCGAGGCTCGCAAGCTGCTGCCTTCGCAGGTTCTGCGTGTCGAGTTACCGGTGCGTGCAGAACTCTCGGTGGACGAGTTTCAAGCTCTGGACAAACGCGTCAAGGAATTCTTCGGCCCCGATATCCAGGCCTTGGCCTTGGCTTGGAGCCAGCCGTTTGCCGTGGATTGCAACTCGATCACCGGTGCACTCGCCATGGGTTTCGATCGAGCTTTGTGCGTCAAGAGTTGCGCTCCATCGCGCAAATCGAGTTACTTCAACGCCTACACGGCGCGTCCGTTTGCTGATCTGCAAGTGCGACCTGCGATGCTGCTCGCGGGCAAAAGCGTCGAGATGGCACAAGAGATGATCCGCCGCGGCGTGGCCTCCGACCACACGCTGGGCTTGCGTGGATCGCCGCCAGTGAACGCGCATTACCTGATCACCTCCGATGCCGCCCGCAGCAGCCGTGCTGCGCTATTCCCACCACCCGGTTTGTTGCGCGACTTTGGCGTGGAGGTGCATGTCGACAAATCCAACGTGCTGCAAGACGTGGACCGTTTGCTGATCTACGAGACGGGTCTGGCTCAGGTGGACAAACTCGACACCTTGAAATGGGTGCCCGGTGGGATCGGGGATCACCTCACGTCGTACGGCGGGCGGCTTGACGCCAAGGGCGGTCAGATGAGTGCCATCGAGTGGATCGCTTCGGGCGCGACAGGTTCGTACGGAACGGTCTCGGAGCCGTGCTCGCATCCGCAAAAATTTCCGCACCCTCAAATCCTGCTGCTTCACTATGTTCAGGGCGCGAGCCTGATCGAAGCCTATTGGAAGAGCGTGGTGTGGCCGCAGCAGGGCCTGTTCATAGGCGAGCCGCTGGCAGCGCCATTCGCCCATCGTTGATCGTTCGTGCGGCGGCCGCTCCCCGATGGCTTTCAGTCATCGCGCCAGCGGCGTGCCGCGTGAATGCCCGACTGCACTGCGCCTTCAAGCGTGGCAGGGTAGGGACCTTCGATGTAGTCGCCAGCGGCCATCAGGCCGTCCGCAATGCGCGCGCTTGGCCTGTCGAGACCGGGCGTGCAGCGAAACGTGGCGCGTTTCTCGGTCAATACCTGCAGCGATTGCAGCTGCGACCCGAGGTGCTGGCTTAACTGAGCGCGGGCCTGCAGCAGCGTGGCATTGGCGGTGGCCTCGTGTCCGGCATCGACCCAGGACTGCGCTGCGCTGATCACGAAGCTGAGCAGCCCATGCTGGCCGCTGAGCCAACCGTGGTCAAACACAAACTGCGCCGGTCCCTGTTCGGGGCTGGAGTGCAGCAAGGTCATCGCCTGAGGCAGGCGTGTGCCGGTTGCCGCCACGTGAACGGTGATGATGGGCTCGTAGTGCAGTGCCGCAGCGGTGTCGGCCCATGCAGGCGCATGCGCCATGGCAAGACGCGCCGCCTCACGCGCGGTGCAGCCCATGACGACCGCATCGAAGCGCTCGCCTTCGACCCGCCAGCCGCCGCTGTCGGGCTCGATCTGCATGATCCGAGCTGATGTCGACACCTGAGCGCCATGTTGCGCCAGCCAGCGCGCGGCGTGCTCGGGGAGCAGTTCGCCAAGTGGTCTGCGCGGCAGCAGCAGGTCTGCCGATCCGGGACCACAGAACATCGCATCGCGCAACACCCGCAGGAAGACTCGGGCGCTTGCGTGTTGCGAATCGGTGTTGAGGGCGGCGACGCACAGCGGGTCGATCAGGTCATGCCGCACCGCCTGCGGCAAGCCGCTGCACAGCTCGCTCACCGTCAGCGAGGCCGAGCAGGTGAAGCCGCCGGCGGCCCAGCGCGCGGCCATCCACAGCAGGCATGCCTTGTCCTGCAAGCTCCAGCCTGCATGGCCCAATACGCCACGCGAAAAAGCCACCAGCGCGGGCCCGGCTGGCAAGCGCAACCCGATACCGCTGCCATCGACCAGCATCAGCGGGGTGCGCAGCAGCGTGGCTTCAGGCTCGCTGCCGATCAGTCGCATCAGGCGCAGGCTTTCGCGATAGGCGCCGATGAGGATGTGCTGGCCGTTATCAAAGGCTCGCCGATGGCCGTCCGACTCCAGCCACACCGTGCGTGCCCGACCGCCGAGTGAGGGCGCCATCTCGAACAGCGACACCTTGTCACCCAGCTGGGTGGCCTCGATGGCCGCTGCCAGTCCGGCCCAGCCACCACCCACCACGGCCACTCGAGCGCTGGCCGTGTGCCTCAATCAGCGCCCCGTCCAGTTCGTGCGCATGGCAATCCACAGCTTGCGCAGCGGCGTCAACGAGGTGCGCTGGTGCAGCACCTGAAAGCCATCGGACTCGATTTCCCGCAGCAAGGTTCGGTAGATGTTGGCCATCATGAGGCCGGGTTTTTGTGCCGACCGGTCGACTGCTGGCAACAGTGCCATCGCCTCGTCATAGGCCCGATGAGCACGCTCGGCCTGGAACTCCATCAGCGCGCTGAAGCGATCGCTGTAGCCATAGGGTGCCGAGCGCGTCAGCAACTCGCTGGCCTTCACGTCGAAGCGCTGCAACTCTGACACCGGCAGGTAAATGCGCCCGCGCCTTGCGTCGTCGCCCACGTCGCGAATGATGTTGGTCAGCTGCATGGCCAGACCCAGCCGGTGTGCGTACTGAACCGTCTGTTCGCTGGTTCGACCAAAGATGCTGGCGGCCACTTCGCCGACCACGCCGGCCACCAGATGGCAGTAGCGCGTCAACCCCGCGAAGTCCAGAAAGCGCGTCTGTTCCAGATCAATCTGGCAGCCGTCGATCACGGCCAGCAGATGAGAGGCCTCGATGGAAAAGGCCTCACGATGAGGCATCAACGCCCGCATCACCGGATGGTTGGGTTGGCCCGCATAGGCGCTTGCCACCTCTTGGCGCCACCAGGCGAGCTTGGCTGCAGCAACCCCGGCATCGGTGGTCTCGTCGACCACGTCGTCGACCTCGCGACAAAACGCATAGAAGGCCGTGATGGCAGCGCGTCGCTGCGGCGGAAGGAACAGGAATGCGTAATAAAAGCTCGAGCCGCTTTTGGCTGCCTTGTCCTGCACATAGGTTTCAGGTGTCATGCGATCTCGCGGGTCGGGGCTTTCTTGGTCGGGCGCATGCCAGCAGCGCGCCACAGCATCAAGGGAGCGTCCATTTTGACGATGCGCGGGCGCTGCCTCAGCGCCGCGTGATCCATGCGTTCGATTTTGTCGATGATGCGAAGCCCACCCTGAACCACCAGCCTGAGTTCCCACCCGCCACGGCCTGGCACGCGGTGTACCAGTGGAGCTCCTTGCATCATCAGCGCGCGCGCCCAAGCGGTCACCTCGGAAATCAGTTTGCGCACGGCGGCGCTGTCCTGACGCTCCAGCAACTGCTGTTGGGAAACGCCATGGGCGTCCATGTCCACTTGTGGCACGTAAAGCCGGCCACGCTCGGTGTCGATGCTCAGGTCCTGCCAGAAGTTGATCAGCTGCAAGGCGCTGCAAATGGCGTCCGATCTTCCCAGCGACGCGCTGTCGTTCACCCCGTAAAGATGCAGCAACAGGCGACCCACGGGATTGGCCGATCGGCGGCAGTAGTCGAGCAGTTCGGCGCGGTCGGTGTACCTCGTCTTGACCACGTCTTGCTCGAAGGCGCTCAGCAAATCGTGCAGCAAGCTGACCGGCAGCCGGGTGCGCTCAATCGCGTCAGACAAGGGCCTGAAGACATGCGACCAGCGTTGTGATGGGCTGCGACGGTTTTCTATCGATACCAGATCGGCTCGGTAGGCTGAAAGGTCGGCCAGACGCTGTGGGGCGGGCGCGTCGCCTTCGTCGGCCAGGTCATCTGCCGTGCGAGCGAAACCATAGATCGCCACGATAGGAGCGCGCAGGCTAGGTGGGCAAAGCCAGGAAGCAACGGGGAAGTTTTCGTAATGATCAACGCTCACTGAAAGAATTGTCCATGAGACTGAGCGACGGCTGGGGGGCTGAGCGATGGACGTGCAGCCCGCTGCACTCGAGTGCCAAGGTCGAGTGCGCCTTTCGGTGTCGGCAGCCGGCGTGGTTAAACTCGTCGGCTTTCCGCGGTGCGCGGAAATTCCGTTGAATGACAGCGCTTGTTCCTGTCGTTTGATTTGGCTCCGCGCGGGTGGCGAAATTGGTAGACGCACCAGGTTTAGGTCCTGACGCCAGCAATGGTGTGCGGGTTCGAGTCCCGCCCCGCGCACCAACAGCAGCATCCATCAACGTCTTAAGAAAGTCTTCCTGATCATGCCAGTGACCGTCGAAACCCTCGAGAAACTTGAGCGTCGCATCACGCTGACGCTGCCCGTTGATGCGATCCAAAACGAAATCACGGCTCGCTTGAAGCGCTTGGCCGTCACGGTCAAGGCCGACGGGTTTCGGCCCGGCAAGGTGCCGATGAGCGTCGTGGCACAGCGTTATGGCAGTTCCGTCCACGGCGAAGTCATGAACGACCACGTTGGCAAGGCGTTTGCCGATGCGACCAACGATGCGAAGCTTCGCGTTGCAGGCGCTCCGCGAATTTCCGAAATGGAAAACGCTGAAGCGGGCCAGATGGCTTTTGAGGCTGTTTTTGAGGTCTACCCAGAAGTCGCCATTGGCGATCTTGGCTCGCTTGAGGTGGAGCGCTTTGCGTCTGAAGTGGACGAAGCAGCGATAGACCGAACCATTGAGATTCTTCGCAAGCAGCGCCGCACCTTCACCAAGCGGTCCGAATCAGAGGGTGTGGAGGTGTCCGATCGGGTCACGGTCGACTTCGAGGGCAAGCTCGATGGCGTGCCTTTCGAAGGCGGCAAGGCAGAAGACTTCCAGTTCTTCGTGGGCGAAGGGCAGATGCTTGAGGCCTTTGATCTGGCAGTTCGAGGCATGAAGGCCGGCGAGTCCAAGACCTTCCCGCTGCGATTTCCAGATGATTACAAGAACACCGACGTGGCTGGCAAGGAGTCTGATTTCCTGGTCACCGTGAAGAGCATCGAGGCCCAGGTCCTTCCAGAGGTGAATGAAATGTTCGCGCGCTCGCTGGGCATTCTCGATGCGTCGATCGAGACGCTTCGAACGGATGTCAGCAAGAACCTCGAGCGCGAAATGAAGGCACGGGTCATGGATCGCAACAAGCGCTCTGTGATGGATGCGTTGCTCAAGGGCAATGAGTTTGATGTCCCCAAGACCCTGGTTGAAGAAGAGGTGAACCGCCAGATTGAAGCTGCATTCGAGGACATGAAGCAGCGCGGCATCAAGGAAGTCGACAAGTCGCAAATTCCGGCCAAGATTTTCGAAGCCCATGCCGAGCGTCGCGTTCGTCTGGCCTTGGCGGTGGCTGAGCTGGTGCGAGTCAATGGTCTGCAGGCCAAGCCCCAGCAGTTGCAGTCCCACATCGAGGAAATGGCCAAAAGCTACGAGAACCCAGGCGAAGTCGTTCGCTGGTATCTTGGCGACAGGCAGCGAATGGCTGAGGTCGAGGCTTTCGTCGTTGAGATGAACGTGACTGAATTCGTGATGGAGCGAGCCAAGGTGACCGACAAGCATTTGCCTTTTGATGAACTGATGGCACCGAAGTGACCCGCCATCCTCTTGACGACAAGGACTGATTCATGAGTGCCATCGACACACAAGGCTTGGGCATGGTGCCCATGGTCATTGAGCAATCCGGCCGCGGCGAGCGTGCCTACGACATCTACTCGAGGCTGTTGCGCGAGCGCGTGATCTTTTTGGTGGGTCCTGTCAACGACCAAACGGCCAATGTGGTCGTGGCGCAGTTGCTGTTTCTCGAAAGCGAGAACCCCGACAAGGACATCTCGTTCTACATCAACTCTCCGGGTGGTTCGGTGAGCGCGGGCATGTCGATCTTCGACACCATGCAGTTCATCAAGCCCGATGTGTCGACCTTGTGCATGGGCATCGCCGCCAGCATGGGCGCCTTCCTGCTGGCCGCTGGTGCCAAGGGCAAGCGCTTTGCCTTGCCCAATTCGCGGGTGATGATTCACCAGCCATCGGGCGGCGCACAGGGGCAGGCCACCGACATCGAAATCCAGGCGCGCGAGATCTTGAAGCTGCGCGAGAGCCTGAACAACATCCTGGCCGAGCGCACCGGGCAGTCGCTCGAGAAGATCCGCGCCGACTCCGAGCGTGACTACTTCATGTCGGCCGATGAAGCGCGCGACTATGGCCTGATTGACCAGGTGATTTCGAAGCGGAGTTGACCGCACTCAACGCGTTATCAATGCGCTTAACGGGGCCTTTCTTCACAGCAAGGCCCCGTTTTGTTTTGCCCTATTATCAAAACCGAAAGTCTGTTTCCGGATACCAAATTCATGGCCGACAAAAAAGGCTCTTCGAGCGAAAAAGTCTTGTATTGCTCCTTTTGCGGCAAGAGCCAGCACGAGGTGAAAAAGCTCATCGCGGGCCCTTCTGTTTTCATCTGCGATGAGTGCATCGAGCTTTGCAACGACATCATCCGTGACGAGATTCCGGCTGAGGGTGCTGATGGCAAGGCGGTCAAATCGGACCTGCCCATTCCGAGTGAAATCAAGGCAAGCCTTGACCAGTACGTGATCGGCCAGGAGCCTGCCAAGCGCACGCTTTCGGTGGCGGTCTACAACCATTACAAGCGGCTCAAGCACATCGCCGTCAACAAGGACGAGGTTGAGCTGTCTAAGAGCAACATCTTGCTGATCGGGCCCACGGGTTCTGGCAAGACCTTGCTGGCCCAAACACTCGCGCGCTTGCTCAATGTGCCTTTCGTGATCGCTGACGCGACCACCTTGACCGAGGCGGGCTACGTTGGTGAAGACGTCGAAAACATCATCCAGAAGTTGCTGCAGAACTGCAATTACGACGTCGAAAAAGCCCAGCGCGGCATCGTCTACATCGATGAGATCGACAAGATCTCTCGCAAAGCCGACAACCCGTCGATCACCCGTGATGTCTCTGGCGAGGGCGTGCAGCAGGCCTTGCTCAAACTGGTGGAAGGCACCATGGCCAGCGTGCCGCCTCAGGGCGGGCGCAAGCATCCGAACCAGGACTTCCTGCAAATCGACACCACCAACATTCTGTTCATCTGCGGCGGCGCGTTTGACGGTCTTGAAAAGGTGATCCAGAACCGCTCAGAAAAGTCGGGCATTGGATTTGGTGCCAACGTCAAGACCAAGGCCGAGCGCAAGGTCAGCGAGGTGTTTCGTGACGCCGAACCTGAAGACCTGATCAAGTTCGGCCTGATCCCCGAACTGGTGGGGCGCTTGCCGGTGATGGCCACACTGGGCGAGTTGACCGAAGACGCCCTGATCCAGATCCTCACTGAACCGAAGAACGCGCTGGTCAAGCAGTACCACAAGCTGTTCGACATGGATGGTGTCGATCTGGAAATTCGGCCTTCAGCGCTGGCGGCGATCGCCCGCAAGGCGCTGGCAAGAAAGACCGGCGCTCGCGGTCTGCGCTCGATCATGGAGCAGTCCTTGAACGACACCATGTTCGACCTGCCTGCCCTGGAAGGTGTGGTCAAGGTGGTGCTCGACGAGCACACCATAGATGACGATGCCAAACCACTTCTGGTCTATCGCGAACAGGCCAAGGCCAGCGCCTGAACTGCTCTTTTGAGGCTGACAAATTCAGATCAGACTCATCTCCGACGGCTTCTTGTAATTCAACGCTCGAGCCTTAATTAGGTTCGACACAGAGAGGTCTTCATGTCCGGACATCCAGTTCTTCCCCCCGATCCCATCAACCTGCCGTTGTTGCCCTTGCGCGACGTGGTGGTGTTCCCCCACATGGTGATCCCGCTGTTCGTGGGCCGCCCCAAGTCCATCAAGGCCCTTGAGGCGGCCATGGAGGCGGGCCGTCAGATCATGCTGGTCGCACAAAAAGCGGCAGGCAAGGACGAGCCCAAGCCCGATGACATGTTCGAAGTGGGCTGCGTGTCCACCATCTTGCAGATGCTCAAGCTTCCCGACGGCACCGTGAAGGTTCTGGTCGAAGGCATGCAGCGCGCCAAGACAAACTCCATCAGCGACAGCGGCGAGTACTTCACGTCGATCGTCACGCCGATGACGCCCGAGATCGACAGCAAGCCTGAGATCGAGGCCCTGAGAAGGGCGGTCACCCAGCAGTTCGATCAGTACGTCAAGCTCAACAAGAAGATCCCGCCGGAGATCCTGACATCCATCGCTGGCATCGATGACGCCGGTCGCTTGGCTGACACCATCGCGGCGCACTTGCCGCTCAAGCTCGAGAACAAGCAGTCGGTGCTTGATTTGTTTGCCGTCGACAAACGACTCGAGAACCTGCTCGAGCAGCTCGAGCATGAGGTCGACATCCTGCAGGTTGAAAAGCGCATCCGTGGCCGCGTCAAGCGCCAGATGGAAAAGAGCCAGCGCGAGTACTACCTCAACGAACAGGTCAAGGCGATTCAAAAAGAGCTCGGTGACGGCGAAGAAGGCGCCGACATGGAAGAGCTCGAAAAGAAGATCATCGCCGCCAAGATGCCCAAGGAAGCGCGCAAGAAGGCTGACTCCGAGTTCAAGAAACTCAAGCTCATGTCGCCGATGTCGGCTGAAGCCACTGTGGTGCGCAACTACATCGACACCTTGGTCGCCCTGCCCTGGACCAAGAAGACGAAGATCAAGCACGACCTGGCGTTCGCCGAGGCGGTGCTCAACGAAGACCACTACGGCTTGGAAAAGGTCAAGGACCGCATCCTTGAGTACCTCGCGGTGCAGCAGCGCGTCGACAAGGTCAAGGCGCCGATTCTTTGTCTGGTCGGCCCTCCGGGTGTCGGCAAGACTTCTCTCGGGCAGAGCGTGGCACGCGCCACGGGCCGCAAGTTCGTGCGCATGGCACTTGGAGGCGTGCGTGACGAGGCCGAAATTCGCGGACATCGCCGCACCTACATCGGCTCGATGCCGGGCAAGGTGTTGCAGTCGCTGAGCAAGGTGGGCACGCGAAACCCGCTGTTCCTGCTCGATGAGATCGACAAGCTCGGCATGGATTTCCGCGGAGACCCCTCCAGCGCTTTGCTTGAGGTGCTCGATCCCGAGCAGAACCACACGTTTGGCGATCACTACGTGGAAGTCGACTTCGATCTGTCGGACACGATGTTCATCGCCACTTCGAACTCGATGAACATCCCACCGGCTTTGCTCGATCGCATGGAGGTGATTCGACTGTCCGGCTACACCGAGGACGAAAAGCTCAATATTGCTCAGCGCTACCTTCTGCCCAAGCAGCGCAAGAACAACGGCCTCAAGGACGAGGAGATGGAAGTCGCCGAGTCTGCCGTGCGGGGAATCATCCGTTACTACACCCGCGAGGCTGGCGTGCGCTCACTCGAGCGTGAGATCTCCAAGATCTGCCGCAAGGTGGTCAAGGGCATCCAGCTCAAGCAATACACCGAAAAGATGGTGGTGTCGGGCGACAACCTCAACGACTTCCTTGGTGTGCGCAAGTACGACTACGGGCAGGCCGAAAAACAAAATCAGGTGGGGCAGGTCGTCGGCTTGGCCTGGACTGAAGTCGGTGGCGACTTGTTGACCATCGAGTCGGCCATGATGCCGGGCAAGGGCGTGATCATCCGCACCGGTTCGCTCGGTGATGTGATGAAGGAGTCGGTCGAGGCCGCTCGCTCGGTGGTTCGTTCAAGGGCGCGCCGTCTGGGCATCAAGGACGAGTTGTTCGAAAAGCGCGACATCCACATTCACGTTCCTGATGGCGCCACGCCCAAGGACGGTCCGAGTGCGGGTGCCGCCATGACCACGGCTTTCGTGTCGGCGCTGACGGGCATTCCGGTGCGCGCCGATGTGGCGATGACGGGTGAGATCACGCTGCGAGGCGAAGTCACCGCAATCGGCGGCCTCAAGGAAAAGTTGCTGGCTGCCCATCGTGGCGGCATCAAGACGGTGATCATTCCGGAGGAGAACGTCAAGGACCTCCAAGACATCCCGGAAAACGTCAAAGGCCACCTCGAGATCATCCCCGTCAAGTGGATCGATCAGGTGCTGGAAGTTGCATTGCAGACCAAGCCCCAACCACTGCCTGATGAAGAGCCGGTGAAGGTTGATGTCAAGGAAGAAGCCGCACCCGCAGTGGTTCCAGCAGTGACCGTCGATGCCATGAAACATTGATGCTTTTGAGGTCGGCTGATGGACGATCTCGATGTACACTTCGGGCTCGCCGTTTTGCGGTGAAACACGCGGGATTAGCTCAGTTGGTAGAGCGATACCTTGCCAAGGTATAGGTCGAGAGTTCGAGTCTCTTATCCCGCTCCAAAAAATTGAAAAAGGGAAGCAACAGCTTCCCTTTTTCGCCACTGAGGTGGGTTCCCCTCATGGCGCGATAGCAAATCGGTTATGCAACGGATTGCAAATCCGTCTAGCCCAGTTCGACTCTGGGTCGCGCCTCCAAACACCAAGCCATTCTGGGCAACCACGTGCCTTGATCCCAGGCAGATCAGCAAGGCCGATTCTTTGATTGGCTTGCTGCAATGTGGCCAAGCCCCACGATGTTGGGCAGTTCGATTGACGGGTCTGACCGCGGCTTTCGGGTGTCAGGCTTTGTCTCGAAGACCAGCCAAAACCAAGCTCAAGTTGGCACGGTCTTGGTCACCATCAGACGGTTCCAGTCGCCGTCGCGGCGATAGGTGACGCTGTCCATCAACTCCCGCACCAAAAATATCCCCAATCCTCCGATGGGTCGGTCGTCGATCTCTGCATCCAGATCGGGCGCAGGCAACTGCAATGGATCAAAGGCAATGCCGTTGTCCGCAATCTCCATCGAAAGCGTGCCGTCTTTCTGAGCCATGTTCAGTTGAACGTGAGGAACGGCGCCGTCGCCTGCACCATAGGAGATCACATTCATCAGAACTTCCTCAAGCACGAGCCTGACCTGAAACAGCGTTTCCTCTGGCAGATGCACTGCCAAGGCAAGTTCATCGAGGGTCTTGTCGGCTTTTTCTAGGCCGGCCATGTCGGCCAACAGCTCAAGTGTGATCTGGTATGCCACGTGCTTGTCCTTGCGTGGGACGGTTTTGCCAAGCATGTGGTCGCTATCGAATGACCACGCGCTGCGTTCGACAGAGTGTGGCAGATTCAGACCTGTCGTCGGCACGACCGCAGCGGGAGATTTTTATAGTAAGGTCCATTCATTACGGGACGTCGCGAGACCGCTCCTCAAGGGGTACCAATTTCACGGTCGCAGCATGAGTTCTACCAGCTACAACATCGTCGGTCGCCTTGATGGAATGACTGCGGCAGCTCACGGGTTGGCGCTTCAGGATTTGCTTTCTGGCGATGTGTGCAACCTGAGCGTGGACTGTTCTGGCCTTGAATACGTGAGCAGTGCTGGGCTGCAGGTTCTGCTGCTCGCTGCAAGGGCTGCGAAAAATAAAGGCGGGAGGATCTTGTTGATCTCCCCCAAGCCGCACATCCTCGAAGTTCTGAAGCTCACCGGCCTGATTCCAGCCCACATTGACTTGTCTTGCACATAAGCTGTTGATCATTGCCGGACCCTCTTCCACTTTCTCACCATTGATACCTGATTCGCCATGACCATTGCCACTTACAAGCTCGCCGGCCGCCTTGACGGCGCCAGCTCTCCAACCCACGAGAAGGCTCTCCAAGAGATTCTGGTCGGGGACATCAACTCGATCGACATCGACCTGAGCGAACTCGATTACGTCAGCAGCGCTGGACTGCGCGTTTTGCTGGTGGCCGCCAAGGCTGCCAAGGCCAAGGGCGGCAAGGTCACGCTACTGTCGCCCAAGCCGGCCACCGTTGAGGTGCTCAAGATCAGTGGCTTCGACAAAATCATTCCCATCAAGGCCTGACACTCATCATGACGGTACACACTCGCCTCACCCTGGCTGAAGAACTCGTCCTTATCGCGCTTGATGACGAGCGTGGTTCACTGATCAGCCTGCCGCAGTTCTCGCTTGAGTTCGGCTTGGCAGCTGCCTTGGTAATGGAGTTGACGCTGCTCGGGCGCGTGGATACCGACGTTGAAAAGCTGTTTGTGATTTCGGCAGACAAGACCGGTAACGCCTTGCTCGACGATGCGCTGGCGCAGATCGTTGCAGAGCCGCAAGACCAGCCCACCGGGGTGTGGTTGCGCCGCCTCTCGCAGCCGGGGCCTGTCTTGTGTGATCAAGTGATCGCAGGACTGGTCTATCGGGGCATCCTCCATCCGGTCGAAAAGAGACTGCTGTGGGTGTTCAAGACCCGCGTCTACCCGCCGACCAGCGGCCTTGAGGAAGCTGAGGTCAAGAGTCGATTGATGACCTTGCTCAACAACGATGAAATCCCTGACACCCACGACGCGTTGCTGGTCGGGTTGCTGCGAGCTACTGGCATTTTCGAGCGTCTGCTCAGTGGGTCCGAGTTGACTCGCTTGAGCCCGCGCATCAACCAGATCGCGAATCTCGAGGAAATCAGCCGCGAGCTGAGCCACACCATCTCCGAGCTGCAAGCGGTCATGGCTTCGGCCTTCATGTTCGGCTGAAGGACATTCCCCGAAGCCGAGCGCGAGCGCCTGAGCTGCCGGCGGTTTGCGGCCAAGCTGGTTTGGCCTGTCACCGCTGAAACGTTCGTCTGACGGCGCCCCCTGTGGCGGCATGTGATTTGCATCCCTTTGGGACAAAGCAGCATCTCGGCCAAGGAAGGGCTCCAGTCACATGATCAACATCTCAGAGATTTCCCGGTTCGTGACCCATCTTCACGAGAAGTACCGACCCAACCACGATGGACAGGTCGCAACCTACATCCCGGAACTGGGCAAGGCTGATCCCAACGACTTCGCGATCAGTGTGGTCACCGTCGATGGACAGGAGTTTTCGGTGGGTGACTCTCAAATCGAGTTCACCATCCAATCCATCTGCAAGCCTGTTGCTTTTCTGATGGCGCTGGGTCGGCACGGCAGGCAAAAAACGCTTTCTCACGTGGGTATCGAGCCCAGCGGCGACCCGTTCAATTCGGTCGCGCTCAGCCCCAGAAACAATCTGCCTTTTAACGCGATGGTCAATGCCGGGGCGATTGCGGTCGCGTCTTTGATCAAGGGCGATTCGCCTGTTCACGGCGAAGCCGAGTTCTTGCGTCTGCTGGGCATGGCCGCAGGCCGGCCGCTGCGTGTCGATCAGGCTGTGTACGCGTCGGAGTCGGCCACGGGGCATCGAAATCGCGCGATTGCCTATTTGTTGCGCAATTTCGATGTGATCGACGACGCGGTCGATCACACCTTGCATCAGTACTTTTCGCAGTGCTCGGTGTTGGTCAATTCCCGCGATCTCGCGATGATCGGCGCGACCATGGCCAATCTCGGTGAGAACCCGGAGAGCCATGAAGAAGCCTTCGATTCGGATTCGGTCAGGGACGTCTTGTCGACCATGTTCACCTGCGGCATGTACGACTTTGCTGGCGAGTGGGCCTTTCGCGCCGGCATGCCTGCCAAAAGCGGTGTGAGCGGGGGCATCTTGGCGGTGGTCAATCGCCAGATCGGCATTGCTGTCTACTCGCCGCGTCTTGATGAGCGGGGCAACAGCGTTCGAGGCATTCAGGTGTGCGCTGATCTGTCAGACGAGTTCGGCCTGCACTGCTTCAACTTCAGCAACTTCGGATCCAATTTGCTGAGGACGATGTAGTCGGCGCCGACTTGAGGTTGGGCCTGCGCCCTTCGCGGGCCAACTTTCATCTGATCCGATCGGGCTGGCCCATTTAACTCCAACAAGTCATGATGCTGGATCACAATCCGTCGCTTCCTCGCAGTCTGCCGGAGCTGACCGCCGTCTTTTCTCTGAAAGCCTTGGATGAAATCTGTCAGCGCGTCTGATGTTGCGGGTCTGCGGCGTTCATTCATGAACCTCGCCAGCATGATGCTGTTGATGGTTCTGACCGTCGGAATACTGGGTTTGTTTTCGGTGTGGTCTCTCAGCACCTACCAAGCACGCACTCAGGCGGCCTTGAGCGAGGTGTTCACCTCCATGGATCAGGCCCGCCAGGCGCAACTCCACTTCAAGACCCAGATTCAAGAGTGGAAGAACATCTTGTTGCGCGGTCACGTCGCGAGCGACAGGGCCTCGTATCTTGCAGCGCTCGAAAAAGAAAAAGCCATCACCTCCGAACTTCTCGATGGCTTGCTCCCGAAACTCGATCACATCCAGAAAAGCGAGGCATTGATCAAGCTCTTGCAGGTGCCCGATTCACAAGAATTCAAGGGTGTTTCGCCACAGATCAGGGGCGAAATCGAGCAGGCCATCGCCGGTTTGGTCGTGCTCAACCAGACTTACGAACAAGCACTTGACGAGGCACAAAAGGATGGCCTGTGGGATCCGCGCGCGGCGGACGGCTTTGCGCGTGGTGCCGACCGCAACCTGATCGTGCTCATGGACACAGTACCCGTCGAGCTTGAAAGGGCCTACGGCGATCTCGTTTCGCTTGCAAACCTCGCGGCAGATGCTCGCTTCGAGACCCTCACAAGCGTTGTCTGGGTCGGGGTGATCTTCGCCTTGAGCATGGTGGCCTTCATGCTCTGGCGAATGCTCAAGCACCCGGCGCTCGTCAAATGAGCGACGTAGGAGCAGGAGCCTGGGCAGGGCTCGGGCTGTTTTTTGTTGGCATGCGCATGGTCAGTTCGCACATGCGGCAATTCGCAGGGGGTGCCTTGCGCGCCTTCCTGACGCGCGCCCTCAATCGGCCGATGGCGCCTCACTCGGCGGGCCTCATGTTCGGCGCCCTGACGCAATCCACCGGCGCGGTCACTTTCATCACATCGGGGCTGATTGCGTCTGGTGCGATGACCATGCAAAGGGCACTGCCCATGCTCGCCTGGGCCAACCTGGGCACGTCGGCGCTGGTGCTGCTTGCCGCCATCAATATTTACTCGGGCGTGCTGGTCCTGCTGGGACTGGTCGGGGTGGCTTTTTTCCTGGGGGTGGAGCAGGCTGAAAAGTACCGTCATGTCACCTTCGCCTTGCTGGGGCTGGGCTTGCTGATGTTCGGCCTGACGATGCTCAAGACCAGCGTGGCTTCGGTCGGAAACGACCCTTGGATTCGTGAATTCGTCGAGTTCGCGGGCTCGGGCGTGGCCATTGCCCTGGTCGCGGGCTTTGTGATCGCGGTGGCAGTTCAATCCTCGTCCATCGTCACGGTGCTGGCCTTGCCGCTGGTTCATGAGGGGCTGATCAGCCTCGACCAAACGGTTCTCATGATCTACGGTGCCAGCGTGGGCTCGGGTTTTGCCGTGATGTTGGCTGCCTCAGGCATGGAAGGTGCATCCCGGCAGATCTCCATGGTTCAGGCCATGCTTCGGGCCGCGGCTGCGGCAGTCTTGCTGCCGCTTTTCTTCGTCGAGCGTGACACCGGCGTGCCCATGGTGTTGGCGTTGCTGCGCCTGGTCACCGATTCCGATGCAGCGCAGTGCGCCTTGGCCTACGCGTTGTTTCAGGTGGTGCTGGTGGTGTTCAGTGAGGTCATGGGCAAGCCCTTGATTTCGCTGGCCGCGCGGCTGGCTCCTCCCTCGCCGGAGGAGGCCATCATGAAGCCTCATTACCTGTTTGACGAAGCCGTCAGCGACCCCGACACCGCGCTGGCTCTGGTCGACCTTGAGCACAAGCGGTTGCTGACTTTCCTGCCCGACTTCATTGAAGACCTGCGTCCCGTGGAAGAGCGATCGGCCACCGCGCATCCGCTGAAGTTGCGGTTTGCCGCCAGCGATGCAATCGCCGGTGAAATCGACCAGTTTCTGGCATCCACCTTGCGGGAAAATCCCGGCATGTCGGGTGTTGACAAGGTCTTTTCTGCACGCACACGGCTGCAAACGCTGCAGCCTTTGCAAGTCGCCTTGATGCAGTTTGCGTCTGATTTGCTCGCGGTTCCTGCCGACGAGCGTCCGGCCTTTGCCGAGCACATGGTTGAAGGTCTGCATGCCATCTTGATGGTGGCGGCTGAAGCCGCGTCTGACGAGTCGGGCTACGCTCAAGACATGCTCTACATCCTCACTGAAGAGCGAAGTGCCTTGATGGAGCGTGTTCGAGAAGAACTGCTCGGTGGTTCGGCCAACATCGCCGGGCGCGAAGCTTTGCTGTCTGCGACCTTGACCTTCGAGCGGATCATCTGGTTGCTGCGGCGCTTGTCGCCGCCGCCCGCCAATCCGGCGCAAGCGTCGGGAGACTCTGCTGCCGGCACCCCTGAGCAAGACGAGAGCTTGATCGCTGCGTAGTCTTCTTTTGAGCCACTTGAATCAGGCTCACGTTCCCCTGCCAAAATAGGTCTGTCCTTGCGAGCTCGGCGTTTGCTTGTCGGTTTGACCGCGCCTCTTGATGCATCCGCGATGGCACCGGTGCAATGGGTTAATCCGCTGATGTGTTGATTCTTCTTGCCGTGTCGTTGATTTGACGGCGTGAATGACAGACAGTTCGCGGCTCGTCATGTTTCCTGAGGTTTTGACTTCATGAGTTCTTCTCTTGGTGAGTCCTGGGCTGCGGAGAACATCGAGTCTGCGGTGTCGCTGATCAGTCAGATGGCCGAGGAGCTCGCCTTCGTGGTTCCCGATCGGGACTCCGGGCTGTTGGCCATCAACGCATTGACGATGGATCTGGAGCAGCTCGCCGAGTCCGATGCCCCCACCGCATTCGTTGCCGGCGTGAAGGTGCTGCGTGTGTGGATCGATGCGATCCTCGACGGCCCGGTGAGTTTCAGCGCCGACATGATCGAAAAGCTCGGCAACTGGCACGGCTGGATGAGCTCCTTGCTCGTGGCCCTGGACCAAGACGTGGCCACCCCGGCATTGCCTGCCGATTGGAGCGCGCTGCTGAGCGGGGCACAGGAGGCGCCGGCCACCGCGTCGAAGGGGTCACCATCGGCTGAGCTTGCGCCTGTCGCTCAGCCTGAGGAAACAGAGCCCGCCGCATCCTTCGTTCTCGATATCGATTCAGACCAGGAACTGCTGCGCGAATTTTTCAGCGAGTCGCTCGAGTTGCTTCAAGACATCGAGCAAGGCGTGCTCGTTCTGGAAGAAAAGCCCGGCGACAAGAACACCATCAACTCCATCTTCCGGGCCTTTCACACCTTCAAGGGGGGCGCCGGCTTTCTTCATCTGGCCGCGCTGGGTGAATTGGCGCATGAGCTGGAAACCCTTCTTGATGCGGTGAGAAAGGGTGAGCTGAGCATCAATCGCGAGATCATCGAATCGATTCTGGCCGGTGGTGATGCGCTGAAATTGTTCACGCGCGAGATCGGTGATCAACTCGACGGGATCAATCCTGGCGCGCCTATTTCGGTGCCCACGCAGCACATCCTCAAGCGGGTGCGTGCAGCCTTGCGCGGCGAGGCACCTGCGCCTGCTTACTCGGCTGCTGTGGCCGTGGCGAAAGCGGCCGAACCGGTGCCGCCAGCCGTCGTGGCTGAAGTGCCCGCGGCTGCACCTGCACCTGTGCTCGCTCCCGATCCTGTGGTTCCCGTGGCTGCGCCTGTGAGCGTGGTCGCTGCGCCCCTGGCTGTGGCTCAGCCGGTGTCCATCCCGCAGCCACAACTGGTGCAGGTGCCCGTTGCCAAACCGGCGGCTCCTGCCGTTGCCGCGGCCGAGAGCGCCGGCGCTGCCGAGTCGCCAGCCAAGGCCTCGCGCGAGGGTGGTGGATCGACCGGCGGGTTTGTCAAGCTCGACACCGAAAAACTCGACAGCCTGGTCAATCTCGTGGGTGAACTGGTGATCGCCCAGTCGATGGTGGTTCAAAACCCCGACGTGCAAAGCATCAACAGCCTTCAGTTGCTGCGTTGCCTGCGGCAGCTCAGCCGCGTGACGACCGAGCTGCAGCGCAATGCGATGTCCTTGCGCATGGTGCCCATACGCAACTTGTTCCAGAAAATGGGTCGGCTGGTTCGCGACCTCGGCGTCAGCCAAAACAAGCAAGTCCAGCTGGTGCTCGAAGGTGAAGACACCGAACTAGACCGCAACATCGTCGAGAAGATGGGCGACCCGCTCATCCACATGATTCGCAACTCGGTCGACCATGGTCTTGAAGGCCCAGACGAGCGGGTTGCCAATGGCAAACCGGCCGTGGGCACGGTTCGGCTTTCGGCTTCGCACCAGCGTGGTGGCATCGTGATCCGCATTCAGGATGACGGTCGCGGCTTGAACACCGACCGCATCCTCGCCAAGGCCGTCGAGCGCGGTCTGGTCAGGCCCAACGCGGGCTTGAGCGAATCTGAAATCCATGCGCTGATCTTCCTGCCGGGCTTTTCCACAGCCGAAGCCATCACCGATCTGTCGGGCCGTGGCGTGGGCATGGACGTGGTGCTCGGCAACATCGAAAGCCTGCGCGGCAAGGTCGAAATCGAGTCGGTGTTTGGCAAGGGCACCACCTTTACCATCTTGCTGCCGCTCACGCTGGCCATCATCGATGGCCTGCTCGTGGCCGTTGGCGAAGACCGATACATCATTCCCACGCTGTCGGTGCGCGAGTCGTTCCGGCTCCGTCCAGGCATGGTCAGCACGGTGCACGAGCGCGGCGAAATGGTCACCGTGCGCGGCAAGCAGACGCCTTTGCTGCGGCTGGGGCGCTTCCTCGGCGCAACGTCCAAGACGACTCAAGCCGAGGACGGAATCATCGTGGTGGTCGAGTCAGGCGACACGGCCCGCGGCTTGCTGGTTGACGAGTTGATCGGCAAGCAAGAGGTGGTGATCAAGAGCCTGGGCCCGGCCTTCGAGCACCAGAACCTGGCGGCGGGCGGTGCGGTTCTGGGAGACGGCTGGGTGGCGTTGATCCTTGACGTCGACACCTTGGTCAAGTTGCCGATCGAGAACCGCTCCAGCGTCATTCATTCACAGACAGGTACCCACTCATGAACACGAGCACAGCTGCAAGCGGGCATTCCAGCACCCATGGTCTGGCAGGTCGCTATCTGACGTTCTCGTTGGGCCGAGACTCCTACGGGGTGCCCGTGCTCAACGTGCGCGAGATCATCCGCCTTTGCCCCATCACTCCCGTGCCGCGCATGCCGGCTTACGTCAAGGGCGTGATCAACCTGCGAGGCACCGTCATCGCCGTGCTGGACCTGCGAGCCAAGTTCGAGATGCCGACGGTGGCCACTGGCGACCGCAACTGCATCATCGTCGTGCAGATTCAGGGGGCGGGCGGCGGCAACACGCTCATGGGTGCCATCGTCGACGCGGTGGACGAGGTGGTGAACCTCGCTGCCGGCGACATCGAGCCGACACCGGACTTCGGCGGTTCGCCCGACATCCAGTACATGCTGGGTGTGGCCACCATTCGCGGCGGCGTCAAGACCCTGCTGAACATTGAAAAGATCTTCCAGGAAGACGGAAGTCTTGTTCTGGCCCCTGTTTCCAAACCTGCATCTTCTATTGAAGCTTGAACACCATGAACACGAAAAATTGGACCATCGGATCCCGGATCATTTTGGGTTTCACCCTGATCACGGTCGTGAGCCTGGTCGTGGGAGGCTTTTCTCTGGTGCGCTTTGGCGGTATGCGCGCGGCGCTGGTGGATGTGACCGATAACACCGTGCCCAGCCTCGTGGTGCTGGGTGAAATCGGAAGCGTCTCGCGAGAAAGAACCATCGCCCGACTGAAGATGTTGACCGCCATCGACGAAGAAAAAACCGCCATGAGGCAGTCTGTCGACGAGGCTACAAAGAAGATGGAAGGGCTGTTCACGAAGTACGAGTCGCTGATTGCTGACCCTGAGGAGCGCCGCCTGTTCGAGGAGATCAAGCGCGCCCAAGAGGCCGTGAAGGTGACTTCGGCTCGTATTGATGCTCTTGAGCGCGAAGGCAATCTTGAAGAGTCCGAAAGGCTCTTGCGCGAGGTGCAGTTCGCCAACTACGACAAGCTGAGTCAGGCCGTTGACGACGACTACCGCCAAACCCTCAAGCTGGGCATCGCGGCTGGCGAGCGCGGCAAGGAGCTGGCCGAGGCGGGTGAGCAGCTGCTGAAAATCGTGATCGGCGTGTCGGTGTTGATCGCCATCTTGGTGGCCTGGATGATCATCCGCGCAACCAATGCGGCGCTGCGCGAAATCAGCGAAGACCTGGAGTCGGGTGCCAACCAGACGGCGTCTGCCGCGCAGGAGGTGTCAGCCGCCAGCCAGGTGCTGTCGTCGGGCGCCACCGAGCAGGCCTCTTCGATCGAGGAAACCAGCACCGCGCTGGAAGAGATGTCGAGCATGATCCGCTCGACCGCCGACAACGCGCAAAAGGCCAAGGGCCTGGCGTCTGAAGCGCGCGCTGTCGCTGACAGCGGCACCAAGACCATGACCGAAATGAACCTGGCCATGTCGGCGATCGACACCTCAAGCGCCGAGGTCGCCAAGATCGTCAAGAACATCGACGAGATTGCTTTCCAGACCAACATCCTGGCGCTGAACGCCGCTGTTGAGGCAGCACGCGCCGGTGAAGCCGGTGCCGGCTTTGCGGTGGTGGCCGATGAGGTTCGCTCGCTCGCCCAGCGCAGTGCTGCAGCGGCCCAGGAAACCGCCGACAAGATCGATGCGGCCATCGCCAACAGCCGCCGTGGTGCCGAGTGCACCTCGCAGGTGGGTCGTTCGCTGTTGCTGATTGCCGAGAAGGTCGCCGCCACGGATGCGCTGGTCGGCCAGATTGCCACGGCAGCCGGCGAGCAGGCGCAGGGCATCTCTCAGATCGGGGTGGCCATCAACCAGATGGACAGCATCTCGCAGAGCAACTCGACCAGTGCCGAGCAAAGCGCCAGTGCCGCTGAACAGCTGGACGCACAGGCCAAGACCATGAAGAGCCTGGTGGTTCGCCTCGTTGAACTGGTGGGTGGTTCCAGCGCTCAGCAAGCGGGTTCGTCTGCCGGTGCGGCACCGAGCTTCACACGGATGTCGCCCAAGCCGGCAGCGCGCCGCGCGCGCTCGTCGGCGGCACCCTCGGGTTCGCGTGCCCCAGCGGCTCCTGCTGCCGCATTGGGGGCCGGCCAACGCCGCGCTCTGGGCAACATCCCAATGCCCCCTGAGCCCGGCGATGCTGAAGCCGAGCCCGATGACAGCGGTTTTCGAAAGTTTTGAAGCCGGGCACCGTCGTTAACGCTGGAGGGTGATGACCCCCGCCGATAGTTTGTCGGATCACGCTTACCAACTGCTGGTCAGCCTGGTCTACAAGCACAGCCGCATCCGCATCGGTCCTGACAAGCAGATGATGCTTGCCAACAGGCTGCGAAAGCGGGTGCGCATGCTGGGGCTGGACAGTCTTGAGGACTACGCGGCTTTCGTGGCGTCAAGCCGCGCTGGCGATGAACTGGAGGAGTTGGTGGACTTGCTGTCCACCAACCACACCCACTTTTACCGCGAGGGGGATCACTTCACGTTTCTCACGCAAACGGCCCTTGCCCAGTTTCTTCCTGACTTGAAGGCTTCGGGGGCGCAACTCAGGGTCTGGTCAGCTGCCTCATCGTCTGGAGAAGAGCCCTACACGCTCGCGCTGGTGCTCGCCGAGTACCTGCAAGCCCATCCAGGTGTGGGCTGGAAGATCCTGGCTTCAGACATTTCCAATCGGATGCTGACGCGCGCCAGGCAGGCGGTGTACCGAATGACGTCGGTGGCCCCAGTGCCGGCAGAACAGCTGCAGCGCTACTTCCTGCGTGGGGTGGATGAATGGGAGGGCACGTGCAGGGTGGGCCCCGAGCTTCGCAATCGGGTCCAGTTCGACCGCATCAATTTATTTCAGGGCTCTTATCCGATTTCTGCACCCCAGCACATCATCTTCTGTCGCAACGTGATGATCTACTTTGACCTGGAGTCGCGAGCCATGGCTGTTGAGCGCATGATCCGTCACCTCGTGCCAGGCGGCTATCTGATCATCGGTTATTCGGAGAGCCTGATGGGTATCAATCATGGGCTGCAGCAGGTCCAGCAAGGTGTGTTCAGGCTGCCTTGAGCGCAGCTTGAATGTCCGCATTGATCTAACGTCAGAGCCCTAGCCTTGATCCCGAAAAAGAAAATTCGCGTGGTGGTGGTTGACGACTCTGCGCTTGCGCGGCGTTCCATCATCGAGGCGCTGAGTCGCGATGTGGGGATCGAAGTGGTGGGCGTGGCCCCCGACCCCTACGTCGCGCGTGACGTCATTCTTGACGTCGAGCCTGATGTCATCACGCTGGATCTGGAGATGCCGCGCATGGACGGGCTGACCTTCTTGAGGATTCTTCAAGAACACCACCCGATTCCGGTGGTCGTGGTGAGTTCCTTGACCCAGGCCGGTTCTGCCAAGGCGCTGGAGGCCTTGGCAGCCGGTGCGGTCGATGTGGTGGGCAAGCCCGACGGCAGCCAGTCGATCGGTGAAGTCGCGCGCCACCTGGCCTATCTGGTCAAGGCCGCAGCCCGCTCGCAGCCGGGCTTGCGCATGACCGAGGTACAGCACCGAGCACCGCCTGCCCAACGCTCGGCCATCAAGTATTCGTCCCGGCGCGTCATCGTCATCGGCGCGTCCACCGGTGGGGTTGAAGCCCTCAGGTATTTGCTGCCGCACCTGCCAGCGGGCTTGCCGCCCATCGTGGTGGTACAGCACATCCCCCCCAATTTTTCGCGCACCATGGCCGCACACCTCGATGAGTTGTGCGCCTTCCCGGTGCGTGAGGCGGTCGACGGCGAGGTGCTGGAAGAAAGCACCTGTCTGGTCGCACCGGGCAACTTCCACCTGGCCCTGATGCCCGGGCGTGGTGGATACATGACACGGTTGACCCAGTCGCCGCCGGTGCATCACTGCCGGCCGGCGGTCGATGTCCTGTTCCGTTCCGCGGCTGATGTGGCCGGCAAGGACGCGGTCGCCGCCTTGCTGACAGGCATGGGCGTGGATGGTGCCCGGGGCATGCTCGCCATGCGCGGCATGGGTGCCCGCACTCTGGTACAGGATGAGCAGAGTTGCGCGGTGTTTGGCATGCCGCAGGCGGCCATCAAGATGGGCGCTGCCGAAAAGGTGGTGTCCTTGAAACACATGCCTCATGCCATCGTTCAGGCCCTTTCCGAAATCCGCTCTGCGTGAACCACACCATGCCCACTCCTGCGCTTGCACCGATCGTCGCCGCTGCCGTTCACAAGGTGCTGAGCACCCAGTTCGGCCTGGCGGCCGAACCCCTGGAGAAATTGCCGGCCGTGGCTGCAGGCTATGCCGCCATGCTGCACGGCACGGTGGCCATGTTCGGCGCCAGGGTGTACGGCGACATCTGTTTGTCCTTGCCTGATGCCTTGGCCGACAAGCTGGTGGCCCACATGCTGGGATTGCCAGACTCCAGCACGGCGTCCGATCCCGACAAGCTCGATCTGGCAGGCGAGTTCTGCAACATGCTGGCGGGCCAGATTGGCGCTGCGCTGACGGGCAGTGGTTACCTCAATGATCTGGGCACGCCGCAGGTCTCACGCGTGCGTGAAGATGCCGAAGACGCAGAGCCTTTCGAGTCCAGATTCGAGGGCGGCTGGACGTGCGCGGGTTTGCCCTTTTCTCTTTCCCTCTCATTAAGGTTTGAGCCTCATGAATCCGACAATCCTCAGTGTTGACGACAGCAGCCTGGTTCGCCGGGCGGTGTCACGTGCGTTCGCGCGCTTTGAGTGCACGATCATCGAAGCCGAAAACGGCGAGGTGGGGCTGCATCAAACGCGGCAGCACAAGCCCGATCTGATCGTGCTGGACTACAACATGCCGGTGATGGACGGTGTCGAGATGCTCAAGCAACTTCGAGCCGACGAGTCCTTGAAGGGCACCAAGGTCATCATGTTGACCGCCAATTCCAACCCCGAGACCGTCACTGCGGTGGCACGTCTGGGGGTGCGCGATTACATCACCAAGCCGTTTCAGGAAGACCAGCTGCTGGCCAAGGCGGCACGTCTTGTGGCGCTGGTACCCAAGGCCACCGAGTAGGCCGCTTCACGCAACGCATCTGGCGAGCGAAGATCCATTCCAAATTGACACAGGCCATTCCATGAGCATCCAAGAGACCTCAAACCTTGCGGCAACGACTTCGGGTTCTTCGCCGTCGGTCAGCAGCTTGCTGCAAGACGCGCGCGTGCTGGTGGTCGACGACAGCCGGCTGATGCGCATGGCGCTGATGCGCGCCCTGACCGATCTGGGAGTGCAGCACATCAAGGAGGCCAAGGACGGCCGCGATGCGCTGGATAAGATCCGCGAGGCCTCGTTCGATCTGATGTTGCTCGACATGGAAATGCCGGAGATGACCGGCATCGAACTGCTGCTCGCCATCAAGGCCGAGCCCGAACTGGGCGCCCCGCCGGTGATCGTGATCTCGAGCGTGGACCAGATCGAAAACGCGGTCCAGTGCATCGAGGCTGGCGCCGAGGACTACCTGCCCAAGACCTTCAACCCGACCTTGCTGCGCGCCCGCGTGACGTCATCGCTCGAGAAAAAGCGTCTGCGTGACATCGAGCGCTTGCAGCACAGGCAACTGGCTGAAGAAAAAGAGCGGCTCGAGCGCACACAGCGCCGTCTGGATGAAGAGCTCAACGAGGCCCTGAAGTACGTGCGCTCGATCTTTCCGCCACCCACCGAAATTCCGTTCAAGATCGACTGGTTCTACGAGCCCTCGGCCGAACTCGGGGGCGACTCGTTTGGCTATCACTTGATCGACGAGGAGCACTTCGCGGTGTATCTGCTGGATGTGTGCGGACACGGTGTGGGCCCCGCGCTGCTGTCGGTGACGGCCATCAACCAGATCCGCTCAGGGTCGATCCCGAATGTCGACATGAAGGACCCGGGCGCCGTGCTGGCCGCGCTGAGCAACATCTACCTCATGTCGAAGCAAAACGACATGTACTTCACGCTGTGGTACGGCGTGTATCACATCCCTTCGCGCACCATTCGCCACGCCAGTGGCGGCCATCCGGCTGCCTTGCTTTTGATACCCGGGGCGGACGGCAAGCTCACCGGGCAGCGCTTGCTGTCGACCAATCTGATCATCGGGGCCTTCGAAGATGTGCCCTACGCATCAGAAACCCATGTGGTGCCGCCAGGGGCCACGTTGGTGGTGCTGTGCGATGGGTGCTTCGAGATTCAGGACACCGACGGCAACGAGCTGTCCTATGAAGATTTCGAGACCTTCATGCTGGAGTTTGGCAACGATCCCGATGCGTTGGAGTCATTGTTCCGTTGGGCCCAGATGAAGAATGGCCCCGGCCCGCTGGACGATGACTTTTCCATCGTGCGCATGCAGCTCTGAGGGCCGGCGCTCGCTTGCCGAGAGCTCTGCGAAGGCTCACGCGGCGATAATTTCGAGGCGGCCCGGATGGTGAAATTGGTAGACACTGCGGACTTAAAATCCGCCGCTTCCTGAGAAGGGGCGTACGGGTTCGATTCCCGTTCCGGGCACCACGCGTTCGCCTCGATCCGAGGCTTGTTTTGAGCCCTCACAGGGCTGGTCGGGTGCAGCGACCCAAGGAGAAGAATTCATGAAGGTGTTGGTCGCGGTCAAGCGCGTGGTGGACTACAACGTCAAGGTGCGTGTCAAGTCTGACGGGTCGGGTGTCGATCTGGCCAACGTCAAGATGAGCATGAACCCGTTCGACGAAATCGCCATCGAAGAAGCTGTGCGATTGCGCGAAAAGGGGGTGGCCACCGAGGTCATCGCCGTGTCGTGCGGCGTGACCCAGTGTCAGGAAACCCTGCGCACCGCCATGGCCATTGGTGCCGACCGCGCCATCCTCATCGAGACCGACGCCGAGTTGCAGCCGCTGGCCGTGGCCAAGCTGCTCAAGTCGCTGGTCGATCGCGAACGGCCGGGTCTGGTGATCCTGGGCAAGCAGGCCATTGACGACGACTGCAACCAGACCGGGCAGATGCTCGCCGCGCTGGGTGACTGGCCGCAGGCCACCTTCGCCTCGAAGGTCGAGGTGGCTGACGGCCACGCCTTGGTCACGCGCGAAGTTGATGGCGGCCTCGAAACCTTGCGCCTGTCGTTGCCGGCGATCATCACCACCGACTTGCGCCTCAACGAGCCGCGCTACGTCACCCTGCCCAACATCATGAAGGCGAAGAAAAAGCCGCTCGAGGTGCTGACGCCTGATGCCCTGGGTGTGGACGTGGCGCCTCGGATCAAGACGCTGAAGGTGACCGAGCCGCCCAAGCGCGCTGCCGGCATCAAGGTGCCCGATGTGGCCACGCTGGTGTCCAAACTCAAGAACGAAGCAAAGGTGATCTGACATGACCACGCTGGTGATTGCCGAGCATGACAACGCCTCGCTCAAGGGTGCGACGTTCAATACCGTGGCCGCCGCACTCAAGATCGGCGGCGAGGTGCACGTGCTGGTGGCGGGGCATGAGGCAGGTGCTGCCGCGCAGGCTGCAACTCAAATCTCGGGTGTGACGCAGGTGCTGCACGCCGAGGCGCCGGCCTTCGCCCATGCGCTGGCCGAAGCGGTGGCCGCGCAGGTGCTGGCACAGGTGGCTGCTGGCGGCTACACGCACGTCTTGTTTGCCGCGACCGCATCGGGCAAGAACATCGCGCCACGCGTGGCCGCTCGTCTCGACGTGGGTCAGGTGTCTGACATCACCGCCGTCATCAGTGCCGACACCTTCGAGCGGCCGATCTACGCCGGCAACGCCATTGCCACCGTGCAAAGCGCAGACGCCGTCAAGGTGATCACCGTGCGCGCGACCGGCTTCGACCCGGTGGCCGCTGTGGGTGGCACGGCCAGCGTCACGGTGGTGGCTGCGCTGGCCGATGCAGGCAAGGCCAGCTTCATTCGCAGCGAGATCGCGCGCAACGACCGGCCTGAACTCACCGCCGCCAAGATCATCGTCAGCGGCGGGCGCGCGCTGGGCAGCCCCGACAAATTCAACGAGGTGCTGATGCCACTGGCCGACAAGCTGGGTGCGGCACTCGGCGCCAGCCGCGCCGCGGTCGATGCAGGCTACGCGCCCAACGACTGGCAGGTCGGGCAAACCGGCAAGATCGTGGCACCGCAGTTGTATGTGGCTTGCGGCATCAGCGGCGCCATCCAGCATCTGGCCGGCATGAAAGACAGCAAGGTGATCGTGGCCATCAACAAGGATGGCGAGGCACCGATCTTCAGCGTGGCCGACTACGGCCTTGAAGCCGACTTGTTCGTCGCCGTGCCGGAGCTGGTCGCGGCACTCTGACACCCGAAGTCCCCGCAGCGCGCAGCCTGTGGGCTGTGCGTGCGATCACAAGGAGCACCCATGAGCTACACCGCGCCGGTTGCAGACATGCTTTTTTGCATGAAGGAACTGGCGGGGCTGCAAGCTCTGAGCCAGTTGCCAGGCTTCGAGGATGCCGGCCTCGAGACCGCTGAGGCGGTGCTTACCGAGGCATCGCGCTTTTGCGCCGAAGTCGTCGAGCCGCTCAACGCGCCCAGCGACCGCCAGCCCGCTGTGTGGAACCAGGGCACGGTCACGACATCCGCCGGCTTCAAGCACGCCTTTCGGCAGTTTGTCGAAGGTGGCTGGCAAGGTCTGCAGCATCCGCTCGAGTTCGGCGGTCAGGGGCTGCCCAAGACGATAGGCGCGGCCTGCGCTGAGATGCTCAACAGCGCCAGCGTGAGCTTTGCACTGTGTCCCTTGCTCACCGACGGTGCGATCGAGGCCTTGCTGACGGCGGGCAGCGACGAGCAGCGCCGCATCTATCTGCCGAAGATGATCGACGGCACCTGGACCGGCACCATGAACCTGACCGAGCCGCAGGCGGGCTCCGATCTGGCGGCGGTGCGCACGAAGGCGGTGCCGCAAGCCGATGGGTCTTACCGCATCAGCGGCCAGAAGATCTACATCACCTTCGGCGAGCACGACATGGCCGACAACATCGTGCATCTGGTGCTGGCCAGAACGCCCGATGCGCCGGCCGGGGTCAAGGGCATCAGCTTGTTCCTGTGCCCCAAGTTCGTGGTGGGCGCCGATGGCAAGCAAGGTGCGCGCAATGACGTGTACTGCGCATCGATCGAGCACAAGCTGGGCATCAAGGCCAGCCCCACGGCGGTGCTGGTGTTTGGCGACGATCAGGGCGAGGTGGGCCCGGGCGCCATCGGCCACCTGATCGGCGAGGAAAACCGCGGCCTCGAGTACATGTTCGTGATGATGAACGCGGCGCGCTTTTCGGTGGGCGTGCAAGGCATCGGCGTGGCCGAGCGCGCCTACCAGCGTGCGGTGGATTACGCGCGTCAGCGGGTGCAAAGCCGTCCGGTCGATGCCGCTGCGCCCGCGGGCGCAGCCATCATTCACCACCCCGACGTGCGCCGCATGCTGATGACCATGCGCGCGCACATCGAGGGTTGCCGCGCGCTGGCTTGCGTGTCAGCGGCTGCCTTCGACACCGCGCACCACCACACCGATGCGGCGGTGCGCCAGCAGCAGCAGGCTTTCCATGAATTCACGGTGCCGCTGGTCAAGGGCTTCAGCACCGAGATGAGCATCGACGTCACCAGCCTGGGCATTCAGGTGCACGGCGGCATGGGCTTCATCGAGGAAACCGGCGCCGCACAGCTGTTCCGCGATGCCCGCATCCTGGCCATCTACGAAGGCACCACGGCCATCCAGGCCAACGACCTGGTGGGGCGCAAGACGCTGCGCGATGGTGGCGCCGCAGCGCGTGGCATTGCGCAGCAGATCGCCCAGACCGAAGCCGCGCTCGCCGCGAGTGCGAGCGCTGCCGCCACGGCCATGCACAAGCGCTTGCAGGCCGCGCGCACGGCGTTCATCGAGGTGGTCGATTTCGTGGTGGCGCACACGCGCGAGCAACCGGCCGTGGTGTTCGCCGGCTCGGTGCCTTATCTGATGCTGGCCGGCCGCTTGCTGGCCGGCTGGCAGATGGCACGCTCGCTGCTGATCGCCGAGGAGCAACTGACAAAAGGGCAGGGCGACGCCGCCTTTTTGCAAGCCAAGATTGCCACGGCGAGGTTCTTCGCCGAACACATCCTGGTCACCGTGCCCGGTACGCGTGATGCCATCCTCGAGGGCGCCGACAGCGTCAACGGCATGGCCGTGGACTCCTTTTGAGTCCGTCGGCCGCGGCCTTCGTCGAAGGCCTCAGGCGCCAGCCGGTGCCGGTCATCGCGGCGCCGCTGTTCATCATCAGCAACCCGCAACTGGTGATCGAGCAGTGCAAGGCCGGTGTCATCGGCGCCATGCCGGCGCTCAATGCACGGCCCGCATCGCAACTTGACGACTGGCTGGCCGAGATCACCGAAGCGCTGGCCGAGCACAACGCGCGCCATCCGCAGCAGACTGCGGCACCGTTTGCCATCAACCAGATCGTGCACAAGAGCAACGACCGACTCGAGCACGACATGGCGCTGTGCGTGAAATACCGGGTGCCGGTGATCATCACTTCGCTGGGCGCGCGGCCTGAGATCAACGAAGCAGCCCACAGCTACGGTGGCGTGGTGCTGCACGACGTCATCAACAACGCGTTTGCGCACAAGGCCATCGACAAGGGCGCCGACGGGCTGATTGCGGTGGCCGTGGGTGCGGGGGGGCACGCGGGGCTCAAGAGCCCGTTTGCGCTGATTCAGGAAATCCGCGAGTGGTTCGACGGCCCTGTGGCGCTCAGCGGCGCGATGGCCACCGGCGGCGCAGTGCTCGCCGCGCAGGCCATGGGTGCCGATGCGGCCTACATCGGCTCGGCCTTCATCGCCACCGACGAGGCGCATGCGTCAGCGGCCTACAAGCAGATGGTCGTCGACAGCTGCAGCGACGACATCGTCTACAGCAACCTGTTCACCGGCGTGCATGGCAACTACCTCAAGGGCTCGATCCGCAACGCCGGCCTCGACCCCGACGCCTTGCCCGAGGGCGACCTCAAGACCATGAACTTCGGCGGTGACGCGCCCAAGGCCTGGCGCGACATCTGGGGCAGCGGGCAGGGCATCGGCGCGATCAGGCAGGTGCTGCCAGCGCGTGAGCTGATTGCGCGTTGGGTGGCTGAATATGCGCAGGCCAGAGCCCGGCTGTCCTTGGGTTGATTTGATCGCTCAGTCGATGAGCTGGGCATCCGAGTCGCAGCCCTTGCCGGCGCAAATCATCCTGCGTGCAATGGCTGACAGCACCTGGCCCAGACGGCCCGAACCCACGCCGAGGTAGCGCGCGGGCGAGGTGACCACGCCGCACACGTATCGACGCTCGGCGTCTTGCCATTCGAGTGCGGCACATGAACCCTTGCGTCGCCCCGACACCAGCACCCCAACCGGGCAGGGCTCGGCTGCGCAGCACACGCCGCAGCCGTTGCAGGCATCGCCCCAGGTAGGCTTGGCCGGCGCTTCGGGGTGGATGCGTATGGTCTGGTGGCGTGTCATGACGGGTCGGTTATCGCTGGTCTTGCCGCAGTCCAAGGCGCCATCAACTGCTTCAACACCGCCCATTTGAGCCCCATCGCACCGAGTGCCGGGTGTTAAAGTCCACGGGTTATCTCAACAGGTCCTTCCCGTCCCCTAAGTTGTTTTGCAGCCTAGGCGGGTCGCTTGTCCGCAAACCGGTGAAGCCGGGACGCGGAAGGTTTTTAACCCACTATCGCGCCGGAAACCGGTGCACGAGGTGAGCGAAATGATGCAGGAATACAGGGCGAACTCGCATCTGTACGGTGGCAATGCGCCATACGTAGAAGAGATGTACGAGGCCTACCTCGACAACCCGGGCTCCGTGCCCGAAAACTGGCGCTCCTACTTCGACGCGCTGCAGCATGTGCCGGCGGTCGATGGCTCCAACGAACGCGACATGGCGCACGCGCCGGTGGTCGAGTCGTTCGCACAGCGCGCCAAGGCCAACGCCTTTGGATCCAAGGCCAGCAGCGCCGACCTCGCCGTCGCGCGCAAGCAGGTTCATGTGCAGTCGCTGATCGCGGCCTACCGCTTCCTGGGCTCGCGCTGGGCCGATCTGGATCCGCTGCAGCGTCAGGAGCGGCCGAAGATTCCCGAACTCGAGCCGACGTTCTATGACCTGAGCGAGTCCGACATGGACATCTCGTTCAGCGCCTCGAACACCTATTTCTCGACCGCCGAGCACATGACGCTGCGGCAGATCTTGCAGGCGCTGCGGGAAACCTACTGCGGCTCGATCGGTGCCGAGTACATGCACATCACCGACCCAGCCGAAAAGCGCTGGTGGCAGATGCGTCTTGAGTCGATCCGCTCCAAGCCCAACTTCACGTCCGACCAGAAAAAGCACATCCTTGAGCAGCTCACCGCGGCCGAAGGTCTGGAGCGCTACCTGCACACCAAATACGTGGGCCAAAAGCGGTTCTCGCTCGAAGGCGGCGAGAGCTTCATCGCCTCGATGGACGAGCTGGTGCAGCGCGCCGGTCAGGCCGGCGTCCAGGAAATCGTGATCGGCATGGCCCACCGTGGTCGTCTGAACGTGCTGGTCAACACCCTGTGCAAGACCCCTGCCGAGTTGTTCTCCGAGTTCGATCACACAGCGCCCGAGAACCTGCCATCCGGCGATGTGAAGTACCACCAGGGCTTCTCCAGCGATGTCACCACCCCGGGTGGTCCGGTTCACCTGAGTCTGGCGTTCAACCCCTCGCACCTCGAGATCGTCAACCCGGTGGTCGAAGGCTCGGTCAAGGCGCGACTGGACCGCCGCGGCGACGCTTCGGGCCATTCGGTGCTGCCCATCCTCGTGCACGGCGACGCGGCCTTTGCCGGCCAGGGCGTTGTGATGGAGACGCTGGCGCTGGCTCAAACGCGTGGCTACTTCACCGGTGGCACGGTGCACGTGGTCATCAACAACCAGATCGGCTTCACCACCAGCGATCCGCGCGATACCCGCTCGACGCTGTATTGCTCCGACGTCGTCAAGATGATCGAAGCGCCCGTGCTGCACGTGAACGGTGACGATCCTGAAGCGGTCGTGCTGGCCACGCAGATTGCGCTGGATTACCGCCAGGAGTTCTCCAAGGACGTGGTGGTCGACATCGTGTGCTTCCGCAAGCTCGGGCACAACGAGCAGGACACCCCGGCGCTCACGCAGCCGCTGATGTACAAAAAGATCGCCCAGCACCCCGGCACGCGCAAGCTGTACGCCGACAAACTGGTGGCACAAGCGGTGTTCCCCGCCGACGGACCCGACGGTCTGGTCAAGGCGTTCCGCGCCGCGATGGATGAAGGCAAGCATGCCTACAGCCCGGTGCTCACCAACTACAAGAGCAAGTTTGCCGTCGACTGGGCGCCGTTCCTCGGCAAGAAGTGGACCGACGCGGCCGACACTGCGCTGCCGCTGTCGGAGATCAAGCGTCTGGCCGAGCGCATCACGGCGTTGCCCAAGGACTTCAAGGTTCACTCGCTGGTTGAAAAGGTGCTGGCCGACCGCGCAGCCATGGGCCGCGGCGAGATCAACGTTGACTGGGGCATGGGCGAGCATCTCGCCTTTGCTTCGCTGGTGGCCAGCGGTTATGCGGTGCGCCTGTCGGGCGAAGACTGCGGCCGCGGTACCTTCACACACCGCCACTCGGTGCTGCACGACCAGAACCGCGAGAAGTGGGACGTGGGCACCTACACGCCACTGCAGCATGTGGCAGAGGGTCAGGCGCCGTTCGTGGTGATCGACTCGCTGCTGTCCGAAGAAGCCGTGCTGGGATTCGAGTACGGCTATGCATCGGCCGAGCCCAACACCCTGGTGATCTGGGAGGCGCAGTTCGGTGACTTCGCCAATGGCGCGCAAGTGGTGATCGACCAGTTCATCGCCTCGGGCGAGGTGAAGTGGGGCCGCGCCAACGGCCTCACCCTGATGCTGCCGCACGGCTACGAAGGCCAAGGCCCCGAGCACTCGTCGGCGCGTCTCGAGCGTTTCATGCAGCTCGCTGCTGACAACAACATGCAGATCGTGCAGCCAACCTCGGCCAGCCAGATCTTCCACCTGTTGCGTCGGCAGATGGTTCGCCAGTTCCGCAAGCCGCTGGTCATCATGACGCCGAAGTCGCTGTTGCGTGCCAAGGACGCGTCTTCGCCGCTGACCGAATTCACGCGTGGCGAGTTCCGCACGGTGATCGGCGCGCACAACGCCGAAATCAACGCCGCCGAAGTCAAGCGCGTGGTGTGCTGTTCGGGCAAGGTGGCCTATGACCTGATGAAGCGTCGCGAGGCCAAGAAGCACAACGACACGGCGATCCTGCTGGTCGAGCAGCTGTATCCCTTCCCGCACAAGGCATTCGCTGCCGAGCTGAAGAAGTTTCCGAACGCCACCGAGATCGTCTGGTGTCAGGACGAGCCACAGAACCAAGGCGCCTGGTTCTTCGTGCAGCACTACATCCACGAGAACATGCTCGAAGGCCAGAAGCTCGGCTACGCCGGTCGTCCCGCCTCGGCTTCTCCGGCGGTGGGCTACTCGCATCTGCACCAGGAGCAGCTCAAGTCACTGCTGGATCAGGCCTTCGGCAAGCTCAAGGGATTCCTCCTCTCCAAGTGATCTGTGCGCTCGGCCGTGAGCACGGCTGAGCCCCACTCGAACGTCAAGAAAGAACACCATGTCCATCGTTGAAGTCAAAGTCCCGCAGCTGTCTGAATCGGTTGCGGAAGCCACCTTGCTGGTGTGGAAGAAAAAACCTGGTGAGGCCGTCCAGATGGACGAGATCCTCGTTGAAATCGAGACCGACAAGGTCGTGCTCGAAGTGCCATCGCCCGCGGCAGGCGTGATGTCCAAACACGTCAAGAACAACGGCGACAGTTGCGTGGCCGAAGAGGTGATTGCGCTCGTCGACACCGAAGGCAAGGCCGCCGAGCACGAGCAGCTCAAGAAGGCGAGCGACTTGAGCTCTGACGACGCTGCGCCCGCGCCGGCTGCCAAGGCAGCGGCCTCAGCGGCTGGCGTGGCCATGCCCGCAGCCGCCAAGCTGATGGCCGACAACAACATGGCCGCCGGCTCGGTCGCCGGCACTGGCAAGGACGGCCGCGTGCTCAAGGGCGATGTCACCGGCGCACTGGCGGAACCTGCGCCAGCGCCAGCGATTGCTTCGGTTTCGGCACCTGTGGCTGCTGCGGTGGCCAAGCCGCTGCCCTCGGTGGCCGCGCCAGTCAGCGTCAATCTGGGCGACCGCCCGGAGCAGCGCGTGCCGATGTCGCGCCTGCGTGCACGTGTGGCTGAGCGTTTGCTGCAATCGCAAGCCACCAACGCCATCCTGACCACCTTCAACGAAGTCAACATGGCTCCGTTGATGGAAATGCGCAAGCGCTTCCAGGAGAAGTTCGAAAAAGAGCACGGCGTGAAGCTGGGCTTCATGAGCTTCTTCGTGAAGGCCGCAGTTGCTGCACTCAAGAAGTACCCGGTGATCAATGCCAGCGTGGACGGCAACGACATCGTCTACCACGGCTACTTCGACATCGGCATCGCCGTGGGTTCGCCACGCGGTCTGGTGGTGCCCATCTTGCGCAATGTCGACCAGATGAGCTTTGCCGACATCGAAAAGAAGATCGCCGAGTTCGGCAAGAAGGCTGGCGAAGGCAAGTTGTCGCTTGACGACCTGACCGGTGGCACCTTCTCGATCAGCAACGGCGGCACGTTCGGCTCAATGCTGTCCACGCCCATCATCAACCCGCCGCAGTCGGCCATCCTGGGCGTGCACGCCACCAGGGAGCGCGCCGTGGTCGAGAACGGGCAGATCGTGATCCGTCCGATGAACTACCTCGCCATGTCGTACGACCACCGCATCATCGACGGCCGCGAAGCCGTGCTGGGCCTGGTCACCATGAAAGAAGCGCTGGAAGACCCATCGCGCCTGTTGTTCGACATCTGAGGAAACTGTTCATGAGCCAGCAATTTGATGTGGTGGTGATCGGTGGCGGACCTGGCGGCTATGTGGCCGCCATCCGCGCGGCGCAGCTGGGATTCAGCACGGCGTGCATCGACGAGTGGAAAAACGACAAGGGCGGCCCGGCACCGGGCGGCACCTGTACCAACGTCGGCTGCATTCCGAGCAAGGCCTTGCTGCAGTCGAGCGAGCACTTCGAGCATGCGGGCCACTCCTTTGCCGATCACGGCATCGGTCTGGACAACCTGAGCATCGACGTGGCCAAGATGCTCGGCCGCAAGGACACCGTGGTCAAGCAGAACAACGACGGCATCTTGTACCTCTTCAAGAAGAACAAGGTGACCTTCTTTCACGGCCGCGGCTCGTTCGTGAAGGCGGCTGAAGGTGGCTACGAGATCGCGGTGACCGGTGCGACCAGCGAGTCCGTCACGGGCAAGCACATCATCCTGGCCACCGGCTCGAACGCTCGGCAGTTGCCGGGTGCTGCGTTCGATGAAGACAAGATCTTGTCCAACGACGGCGCGCTGCGCATCGGGGCTGTGCCCAAGCGTCTGGGCGTGATCGGCTCGGGCGTGATCGGACTCGAGATGGGATCGGTGTGGCGCCGTCTGGGCTCTGAAGTCACGGTGCTCGAAGGTCTGCCGACCTTCCTCGGCGCGGTCGATCAGCAAATCGCCAAGGAAGCGCACAAGTGCTTCGTCAAGCAGGGCCTGAAGATCGAGCTGGGCGTGAAGATCGACAAGGTCACCGCGGGCAAGTCGGCGGTGACGGTGACCTACGCCAATGCGAATGGCGATGCGGTCAAGCTCGAAGTCGACAAGCTCATCGTGTCCATCGGCCGCGTGCCCAACACCATCGGCCTGAACGCCGAGGCGGTGGGCCTGAAGCTCGACGAGCGCGGTGCGATCACGGTGGACGACCACTGCCACACCAACTTGCCCAATGTGTGGGCGGTGGGCGATGTGGTGCGCGGTCCGATGCTCGCCCACAAGGCCGAAGAAGAAGGCGTCGCCGTGGCCGAGCGCATTGCCGGCCAGCACCCGCACGTCAACTTCAACACCGTGCCGTGGGTGATCTACACCTCGCCCGAGATTGCCTGGGTTGGTCAGACCGAGCAGCAGCTCCAGGCCGAAGGCCGCCAGTACAAGGCAGGCACCTTCCCGTTCATGGCCAATGGCCGTGCGCGCGCGATGGGCGACACCACCGGCATGGTCAAGATGCTGGCTGATGCGACCACCGACGAGATCTTGGGTGTGCACATCGTCGGGCCGTTCGCTTCGGAATTGATCGCCGAGGCGGTGGTGGCGATGGAGTTCAGGGCGAGCGCCGAAGACATCGCGCGCATCTGCCACGCGCACCCATCGCTCAGCGAGTCGACCAAGGAAGCGGCGCTGGCGGTGGACAAGCGCACCTTGAACTTCTGACCCGACGGCGGCCTTCTCGGGCCGTCTGACCAGGCAGACACGGGCGGCTTGCGCTGCCCGTTTTTCATTCCATCTGAAGCCACACATGTCTGTTCGCGAGTTGTACCAACGCACCCTGGCCGAACGCGGCTACACGGCAGACGCTGCGCAGATGGCTGCCATCGATGCGCTGGAACGTTGCGAAAACGAATGGGCCGCCTACAAGGCCAAACGTGGCAATGCGCTGGCACGGCTGCTGGCGCGCCCTGAAATTCCGCGCGGCGTCTACATGCACGGTGGGGTGGGGCGCGGCAAGAGCTTTCTGATGGATTGCTTTTTCAACGCGGTGCCGCTCAAACGCAAGACGCGCTTGCACTTTCATGAATTCATGCGCGAGGTGCACCGCGAACTCGCCGACATGCACGGCACCGTGGATCCGCTCAAGGTGCTCGGCGAGCGCATGTCCAAACGCTTTCGGCTGATCTGCTTTGATGAGTTTCATGTCGCCGATATCACCGACGCGATGATCCTCTACCGCCTGCTTGAGTCGCTGTTCGATCACGGCGTGAGCATCGTCACCACATCGAACTTTCATCCCGATGGGCTGTACCCCAACGGCCTGCATCGCGATCGCATCCTGCCGGCGATCGAGCTGCTGAAGAGCCGCCTGCACGTCATCAACGTCGATCACGGCATCGATTACCGGCAGCGCACGCTCGAGCAGGTCGAGATGTACCAGACGCCGCTGGGCGAGCATGCCGATGCGGCGATGAGCGCCGCCTTCGAGCGCCTGGCCGAGGCGAAGGACGAGAGCCCCGAGCTGAACATCGAGCACCGCGTGCTCAAGGCACGCCGACGCGCAGGCGGTGTCGTGTGGTTCGATTTTCGCGAACTGTGCGGCGGCCCGCGCTCGCAAAACGACTACCTTGAACTGGCCGCGCGCTTTCACGCCGTGCTGGTGTCCGGCGTGCCGCAGATGTCGCCTCGACTGGCCTCGGAGGCGCGGCGTTTCACCTGGCTGGTCGATGTGATGTACGACCGCCGCGTCAAGCTGATCCTGTCGGCCGAGGTCGAGGCCGAGGCTCTTTACACTGAAGGGCCCTTGGCCCACGAGTTTCCGCGCACCGTGTCTCGGCTGCATGAAATGAGATCGGCCGAATTCCTGGCGCTGGCGCGTCGTGATGTGGAGACTTCGCTGACATGAACCCGTGGTTTCGCTCGAGCTTGATGACGGCTTCGGCCCTGTGCGTGGCCATGGCGCATGGCGCCGCATTTGCATCGGATGCGAGTGAGCGCGAGCGCATCAACAAGGCCAAGTCGCAGGCCGACGCCAAGCTGGCGCAAAAAGAGCTGGAGTGTCAGGAGCGTTTCGCGGTGACTGATTGCGTGCTCGCCGCTCGCAAGGAGCATCGCGCCGTGGTCGAGCCGCTGCGCAAGGAGTCTTTGGCGCTTGACGACAAGGAGCGCAAGCAGCGAGCTGCCGAACGCACCGAGCGCATACGCACCAAGGCGGAGTCCGTCAGCGCTGCGGCATCAGCCAACGCAGCCGCGGCATCAGGATCAGACCTTCCTTCGGTGCGACCCAAGATACGCTCGGCTGAAGCGGCCAGCGCCAGCCAGTTTGGCGCGTCAGGCGTGAGCATGCCGGCTGCCTCGTCGGTGATGCCTCCTTTGATCCAGAAGACCGACAAGCCGATCACGCCAAAGGCTCAGGCGCCGCTGCCTGGCAGCGAGGACTATCAGACCTTGCGCGTGAGGCAAGCCGAAGAGCGGCGCGCAGCGGTCTTGAAGAAGAATGCCGAGCGCGATGCCAACAAGCCCCCGGCCAAACCGCTGCCTGTGCCCGGCACTGCGGCGTCTGGCGCGTCTGCGCCCGGTTGACAGTGAAGGGGTGACCCGCTGGCCTGGCTCAGGCGCCAGGTGGTTCGACGCGCATCAGCACCAGTGACAGGTTGTCACCACCGCCTTTGGCGCGCTGGCGGGCCTTGTCGATCAGCATCTTGGCGGCTTCCTTTGGAGGCAGCGAAGACAAAATCTGACCGATCTCCTTGCTGTTGAAGTAGTGCCACAGCCCGTCGCTGCAGCACATCACGCAGTCGCCGGGTTGCAGTCGCTCGGTTGGCGTGACGGCCAATGGCGGCTCCGCAACCGTGCCCAGACAGCCTGTCAGCAGATTCGACTGGGGATGGCTTTGGGCTTCATCCTCGCTCAACTGGCCTTCGTCGACGAGGCGCTGCACATAAGAGTGGTCACTCGTACGCATCACCAACTCCCGGCCACGGTAGTGGTAGACACGCGAGTCGCCCGCATGGGCCACATGACAGTCCAGGTTGGGGCTGACCAGAAAGGCTGCGAGCGTGCTGTGAGGCTCTTCTTCCGACGTGATGGCCGTCAGCTTGATCATCAGGTGGGCTTCCAGAACCAGTTGCTTCAGCGCTTCCATGGGGTTGTCGCGGCTGGGCGAAAAGCGCTCGAACAGTTGCTGCGCCGTCAGCACCACTTGGTCCGAGGCCTTGCGCCCGCCGCTCTTGCCACCCATGCCGTCGGCCAGAACGCCCAGTGCGCAACCGGCCACGTCCCTGTGGGCAATGAAGGCGGCCTGGTCCTGTTGATAGGTCCGGTCGCCGCTGTGGATGGCGGTGGCTGCCGACAGGCGATGGCCTGACACTGGGGTGCTTGAAGACATGGCGGCAGACTATAGACTCGGCAGGCTTCAGCCAGCCCTCGCGCACCCCCTCATTGCTTTCACAAACCTCTGAATTGACGCCTCTTCAGACTGCCGTGAAGCAGACCTTCTCTGGCGTTGGGAGTCTTTCGCAGGCCGACCCCCACTACACCGAGCGCGAGGTCCAGATTCGCATGGCACTCGAGGTGGCTGCTGCCATTGACGAGCGCCGCGCCCTGGTGGCCGAAGCGGGCACCGGCGTGGGCAAGACCTTCGCCTATCTGGTGCCCACCTTGCTCTCGGGAGCGCGTGCCTTGATCAGCACCGCCACCAAGAGCTTGCAGGATCAGCTCTTCCTGCGCGATCTGCCTCGCTTGCGCAGCGCGCTGCAGTTGTCGACCAGCGTGGCGCTGCTCAAGGGCCGCTCCAGCTACCTTTGCATCCACCGGATGAGCCTGGCTCGCCATGTGGCTGATCCTGCTGATCGCTGGGCAGCGCGTGCGCTCAGCCGCATCGAGGCCTGGGCGCAGTCCACGCACACCGGAGATCTGGCTGAGATCGACGGCCTTGACGAGCGCAGCAGCGTCATCGCGCTGGTGACCTCGACGCGTGAAAACTGTCTGGGCAGCGAGTGCCCCAGCTATCGCGAATGCCATGTGATGAAGGCGCGCCGAGACGCGATGGCTGCCGACGTGGTGGTCGTCAACCACCACCTGTTTTTTGCCGACATGAGCCTGCGCGAGTCAGGCGTGGCCGAACTGCTGCCCAGCGTCGAGGTGGCGGTGTTTGACGAGGCCCACCAGTTGCCTGAGGCTGGCGTGGCGTTTTTGGGCATCACGCTGACCAGCGGCCAGTTGATCGATGCGGCACGCGACATGCTCGGAGCTGGCTTGCAGCACGCGCGGGGTCTGGCTGCCTGGCAGGATCTGGCAGCGGCCTGTGACCGTGCGGCACGTGAGTTGCGCATGGTGTGCGGCGGGGAGACGGCCTCGAGATCGAGCCGCGGATCGCTCAAATTGCGCTGGGAAGAGCGCTCGGCCATGCCGGCCTTTGGCGCGGCTTTGGAGCAGGTCGGCGCGGCCTGCCACGCCGCCCATGCCGCGCTCGATACCGTCAGCGAACTGTCGCCCGACTTTCCCAAACTGGCCGATCGCATGGCCCATCTGCACGACATGAGCACGCGCTTTGCACAAGACGCGCAGCCGCAGCAGGTGCGCTGGATCGAAATGACCAGCCATCAATGCCGACTGGTCGAATCGCCCCTAGACATCCGTGAGGCGCTGACCGCGCAGATGGTTGCGGCGCCCAAGGCCTGGATCTTCACCTCGGCCACCTTGGGCGAAGACGACAGCTTGTCGTGGTTCACCGAGCCGGCAGGGTTGGCGGGGGTGCGCACGCTGCGTGTGGGCAGCCCATTCAACTACGTCGAGCACGCGCGCCTGTATGTGCCCACGGCATTTCCCAAGCCCAGCGATTCAGGCCACACGGCTGCAGTGGGGCGGCTGGCTGCGGGTTGCGCACGCGCACTGGGTGGGCGCACCTTCGTGCTCACCACGACCTTGCGTGCGTTGCAGTCCTTGGGCGAGCAACTGCGCTCGGACTTCGAAGCCAACGGCGACGACATCGCGGTGCTGGCGCAGGGGCAACTGCCCAAGCGGCAACTGCTTCAGATGTTCTTGTCGCAGCCCCGCGCGGTGCTGGTGGGCTCGCAGACGTTTTGGGAGGGCATCGATGTGCCTGGAGATGCGTTGCAGTGTGTGCTGATCGACAAGCTGCCCTTCCCGCCGCCGAACGACCCGCTGGTCGAAGCGCGTGTGAAGCGCATCGAAAGCCAGGGGCGCAGTGCCTTTGGCGAGTACTTTCTGGCAGAGGCGGCGGTGTCGCTCAAGCAGGGCGCGGGGCGTTTGATTCGCAGCGAAACCGATCGGGGATTGCTGGTGGTGTGCGACCCGCGCATGGCCACCATGAACTACGGACGTCGACTGCGGGGCGCGCTGCCAGCGATGACAAGGGTTGACACCGAACAGGAAGCCTTCGATTGGTTGAACCAGCTCGCGCAAGCCCGCTGAGCCTCGCGTGCTGCGGCGGCGTCAGGACAGAGCCATCACCAAACCTGCCACCAGGCCCGTTTTCTGGCCCTGAGGCCATCGCCGGCCAGCAGTTCGCTTTCGGGGAAGTTGGATCGAAACACGCGCTCGGCGTCATCGCGCAACTGGTCCAGACCCAGCTTCTCGTAGCAGAGCCACAAAATGGACAAGGCTTCCTCGGTCGAGGGTGATTGCTGGAATTCCTGAATGGCTTGCTGGGCCCGGTTGGCCGCTGCCACATAGGCCCCGCGGCGGTAGTAATAGCGCGCCACATGGACCTCGTAGGCCGCCAGCATGTTCGAGATGTAGTCCATGCGCACCTGCGCATCGGCGGTGTAGCGCGACTCCGGGTACTGCTCGACCAATTGCTTGAAGGATTGGAAAGCGTCCCGCGCGGCCACTTGATCGCGCTCTGACAGGTCTTGCCTCGACAGCTTGCCCATGAAGCCGAGGTCGTCGTTGAAGTTGATCAGACCCTTCAGGTACAAGGCGTAGTCGACGGCCGGGCTGGACGGGTACAGCTTGATGAAGCGCTCGATGGTCGAAAGAGCCGTCGCCCGCTCACCTTGGAGGTAGCGCAAATAGGCGCCTTCGAGCAGGGCCTGCTGCGACATCAAGGTTCCGGCGCCCTTGCCTTCGAGAGCCTCGAACATCTTCGAGGCCTTCTCGTAGTTGCCGGCTTCTTGTTCAGCCTTGGCTTCCGAGAAGAGCTTTTCAGGCGCCCAGTCGGCGTATTCATTGGTGGGCTTCGTGCCGCAGCCCGACAGCGCGACCAGCAGTGCCAGACAGCCTGCGCCCAGTGTGGCGGACCAGCGAGACTGAACCAAGACGAGACGGGGAAAATTCATGGGTCGACAATGCCGGCGATGCACCGGGACTCCATACAAAAATGAACAATGAGTATACGGTCGGGGTCTGCGCTGACGGCTTGCCAATGTCCGTCGATGAGGCTTGCGAAGACGACCCCGGACACGGGGCCGAGCGCCGACAAATGACGGTGCCGGCCGAGTTGCACGGCTCGCGTTTGGACAAGGCGCTGGTCACGCTGGCCGCAGAGTTTTCACGCAACCACCTGCAAGGCTTGATTGCGCTCGGGCATGTCCGCGTGGGGGGCGTGGTGCAGTCGTCGGCCTCGCGAAAACTGCTCGCCGGGCAGGTGGTGGCTGTCGAACTGGTGCCGACCCAGGAGAGCCAGGCCTTCAAGCCACAGCCGATGGAGCTTCCTGTCGTCTTCGAAGACGCGCACCTGCTGGTGGTCAACAAGCCCGCCGGATTGGTGGTGCACCCGGCGGCTGGCAACTGGTCAGGCACCTTGCTCAACGGATTGCTGGCGCATCACGCGGCGGCAGCGACCTTGCCGCGAGCGGGCATCGTGCATCGCCTGGACAAGGACACCTCGGGGCTGATGGTCGTGGGCAAGACGCTGGCAGCGGTGACGGCGCTCACGCGGCAGATCGCGGCGCGCGAGGTTCACCGCATCTATCTCGCGCTGTGCCACGGCAAGATGGAGTTCGCGTCCCAACGCATCGAGGCGCCGATAGGCCGCGACCCGCGTTCGCGCATCCGCATGGCGGTGGTGGGGTCGGGCAAGCCCGCCATGACCGATGTGCAAAGGCTGGCTGTCTGGCCCGACGCCGACGGCGCATGGGTCAGTGCCGTTCGATGCAAGCTGGGCACCGGACGCACGCACCAGATCCGCGTTCACCTGTCATCGGTGGGGCATCCGCTGTTGGCCGATGTGACCTACGGAGGCCTCGAACGCCTGGGCCTCAAGCGCCAGGCACTTCACGCGACGCGCTTGGGTTTCGTGCATCCGGCCAGCGGCGAGCCGATGACTTTCGAGGCTTTGCTGCCACCCGATCTCCAGCATGCATGGATGCAGGTCAATTCGCAGGCCTGAGGGCCGTGCACTCCGCTACACTGCACCGACCTGACGTCGATGAGATGTGGATGGCCCAAGAGGGCTGACACCGACTCAGCAGCCTTTGCAAGGAACACCGACGCGATACTTGATCGCGAGGTGCAGCAAGGCCCAAGCCCTCCAGCCCCTGCGTGACAGTGGAAGACCCATCAGCCCCGGGGTTCCACGCATCGAAGCGGCTGATGAGAATGATCCAGAACTTCCACCGCCGAGATCCGGTGGAGAACGGTCGTAGCCATGAATACCCAGGATGCGAAGCGCGTCCTCGAAACCGCGCTCATTTGTGCCCGAGAGCCGCTCGCCGATCGCGACATGCGCGCCTTGTTTGCTGATGAGATCGGTGCTGATGCGGTGCAAGCCTTGCTCAATGAACTGACCGTGGATTGGCAAGACCGAGGCGTCGAGTTGGTGCGCGTGTCAACGGGATGGCGCTTCCAAAGTCGCCCCGAGATGCATGAGTTTCTGGATCGTCTGAACCCGGAAAAGCCGCCGAAGTACTCGCGTGCGGTGATGGAGACCCTGGCCATCATTGCCTACCGACAGCCGGTGACGCGCGGTGACATCGAAGACATTCGTGGCGTGGCCGTGGCCAGCCAGATCATCAAGCAGCTCGAGGACCGAGGCTGGATTGAGCCGATCGGCTACCGCGAGGCGCCTGGCCGTCCGGCGCTGCTGGCGACCACGCGAGCCTTCCTCGATGACCTCGGGCTGGCCAGTCTCGATGCGCTTCCGCTGATCGAGGGGCAAGGCCTTGGTCGTATGGCCTTGAACGAATCCTCGGAAGATCTTTTGCCCCGGCAAGCTCTGTTGATCGACGACGAGCTTGCCAACGAACCGCCGATGGCGGCCGACCGCACCCTACCGACCGCCCCAACCGATTTGGCGGCGGCTTTTGCACCTATGGAACGCAACGAATGAACGACATCCCCGAACACGCAGCCGATCCCGATGGCGATGAAAACGCTGCTGCGCCTGCTCAAGTTCAAGCCGAGGTCGCAGCCAAGCCAGCGACCCGCAGGCGCACTGCGAAACCGGCGCCGGAAGCCGCACCGCCAGACCCAACCCCGGAGCTGCAGTCTTTGGTCGAAGAGTCTTTGAAGCCGCTCGAGGTGGCCGACGCTGCTGCCGAGCCTGCCGATGAAGACGACGAGGCTGTCGAGTCGGCGGGGCCCGTCGTAGAGCCGGCGGTCGCAGCAGAGGTGTTTGCTCAGGTGCTGTCGGGCGAGTTCGACGTCGAGCCGCCGGAAGAGCCCGAGGCCACGCCGCATCCCAAGCGGGTGCTGCGCCCGGAGCCCGAGGCGCCCAAGCTGCACAAGGTGCTGGCCCAGTCGGGCATCGGCTCGCGTCGTGACATGGAACAGGCCATCGCCGACGGTGTGGTCGAAGTCAACGGCCAGCCGGCGCACACCGGGCAGCGGGTCTCCTTCGGCGACCAGGTCAAGGTCAATGGCAAGCCGGTTCGCATCCGCATCATTCCGCCGCCGCCGCGCATCATTGCCTACCACAAGCCCACCGGTGAGGTGGTCACCCACGACGACCCCGAGCACCGCCCCACCGTGTTCCGCCGCTTGCCAAGACTGCCGCATGGCAAATGGCAATCGGTGGGTCGACTCGACATCAACACCGAGGGTCTGCTGCTGTTCACCAATTCCGGTGAGCTGGCGAACCGACTGATGCACCCGCGCTTTGGCGTGGAGCGCGAGTACGCGGTGCGCGTGCTGGGCACGCTGGATGCCGAGTCGAAGGCGATGCTGCTCGAAGGCGTGGCCATTGAGGGGCAGCCGGCCAGTTTCCGCTCGATCGAGAACGGCGGTGGCGAGGGGCTCAACCACTGGTACCGCGTGGTGATCACCGAAGGCCGCAACCGCGAGGTGCGAAAACTCTTCGAGGCGGTCGATCTCACGGTCAGCCGCCTGATCCGCATTCGTTATGGCTGCGTGGTCTTGCCGCGTGGCCTCAAGCGCGGCGTGTGGGTCGATCTGGAAGATGCCGACGTGCGCGCCATTCGGCGTCTGGCAGGCGGAGAGACTGAGGGCGCGCCTCGCGAAGGGCGTGGCGCCGGGCGTGACAACCCGCGCGACAACCCTCGTGACAGCAACGCCCGTCCTGCGCGCGGGCGCGACAAGCCTGGGCAGGCCGAGCACCGCAACGATCGGCCCCCGCGCGCCCAAGTCGATCGCGATCGACCGCACAACGAGCCGCGTGGGCCGCGCCCACCCGCAGCTGAAGTGCCGATGCGCGCCGACCACGCCGCAGTCGGAGATCGCCCGCCGCGCAACGACGACCTCGACGATGACTTTGATCCGTCGCGCATTCCCAATCCGCTGGAGCAGACCTTTGACAAGCGCTTTGTGCAAAACCCGCGCAGCCCGGCGGGCGGCAGAGGCTTTCGCAGCGGTGGCGGGGGCTTTGGTGCGGGTGGCAGCGCCCCGCCAGCGTCGCCCAAGAAGGGCGATGGCCCGCGGCAACCCGATCCCATGCAGACCTCGGTGGGCTACATCGGCGCGGACGCCTTCCATCGCAAGGGCCCTCGCGGCGGGGGCCAAGGCCAAGGCGGCGGTGGTCGCGGCGGCAGTCGAGGTGGCAACTTCGGCGGCGGTGGGGGCGGTGGTGGCGGAGGCGGAGGCGGCCGTCGCGGACGCTGATTCAGCGAGTCGCCACAGTAGAATTCAAGGCTTTTTTACACACTTTATTTCACAGGAATCCATCTCATGGCCATCGAACGCACGCTCTCCATCATCAAGCCCGACGCTGTCGCCAAGAACGTCATTGGCCAGATCTACACCCGCTTCGAAGCTGCAGGCCTCAAGGTGATCGCAGCGCGCATGGCACACCTTTCACGCGGCGAGGCCGAGGCCTTCTACGCTGTGCACAAGGCACGTCCTTTCTTCAAGGATCTGGTGGATTTCATGATCTCCGGCCCGGTCATGATCCAGGCCCTCGAAGGCGAAAACGCCATCATCAAGAACCGTGATCTGATGGGCGCCACCGACCCCAAGAAGGCCGAAAAGGGCACCATCCGTGCTGATTTCGCAGACAGCATCGACGCCAATGCCGTGCACGGATCGGACGCAGCGGACACCGCCGCGCAAGAGATTGCCTTCTTCTTCCCCGGCGCGAACGTCTACTCCCGCTGAGTCTTAGACCGAACGGCCAAACGGGCCTGCCATGACCGCCGTCAACCTGCTCGACTTCGATCTGGCCGGCTTGACGGCGTACTGCGAGCAACTGGGCGAAAAGCGGTTCAGGGCCACACAGCTTTTCCGCTGGATCCATCAGCGAGGCGCCTGCGATTTTTCGCAGATGTCCGATCTGGCCAAGTCGTTGCGAACGCGACTTGGCGGCGTGGCTGAAGTTCGCGTGCCTGCGGTGATCAGCGAGCAGGCCTCGGCCGACGGCACGATCAAGTGGCTGTTTGATGTCGGTGGCGGCGATGCGATCGAAACCGTGTTCATCCCCGAGGACGATCGCGGCACGCTTTGCGTGTCGTCGCAGGCCGGTTGCGCGGTTGGCTGCCGCTTTTGCTCCACTGGCCATCAGGGCTTCAGTCGCAACCTGAGCACGGCTGAAATCATCGGCCAGTTGTGGTTTGCCGAGCACCACCTGCGCGCTCGGCTGCAATTGCCCGAAGGCACCCGCGCCATCACCAACGTGGTGATGATGGGCATGGGTGAGCCGCTGCAAAACTATGGCGCGTTGCTGCCCGCATTGCGAGTGATGCTCGATGACCACGGCTACGGCTTGTCGCGCCGCAGGGTCACGGTGTCGACCTCTGGCGTGGTGCCCATGATGGACCGTCTGCGCGAGGACTGTCCGGTGGCACTTGCGGTGTCGCTGCACGCGCCTGGCGATGTCCTGCGCGATGACCTGGTGCCGCTCAACCGCAAATATCCGCTGGCCGAGTTGCTCGCAGCCTGCGGTCGTTATCTCGAGGCGGCCCCGCGCGACTTCATCACCTTCGAGTACTGCATGCTCGATGGCGTCAACGATGCGATCGAGCATGCCGAGCAACTGGTCAGGCTGGTGCAAGGCGCCGTGAGTGATCCGGTGTCATGCAAGTTCAACCTGATCCCGTTCAACCCTTTTGCCGCTTCGGGCTTGCTGCGCAGTCCGCGCGAGCGTGTGACGGAGTTTGCTCGCGTGCTGCAAGACGCTGGCATCGTGACCACCATCCGCAAGACGCGCGGCGATGACATCGATGCCGCGTGCGGGCAGTTGGCGGGTGAAGTGCAGGACCGCACGCGCATCGAGCAGCGGCTTGCGAATCGTTTGCCGATACCCATCATTGCGGTGGATGCCTCGGTGTCGCGTGCTGCGGCGATGGTGGGCATTGAAGGCCGCGCATGACAAGCATTTTTCTGCCTCGCGGTGTGTTCTGGGGCTTGGCCTTGGCTTTGTTGCTGGGCGGGTGTGTGCATCGCAGCACCGAAGGCCTGCCGGGGCTGCCGTCCGTCACCGACGGGAAGGACCGCATCACCGCTTCGGATGAGCCCGAGGCGTCCAAGCGGGCCCGCATTCGTCTGGAACTGGCAGGCACCTATTTCGATCGGGGCCAGATGTCCACTGCGCTGGACGAGGTCAAACGCTCGATTGCCGCCGATCCGAGTGTGGCAGCCGCCTTCAACCTGCGCGGTTTGATCTACGCGAATCTGGGCGACAGTCGGTTGGCCGAAGAAAGTTTCAAGCGTGCGCTGCAACTGGACCCGCGTGACACCGACGCCATGCAGAACTACGGCTGGTACCTGTGCCAGCAGTCGCGATTCGACGAAGCCGACGCGTTGTTCATGCGGGCCCTGAAATCGCCGCAGTACCGCGACAGCCCGCGCACCTTGCTGACTCAGGGGGTGTGCCAGGCACGCGGCGGAAAACTCGATGATGCCGAGCGCACGCTGCTTCGCGCCTTCGCCCTCGAGCCTGCCAACCCCGCGATCGCGGTCAATCTCAGCGAAGTGCTTTACCGAAAGGGCGAGTTCGACCGAGCTCGCTTCTACATTCGGCGGGTGAATTCTTCTCCCGAACTCGTCAGCGCACAGACCCTGTGGCTGGCCATTCGGATCGAGAACAAACTCGGCAACCGGGGGGGCGTTGCCAGCCTGGGTGATCAGTTGCGCAACAGATTCGCGCAGTCTCCTGAGGCTGCTGCGCTGGCGGATGGGCGGTTCGATGAGTGATCAGGAAGCAGTCGTTGACCCGGGGCGCAAGAGCGCGGGAACCATGTTGCGCGAGGCGCGGCAGGCCCGCGGTGTGCACATTGCCGCGCTCTCGGTGTCGATCAAGGTCTCGCAGCGCAAACTCGAGTTGCTCGAGCAAGACCGTCTGTCTGAACTGCCGGATGCGACCTTTGCACGCGCTTTGGCGCAGACCATGTGCCGCAGCCTGAAGATCGATCCAGCTCCTGTGCTGGCGGCGTTGCCGCAGGCTTCGGGATGCCGGCTCGAGTCGGTGGACGAAGGCATCAAGCTGCCCTTTCACGAACGTCCCGGCCGCCATGAACCGGCATCTTGGTCGGTGCTGCTGTCCCCAGCGGTCTGGGTGCCTGCGCTGATCGTCGTGGGCGCAGTGTTTATTTACCTCATGCCCCAAGGCTGGGTCGAGCGGCTGCAAGGCACCCAGCTTGCCCAGGATGCGCCGCCAGCCGCGGTTCAGCCAGCGGCCTCGGCTGTGCAGCCCGTGGTGGAGCCGGCATCCGCTGCGGTCGTGTCAGCCGAGGCTTCGGCGCCACTTGATGCGGCGGTCGAGCTCACCGCGGCCGATTCAATGGTGGAAACCGTTCACTCGGTGCCGGACGCGGTTGCCACGCCCGAGCCCGCTGCATCAGCGCTCGGCACAGGACCTTTGCAAATGAAAGCCACCGAGCCCTCGTGGGTCGAGGTGGTCGATTCCCGTTCGCAGATTTTGCTGTCGCGCGTGTTGCAGCCCGGCGAAACGGTGGTGCTCGACGGTGCCATGCCGCTGCGTGTCAAGGTGGGAAATTCGGCGGGTACCCAGGTGTCTTTCAAGGGTGCGCCCGTGGACTTGGCCGCATCGACGCGGGACAACGTGGCGCGGCTCGAACTCAAATAGGAGGCTTGAAGATGGACCTTTTTGCCAACGACGAATTCATCGAGCCGGCTCGCCCGGCTGCCAAGCGCACACGTCAGGCTGAGGTGCGCTGGGGATCGCGCGTGGTGACCATCGGCGGCTCGGCTCCGGTTCGTGTGCAGTCGATGACCAACACCGACACCGTCGACGTGATTGGCACCGCGATCCAGGTCAAGGAACTGGCGGTGGCGGGCTCGGAGCTGGTACGCATCACGGTCAACACGCCGGAGGCCGCAGCGGCGGTGCCGCACATTCGCGAGCAGCTCGACCGCATGGGCATCGACGTGCCGCTGGTGGGTGACTTTCACTACAACGGCCATCGTCTGCTCAGCGAGCACCCGGCTTGCGCCGAGGCGCTGTCGAAGTACCGCATCAATCCCGGCAACGTCGGCAAGGGTGACAAGGGCGATCGCCAGTTCGCGCAGATGATCGAAATCGCTGCGCGCCACGACAAGGCGGTTCGCATCGGCGTGAATTGGGGCAGCCTAGATGCCGACTTGCTGGCCCAGATGATGGACGACAACGCCAAGCTGCCACAGCCGCGCGAGCCACAGCAAATCATGTATCGCGCGCTCATCACCTCGGCGATCACCTCGGCACGGCGCGCTGAAGAGCTGGGCTTGCGTGGTGACCAGATCATCCTGTCTTGCAAGATGTCTGGCGTGCAGGATCTCGTCAGCGTGTATCGCGCGCTGGCCCAGCGTTGCGATTACGCGCTGCATCTCGGCCTGACGGAAGCCGGCATGGGCACCAAGGGCACGGTGGCCTCGGCCGCAGCACTCGCCTTGCTGCTGCAAGAAGGTATCGGCGACACCATCCGCGTGTCGCTCACGCCGCAGCCCGGCGAAGCGCGCACCCAGGAAGTGGTGGTGGCGCTCGAGGTGCTGCAGTCGCTGGGCCTGCGATCGTTCAACCCCAGCGTCACCGCCTGCCCAGGTTGTGGGCGCACCACCAGCACCACCTTCCAGGAACTCGCCAAGCAGATCGACGATCACCTGCGTGCGCAGATGCCGGTATGGCGGGCGCGTTACCCCGGTGTCGAGTCCATGAAGGTGGCGGTGATGGGTTGCATCGTCAACGGCCCCGGCGAGAGCAAGCATGCAGACATCGGCATCAGTCTTCCCGGCACCGGAGAGGCGCCGGCAGCTCCGGTTTTCATCGATGGTGAAAAGGCGCTGACCCTGCGCGGCGAGCGCATCGCCGAGGAATTCCACGCGCTGGTCGAGTCCTACATCGAAAAAAGATACGGTGCATCTGCCGAGGTCGTGAGCTGAGCATCGCCTGGCCCGGCAAGGCCTGCCGAGGCTGCCCCGCTGCCTACGGGTGAGGCTCCGCGCAGCGTGGCGAGTGCCCACTGAACCATAGAGAACCGAATGAGCGAAACCATCAAGGCCGTCAAAGGCATGAACGACATCCTGCCGCCCGAGTCGGCGCGCTGGGACTGGCTCGAAGAGCGTGTGCGCTCGCTGATGTCTCGCCACGGCTACGTGGGCGTGCGCACGCCCATCGTCGAGCCCACAGCGCTGTTCGTGCGCGGGCTGGGCGAAGTCACCGACATCGTCGAAAAGGAGATGTACTCCTTCGAGGATTCGATGAACGGCGACCGACTCACGCTGCGACCCGAAAACACCGCTGGCGTGGTGCGCGCCATCACCGAGCACTCCCTGTTGCGCGATGGGGGCAAGCGCCTGTACTACATCGGCCCGATGTTTCGCCACGAGCGCCCGCAAAAGGGCCGCTACCGGCAGTTCCATCAGGTGGGCGCCGAGGCGCTGGGCTATGCCGGCCCCGATGTCGACGCCGAACTGATCCTCATGTGCCGCATGCTGTGGCGCGAGCTCGGTCTGGTCGAAGGGCGCGACGTGCGGCTTGAGATCAACAGCCTCGGCCAGCCCGACGAGAGACGCGCGCATCGCGAGGCGCTGATTGCTCACTTCGAGGCTCATGCCGAATTGCTCGACGAAGACGCCAAGCGCCGCTTGCGCAGCAATCCGCTGCGCATCCTCGACACCAAGAACCCCGCGATGCAGACGGTGGTCGAAAGCGCGCCACAACTGATGTCCTTCCTGGGCGCCGAATCGCTGGCGCACTTCGATGCGGTTCGCGCATCGCTGGACGCCGTCGGTCAGCCCTACCGCGTCAACCCGCGTCTGGTGCGCGGCATGGACTACTACAACCTCACCGTGTTCGAATGGGTCACCGAGCGTCTCGGCTCGCAAGGCACGGTGTGCGGCGGAGGGCGCTACGACACACTGATCGAGCAGCTGGGCGGAAAACCGGCGCCGGCGGTCGGTTGGGGGCTGGGCATCGAGCGCTTGCTGCTGCTGCTGCAAGAAGCTGGAGTCGAAGCCCCTGAAGTGCGGCCCAACGCCTATGCGGTGGTGACGGCCGCCAGCTCGATGCCCGTCGTGCTGCGGACCATCGACGCACTGCGCGCGTGCGGGGTGTCGGTGTTGATGAGTGCCGCGGGTCGCGAGGGTCTGGGCAGCATGAAGTCCCAATTCAAGCGCGCCGATGCCAGCGGGGCCGATTACGCGCTGATCTTTGGCGACGACGAGATGTCCAGAGGCGAAGTCGCGGTCAAGCCGCTGCGCAATGCCGATGAGCCTCAACAGAGCTATGTGCTTGCCGAAGTCAGCCACTGGGCGACGCGGCTGCGCAACGCATAATTCCCAGTTACCCGGACATCACCTCATTCATGGCCTCGCATCTCGATCTCGAAGAACAAGAACAGCTTGATTCAGTCAAGCGCTTCTGGAGCCAGTACGGCAACCTCGTCGTCGGCGTGTTGATAGTGGCGCTGGCGAGTTTTTCCGCCTGGAATGGCTGGAACTGGTGGCAGCGGGATCAGTCCGTGAAGGCTGCGGCGATGTTCGACGAGCTCTCCCGAGCCGGCCAGGCTGGTGACGCCGAGCGCACGGGTCGCATTTTCACCGACCTCAAGGACCGCTACGGCAGCACGGCTTTCGCCGAACAGGGCGGCTTGCTCAATGCGCGAGTCCAGGCTGACGCTGGTCAGGTGGATACCGCCAAGGCTGCGCTCGAGTGGGTCGGCGCCAATGCCACCGAAATGGAGTACCAGACCGTTGCCCATTTGCGTCTGGCTGGTTTGCTGCTTGACGCCAAGCAGTACGACGAGGCCTTGAAGCAACTTCAGGCTGCCACGGCCCCCGGCTTCGAGGCGCTGGTGGACGATCGGCGTGGCGACGTGCTGTTCGCGCAGGGCAAGCCCGACGAGGCGAAAGCAGCCTATCAAAAATCCTGGCAGGCCATGGATCCCAAACTTGACTACCGCAGACTGGTCGAGGCCAAGCTGGTTTCATTGGGCTCGCCGCCGGCTGCGGATGGTTCGCAATCCACGGGCGCAGGAGACTCGAAATGAGGCGCCTTTCCGGTCTGTGGTCGTGCTTGCTGCTGGTGGGTCTGGCGGCTTGTTCATCGGGCCCCAAAAAGCCCCCGCCCACGCCGCTGGCAGACATCAAACCCCAGATCACCGGACGCGTGGTGTGGACCTCACGCATCTCAAGCATCGGTTTTCCCATGTCGGTCGCGGTCAACGCGGGCCAGTTCACTGTGGCTGCGTCTGATGGCACCGTGATGGCCCTAGACGCTGAAAGCGGCCGCGTGATCTGGAAGGGCAACGCGGGTGCTCAGTTGTCTGCCGGCGTGGGCAGCGATGGCAAGACCGCGGCCGTCGTCACGGAGGATGGCAATGTGGTGGCCATGGACGCGGGGAAGGTGCTTTGGTCGGTGCCGCTTGCCACGCGGGTGGTGTCTGCCCCGCTGGTGGCTGGTGGCCGAGTTTTCGTGATGGGTGTCGACCGCAGCGTTGCAGCCTTTGACGCCAAGGATGGTTTTCGCCTGTGGTCGGTGCCGCGTTCGGGCGATCCCTTGAACCTGTCCCAGACGGGCGTGCTCGCGCCGTTCAAGGACACCTTGCTGGCAGGACAAAGTTCCAAGCTGGCCGGCCTGGATCCACTCAGTGGCGGCATACGCTGGGAGGTGGCGCTGGCCATGCCGCGTGGCACCAATGAAATCGAGCGTCTGGCCGATCTGGTTGGTCCTGCCGTAAGGGTGGGTGACTTCATTTGTGCGCGCTCGTTCCAGTCAGCTGTGGGTTGTGTGGATGCCCAGAACGGCAAATTGCTTTGGAGCCGCAACGCAGGCGGGCGCATGGGCGTGGCCGCCGACGCCAAGTATCTGGTGGCTGCCGATGCGTCGGATCGCATCACCGCCTGGAAGATGGGCTCGGGTGAGGTGGCATGGACATCAGACGCCTACCTCTTTCGCAGCCTGTCCACGCCTTTGATCGTCGGACCGGTGGTGACGTTTGGCGATCTTGAAGGCAACCTCATCTTCCTGTCCACGGACAAGGGCGCGGCGCAGTTGCGCGTGCCTACGGACGGCAGCCCACTGGCAGCGGCGCCCGTCGTTTCAGGCATGACTTTGCTGGCAGTCACCCAGAACGGCGGCCTGTTCGCTTTGCGGCCTTGACCCTGCTGGCTGCGCTGCCACAAAGCGCTTCCTCATGAAACCCGTCATTGCCATCGTGGGCCGACCCAACGTCGGCAAGTCGACCCTGTTCAACCGGTTGACCAAGTCGCGCGATGCCATCGTGGCGGACTTCGCCGGCCTCACGCGGGACCGCCACTATGGCGACGGTCGCATCGGAGACCGCGAGTTCATCGTCATCGACACCGGGGGCTTTGAGCCGACCTGCGACAGCGGCATCGTCAAGGAAATGGCCAAGCAGACCCGCCAGGCGGTTGCCGAAGCCGACGCCGTGATCTTCGTGGTCGACATTCGCGCCGGCTTGTCGGCTCAGGACCATGACATCGCCCGTTACCTGCGCACCGCGGGCAAGACGGTGCTGCTGGCAGCCAACAAGGCCGAGGGCATGGTCGAGTCACCTTTGCTGGGTGAGTTTTTCGAACTGGGCATGGGCAGCCCGCACCCGATTTCGTCCGCTCACGGGCAGGGCATTCGCAGCCTCACCGATGCGGTGCTGGAAGGCTTCGATTTCCTTGATGAGGAGCCCGAGCCGCAGGAAGATGCGCCGATCCGTCTGGCCGTCGCCGGCCGCCCGAACGTGGGCAAGTCCACCCTCATCAACACCTGGCTCGGCGAAGAGCGGCTGGTCGCTTTCGACATGCCCGGCACCACGCGCGATGCCATCACCGTGCCTTTCGAGCGCCACGGTCAAAAGTTTGAACTCATCGATACCGCCGGCCTGCGCCGCAAGGGCAAGGTCTTCGAGGCGATCGAGAAATTTTCGGTGGTCAAGACCCTTCAGGCGATCTCGGATGCCAACGTGGTGCTGTTGCTGCTTGACGCCACGCTTGGCGTGAGCGAGCAGGACGCGCACATAGCAGGCTACATCCTGGAAAGCGGTCGTGCGGTGGTCATTGCAGTCAACAAGTGGGATGCGGTTGACGACTACCAGAAGCAGTTGCTTCAGCGCTCGATCGAGCAACGTCTGGCATTCCTGAAATTTGCGCCGGTGATGAACATCTCCGCCATCAAGCGACAGGGACTGGCGCCCGTGTGGAAGGCTATCGCCGATGCGCATTCGTCCGCGGTTCGCAAGATGCCCACGCCTGTGCTCACGCGCTTGCTGCTCGATGCGGTTGAGCACCAGGCACCCAAGCGTGCGGGGATGTTCCGGCCCAAGATGCGTTACGCGCACCAAGGCGGCATGAACCCGCCCATCGTCATCGTGCACGGCAACTCTCTCGAGCACGTGACCGGGGCCTACAAGCGCTTTCTAGAAGGACGCATTCGCGACCACTTCAAGCTCACTGGAACGCCTTTGCGCATTGAAATGCGCTCCAGCAAAAACCCGTTCGATGGCAAGGACTGAGGGCTTTTGGAAGCAAGCCGTGAGGCTGGATTTTGCTGTGTTAAGGTCTCGTTTCAACAACCTTGAACACGGAGGATATCGTGAATAACAAAGGCCAACTCCTGCAGGATCCCTTCCTCAACCTGCTGCGCAAAGAGCACGTTCCGGTGTCGATCTATCTGGTCAACGGCATCAAGTTGCAAGGTCAGATCGAGTCCTTCGATCAGTACGTGGTTCTGCTTCGCAACACCGTGACACAGATGGTCTACAAGCACGCCATATCCACCGTGGTGCCGGGCCGCGCAGTCAACTTCACCTCGGCCGATACGCCGGAGATGACTTGAGCGAGCGGGCCGCAACGGCTTGTGGTTTGCAGGACCGGCCTTGAATTCACGCACTGACCTCGCAGACCCGTCGGATGCGGCGCGTGCCATTTTGGTGGGCGTGGAGATCGGCCGTTCTTCGTCATTCGATGAGTCGCTCGATGAACTCGCCTTGCTCGCAGAGTCGGCCGGAGACCTGCCGGTCGCGCGCATCATTGCGCGTCGCAAGAGCCCGGATCCTGCACTTTTCGTGGGCAGCGGCAAAGCCGATGAGATCAAGTTGCTCGTCGCCATGCACCAAGCCGAGGTGGTGCTGTTCGATCAGGCGCTGGGCGCGGCCCAGCAGCGCAACCTCGAGCGTCACCTCGGCGTGGCGGTGGCAGACCGCACCATGCTGATTCTTGAGATCTTTGGCGACCGTGCTCAAAGCCACGAAGGCAAACTGCAGGTTGAACTGGCCCGGCTGCAGTATCTGTCGACGCGCCTGGTGCGCCGCTGGAGTCACCTCGAGCGGCAGCGTGGCGGCATTGGTAACCGTGGTGGTCCGGGTGAAGCGCAGATCGAACTCGATCGCCGCATGATCGGCGAGCGAATCAAGTCGGTGAAAGAGCGTCTCGTGAAGGTCAAACGCCAGCGCAACACCCAGCGCCGTTCGCGTGAGCGCAGCCAGACCTTTCGGGTTTCTCTGGTGGGCTACACCAATGCGGGCAAATCCACCCTGTTCAATTTGCTGACCAAATCGCGCGCCTACGCTGCCGATCAGCTGTTCGCCACTCTCGACACCACCACGCGGCAGATGCATGTCGAGCGGGCCGGTCGTGGGGTGGCAATTTCCGACACGGTGGGGTTCATCCGCGACTTGCCGCACAAGTTGGTCGAGGCCTTCGAAGCCACCTTGCAGGAAGCCGCTCAGGCTGACTTGCTGCTGCATATCGTTGACGCTGCCAGCCCGAACCGTGCCGAGCAACTGGACGAGGTTCGGCGCGTTCTCGAGAGCATCGGGGCAGCCGACATCCCACAGTTGCTGGTGTTCAACAAGGTGGACAAGCTCGAGCCAGACCAGATGCCGCGCGAGGCTATCGATGCGATCATGCAGGCAGACGGGCGTACCCTGCCTCGCGTTTTCGTCAGTGCCACCGGTGGGCAGGGGCTTGACGCGCTTCGTCAACTCATCTGCGACGCCTGCATGGAAGACAATTGGTTTTCTTCCTCGAAGATTCATCCTCAAACTCTGAGCGCGCCGACGTCAAGCGATGACGGCGATGTCGACACACTTTCAGCATTCACAGGGGTTCATACCCTCACCGCATGAAGACAAGCCGCACTCACGAAGACCCTCGCCCCTTTTCCGGGGGCATGGGCCGCTTGCGTCATATCAAGGCGCTTTTCGGTCCGTTCTGGAACAAAGGCGATGGCCCGCCCGATCTCGATGAACTTTGGCGCGACTTCAACAAGAAGCTCGGCGGCATGTTTTCGGGCAAGCCAGGTATGGCGCGGCCGCAGGGCTCGGGCGACGGTGGTGGCAAGCCGCCTGATCTGAAGGGTGCCGGTATCGGAGTCGGTTTGATCGCTGGGGTGCTCGCGCTGCTTTGGCTGGCCAGCGGGTTTTTCATCGTGCAAGAAGGCCAGCAGGCGGTCGTCACCTCGTTCGGCAAGTTCAGCCACACGGCCGATGCAGGCTTCCAGTGGCGCATGCCCTATCCGTTTCAGGCCAGTGAAACGGTGGCTGTCACCCAACTGCGCTCGGTGGAGGTGGGCCGAAATTCGGTGGTGCAAAGCACGGGCTTGCGTGACTCATCGATGCTGACGCAAGATGAAAACATCGTCGACATCCGATTCACCGTTCAGTACCGATTGAAAGACGCCAGGGCGTACCTGTTTGAAAACCGAAACCCGGACGATGCGGTGGTTCAGGCTTCAGAGTCGGCCGTACGCGAGATCGTTGGCAAGAGCACGATGGACTCCGTGCTGTACGAGCAGCGCGACGCGATTGCCAATGAACTGGTCAAGTCCATCCAGACTCAGATCGACCGGCTCAGCACCGGCATCCTCATCGTCAACGTGAATGTGCAAAACGTCCAGGCCCCCGATCAGGTTCAGGCTGCATTCGACGATGCGTTCAAGGCCGGGGCCGATCGCGAGCGGCTGAAGAACGAAGGCCAGGCCTACGCCAACGACGTGATTCCGAAAGCCCAAGGCACGGCAGCCCGCCTGCGCGAGGAGGCCGAGGGCTACAAGTCGCGCGTGGTGGCACAGGCAGAGGGCGATTCGCAGCGCTTTGCCAGCGTTCTCGTCGAGTACCAGAAGGCGCCCGCCGTGACGCGAGATCGCCTGTACATCGACACCATGCAGCAGGTCTACTCCAACGTCAGCAAGGTGCTGGTGGACAGCCGTGGCAACTCCAATTTGCTGTACCTGCCGCTGGACAAGCTCATGCAGCAAGCGGGCGCCGCATCGGCTCCGGTGGTGGCTGAAACCACGCCAGCGCCTGCTCCCGCACCCGCTCAACAGGCACCTGCCGATTCACGCTCGCGCGATGGTCTGCGCGGCCGCGACCGCGACGGTCGCTGAAAAACACGGAACGAAATCCATGAACCGCATTGGCTTTTACGTCGTTGGTGTGCTGATCGTTGTGATGGTGGCGTTTTCCACGCTGTTCATCGTCGATCAGCGGCAATTCGCTGTCATCTATGCCCTGGGCGAAATCAAGACCGTGGTCACCGAGCCCGGCCTCAAGTTCAAGCTGCCCCCACCGCTGCAAAACGTGGTCTTCCTGGACCGCCGCACACAGACGCTCGACAGCCCCGAAACCCGCCCGATCTTCACCGCTGAGAAGAAGAGCCTGGTCATCGACTGGCTGGTCAAGTGGCGCATCACGGATGCTCGCCAGTTCATCCGCAACAACGGCGTTGACATGAGAAATGTCGAAAGCCGGTTGAGCCCGATCGTGCAGGCCGCCTTCAACGAGGAAGTGACCAAGCGCACCGTGCAGGCGATGCTCGCGACCGATCGCGAGAACGTGATGCAAGGCGTGCGTGTGCGCCTGGGCGATGAGGCCAAGTCGTTCGGTATCGAGATCGTGGATGTCCGCATCAAGCGGGTCGATTTCTCGGCCAACATCACCGACTCGGTGTACCGGCGCATGGAGTCCGAGCGCAAACGGGTCGCCAACGAGCTGCGCTCGACCGGTGGCGCCGAGGCCGAGAAGATCCGCGCTGATGCGGATCGCCAGCGAGAGGTGATCGTCGCCGAGGCCTACCGCGATGCGCAGAAGGTCAAGGGTGAAGGCGATGCCAAGGCCTCTGCGCTTTATGCAGAGTCCTTCGGCCGCGATGCCCAGTTCGCCCAGTTCTATCGAAGTCTCGAGGCCTACCGCATCAGCTTTCGCAACAAGACCGACGTGATGGTGGTTGATCCATCGAGCGAATTCTTCAAGGCCATGCGTGGCAACACAGCTCCGGCCAAGTGACCGAGCCGGCAGATTTCTGGGGCCTGCTGCTCAGCGCAGTCGGCTTGATGCTGGTGCTTGAAGGGCTGATGCCCTTGATCAGTCCGAGGCAGTGGCGCTCCGTGTTCGAGCAAGCGGCCAAACTGGCCGATGGGCAACTGCGTTTCCTCGGGTTGCTCGCCTTGGTGATCGGTGCGGCTCTTCTGGTGTTTTCGCTGCCCTGAACGGGCTGGTGTCTGAGCACCTTCCTACAATCTTCGTTTTAACAAGCGGGTGATTTCCATGGTGTCTGCTTGGCTGTTGCCAGAGCACATCGCTGACGTGCTGCCTGCCCGAGCCAGACACGTCGAACGCATGCGTCGCAGCCTGCTCGATGTGGCTGGTCACTACGGTTTCGAGTTGGTGATTCCACCGTTGCTCGAACATCTCGAGTCGCTCTTGAGCGGCACCGGGCGCGAGTTGGATTTGCGCACCTTCAAGTTCGCCGATCAGCTCAGCGGGCGCACCGTGGGGGTTCGTGCCGACAGCACGCCGCAGGTGGCGCGCATCGATGCGCACTTGCTCAATCGCGAGGGCGTGACCCGGCTTTGCTACTGCGGGCCATTGCTCCACACCCTGCCGTCGGGTCTGCACGGTACCCGCGAGCCTTTGCAGTTTGGTGCCGAGATATTTGGACACGGCGGGCTTGAAGCCGATCTCGAAGTGATCGATCTGGCGCTCGATTGCGTCAAGGCGGTGGGTCTGCAAGACGCTGTGCTGGACATGAGCGACGCTCGCATCGTTCGCGGAGTGCTGGCCGGTTCCTCGCTCAATGACGAGCACACTGCCACCTTGATCGATGCTCTGGCCGCCAAAGACGCTGCCCTGATCGGCGAGTTGTCCGGTGCGCTGCCTGTTGAAGTGCGCGCTGCGCTGCAATCGCTGGCTGGCCTGTATGGCGGTGAAGAGGTGCTCTCGCGCGCTGAAGAACTGCTGGGACAAAACCCGCTGGTGACGTCCGCCCTGAGCGACCTGCGTCGCTTGGCCAGACATGTTCGCGAGGCCTGTCCCGACATCCGCGTGGGCTTTGATCTGGCCGATCTCGGGGGCTCTGCCTACTACAGCGGTGCACGGTTTGCGGTTTACGCGCCCGGTTCCAGCGATGCGCTGGTGCGGGGTGGTCGATACGACAAGGTGGGCGCGGTGTTCGGGCGCAGCCGTCCGGCCGTGGGCTTCAGCGTGGTGGATCTCAAGGAACTGGCCGAGCGTATCGAGGTGGGGCAGGCTGTGCCCATGATCCGCGCGCCATGGTCTGAAGACCCCGCCCTGCGAGCCGCGGTGAGGCAGTTGCGTCACAGGGGCGAGTCGGTGGTGTGCCTGTTGCCTGGGCATGAACTTGAAGGGCAGGGCTGCGACCGCGAGCTGGTGTTAGAAGGGTCGCAGTGGGTCGTGAAGTCGTTGTGATGGCAGACCGCCGGTCGGCCTTTTTCTGGATGATCAAGTGATGCGTGAGTCTCAATCCGGCGCGCCCGGACGCAATGTGGTGGTCGTCGGAACCCAATGGGGTGACGAGGGCAAGGGCAAGGTGGTGGATTGGCTGACCGACCATGCGCAGGGTGTCGTGCGCTTCCAGGGCGGCCACAACGCCGGGCACACGCTGGTCATTAAGGGCGTCAAGACTGCGCTGCAGTTGATCCCCTCGGGGATCATGCGCGATGGCGTGGCCTGCTACATCGGCAACGGTGTGGTGGTCGATCCCTCGCATCTGTTGCTCGAGATTGCGCGGCTCGAGGCTATCGGCCTCGAAGTGCGCTCGCGCTTGTTCATCAGCGAGTCGTGCCCGCTCATCCTGCCGTTCCACGTCGAGGTCGACAAGGCCCGCGAGGCACAGCGAGAAAACAGCGGTGCGGGCAAGATCGGCACCACCGGCAAGGGCATCGGGCCGGCCTATGAGGACAAGGTCGCGCGCCGCGCGCTGCGCGTGCAGGACCTGAAGCACCCCGAGCGTTTTGCCAGCAAGCTTCGCGACCTGCTGGCCATGCACAACGTTGCCCTGTCGGGCTATCTCAACTCGCAGGCGCTCGAGTTCCAGCCCATCTTCGACATGGCGATGGCCGCGGCCGAGCAGATCAAGCCCATGATGGCCGATGTCGGCTACGCGCTGCACACCGCCAACCGCGCCGGCGCCAACCTGCTCTTCGAGGGCGCCCAAGGCACGTTGCTCGACATCGATCACGGCACCTATCCCTACGTGACATCGAGCAACTGCGTGGCTGGCAACGCCTCGGCCGGTGCCGGTGTCGGGCCTGACTTGCTGCACTACATCCTGGGCATCACCAAGGCCTACACCACGCGTGTAGGCAGTGGCCCGTTCCCTACCGAGCTGCCGATGGACGTGCCTGGCACGGTCGGCCACCACCTGTCCACCGTGGGTCAGGAACGCGGCACCGTGACCGGTCGGCCTCGCCGATGCGGGTGGCTCGATGCGGCGGCCCTCAAGCGCTCGATCATCATCAACGGCGTTTCGGGGTTGTGCATCACCAAGCTCGACGTGCTCGACGGCCTGGACGAGATCAAGGTCTGCGTGGGCTATGAGCTTGCAGGTGCGCGTGTCGACATCCTGCCGCTCGATGCCGACGACATCGAGGCCTGCGTGCCGATCTACGAGTCGTTCCCCGGCTGGAGCGAAACCACCTTCGGTGCGACTGCCTGGGACGCGCTGCCCGTCAACGCACGCCGCTACCTCGAGCGTGTGCAGTCGTTCATTGGCGCGCCCATCGACATGGTCTCTACGGGCCCTGATCGCGAACACACCATCTTGTTGCGTCACCCCTACCAGAGCTGATGCCCATGACACAGCGCCGCCGCCGCAGTTCCGAGGATCGCATTCCATGTTGACCGATGACGGCAAGCACCTGTACGTGTCGTGGGACGAGTACCACATGCTCATCGAGCGACTGGCGCTCAAGATCCACGCGTCGGGCTGGCAGTTCGACCAGATCCTGTGCCTCGCGCGTGGCGGCATGCGTCCGGGCGACGTGCTCTCGAGGGTGTTTGACAAGCCTCTGGGCATCATGTCGACCAGCTCATACCGAGACGATGCCGGCTCGGTGCAGGGCCGCCTCGACATGGCCACCTACATCACGCTGCCTCAGGGCGAACTGGGCGGGCGTGTTCTGCTGGTTGACGACCTGGCGGACTCGGGCGTGACGCTCAGTGCGGTGGTCGAGCGCCTGCGTGGCATGGAAACGATCACCGAACTGAAGTCGGCGGTGATCTGGACCAAGGGCGTGTCAGCTTACCTGCCCGACTATCACGTCGAATTGCTGCCCACCAGCCCCTGGATTCATCAGCCGTTCGAGGAGTACGACGGGCTTCGACCGGAAGGGTTGGCGAAGAAGTTTTCCATCTGAGCGAGCTCTTTGGACCCTGAAAACGACGAAGCCAGCGTAAGCTGGCTTCGTTATATTTGGTGCCCAGGAGAGGACTCGAACCTCCACGAAGTTACTCGCTAGTACCTGAAACTAGTGCGTCTACCAATTCCGCCACCTGGGCTTTCAGGAAGCCTGAAAGTCTATCATCGAAAAGCCTACAAACCAGTCTTCCAGCCCCGTCGGCGCTGACCTCATGAGCGAGGTCGAGGGGGTGGTTCAAGGCCACCGCGACGGCCATGGGTTCGTCATCCGAGATGACGGCCAGCCCGACCTCTATCTGCCCCAGCAGGAAATGCGTTCGGTGCTGCACCGTGATCGCGTCAAGGCGCGGGTGGTGCGGTTCGATCGCAAGGGTCGGCCCGAGGGTCGCATCCTCGAGATCATCGAACGCAAGAAGGCGCCCATCATTGGCCGGCTGCTTCACGAAAGCGGTGTGTGGCTCGTGGCGCCCGAAGACAAGCGCTACGGCCAGGACATCCTGATCCCGAAAAACGCGGTGGCCAATGCTGTCGCCGGACAGGTGGTGGCCGTGGAGTTGACCGAGCCGGCATCGATGTACTCGCAGCCGGTGGGCCGGGTCACCGAGGTGCTTGGCGAGATCGACGACCCCGGCATGGAAATCGAGATCGCGGTGCGCAAGTACGAGGTGCCGCACTGCTTTTCGGCCGAGACGCTGGCGCAGGCCGCCGGCTTGCCTGACAAGCTTCGGCCCATCGACCGAAAGCAGCGCATCGACCTGACCGATGTGGCGCTGGTCACCATCGACGGCGAGGACGCTCGCGACTTCGACGACGCCGTGTATTGCGAACCCGCCAAGGTCGGCCGCGCCAAAGGCTGGCGGCTGATCGTGGCCATTGCCGACGTGAGCCATTACGTCAAGCCCGGCGAACCGCTCGATCACGACGCCTACGAGCGTGCCACCTCGGTTTACTTTCCGCGCCGGGTGATCCCGATGCTGCCCGAGAAGTTGTCCAACGGACTGTGCTCGCTGAACCCCAATGAGGACCGGCTCGCGATGGTGTGCGACATGCTGGTCACCGCCAACGGCGAGATCCACGCGTATCAGTTCTTCCCGGCGGTGATCAACTCGCATGCGCGCTTCACCTACAACGAGGTGGCGGCCATTCTTGGCAACACACGCGGACCCGAGGCGCAGCGGCGCAAGGATCTGGTCGATGACCTGCTCAATCTCAACGAGGTCTACCGTGCTTTGATCAAGGAGCGCGGCAAACGCGGCGCCATTGACTTCGAGACCACCGAAACGCAGATCGTGTGCGACGACAACGGACGCATCGAAAAGATCATTCCGCGCACCCGCAACGAGGCGCACAAGCTGATCGAAGAAGCGATGCTGGCGGCCAATGTGTGCGCGGCCGACTTCATCGCCACGGCCAAGCACTCGTCGCTGTTCCGTGTGCATGAGGGCCCGACGCCCGAGAAGAAGACCCTGCTGCAGAACTACCTCAGGGCGCTGGGCCTGGGCCTGTCGATCAGCGACGATCCGCATCCGCGCGAATACCAGCAGATCGCCGCGGCGACCAAGGAGCGCATCGACGCCGAGCAGATCCACTCGATGCTGCTGCGTTCGATGCAGCAAGCGATCTACACCGCCACCAATTCCGGCCACTTCGGCCTGGCCTACGACGCCTACACGCACTTCACCAGCCCGATCCGCCGCTACCCCGACTTGCTGGTGCACCGCGTGATCAAGGCCATTTTGGGCACCAAAAAGTATCTGCTCAGCAAGGGCCTGGTTGAGTCCATGCCCGCTGCGCGCGTCACCCGAAAGCCCGTGAAACAGGCCGTGGCCCCCAAGGCCGTGACGCTGAACGCCGAAGGCGAGTTGTGGGAACTCGCTGGCGCGCACTGCAGCGCCAACGAGCGCCGTGCCGACGAAGCATCGCGCGATGTCGAGGCGTGGCTCAAGTGCCGCTACATGCGCGAGCACCTGGGCGAGGAATACAGCGGTCGCGTCAGTGCGGCCACCAGTTTTGGTCTTTTCGTGCAGCTAGACGGCCTTTACGTCGAAGGACTGGTGCACATCACCGAACTGGGCGGCGAGTATTTCCGCTTCGATGAGATCAAGCAGGAACTGCGCGGTGAGCGCACGGGCGTGCGCTACGCCGTGGGTTCCCGCGTACGTGTTCAGGTCAGCCGGGTCGATCTGGATGGTCGCAAGATCGATTTCCGCATGGTGCGCGATGGCGAGGAAGACGTTGCCATGGCGCGTGCCAAGCGCGATCGCACCGCCGAGCGCAACGTGAGTGCCGTGGCCGAGTTGGCCGCCGTGAAGGAAACCGACCGCGCCACCAAGGCTGCTGCCAAGCGCAAGGGCTTCAATGCCTCGGGCGCGCGCATCAACCCGGTGCGAGCGGCCAAGACCGCTGCACGCAAGGGTCTGGCCAAGGCGGCGGGCAAGCGGCGCTAGGAGTTGCTAGCGGCGGCTCTTTGGCGACGGGATGTTCGCCCTGCGGCGATGCAGCCGCTCGATCAGCCCGCTCGCTGCCAGCGCCGCAGTTGATTCAGGCTCGGCCACCGAACCATGGTCGGCCACGGCCTGCGAGGCGGTGGCGAACGCCAGCTCAAGTTCTTGCGCCTGGCGCAGCCCGGTAGCCCAGCCGGCCTGAGCCCAGCAACCACCCAGCCAGCCGGCCAGCACATCGCCCGTGCCACCACTGGCCAACGACGCATTGCCGGTGCCGTTGATGTGCGGGATGTGTCCCGGCGCGGCAGTGATGCTGCCCGAGCCCTTGAGCACCACCACGCAGGCTGTCATCTCGGCCAGTGCCCGGGCGGCGTACATCCGGTCGGATTGCACCTGCGCCACCTCGCAGGCCAGCAAGCGAGCGGCTTCCAGCGGGTGCGGCGTCAGCACAGTGGCCTGTGCGCGACCGTGGCGCTGGCGCAGTTGCTTCATCAGTTGCGCGTCGGTGGCCAGCGCATTGAGCGCATCCGCGTCGAGCACCAGCCGGCCAGCCAGACTGAGCAGCCGCGGCAGCCGATCACGCACCACGCTGCCTCCGCCGCAACCGCACACCACGGTGGCCGCTTTCAGAACCGCGGGTTCCGACAGCGACTTGCCGCGCTGCATCATCAGCTCGGGGTGCATCACGTCGATGCCTGGCGCCTGCAAGGCGTCCTGCAGCCAATCCACGAAGACACGGCCCGCGCCTGCGGCCTGCGCGGCGCGGGCCGCCAGAAGGGCAGCCCCGGCCATGCCTGAAGCGCCCCCCACCACCACCACATCGCCGAAGCTGCCCTTGTGTTGCGCGTGATGTCTTAGCGAGGGCGCTGCCTGCGCGCCACTCAGCCATGCACAGGGCAGTGCCGAGGCGCTGCCAGCCACGCCCAGGCTGTCAAGCCACACCGTGCCCGCCTGATCGCGCCCGCTCGCCGTGAACAACCCGGGCTTGAGGGTCAGCAGCGACAGCGTGTGATCGGCTCGTACGCAGCTGAGCCCCCATGGCTGGCCGCGATCGGCGTCCAGACCCGAGGGCACATCGATGGCGATCACCGGGCAGACCATGGCATTGAGTCGGTCGACCATCTCGGCCATCGGCCCTGCCGGTGCGCGGTTCGCGCCGATGCCGAGCAGGGCGTCGATGGCCACATCGTGCGGCTCGAGCGCCGCGGACCAGTCGGCAGATCCGGTGTCGAAGATCTGCACCCCGGCAGAGCGTGCCCGGGCATGGGCATCGAGCGAGTCCGGTGGCGAGCGCTGATCGCCCCGAGTCGCGCCCAGCCAGTGGACGGTCACTTGCTTGCCCGCCGCCTGCAGTTGAGCCGCGGCTTCCAGGCCATCGCCACCGTTGTTGCCCGGGCCTGCTGCCACCCAGACTCGTCGCGAGTGGGGCGCCACGGCGAGCGCCAGCCGTGCAACAAAATCGCCGGCGCGGCGCATCAGTGTGTGAGGGGGGAGGGCGAGGGCCGCGTGTTCTTCGATGTCACGCGTGGCGGCCACGCTGTGCAGCGGCCACAGCCGGCTGGGGGGAAGGATTCGATTCATGGTGCGCTGCCCGCTTGACGAAGAACGCACGCCACCAAAAAAATAGGCTTGGTACCCGAGGGGTACCAAGCCAGAACTAACCCAGTAGCGAAGTGATTGTGAAGTGGTTCCATTATGGTTTGAAGACAGAAATCATCTCGACACTAGTCCGTTCGGATCATTTTGGCCAAGGCGTGTCTGAGCGGTTTGCGCATGGTGAGGCCATACCTACAATCCGCCGCAATTCAACCTCCGGGATTCCCATGAAAGTGACCGCATCCAACTTCAAGGCCTACGACATCCGCGGTGTGGTCGGCAAGACCATCAGTCCGGCGTTCGCCGAGCACCTGGGACGCGCCTTCGGGACCGAGGCGATTGCAGCGGGCGAGAAGGCGGTGGCGGTGGGGCGTGATGGTCGATTGTCGGGCCCGAAACTGGCCGCCGCGCTGATTCGCGGTTTGGTGTCGACCGGTCTGGATGTGGTGGACCTGGGCGCGGTGACCACGCCCATGCTTTATTACGTGGCAGCCACCCGCGGGCGCCGCGGCTGCCACAGCGGGATCATGGTCACCGGCAGCCACAACCCCAAGGACTACAACGGCTTCAAGATGGTGCTGGCTGGCCGTGCGATTTATGGCGAAGACATCCAGCGTCTGCGCCAGCGCATGGAAGCCGAGGATTACGTGACCAACCCCGGTCGTTCGGCACCGATGGACATCGTGCCCGAGTACGGCGCGCGTATCACGGGCGACTGCAAGCTCAAGCGCCCTATGAAGATCGTGGTCGATTCGGGCAACGGCATCCCGGGCGCGTCGGCACCGGCCATCCTGCGTGCACTGGGCTGCGAGGTCACCGAGCTTTACTCGCAGGTCGACGGCGACTTCCCCAACCACCATCCCGATCCGAGCAAGCCTGAAAACCTGGCCGATCTGATCCGCACGGTGCAAAGCACCGACGCCGAAATCGGTCTGGCCTTCGACGGCGATGGTGACCGGCTGGGCGTGGTCACCAAAGACGGCAAGATCATCTACCCCGACCGCCAGCTCATGCTGTTTGCCAAGGACATCCTGACGCGCAACCCCGGTGGCACCGTGATCTTCGACGTGAAGTGCACCCAGCGCTTGGCGCCAGTGATCCGCAAGGCCGGCGGCAAGCCGCTGATGTGGAAGACCGGCCACTCGCTGGTCAAGGCCAAGATGAAGCAGGTCAAGGCACCGATCGCCGGCGAGATGAGCGGCCACATCTTCTTCGGCGAGCGCTGGTACGGCTTTGACGACGCCACCTACACCGCTGCGCGGCTGCTCGAGATCCTCAGCCGCAGCAAGGACCCGAGCAAGGTGCTCAACGCGTTGCCCACCAGCTTCAGCACGCCCGAGCTCAACGTGCCGTGCGCCGAAGGCGAGCCGAAGGTGCTGGTGCAAAAGCTGCTCGAGACCGCCAAGTTTCCCGGCGCGCTCGAGGTCATCACCATCGACGGCCTGCGCGCCGAATACAAAGACGGCTTCGGGCTCATCCGCTCATCCAACACCACGCCGGTGCTGGTGATGCGCTTCGAGGGCCACACCGAAAAAGCGCTGCACCGCATCGAGGCCACCTTCATGGCGGCACTGCGTTCGGTCAAACCCGACGCGCAGATCGCCACCTCGGCGCACTGACGGGCTGACGCTGGCTGTCACCCTGACCCCCTTGCAGCGCCTGGCGCGCATCGGCTACGCGAGCGCGCTGCGCTTGGCCGTGCCGGCCTATGTGCTCAAGCTGTGGTGGCGCGGCCGGGCCGAGCCGCTGTACCGCTTTGCGATGGGCGAGCGCTTCGGTTTCTATGGCGCCACGGCCCGGGCTGCGGCTGAGTCAGGCGCGGCGGCGGCCGGCTGGCTGTGGGTGCATGCCGTCTCGCTGGGCGAGACGCGGGCCGCCGCAGCACTGATCGACGCGCTGCGTGCCGATCGTCCCGGCCTGCGGCTGCTGCTGACCCACGGCACTGCCACCGGCCGCGAAGCCGGTGCCGCGCTGCTGCGTGCGGGCGATGCGCAAGCCTGGCTGCCGGTGGACACGCCCGGTGCTGTATCGCGCTTCTTTGAACACTTTCATCCGGCCATCGGCGTGCTGATGGAAACCGAGGTCTGGCCACAGTTGCTGCTCGAGGCCGAGCGCCGAGCCATCCCGATGGTGCTGGCCAATGCGCGTTTGAGCGAGCGCAGTGCCCGACGCGGCCAGCGGCTGTCGGCGCTGATGCGCCCGGCGGCCGAAAGCGTCGCGCTGGTGCTCGCGCAAACCCAGGCTGATGCGACTCGGCTTCAAGCCGCCGGTGCCCGGCGCATCGAGGTCTGCGGCAATCTCAAGTTCGACGTCACGCCCGATGCGGCACTGCTCGCGCGCGGCACCGTTTGGCGGCAGGCTGCCGGCCGTGCCGTGGTGCTCGCCGCCAGCACCCGCGAAGGCGAGGAAGCCGCGCTGCTGGCGGCATGGAATCAGCAAAGCGCGCCACGACCGCTGTTGCTGCTCGTGCCCCGCCATCCGCAGCGCTTTGACGAGGTGGCTGCGCTCATCGCCGCAGCCGGCTTGAGCGTGTCGCGGCGCAGCACCTGGGCCGATGCGCCGCCGCCCGAAGCCGCGGCGGACGTGTGGCTGGGCGATTCGATCGGCGAGATGGCCAGCTACTTCGGCTGCGCGCAGGTGGCGCTGCTCGGCGGCAGCTTCGAGCCGCTGGGCGGCCAAAACCTGATTGAAGCCGCCGCCTGTGGCTGCCCGGTGCTGATGGGACCGCACACCTTCAACTTCGCCGAGGCCGCCGAGCTGGCGTTGAAAGAAGGCGCGGCGCAGCGGGTTGTTGACATCAACGCGGCCGTGCGGCTGGCGGTGACGATGGTGGCGCCCAGTGCTGCGGGATCAACGACCGACTCTGCTCAGACCGCGCGAAGCGCTGAGCGTGCGCTGGCGTTCGCGCAGCGCCACCGCGGTGCGGCCCGGCGCATGGCCGAGCTGATCGGCAGTTTGCTGCCCTGAGCCCAGCGCGGGTGCGGCTCATGGCTGAGCCAGCTTTCACCCCATCGCCAGCTGCCCGCGCGCAGCCAGCTCAGGGCGCCAGCAGCCGGCTCACCGCCGACACATCCTCGGGCTTGAGCTGGCCGGCCGCCTGACGCAGCTTCAGCCCGCCCACCAGGGTGTCGTAGCGCGCCTTCGAGAGATCGCGGCGGGTGGTGTAAAGCTGGGTCTGGGCATTGAGCACATCGATGTTCACGCGCACGCCGACCTTGTAGCCCAGCTGCGTGGCGTCGAGTGCCAGCGAGCTGGATGACTCGGCGGCTTCCAGCGCCAGCACCTGCGCTTGCAGCGACTGCACGCCGAAATAGGCCTGGCGCGTGGCGATCGACACGGTGCGCCGCGCGGCTTCCAGATCGTTGCGCGACTTCTCCTCGAGCGAGAGGGTTTCCTTGATGCGGTTTTGCACCGAGTAGCCGGCGAACAGCGGCAAGTTGAGCTGCACGCCTATCGAGCCGGAATTGGTCGTGCCGCCGACGAAAGGCTGGCCGGTGCTGCTCAGCCCGCTGCGCGAGCTGTAGTTGCTGCCCAGACTGGCCACCGCATCGAGGGTGGGCAGGTGGCCTGCGCGGGCTTTTTGGGTTTCAAGCTGTGCGACTTCCAGCGCCAGTCTGGCCTGGAGCACCGCGGGGTGCTGCGCGTCGCCATCACGCGCCCAGGCTTCGGCATCGGTCGGCACGATGGTGGGCAACACCGCGGGCTGCTGCAGGCCCTTGGGCTGAACGTTGCTGCGGCCGACCAGCTGATCGAGCGCGATGCGCTTGTTGCGCAGATCGTTGTCGGCGCCGATTTCCTGCGCGGTGGCCAGATCGAAGCGGGCCTGCGCTTCACGGGTGTCGGTGATGGTGGCGGTGCCGACTTCGAAATTGCGTTTGGCCGAGGCCAGTTGTTCGCTGATGGCAGCCTTGCTCGCGCGCGTGGTGGCCAAGGCGTCCTGAGCGGCCAGCACATCGAAATAGGCTTGGGCCAGACGCACGATCAGGTCCTGCTCGGCGGCCTCAAGCTGGTAGGCCGAGGCTTCGAGCTGCAGTTGTGCCTGATCGACGCTGGTGCTGCTGGTGCGGTTGAACAAAGGCTGCGTGGCTGACAGCGTGGCGGCGCGGTTGCGCTCTGAGGTGTCAGAGTTCTTGAACTCGGTCTGGTTCACGTTGACGCTGGTGGCCAGACCGGCGCTGGGCCGCAGCAGCGCTTTGGCCTGAGCCGCCTTGAATTGAGCTGAATCGGCCAGCGCTCGTGCCGAGAGATAGGTCGCGTCGTAGCCGCGCGCGGCGGTGTAGAGCTCGTCGAGGCTTTGGGCGCTGGCACTGCCGGCACCCACCAGGCCGAGCATGAAGGCGATCAGGGCGGTGCGCATGGTGTTTTCTCGGTTGGGCACACGCTCAATAGCGCGGCACGGTGGGATCGACCTGCATCGACCAGGCGTCGATGCCACCGCTGAAATTGGTCACCGAGGCGAATCCGTGGCGCTGCTCGAGAAACCCGGCCACCTGCGCGCTGCGCACCCCGTGGTGGCACAGGCACACGATGGGCCTGGAGGGATCGAGCTCGTTGACCCTGTCGACGATCTCGCTCATCGGCAAGTTCAAGGTGACCAGACCCTCGGCGCGCAGGGCGGCCAACTCGAACTCCCACGCCTCGCGCACGTCGAGCAGCAACGGCAGCGCCGCAGCCGGCGTCGACTCGAGCATCACCGCGAACTCGCGAGGCGTGATCTGCGACATCAGAAATTGAACCGGCTCGGTTCGTCAAAGCCCGATAGCCGCGGTGCCACCGTGTCGAACAGATCCACGCTGCCCACCGATCCTGCGGCCGCCTTGGTGTAGAGCACGGCGCGCATGATCGGCTGCTGTCCCACGATGGCCACCAGTCGTCCGCCTGGCTTGAGCTGATCGAGCAGCGCCTTGGGCACCTCGGGCACCGAGCCCGACAGCACGATCACGTCAAACGGAGCTTCATCCTTGCAGCCCAACGAGCCGTCGCCGTGTCGCACGCTCACGTTGTGCAAGCCAGCACGGCGCAGGTTGGCCTCAGCGAAGCGCGCCAGATCGGCGTCGATCTCGTAGCTGATCACCTGCTGCGCCTTGTGACCCAGCAGTGCGGCCATGAAGCCCGAGCCGGCGCCGATCTCCAGCACGCGCTCGTGTCGGCCGACCTTGAGTTCTTGCAGCAGCCGGGCTTCCACGCGCGGGGCTAGCATGGCTTGCGCGGGACCGGTGGTGGTCGCCAGCGGCACTTCGGTGTCGACGAAGGCCATCGAGCGCAGATCCGCTGGCAGGAAGTCCTCGCGCTTGACGGCGGCGAGCAGCGCCAGCACGTCGGCGTCGAGCACATCCCAGGGACGGATTTGCTGCTCGATCATGTTGAAGCGGGCGAGTTCAATGTCCATGTGGTCTTTCTCGAAGGAATCAGAGGCTGATTTTATTGGGCTCAATCTGCGCTGACGGTGGCGGGCTGCGCGGGGCCGGAACCCCAACGGCGGCGCATCCAGTTCGACAGATCGTCCAGATAGCAGTAGATGACAGGCACCACGACGAGCGTGAGCAGTGAAGAGGTGATCACCCCGCCGATCACCGCCTGACCCATCGGGGCGCGTTGCTCCGAGCCCTCGCTCAGCGCAAAGGCCAGCGGCACCATGCCGAAGATCATCGCCAGCGTGGTCATGAGGATGGGCCGCAGCCGCACCTGTGCCGCGTGCAGCAGCGCCTCTTCACGGCTGATGCCGGTGAACACCGCGCGCAGCCGTATCGCGAAGTCGATCAGCAAGATGGCGTTCTTGGTCACCAGCCCCATGAGCATCACCACCCCGATGATGCTGAACATGTTGAGCGTCGAGCGGAAGGTGAGCAGCGCGAGCACCACACCGATCAGCGTCAGCGGCAATGAGCTCATCAGTGCAATGGGTTGCAGGAAACTCTTGAACTGGCTGGCCAGAATCATGTAGATGAACACCACTGCCAGACCCAGCGAGCCGATCGCATAGCTGAACGACTCGTTCATGTTCTTGGTGCTGCCGCCGAAGGTGTAGCGGTAGCCTGGCGGCCAGGCCACGGCGTCAAGCACCTTGCGGATGTCGGCCGACACATCGCCCGAACTGCGCCCCCAGGGGTTGGCATCGATCGTGATTTCGCGGTTGAGGTCGCGCCGGTTGATCTGATTCGGCCCGGTCGATGCGTGGATGTCAGCCACCTGTGACAGCCGCACGATGCGCGGCATGCCGTCGGCTCCGGCCACCACCGGCACCGGCAAGCGCTGCAAGTCAGCGATCGAATTGCGCGCTTCGGGCGCCAGCCGCACGATGACGTCGTAGTTCTCGCCATCGGGTGCACGCCAGTTGCCCACCGTGGTGCCCGCCACCAGCGCGCGCAGGGAGTTGGACAGTGCGTTGACGTTGAGCCCCACATCCGAGGCCGCATCGCGCCGCACGTCAATGGCCACGGTCGGCTTGTCGGGCTTGAGCGTGCTGTCCAGATCGACCAGCCCGGGGATGACACGCAACTGGTCGAGGATGATCTTGGACAGCCGCTCGAGCTCGCCCAGATCGCTGCCCTGTATCGAGAACTGCAGGCTCTTGCCGCCGCCGATGTCGGTGGTGCCCAGGTTGGTCACCGTGATGCCCGGGATGGCCGCGAGCTTTTCGCGCAGCGGTGCGCTCATCTCGTTGGCACTGCGCTCGCGCTGGTCGCGGTCGACCAGACGCACATAGGTCGCACCAAAGATCTTGCCCGCGGCATTGCCGCTGTTGATGGTGGTCACGGTGTGCTGGACCTCGGGCATCTCGCGCAAGGCGGCATCCACCTGCCGCGCGCGCGCTTCGGTCACCTCCAGCGACGAGCCCACCGGCGTGTAGAAGTTGAGCTGCGTTTCCGAAAAGTCGGCCTTCGGGGCAAATTCCGCACCCAGCAGCGGGATCAGAAAGAAGCTGCCGCCAAAGGTGGCCGCGGCAATCGCCAGCGTGGCCAGGCGGTAGCGCAGCGACCAGCGCAAGATGGACTGGTAAGCGTCGCCCAGACGCGTGGTCAGGTGATCGAACCAGCCGGTCACGCGCCCCAGCGTTCGGTCGTAAAGGCTGGCTCTGGACAGGTCCTGGACGCCGGGCTTGCGCTGCGATTGCGGGTCGTGCCAGACGCTCGACAGCATGGGGTCGAGCGTGAAGCTCACGAACATCGAGATCAGCACCGCCGCCACGATGGTGATGCCGAACTCGTGAAAGAACTTGCCGACGATGCCGCCCATGAAGCCGATGGGCGCGAATACCGCCACGATGGACAGCGTGGTGGCCAACACCGCGAGGCCGATTTCCTGCGTGCCGTCCAGCGCCGCCTGATGCGAGGTCTTGCCCATTTGCACATGGCGCACGATGTTTTCGCGCACCACGATCGCGTCATCGATCAGCAAGCCCACGCACAGGCTGAGCGCCATCATCGTGATCGTGTTGATGGTGAAGCCGAAGATGTACATGAAGGCAAAGGTGCCAATCAGCGAAATCGGCAGGGTCAGCCCGGTGATCACCGTGCTGCGCCATGAATTGAGAAACAGGAACACGATCAGCATGGTCAGCGCCGCGCCTTCGAACAGCGTGCGCTTGACGTTGGCCACCGACACGCGGATCGCGCGCGAGTTGTCGCGGTTGACTTCCACCGTGATGCCCGCCGGCGTCACATCGGTCACCCCGGCGAGTGCCTTGCGCAGGCCATCGACCACCTCGATGGTGTTTTCGCCTTGCGACTTCAGCACCGACAGCAACACCGTGCGCTGGCCGTTGTAGAGCGCGAGACTTTCGATTTCCTGCGGGCCGTCGACCACATCGGCGACCTGCCACAGCCTCACAGGCGAGCCGCCGCTGACGGTGGCATTGCCGGTACCGGCACTCGCCGCGCCCCGCCGCGCGACGACGATGTCGCGGAACTCTTCCGGGCGCTCGAGCCGCGCATTGACCTGCACCACGCGGTCCTGCTCGGTCGAGCGGATCGCGCCCATGGGCAGTTCCTGGTTTTCGCTGCGCACCGCGTTGATGACGGCATCGACGCTCACGCCCAGCGCTTCCATGGCCGCGGGCTTCAGGTACAGGTTGATCTGCCGCGACACGCCGCCCACCACGCTGACCGAGCCCACGCCGCGCACGTTTTCAAGCCGCTTTTGCAAGACCTGCTGCGCCCAGGTGGTGAGCTCCTGCGGCGACTTGCTGCCATCGGGCGACAGCACGGCCACGTTGAAAATCGGTGTGCTGGCCGGGTCGAAGCGCGACACGCGGGGCTCTTTCACCTCGTCGCGCAGACTGGCTCGCACCAGGGCGACTTTTTCGCGCACGTCTTCGGCCGCCTTGCGCCCGTCGACGTTCAGGTTGAACTCGATGATGACGATCGAATTGCCTTCGTACGAGCGCGAGTACAGCGAGCTGATGCCCGCCACCGTGTTGACCGCTTCTTCGACCTTCTTGGTGACTTCGGTCTCGACGATCTCGGGCGACGCACCGGGGTAGTCGAACTGCACCACCACGGTGGGGAATTCAATGTTCGGGAACTGGTCGACCGACAGGCGCTGGTAGCTGAACAGGCCCAGCACCACAAAGGCCAGCATGACCATGGTGGCCATGACCGGGTTGCCGATCGAAACGCGGGTGAACCACATGCTCAGCGTGGGGCTGAGGCGCTGGGTGTGGCGCCGCCTGCCAGGCGCACCAACGAGCCGTCGCGCACGGCGCCGGTCGATCCGCGCAGCAGCACTGCGCCGTCTTCGACACCTGAGGCCAGCTCAACGGCCGGCTCGACGCGGCCATCGACGAGCAGTTCGCCGCGCACACCGAGCGTGACCTTGCGCCGCAGGGCACGGTCACCGATCACCGCCAGCACATAGGGCTCGGCTTGGTCGATGCGCACCGCAGACGTCGGCACCGCCAGCACCTCGCGGCTTTCAAGCTCGATGGTGCCGGTGGTGAACAGGCCTTGGCGCAGGCCGGGGTGAGGCTCCAGCGCCAGATACACCATCACCGCCCGGGTGCCCATTTGCGTGCTCGGGTTGATGCGCGCGACCTTGGCGGGCAAGGGCTGGTCAAAGCCGTCGACTTTGAGCCGCGCGCTTTGCCCGACCTTCACTCCGCCCACGTCCTCGGGCGTGACCGCGGCTTCCAGTTCGATGCGAGACAGGTCGACGATCTCGACCAGCCGTGCATCGACGGCCACGCGTTCGCCGGGCTGTGCCAGGCGTTGCGACACCATGCCGGTGATGGGCGCGACCAGCCGGGTGTCCACGCGCGCCTTGCGGGCCAGATCGACCGCGGCCAAGGCCGCCTGCAGCGTGGCGCGAGCGGCCGCGTCGTTGGACACCGAGTTCTCGAGGCCGGTGGCCGAGATAAAGCCCTGGGCCATCAGCGCGCGGTTGTTGTCGAGCGCGCGGCGGGCGATGTCGAGCTGGGCCCGTGCCGATGCGGCGTTTTGCTCGGCCTGTTGCAGCCGCAGGTCGACCTCCAGCGAGTCAAGCTGGCCAATCACCTGGCCGGCTTGCACCGTGTCGCCTTCGCGCACCGACAAAGATTTGAGTTCTGCGGCCACCTTGGCGCGCACCACGGTGCTGTTGTAGGCCTTGAGCCCACCGGTCACCGCCAGCGTGCGGTTGAAGGTCTGCTTGCGTGCCACCACGGTGTCGGCTGCCGTGAGCTCCAAAGGCGGGGCGGCTTTCGGGGGCGCGGCGGCTGCTGCACGCTCCTGGCTGCGCGTGTACAGCACACGAGCCACCAGCCCGGCAATCAGCAGGGCTGCCAGCAGCGCCACGATCCAGCCGATGCGGCGTTTGCGGGGTCCGCTCGGGGGTGTCTCGGGGGTCGTCACGGGCGAATTCAAGGTGTACTGCTGCTCACGGGTGCGACGGCTAATGTAGCCGTGGCCCGTCCATGGAGGGTCGATCCCTAGAATCGGTTCCATGAAATTCAAACTCGGGTGGAGCCTGGCGCTGCTGCTGGTTGCCGCCGTGGCGTTAGGTGGGTGGTGGTCGCAGCGCGACGCCGAAGCTGACGCCAACTACAAGACGGCCAAGCTCGAGCGCGGTCCGCTGCTGGCCGCCGTGTCGTCTTCGGGCACCGTCAACCCGGTGCGCCAGGTGGTCATCGGCAGCCAGGTGTCGGGGCAGATCAAGGAAATGCGCGTCGACTTCAACAGCGAAGTCAAGCAAGGCCAGGTGATCGCGCGCATCGACCCCCAGGTGTTCACCTACCGCGTCAATCAGGCCACGGCCGATCTCGAGTCGACCCGCGCGGCAGTGCTCAATGCGCAGGCCAATGTGGGCGCGGCGACTGCGGCGGTGTCGCGCGCCCGGCTCGACGCCGACAACGCGCAGCGCGACCGCTTGCGCAAGCAGGAACTGCTCGACAAGCAGTTTGTCTCGCAGGCCGATTTCGAGAATTCGCGCAACCTCGCTGGCACCCTGGCCGAAGCACTCAAGGTGAGCCTGGCCCAGCTCGAGGTGGCTCGCGCGCAGGTGGTGTCGGCACAAGCCGTGGTGCGCCAGCGCGAGGCGGCGCTCTCGCAGGCGCGCTTCGATCTCGAGCGCACCGAAATCCGCTCGCCGGTCGATGGCGTGGTCATCAAGCGCAGCGTCGATGTGGGCCAGACGGTGGCGGCCAGCTTGCAAGCGCCTGAGCTTTTCATCATTGCGCGCGACCTGTCGGACATGCAGGTCGAAGCCGCCATCGACGAGGCCGACATCGCGCGGGTTCGCATCGACCAAAAGGTCACCTTCACCATCGACGCGTTTGCGGGGCGCAGCTTCGAGGGCCGCGTCGGGCAGATCCGCAAGGCCGCTGTGTCGGCGCAAAACGTGGTGACCTACACCGTGGTGGTGGCCTTTGCCAACCCCAACGCGGCGGTGCTGCCGGGCATGACGGCCAATGTGCGCATCGTCACCGAGGTGCGCGACAACGTGCTCAAGGTACCCAACGCCGCGCTGCGCGTGCGCCTGCCAGGCATCGAGCCGGTCGATCTGGTCGCGTCGGCGCCTCATGGTGCGTCTGCCGGTGCGTCTGCCGGTGCGTCTGCTGCGTCTGCTGCATCGGCTGGGGCTGCGTCGGCATCGCAGCCCAGCCAGCCGCAGCGCGCTGCAGGCGTTGACGGCGGCGGTCGTGCGCCCACGCGCGGTCGCATCCACATCCTCGGGCCCGACGGCAAGCCGCGCGCGTTCTTCGTTCGCCTGGGCGTGAGCGATGGACTGGCCACCGAGTTGCTGATCGGTGCGGGCACCGCCGTCCAGCCCGATGCCGATCTCATCAAGGAAGGCGCCGAGGTGGTCATCAGCGCCGGCAAGCCGGCCGGCGGCCCGACGGCTGCCGCACGCACCGGCCCGGGCGGCGCACCGCGAGCACCGTTTTGAGCTTGGGCGAGCCCTTGCTGGTCGCGCGCGACCTGCTCAAGACCTACACCATGGGCGGCCAGACGGTGCACGCGCTGCGCGGCGTGTCGCTCGACATTGCCGAAGGCGACTTCGTGGCCATCATGGGTGCGTCGGGTTCGGGCAAGAGCACGCTGATGAACATCCTGGGCTGCCTCGACAAGCCCAGCGCGGGCTCCTACCAGTTGGCCGGTGAGGCCGTCGATGCCATGAGCGCCGATGCGCTGGCGTCGATCCGCAACCGGCGCATCGGCTTCGTCTTCCAGCAGTTCAACCTGCTGCCGCGCACCTCGGCTCTCGAGAACGTCGAGCTGCCCATGGTCTACGCCAACGTGCCGCCACCCGAGCGCCATCAGCGTGCGCTGAGCAGCCTGCAGCGCGTGGGCCTGGGCGAGCGCTGCGATCACACCCCGGCCGAGCTCTCAGGCGGTCAGCAGCAGCGTGTGGCGATCGCCCGCGCGCTGGTCAACAACCCGCGGCTGATCCTGGCCGACGAGCCCACCGGCGCGCTCGACAGCCAGACCTCTGAAGACATCATGCTGTTGCTCGCCGAGCTCAACGAGCAGGGCATGACGGTGGTGCTGGTCACCCATGAGTCCGACATCGCCGCGTGGGCTCGGCGCAGGCTGGTGTTTCGCGACGGCAGGGTGCTCGAAGACGTGGTGCAGCTGCCGTATCGCCCTGCGGCCGAAGCGCAGCCAGCGCCATGAACACCTTCACCGCCTTCCGTTCGGCCTGGCGGTCGCTGACCACCAACCTCATGCGCAGCATCCTCACCATGCTGGGCATCATCATTGGCGTGGCGGCGGTCATCACCACCATCGCGATTGGCAACGGTGCGCAGCAAAGCGTGGCCGAGCAGATCAAGGGCTTGGGCACCAATTTGCTGATGGTGGTGCCGGGCTCGGTGAACGCCTCGGGACAGCGGCTGGGCGCCGGCAGCAATCAGCGCCTGACCGAAGGCGATGCCGCGGCCATCGCCGCCGAAGTGCCTGAAGTGTTTATCGCGGCGCCCTCGGTCACCGGCACCTTTCAACTGGTGTCGGGCAACGCCAACTGGTCGACGCGCGGCGTGGGCACCACCGCCGAGTACCTGGTCGCGCGCGACTGGCCGCTGGCTGCCGGCCGGGCCTTCGATGCCTCCGAGCTCGCTGGCTCGGCCAAGGTCGTGCTGCTGGGACAGACGGTGGCTCGGGAACTGTTTGGCGAAGAAGACGCGATCGACCGGGTGATCCGCATCAAGGGCATACCGCACACCGTGATCGGGCTGCTGGCGCGCAAGGGCCAAAACGCCCAGGGCGAGGACCAGGACGACACGCTGCTGGTGCCCATCTCGACCTTTCGCAACCGGCTGTCGGGCTGGCTGGCCGGGCCGCTCAAGCGCGTCTACGCCATCAGCGTCAAGGTGCACGAAGGCGACAGCCTGAGCGATGCCGAAGACAGCATCCGCGCGCTGCTGCGCCAGCGCCATCGGCTGGCACCGGGCCAGGAAGACGACTTCAACGTGCGCAAGCTCACCGAGGTCTTGCAGGCAAAAGAAGAATCGAGCCGCATCATGACGCTGCTGCTGTCGGCGGTGGCCGGCGTGAGCCTGGTGGTGGGCGGCATCGGCATCATGAACATCATGCTGGTCAGCGTGACCGAGCGCACCCGCGAGATCGGCCTGCGCATGGCTGTGGGCGCGCGCGGCCGCGACATCTTGCTGCAGTTTCTGATCGAGGCGGTCACGCTCAGCCTGTGCGGCGGCGCCATCGGCGTGGCGCTGGGCGCGGCGGCCACCTGGGGCGTGGCCAGCTTTGCCGGCTGGCAGGTGTCGCTCAGCGCCGGTTCGTTCGCGCTCGCCGTGTGCTTTTCGGCCGCCGTGGGCGTGTTTTTCGGCTACTACCCCGCACAGCGCGCCTCGCAGCTGCTGCCCATCGACGCGTTGCGGCACGAGTGACAATATTATTTAAAAGTTAAATAATACTTTGACCATCTACCTGAGCGGACGCACACCATGGCCACCGTCACCTTCAGCATCGCCGACGACGTCAAAGAGGCCTTCAACGCCGCCTTCGAGGGGCAAAACAAGAGCGCCGTGATCGCCGAGCTGATGCGCGAAGCCATCGACCGCGCGCAGCGGCAGCAACGCCACCGCGACGCCGTCGAGCGCATCGTGTCGCGTCGCTCTGGCACCCCGGCGGTGTCCGAGTCGCAGTTCAACGCAGCGCGCCGCGAGCCCCGCTCTTGATCTGCGTGGTCGACGCCAGCGTGGCGGTGAAGTGGTTCGTCAACGCCGACTGGGCGCTGCGCGAAGACCACCTCGAGCCCGCGCTCGATGTGCTGCGCGCCAGCAGCGAAGGCACGGTCGAGCTGTGGCAGCCGCCGCACTTTCTGGCCGAAGTGGCCGCGGTGCTGACTCGGCTCAAGCCCGACGACGCGCGCGCCGACATCGAACTGCTCGCCGCGCTCGACATCCGCTGGGCCGAACCCACCGACGCCTGCGCTCAGGCCATGGCACTGGCGCGGCAGCTCGACCACCACCTGTTCGACACGCTGTATCACGCGCTGGCTCTGGGCCTTCCCGGTGCCACGCTGGTCACCGCCGACCGGCGCTACTTCGACAAGGCCCGCCACCTGGGCAGCATCACCTGGCTGCCCGACTGGCGCAGCGCCTGAGCTTCACGGTCGCGCTAACCCACCCGCCACCTATCATTTGCCCAACTTATCTGTGGGAAATCCCTTGGACATCACGCTGCTGCTGAAAGCCGCCCTCATGGGCATCGTCGAGGGGCTCACCGAGTTCTTGCCGATCTCGAGCACCGGTCACCTGATCCTGGCCGGCTCGCTCATCGGCTTCACCGGCGAGACCGCCAAGGTCTTCGAGATCGCCATCCAGACCGGTGCCATGTTCGCCGTGATCTGGCAGTACCGCGAGCGGCTGCAGCGCACGGTGGTGGGGTTGGGCACCGACCCCGCAGCGCGCCGCTTCGCGCTCAATGTGTTCATCGCCTTCATCCCTGCGGTGGTGCTGGGTCTGGCGTTTGGCAAGGCCATCAAGGCGCACCTGTTTCACCCGGTGCCGGTGGCGCTGGCCTTCATCGCCGGCGGTCTGGTGATCTTGTGGGTCGAGCGCCGTCACCGCCGCTTGTACGGCGATCTCGATCTGGCCGGCACGCGCCGCGCGCGCATCGAAACCGTCGACGACATGGCGCCGGTTGACGCGCTGAAAGTCGGGCTGCTGCAGTGCCTGGCGATGATCCCCGGCACCAGCCGCTCGGGCGCGACCATCATCGGTGCCATGGTGCTGGGCTTCTCGCGCCAGTGCGCCACCGAATTCAGCTTCTTCCTCGGCATCCCCACGCTGATGGGCGCCGGTGCGTACGCGCTGTGGAAGCAGCGCGACGCCCTGCACGCCGCCGACTTGCCGATGTTCGCCGTGGGCACGGTGTTCGCCTTTGCCAGCGCCTTGCTGTGCATCCGCTGGCTGATCCGCTTCATCTCGACCCACGACTTCGTCGGCTTCGCCTGGTACCGCATCGTGTTCGGTGCGGTGGTGCTGGTCACGGCGTGGCAAGGGTGGGTGGTGTGGGCGGATTGAGGGGGCCGGGGTTTGTTCTCTGGGCGAGAGCCCGCCGGGAGTCCGCCCCGGCTGGCGGGTAACTTTGGCTCCGCCGAAACTTCGTTTTCATTTGCTGGCCCAAATGAAAGTCACCAAAGCAAAGGGCCCGAACACCAGCCCATTTGGCCTACTCGCTGCGGCTACAGGCGGACTGCCGAGGACGCCCCATGGGTAAGGTCACTGAGGACCCGAGAGGCTGGGGGCGGCGACAGGCTGCGCCTTGGCCGCGGCACCGCCAGCGCTTCTAGCTTCTAACTAGGGCTTGTGGACTGCGCCTGATGGCTGATGCACCACCCGTTTCATGCCACCACGCCGTGGACGCGCAGGGTCGAGGCGAAACGAACTTGAGCGGCTGACCGTTAGCGAGGTAACCGACAAAGTAGTCCGGTGAGTGTTCTCGTGCCAGAGCCCCTGAAGTAGGCGTGTAGCCGAAGCGAACAAATCAAATGGCTGGTGTTCCAGGCCCTTTGCTTTGGTGACTTTCATTTGGGCCAGCAAATGAAAGCCACTCGGCAGCCGGGCCGAGACCCGGCGGGCTGTCTCGCAGAGAGAAACCCGTTGCGGGTAGCAAGAAGCCCGGCGGGATCTCGCCCAAAGAGCAAACCCGCGGGAAGCGAAAAGCCCATCACCTCGCCGCCGACCAGCCCCCACCCAGCGACCGATACACCGCCACCAGCGACGTGGCCTGTGCCACATCGGCCTGGGCCAGCGCGTCGCGTGCCGACAGGGCTTCGCGTTCGGCATCGAGCACGGCCAGGAAGTCGGTCACGCCGGCTTCATAGCGCAGGCCGGCCAGCCGGGCGGCTGCGCTGGCGCTGGTTTCGGCGCGCGTCAGGCTGTCGCGGCGCTGCGCGCTGCGGCTGAACTGGGCGAAAGCGCCTTCGGTTTCTTCAAGTGCTGTGGCCAGCGTCTGCTCATAGGTGGCCAGGCTGCCCAGCGCGCGAGACTGGCTGGCGGCCACGCGTGCGCGGATGCGCCCGAAGTCGAGCACCGACCATGAGAACGCGACGCCGTTGGCGAAGCTTTGCGACTGGCTGTTGCCCAGATCGCTCAGGCTTGTCGAGGCAAAACCGAGCAGGCCATTGATGCTGATGGTGGGATACAGGTCGGCCTGCGTCAGGCCCACATCGGCGGTGGAAGCCGCCAGCCGGCGCTCGGCCACGGCCACATCCGGCCGGCGCGCCATCCATTGCGCGGGCGTACCCACCGGCAGGCTGGCCAGATCGGTCACCGGCAGGTTGGGCAGCGCGGCCGGCACGATCAGGCGCTCACGCAGCTCGGCCGGTGGCTGCGCGCTCAGGGTGGCCAGACGGTAGATGGTCAGGTCGATGGACGCCTGCAGGCTGGGCAAGGTGGCTTCGGTGTTGGCGGTGAGGGTGCGAGCGCGTTCCACATCGAGCTGTGTGCCGCGGCCGGCGTCAACGCGCGCCTGGGCGATGTCTTGCGAGGCGCGCTGGTTGAGCAAGGCCGCCGCGGTCAGCTCGAGTCGGCGCTGCAGACCGCGCAGCTCGAGGTAGTTGCGCACGACTTCTGCCGTCACGCTGGTTTGCGCCGCGCCGACACCGGCTTCGCTGGCGCTGAGCTGTGCGGCGGCGGATTCCTTGGCCCTGCGCTCGCGCCCGAAGAAGTCGAGCTCCCAGTTGGCCACGAAGCCCAGGTTGTAGGCCGAGCCGGTGCGCTGGGTGCGCGTCAGGTCGAAGCCCGAGGTGGGCGGCGCGATCGAGCGGCTGGCACCGGCTTGCAGGTCAATCTGTGGCAAGCTCGAGGCATCGATTTCGCTGCGCGCCGCGCTGGCTTCTTGCAGCCGTGCCTGCGCGATGCGCACGTCGCCATTGGCCCGCAAGGCGCGTTCAACCAGGGCATCGAGCGCCGGGTCGTTGAAGCCGCGCCAGAAGGTGGCGATGTCAGCGCCCATCGGCTGGGTATTGATCACGACCGCACCGGATCCGATGAAGCCGGCGTCAAGTGCCGAAGGCGGAGTCTGGTAATTCGGCCCGACGGCCGCGCAGCCCGCGCACAGCAACGATGCCGCGATGGCACAGGCCAGCGCACGGCGTGCGGTGCTTTGCTGCGCGAGCGGGGTCAGCGTGTCACGCATGGTCATCTCCCGCAGCGACGGGTGCCGTGGCAGCAGCCGTCTCGGCGCGCCCCGCGTGATGCAGCTTGGCCGGCCACAGACGGCGCAGCAGCGCGTAGAACACCGGCGTGAGCACCAGACCGAACACCGTCACGCCGATCATTCCGCTCATCACGGCGATGCCGATGGCCTGGCGCATTTCGGCGCCCGCGCCGCTCGACAGCACCAGCGGAATCACCCCGGCGATGAAGGCGATCGAGGTCATGAGGATGGGGCGCAGCCGCAGCCGGCACGACTCGACCACCGCCTGCACCGGCGTGCGCCCTTGCAGCTCGAGCTCGCGGGCGAATTCGACGATCAGGATGGCGTTCTTGCAGGCCAGCCCGACCAGCACCACGAAGGCGATCTGCGTGAAGATGTTGGCGTCGGCCGGTAGCCCTAAAAAGCCGCTGCCCCACACGCCCAGCACCGCGCTCAGGATGCACATCGGCACGATCAGCAAGATGGCCAGCGGCAGCACCCAGCTCTCGTAGGTGGCCGCCAGCACCAAAAACACCAGCAGCACGCACAGCGGAAAGATCACGACCATGGTGTTGCCGGCGATCTTTTCCTGGTAGACCAGATCGGTCCATTCATAGCCCATGCCGCGCGGCAGGGTCTCGGCCAGGATTTTTTCCATCTCGGCTTGCGCCTGGCCTGAGCTGAAGCCGGGTTTGGCCGCGCCGTTGAAGTCGGCGGTGTAGGCGCTGTTGTAGCGGCCCACTGCCGCTGGGCCGAAGGTCGGCTCCACGCTCATCATGGCGCCCAGCGGCACCATCTCGCCTTTGGCGTTGCGGATCTTCAAGCTGGTGATGTCTTCGGCCCGGGCGCGGTGGCTGGCATCGGCCTGCACGATGACCTGATAGGTCTTGCCGAAGCGGTTGAAGTCGTTGACATACAGCGACCCCAGATAGGTCTGCATGGTGTCGTAGATGTCGTTGAGGTTGACGCCCATCTGCTTGGCGCGCGTGCGGTCGACATTGGCAAACAGCTGCGGCACGTTGATCTGGTAGCTGCTGAAGGCCTGCGTGATCGAGCTGTTGGGGTCGCCATAGATGCGGCCCATGAGCTGCTGCACCACGCCGTTGAGCGCCACCTCGCCGGCACCCGAGCGATCTTGAATCTGCAGCCTGAAGCCGCCCGCATTGCCCAGCCCGCTGACCGGCGGCGGGTTGAGCACGAACAGGAAGGCGCCCTGGATCACACCCAGCCGCTGGTTGACCTGCGCGACGATGCCGTTGGCGCTGAGCTCGGGTGTGGTGCGCTGCTCGAAGGGATCGAGCGTGAGGAACACGATGCCCGAGTTGGACGCCGCGGTGAAGCCGTTGATGCTCAGGCCCGGAAACGCCACCGAGGCGTGCACGCCGGGAATCGACTGCGCGATGTCGCTCATCTGGCGGATGACCGCCGTGGTGCGCTCAAGGCTTGCGCCATCAGGCAGCTGCGCGATGCCGATCAGGTACTGCTTGTCTTGCTGCGGCACGAAGCCGGTGGGCACCTTGGTGAACATGAACACCGTGAGGCCCAGCAGCGCGGCGTAGATCACCAGCGAGACCGTCTTGCGCTTGACCACCGCGGTGGTCACCACGCCGCTGTAGCGCTGCGCGTTGCGGCTGAAGAATCGGTTGAACCAGCGGAAGAAGCCGCCAAACACCGCATCGATCAAACGGGTGAGGCGGTCTTTGGGGGCGCCGTGGGGCTGCAGCAAGATGGCGCACAGCGCGGGCGACAGCGTGAGCGAGTTGAACGCCGAGATCACCGTCGAAATCGCGATGGTCACGGCGAACTGCTTGTAGAACTGGCCCGACAGCCCGCTCACGAAAGCCAGCGGCACGAACACCGCGCACAGCACCAGGCCGATGGCGATGATCGGGCCCGAGACCTCTTGCATCGCCTTCACGCTGGCCGCGTGCGGGCTGAGTCCTGCGGCGATGTTGCGCTCGACGTTCTCGACCACCACGATGGCGTCGTCGACCACGATGCCGATGGCCAGCACCAGCCCGAACAGCGTGAGCGTGTTGATCGAAAAGCCCAGCATCAGCAGCACCGCAAACGTGCCCACGATGGACACCGGCACCGCCAGCAGCGGAATCAGCGAGGCGCGCCAGGTCTGCAAAAAGATCACCACCACGATGACCACCAGCAGCACCGCTTCGATCAGCGTGGAAATCACCTTCTCGATCGAGGTCTGCACGAAGCGCGTGGGGTCGTAGACGATGTCGTAGTCGACGCCTTCGGGGAAGTCGGCCTTCAGGCGTTCCATGGTGGCGCGCACGTCGGTGGCCAGCTGCAGCGCGTTGGAGTTGGGCGCCTGGAAGATGGCGATCGCCGAGGCTTCCTTGTTGTTGAGCAGCGAGCCCAGCGAGTAGGTGCTGGGGCCGAGTTCGACGCGGCCGAGGTCCTTGATGCGGATCAGCGAGCCATCGGCCGCATCGGCCTTGACGATCACGTCGGCAAACTGCTCTTCGGTGGTCAAGCGGCCCTGGGTGTTGATGGCCAGCTGGAACTCGGTGCCCGCCGCCGACGGCATGCTGCCGACCACGCCGGCGGCGACCTGCGCGTTTTGTTCGCGCAGCGCGGCCACCACGTCGCCCGAGGTCAGGTTGCGCGCGGCGAGCTTTTGCGGATCGAGCCACACGCGCATGGCGTAGTCGCCCGAGCCGAACGCCTGCACCGAGCCCATGCCGGCAATGCGATACAGCGCGTCGCGCACATTGAGCAGCGCGTAGTTGCGCAGGTACAGCGCGTCATAGCGGTTGTCGGGCGAGACCATGTGAACCACCATGGTCAGGTTGGGCGAGCTCTTCTCGGTGGTGATGCCGATCTGCCGCACGATCTCGGGCAGCCGCGGCGTGGCGCGGGTCACGCGGTTTTGCACCGCGGTCTCGGCGGCTTCGGGGTCGGTGCCGATCTTGAAGCTCAGCGTGAGCGTCATCGCGCCGTCGGCGGTGGCCAGGCTGTTCATGTAGAGCAGCCCGTCGATGCCGTTCAACTGCTCTTCGAGCGGGGTGGACACGGTCTCGGCAATCACTCGCGCATTGGCGCCAGGAAACTGCGCGCGCACCACCACCTGCGGCGGCGTGACCTCGGGGTACTCGGAGATCGGCAGCATGAACATCGACAGCGTGCCGATGAGCGTGATCACGACCGACAGCACGACCGCGAAGATCGGCCGGTCGATGAAAAAGCGAGAGATGTTCATGGCGCCGGCCTCAGGCCGCCGACGCTGCCGAAGCAGGTGCGGCAGGCGCCGATGCCGCACCCGGCGCAGGCGCTGCCAGCGGCATGCCGCGCTCGTCGATGTCGAGCTTGATCGGCGTGACCGGCGCGCCGGGGCGCACACGCTGCAGGCCGTCGACCACCACCAGCTCGCCCGCCTTCAGGCCCTGCGTGATGACGCGCATGCCGTCCATCAGCGCGCCGAGTTGCACCTCGCGCGGCTGCGCCACGTTGCCTTCGCCCACCACGAACAGCAGCTTGCGGCTTTGGTCGGTGGAGATGGCGCGCTCGGGTGTGAGCACCGCAGGGTAGGGCACGCCACCGGCGAGCTGCAGCCGCGCAAACAGCCCCGGCGTGAACTCGCCGCGGGCGTTGTCGAAGACACCTCGCATGCGGATCGAGCCGGTCTGCGCATTGAGCCGGTTGTCGACGAAATCGATGCGGCCTTCATGCGGAAAGCCCGACTCGTCGGCCAGCCCCATGCGCACGGTGCGCAAGCCGGGCTCGCCCTTGCGCAGCCTCAAGAAGACCTGCTCGCTGCCATCGAAGTAGGCGTACACCGTTTGCGTGGCCACCAGCGTGGTCAGCACGCTTTGCGGCGTGACCAGATTGCCTTCAGTCAGGTCGGCGCGCGAGAGCTGCCCGGCCATCGGCGCGGTCACCTTGGTGTAGCCCAGATTGAGTTGCGCGATGCGCAGCGCTGCTTCGGCCGCGCGGATGTCGGCGCTGCTGGTGGCCGCACCCGACGTGAGCTGATCGAATTCCTGGCGCGACACCGCCTTGGACTCGAGCAGTTTTTGCGCGCGCGCCAGGTCTTGCGTGGCCAGCTCGGCGCGAGAGCGCGCTGCGCTCAGCTGCGACTGCGCGCGCGCCAGCTCGGCCTCAAAGGGTTGCGGATCGATGGTGAACAGCAGCGTCCCCGCAGCCACCCGTGCGCCATCGCGAAAGTGCACTTTTTCGATCGTGCCGCCCACGCGCGCTCGCACCTCGACCCAGCGCGGCGCCTCAAGGCGGCCGGTGAATTCATAGCTGTCGCTCACCGTGCGCTGCACCGCTGCGGCCACCGACACCGGCGCCGCCTCGGGTGGCCCGCCCGCTGGCTCCGCAGGCTTGGAGCACGCCCCGAGCAACAGCACCGCCATCAGCACGGCTGCGCCGCAGGCGGCATGGGTGGCGGATTTCGGACGCTCAGAGGTTGTTTTCATGGATTCTTGGAGCACAGACTGGGCGGGCAAAGGTCGGTCAGAGACCCCATGGATCAAGATTTCGCCGTGGAAAGCGGCTGGCGTTTTCGAAAAACACCTTGCCACTGATAGGCGAGCCAGTCATGGAAAAGGCCGAGTGTGATCTTGTCGGCGATTTCCATCGCGCGGCCTCGCGGTGGATGGTCGTATTTATCAAACCAGCGCACGAGTTCGATCCCGGCTCCATCACACCATCGCAAGAGCCTTCTGCGGGTCGTCATCTGAATGTGCGTCTTGTCAAACAGACCGATCTCCTTTTCCGGCCAATCGCCCAACAATCCCAATTGCACGCACACGCCCAAGCTTTGCATGTTGGGCACGCTGATCACCACCCAGCCCCCGGGCTTAACCGCCTTGGCCAAGTTCGCAAGGGCAGTCCACGCCTGCGGTATGTGCTCCAGAACATCGGCCAGGATCAGGCCATCGAGTGACTCATCCGGGAAATAGCTGGAGGTCGCCGGGTCGACCACTCGAGCCGTTGCCAAGCGAGTGCTCGCCACGGCAATCGCCTCAGCTGACACGTCCACGCCGTGCAGGGTTCTGCCTTGCTTCGCCAGCACCCACTCTGTGGCTGCCCAGCCGCAACCCACCGAGCCAATGACATGGCCGTCCGGGGGGATCATCCGCAGGATTTCTGGCCGCGGTTCGTCGGTGTACTGATATTCCATTGGGCATGACTCCAAGACCTCTATGGGAGGTCGAAAACTTGACGTTGATGATGTTTGGGGACGTTTAACCTGCTGTTGCCCGCGACCACAGCCACGGCCCTGATCACACGCGCTGGAACACCAGGTCCCACACGCCATGGCCGAGTTTGAGGCCGCGCCGCTCGAACTTGGTCAGCGGTCGGTAGTGAGGGCGCGGCGCGTAGCCGCTGGCGGTGTTGCGCAGCGCGGGCTCGGCGCCGAGCACCTCGAGCATCTGCTGGGCATAGGGCTGCCAGTCGGTCGCGCAGTGCAGGTAGCCGCCGGGTGCCAGCCGCGTGCACAGCCGCGCCACGAAGTCGGGCTGGATCAGGCGGCGCTTGTTGTGCTTTTTCTTGTGCCACGGGTCGGGAAAAAACACGTGTACGCCGCCCAGCGAACCCGGCGCGATCATGTGGTCGAGCACCTCGACCGCGTCGTGCCGCACGATGCGCACATTGGCCAGACCCTGCTCGCCGATCAGCTTGAGCAGTGCGCCCACGCCCGGCGAGTGCACCTCGACGCCCAGAAAGTCGGTGTCGGGCAGCGCGGCGGCAATGGCCGCGGTGGCGTCGCCCATGCCAAAGCCGATCTCGAGCACCACGGGCGCGCTGCGGCCGAACGCCTGGGCCGCATCCAGCGGCTGCGCGGCATAGGGCAGCACATAGGCCGGTCCGAGTTCTTCCATGGCGCGCACCTGACCGCTGCCCATGCGACCGGCGCGCAGCACAAACGACTTGATGGCGCGGTGATGCGCCGGGGGTTCGCCGGTCGGCTCGGCCGTTTCAGGCAGATCCAAGGCAGTGGTGGGCAGGTTCATGGATTTACCAAGCAGCGCAAGCCGCAGCCAAAAAGGCCGTTGAGCATCGGCCGCATCACTGCGTCGTGCGCATTCGGCTGACGATCCAGCAAGCCACCGCAATCAGCAAGATGGCGCCACTTTCATACAGCAAAACGACGAGGTCGGTCTCTTTGCTCTGCAGCACGATCAAGCGACTCAGCGCGGTCATGGCAATGAACAGCGGCAACATGATGAGGTTGCCCTGCCTGGCGTAGAACGCCCCGAGCATGCCCAGCACCTCGGCAAAGATGAACATCAGCAACAGATCTTCCAGCGCGACTTTGCCGCGTTCATAGAGCTGGAATATTTCCTGGCCCATCGCGATCACCGTGAACACGGCGATCACCACCAGAAAGAACTTCTCGGTTCCATCTATGACTTGTTTCATCCCCATGTTGGGCTCCTTCGGCGGCGCACTGTAACGACAGGCGAGAAGTCGCAAACCAGCGATCACTTCATTGCGCTTGATCACTTACAGCGTTTTCGGAACTTTCCGAATGCGGTTCACGGTGTTTTGAGATTTACGGCCTGCATGCCTGCGGTCAAAGTCAGTGGCATCGCAACCATGCGAAACAACACCGATGAATCGAAGCAGTAAAAAGGATGGGCTTGCACCATGAACAGAACCTACCTGATGTCCATGTTCGACTTGTCGATTGATGCCGCGCTGCTGGTGGACTCCCAGGGGCGCATCGTCATGGCCAATGCTGCGGCCCAGCAACTCTGGGGCATCGGTTCGGCCACGATGGTCGGCACGGCGGCCGTGCAGTGGCTGCCTGCCTGGTATCTGGCCAAGTCCCATGCAGACTCATGTCCGCTCGATCAGGGCTTGATCAACTCGGTCAGCCGTGCCCTGCCATCGCAGTTCATCGGCCTGCGCGATGACGGGCAGAGGTTCGCCGTTGAAATCGAGCTCTCGCGGGTGGCTGTCGAGGGCGTGGGCATGTACTCGCTGGTCGCACGCCGAACCAGTGAGCGCTGCCAAGAGTGGGCTGACCATATCGACAGTTCGGCGCGGCTGATCGCCTCCATGGCAAGTGGGCGCGATGCCGCCTGCATCGCTGATGCCGATGGCGGTCTGGTTCATTTCAACGAAGCGTTTGCCACCCTTCAGGGCTTCGAGTCAAGGGAAGATCTCCAGCGCGAGTGGCCCGAGCATCAGCGCTCGCTGAGGCTCTACACGGCATGCGGCGAACTGGTTCCATTGGACTGCAACCCCGTATCGAGCGCCCTGCGCGGTGAGGTGGGCGTGGCCACCGATTACGCCATTCGGCATCAGGGCACCGCAGAACTCTCGGCGGCCATTTGCGACTTCGCGCCCATCCGTGATCGTGAGGGCGCCATCGTGGGCGCCGTCGTGATACTCAAGCACGCCGAGCCAGGTGACGCTACCCACGGGCAAGCGGCCTCGAAGAAGCACCTGCCGCCGCAAGATCGATTCGGTCCAGCTCGAAACCATTTCACGATGGGAACGCCGCGCGCAGCCGCGTAGACACGCTCGGCGCATATAAGCTGCGCCGTGGGGGCAAGGTGCCTTCTCTTCCACAGAGTCTGCATCCATGCCCGTGCACCCGAACACCGAGCCCACTGTCAAGGCCACGAATGCCGGCATCGACGCGATGGTGCAGCTGTCCGGCTTTGAATGGCTCGTGCTGGGCGCCTTGATCGCCGTGCTGCTCGCGCTGGCCGCCGCGCTCGTGATGTACGGTCTGCAGCGGCACATGCTGTTCCCGGCGTCCAAGCCACTGGACGTGCCCCATTCGCCGCACCACCTCATTCGCGCCATCGACATCCCGGTCAACGGCAAGGTGCTGCGTGGCCATGTGGCGGTCCCCATGGATGAGTCCGGCGTGCGACAGGGCCTGCTGTATTTCAATGGCCGTCGCGAGAACCCGAGGTCCATCTTTCGCGCGCTGGCGGCGCTGCCGGGTCATCACGTGCTGTGCTTTTCATACGACCGGCTCGGCCTGGCCTGGCGCAAGCCCGGCGAGCGCGAACTGATGGCCGACAACCTGGCCGTTTTGGACTGGTGGGTGAAAGAAGGCGGCATCGCCATCGAACACATCGCCGTGGCCGGCCGCAGTCTCGGTTCGGGCTTCGCCGTTCAGGCGGCAGCGGCCCGCCCGGTTCGTCGGCTGGCGCTCATATCGCCGTTTGATCAACTGCTCACGGCCGTTCGCAGATCGATGCCGTGGGTGCCGCGCTGGTGGCTGCGTGACAAGTTCGATTCGCGCGATCACATCGGTCGAGTGCGCTGCGCTTGTCTGCTGATCGTGGGCGACGAAGACACCACCATCCCGGCAGCGGCCTCCAGAGCCCTGTTCGATTCATGGACAGGTCGCCTGAGCGAGTTTGTCGTGCGCCAATCGGGGCACCGCGGGGTGCTCAAGCGAGCCGATGTGCATCAGGCTCTGGCCGATTTTTTACGGGGTTGACCGGCTTGAGTCAAGGCGTGCGGTCTTGGGCCAAGGCCGGGGCGTCTGCGCCGCACGACACTGAATGAAATACAGCGGGCTCGTGCCTTGGCGCGTGGCTCATAATTTTTGCGGACCCGGCCGGATCCAAAGAATCAAGTGCATGTCGCTGCAGCACTTGCACCATGCAACGATCAAGACGAGGAACTCTTCGATGAACACCAAACACATCAAGGCACTTCTGGGTGCCGCCTGCATGCTGGTCGGCATGCTCGCCGCGCCCGCGGTCCACGCCCAGTTCGAGCCCCCCGCAGACCTGGGTCTGAACGTCATCGGCATCAGTGTCGGCATGGTGCCTGACTACAACGGCTCCAAAGACAACACGTTCGCAGGCGCGCCAGTCCTGCGCTACCAGTTCGAGGGCACCAAGCGATACGTGACGTGGCTGGGCCCGAACCTCCAGCTCAATGTGATCGATGACGAAGGGTGGCGCTTCGGCCCCATGCTGAGCTACCGCGGTGAGCGAGACCGCGACGTCGACGACAACGTCGTCAAGCAGATGAAGAAGATCGACGCCGAAGTCGGCGTCGGCGCCTTCATCCAGTACAACCTGAAACTGAGCCAGGTGCCGCTGCACCAGCTGGCGTTCAGCGTGGACGGTTCGGGTGCCAACACCGGTGCGCTGTACACCGCGAAGGTCATCTACTGGCAACCCTTCAGCAAGGAGTTGGTCGGCACGTTCGGTGTTGGCACGTCCTTTGGCGACAGCAAGTACATGAAAACGTACTACGGCGTGACCGGCAGCGACATCGCTCTGTTCCCGTCTCTGGGTGGCAATGCGTACGACGCCAAGTCCGGCCTCATCGGCGTGAACTTTCCGATCGGCTTGACTTACATCATGGACCGTCGCTGGATGTTTTCGGGCGGCTTTCGCTACCAAAAGCTGATGGACGACGCCAAGGACAGCCCGATCGTCTCGCAGCAGGGCGACTCCAGCCAATGGATCTATGGCCTTGGGGTGAGCTACATCTTCTGATGCATCGGCTCCCTCTCCCGCAGGGAGAGGGGATGGACACACCCTCACCCTGGCCCTCTCCCACAGGTGGGAGAGGGAACTTGAACAGCCAACTCCCGCGACGCGGGGGTTGGGACTTGCATGGGCTCCCTCTCCCGCCCAGCGGGAGAGGGCTGGGGTGAGGGTGGCGGTGTGCCATGAAAAAGGCCCCTGAGCGGCGGGTGCGCAGGGGCCGGAGGTTTGGAGCGGGTGATGGGAATCGAACCCACGCTATTTGCTTGGGAAGCAAAAGTTCTGCCATTGAACTACACCCGCGAACAAATTCATTCTAGGGCGGGGCGTCGGCCGCGCGGTGAGTGATCGCGAAGCAACTTGCTCGCGGACAATGGGCCAGTTGCCCGCGGCGCCATGCCGCACACCCAAGCCACCACCCACCGCATGAAGACGGACGCGTCGGTTCTCGTTGTCATCGTCAACTACCGCACGGCCGCGCTGGTCGTGGATTGCCTGCGCTCGCTGCAAGACCAGGTGCTGGCCCATGGCAACACGCGGGTGACGGTGGTCGACAACGTGTCGGGCGACGGGTCGGCCGATGTGATCGATGCGGCGATCCACGATTCGGGCTGGGCCCCATGGGCGACGCTGGTGCGTGCGCCGCTCAACGGGGGCTTTGCCTACGGCAACAACGTGGCGGTCAGGCCGGCGCTGCAAGGCGGCCCGGCGCCGGATTTTTTCTGGCTGCTCAACCCCGACACCGTGGTGCAGCCTGGCGCATTGCAAGGGCTGGTGGGCTTTGCCAGCGAGCATCCCGAAGCCGGCATCTGCGGCAGCGGCATCGATGACCCCGATGGCACGCCGTGGCCCTATGCGTTTCGCTTTCCGTCGGCCATCGGCAATCTGGAGTCGGGGCTGCGTCTGGGCGTGGTCACGCGGCTGCTCAAGCGCTGGACGGTCGCGCAGCGCATGAACGACCAGCCGGCGCGGGTTGACTGGGTGTCGGGCTGCAGCATGCTGGTGCGCCGGCAAGTGTTCGAGACGGTGGGCCTGATGGACGAGGGCTTCTTTTTGTACTTCGAGGAAACCGATTTCTGCCTGGCCGCCCAGCGTGCGGGCTGGCAGTGCTGGTTCACGCCTGCCGGTCGGGTGACGCACATTTCGGGGCAAAGCACCGGTGTCACCGGATCGCAGACGGCGGCCAAGCGGCTGCCCGCGTACTGGCACGAGTCGCGGCGGCGCTACTGGATCAAGAACCATGGCCGAGCCCATGCGGCGCTGGCTGACGTGCTGTGGCTGGCCGGTTTTGTCTTGTGGCGCATGCGGCGCGTGATTCAACGCAAGGCCGATACCGATCCGCCCCATCTGCTGCGCGATTTCGTTCGTCACTCAGCGCTGCTGAGGGGCGACCTGCCCGTCAACCGAGCGGTTTTTGCAGACGTGTCTGCGGCTGCCACCCCCACTACGCCAAGGTGAGTCCCGATGAATGAAGCCCCGGTTCGTGTGTTGCAGGTGGGTTCGTTGGCGGCATCGCTGCTCGAGCCATCGGATGGCTTCGGGCCGTTCGACGTCACGGCGTGCGGTATCGACGAGGTGTGGCAGCGCATGGGTGAGCACCCGTTCGACGCCATGGTGGTGGCTGGCGATTGGGCGGGCTGGACGCGTTGCGCCAGTGAGGTGGCGGTGCTGGTGGTGGTCGACACGCTCATCGCCGCCGATGCGCTGAGCTGCTTGCAAGCCGGTGCGCAAGATGTGCTCACCACCGCAGAGCAGGCCGATGCCTCATGGCCGCGGCGCGTGCGTGCAGCCGTCGAGCGCCAGCGGGTGCGTGCTGCCACACGACAGGCCTTTGCCACCGATGTGCACACCGGCTTGCCGCATGCGGGCCAGTTGATCGAGCACATGAGTCACCTGCTGGCCTTGCGCGAGCGCGAGCCCGCGCCGATGGCCTTGCTGGTGCTGCGCATCGAGGGGCTGGCCACCACCACGGCGCGCCTGGGTGCCGAGGCAGCCGGCGCGCTGCGTCGCAAGATCGCGGTGCGCCTGCGCGCCGGCGTTCGAGGCAGCGACGTGGTCGCCTCGGTCAGTGACGATTCGTTTGCGGTGCTGCTGTCGCAAATCGACAGCTCGGGCGATGCCGACCGCGTGGGCCGCAAACTGCTGACCGCGCTGGGCGAGACCTTCAAGGTGGGCGGGCAAGACGTGGCCGTGGCCACCGCCTTGGGCATCGCTTCCACGCCCGCTGACGGCACCCAGCCCGACATGCTGCTGCGCCGCGCGGCCGGTCTGGCCGCCTCGGCCCAGGCCGTCGGGCGAGACGGTTACGCCAACCGCATGGAGCGCGGCGGTGCGGCCCCCGCAGCCAACGACGACGACGCCCGCTGATGGCGCACGGGCCGCTGAAGACCCGCGGCAGCAGGCATCACCAAAAGATCGCCCACAGCAGCCCGAGGATCAGCACCCACTTGCCGAAGACGTAGAGCTTGCGCTGACGCAGCTTGACCTCCTTGGCCATGGCGCGCAGCTTGTAGGCGTGGGCAAACACCTGATTGATGCCGCCGATGGGCTCGCCGTTGACATTTTGTGTGGAGGCAGCCGCCATCACGTGCTTGGCAAACAAGCGGTTGAACGCGCGCAGCGGGCTGCCCCACAGCGGACGCTCGATGTCGCAAAACAGGATCACCCGCTGCTGATCGGTGGTGTTTTCGGCGTGGTGGATGTAGGTCTCGTCGAACATCACCGACTGGCCGTCTTTCCAGTGATAACGCTGACCGTCGACCTCGATGTAGCAGCCCGGGTCGTTGGGCGTTTGCAGGCCCAGGTGGTAGCGCAGCGAGCCGGCGTAGGGGTCGCGGTGGCGCACCAGCCGCGCGCCTGGCGGCAGCGAGGCAAACATCGCCGCCTTGACGGTGCCGATGCCGCGCAGCAGCTTCACGGTCTGCGGGCACAGCGCCTCGGCCGAGGCCAGGTCCTTGCCATACCAGCACAGGTAAAAGCGCTTCCAGCCGGTGCGAAAAAACGAGTTGAAGCCGATGTCGGTGTAGCCCGCGGCGGCGCGGATGTAGCCCTCGTCGTTCAGGCGCAGCGCCTCGTCGCGGATGAGCTGCCAGTTGTCTTGCAGCACCTTGAGCTCGGGGAAGTGCTGTGGGTCGATGTACACCGAGCGCGGCGTGCGCGAAAACAGGTACATCACCACGTTCACCGGCGCGAGCAGCACGGTGAAATCGGTCATCGCCCGCACCAGCTTGAAACGCGAGCGACCACGCAGGTGAACGAACAGCGCCGAGGCCAAAAAGGTCAGCAGCGCCCAGTGGCGCAACTCGAGTTCAGGCAAATTCATGGGCGGGATTGTCAGCGCAGGATGTCTCCAAGACAGATGTATTTCATCTCGACATGGTCGTCGATGCCATGGCGTGATCCCTCACGGCCCAGGCCCGATTGCTTGACGCCGCCAAACGGCACTTCGGCCGCCGAGATCAAGCCGGTGTTGACGCCGACCATGCCGTACTCGAGCGCTTCGCCCACGCGAAAGATGCGCCCGACATCGCGGCTGTAGAAGTAGCTGGCGAGTCCGAACTCGGTGTCGTTGGCACGCGCGATGACCTCGGCTTCGGTGTGAAAGCGAAACACCGGCGCCAGCGGGCCGAAGGTTTCCTCGCGCGCGCAGCGCATGTCGTCGCTGGCATCGGCGAGCAGCGTGGGCTCGAAAAAGCGCGCGTCGATGCGGTGGCCACCGACGAGCAGCCGGCCGCCCTTGGCCAGCGCGTCGGCCACGTGCGACTCGACCTTGGCGATGGCCTGCGCGTCGATCATCGGGCCCTGGCTGATGCCGGCATCGAAGCCGTTGCCCAGGCGGATGGCGCGCACGCGCTCGGCGAGCTTGGCCACGAAGGCGTCGTACACGCCGTCTTGCACATAGAAGCGGTTGGCGCACACGCAGGTCTGGCCGGCGTTGCGGTATTTGCTGACCATGGCGCCCTCGACGGCGCTGTCGAGATCGGCGTCATCGAACACGATGAAAGGCGCATTGCCGCCGAGCTCGAGCGACATGCTCTTGACGGTGGGCGCGCACTGCGCGGCGAGCAGCCGGCCAACTTCGGTCGAGCCGGTGAACGACAGGTGGCGCACCGTGTCGCTGGCGCACAGCGCGCGGCCGATTTCGATCGAGCGCGCGCTGTCGGCGGTGATCACGTTGAGCACGCCGGCCGGCACGCCGGCGCGCTGCGCCAACTCGGCCAGCGCCAGCGCCGACAGAGGTGTTTGCTCGGCCGGCTTGATCACCACGGTGCAGCCGGCGGCCAGCGCGGGTGCCACCTTGCGGGTGATCATCGACATCGGAAAGTTCCACGGCGTGATGGCCGCGCACACGCCGATCGGCTGGCGTAGGACCAGATAGCGCTTGTTGTTGTCGGTGCTGGGTATGGTCTCGCCGCCAATGCGCTTGGCTTCTTCGGCAAACCACTCGACGAAGCTCGCGCCGTAGCCCACTTCGCCACGTGCTTCGGCCAGCGGCTTGCCTTGCTCGGCGGTCATGATGCGCGCGAGGTCTTCGGCGTGCTGCGTGATCAGTGCAAACCACTTCATCAGGATCGCACCGCGTGCCTTGGCCGTCAGGCTGCGCCAGGCCGGCCAGGCCCGCGCGGCCGCGGCGATCGCGGCATCGGCTTCGGCCGCGCCGAGGTTGGCCACGTCGGCCAAACGCTCGCCGGTGGCCGGGTCATCGACAGCGAAGCGAGCGGCCGATGCCACCCAGGCGCCATCGATCAGCGCGTCGGTCTTGATCAGGCTGGCGTCGTCAAGTCGGCCGAGCGGCGAGAGTGGGCTGTTCATGAAAGCTCCGGGCAGGGCAGGTCGGTGGTGACGGGTGCTGCGGTAAAGTCTGGTCAATTCAACCAGAATGTTGTCGAAGGAGGGACCATGTCGAATCCCAAATCGGTCCACAGCATAGGCCTGTTCGAGGCCAAGACCCACCTGTCGGAACTGGTCAGCCGCGTCGAGGCCGGCGAAGAGATCGTGATCACCCGCCACAACAAGCCGGTGGTCAGGCTGGTGGCGATGGACCACTCGGACGATCTCAACGGCGCCGCGAGGCAAAAGGCGATTGCCGACCTGCTGGCCTTCGAGCCCATCGAGATGGGTGACGTGTCACTCAAGTCGCTGATCGAGGCGGGCCGCGAATGAGCGTGATCCAGCCGCCTCCCGAGTGGGTGGTGGTCGATGCGTCGTTTGTGCTGCGCTATGTGCTGCACACGCAGGCCCAAAAACCCCATGCCGCTGGCTTGCAGTTGCTGCAGTCCGTGCGGCTGATCGTGCCTGCGTTGTGGAATTCCGAGATCGCCAGCGCGCTGGTGCAAGCCGAGCGTCGAGGCGCTGCTGCGCCGGCCAGGATCGGTCACGCCTTGTCGGTGATCGGTGCGCTCAACCCCATGGTCGATGCGACTGTCGTCGACGTGAACCGCAACCTCGAGGTGGCCAGGGCCTACGGTCTGAGCGCCTACGACTCGCTGTATTTCGAACTGGCCTTGCGTCGCAAGGCTGCCCTCGCCACCTACGACGAAGCCATGATTGCCGCCGCCCCGGTGGCAGGCATCAGGCTTTATCCGTCACCCGTCAAATGAGCTGAAAGCACCCATGAAAGCCACCGACATCCGCCAGACCTTCCTGAAGTTCTTCGAATCGAAGGGCCACACCATCGTGCCAAGCAGCCCGGTGATTCCGGGCGACGACCCCACGCTTTTGTTCACCAACGCGGGCATGAACCAGTTCAAGGACGTCTTTCTTGGCTTCGATCGCCGCCCCTACACGCGTGCGACCACCAGCCAGAAGTGCATCCGCGCCGGCGGCAAGCACAACGACCTCGACAACGTGGGCTACACCGCGCGCCACCACACCTTCTTCGAGATGCTGGGCAACTTCAGCTTTGGCGACTACTTCAAGCACGACGCCATCTCGTACGCCTGGGAGCTGCTGACCGAGGTCTACAAGTTGCCCAAGGAAAAGCTGTGGGTCACGGTCTATGCCGACGACGACGAGGCCTACGAGATCTGGAACAAGACGGTGGGCGTGCCGGCCGAGCGCATCGTGCGCATCGGCGACAACAAGGGCGCGCGCTACGCCTCCGACAACTTCTGGATGATGGGCGACACCGGCCCGTGCGGCCCGTGCACCGAGATCTTCTACGACCACGGACCCGAGGTGGCTGGCGGGCCGCCCGGCTCGCCCGATGAAGACGGCGACCGCTACATCGAGATCTGGAACAACGTCTTCATGCAGTTCAACCGCACCGAAGACGGCGTCATGCACCGGCTGCCCAAGCCCAGCGTGGACACCGGCATGGGACTCGAGCGCATCACCGCGGTGCTGCAGCACGTGCACGGCAACTACGAGATCGACCTGTTCGTGAACCTGCTGGCCGCCGCGCGGCGTGCGGTGCTGGCTGCCGGCGGGGCCGACTTCGCGGCCGATTCGCCGTCGCTCAAGGTGATTGCCGACCACATCCGTGCGTGCAGCTTCACCGTGGCCGACGGCGTGGTGCCGGGCAACGAGGGCCGCGGCTATGTGCTGCGCCGCATCACGCGCCGGGCGATTCGCCACGGCTACAAGCTGGGCGCGCGCACGCCGTTTTTTCACACGCTGGTGGCCGATCTGGCCATCGAGATGGGTGATGCCTATCCCGAGCTGCGCCAGCAGCAGCTGCGCGTGACCGAGGTGCTGCGCCTGGAAGAAGAGCGCTTCTTCCAGACGATTTCCAACGGCATGGAAATCCTCGAGACCGCGCTGGCCGAAACCGCCGCCAAGCCCGGCGAGGCCGGCCGCGTGCTCGATGGCGATCTGGCCTTCAAGCTGCACGACACCTACGGTTTTCCGCTCGATTTGACCGCCGATGTGTGCCGCGAGCGCGACATGAGCGTCGACGGTGCGGCCTTCGATGTGGCCATGGGCCGCCAGCGCGAACAAGCGCGCGCGGCGGGCAAGTTCAAGATGGCGCAAGGGCTGGAATACAGCGGCGCGGCCACGGTGTTTCATGGCTACGAGCAGCTGGTGCACGAAGGTGCGAAGGTCACCGCCATCTACCTCGACGGCACGCCGGTGCTGCGCGCGCGCGCCGGTGATGATGCGGTGATCGTGCTCGACCACACACCGTTCTACGCCGAGAGCGGCGGTCAGGCTGGCGACAGTGGCGAGCTGCGCAATGCGCGCTCGCGCGTGCTGGTCGACGACACCATCAAGGTGCTGGCCAGCGTGTTCGGCCACCAGGGCCGCATCGTCGAAGGCGAGGTCGAATTGGGCGACAGCTTCACCGCGCGCGTCGACGGCGAACGCCGCGCGAAGACCGTGCGCAACCACAGCGCGACCCACCTGATGCACAAGGCGCTGCGCGAGGTGCTCGGCGCCCACGTGCAGCAAAAGGGCTCGCAGGTCACGGCCGATCGCACCCGCTTCGACTTCGCGCACAACGCGCCGATGACCAACGAGCAGATCCGTCAGGTCGAAAACATCGTCAACGCCGAGGTGCTGGCCAACGCGGCCGTGAGCGCCGACGTGATGTCCATCGACGACGCCCAGAAGACCGGCGCGATGATGCTGTTTGGCGAGAAGTACGGCGACGAGGTGCGCGTGCTGGGCATCGGCTCGAGCCGCGAGCTGTGCGGCGGTACCCACGTGCAGCGCACCGGTGACATCGGCTTGTTCACCATCGTGGCCGAAGGCGGCGTGGCCGCCGGCGTGCGCCGCGTCGAAGCACTCACCGGCGACAACGCGCTGGTCTATGTCCAGGGCATGGAGTCCGCACTTGGCGGCGTGGCCGGCACGCTCAAGGTGCTGCGCGCCGATGTGCCGGCGCGCGTGGTCTCGCTGCTCGATCAGGTGCGCGGGCTTGAAAAAGAACTCGACGCGCTCAAGGGCAAGCTGGCCTCGACGCAAGGCGATGAACTGCTCAGCCACGCAGTCGACGTGGGCGGCATCAAGGTGCTCGCCGCGCGGCTCGAAGGCGCCGACGCCAAGGCGCTGCGCGAAACGCTCGACAAGCTCAAGGACAAGCTCAAGACCGCCGTGGTGGTGCTGGCCAGCGTCGAAGGCGGCAAGGTGCAACTGGCCGCCGGCGTCACCGCCGACACCCTGGGCCGCGTCAAGGCCGGCGAGTTGGTCAACTTCGTGGCGCAGCAAGTCGGCGGCAAGGGCGGCGGCAAGGCCGACATGGCGATGGCCGGCGGCACCGATCCGAGCGGGCTGTCAGTCGCGCTCGCGTCGGTCGCGGGCTGGGTGGGCGAGCGGGTCTGAGGAAGGGGCTTTCAGGGGCCCGGTTCAGCCTGCGATCACCTTGCCCGGATGGTCGCCATCGGGCCGCTTCCACGGGTCGATGTGCGTCATCAGGTGGAGCACCCGGTGGCGCTGCAGCACGCGCTGCTGGGCGGCCACCGCGATCTCGTGGCCGGCCTCGACGCTGATGTCGGCGTCAACCTCGATGTGGGCATCGACCAACACCATGTCGCCCATCTTGCGGGTGCGCACGTCGTGCACGCCGATCACGCCGGCCGTTTGCTCGAGCGTCTCGCGTATGGCCTTGACCTCGGCGTCGTCGACCGAACTGTCCATCAAATCGTGCAGCGCCTCCCAGCCGAATTTCCAGCCCATCTTGATCACCATGCAGCCCACGATGAGCGCAGCGATCGGGTCGAGGATGGGGTGGCCCGCCAGGTTGCCGATGATGCCCACGCCCACCACCAGCGACGACGCCGCGTCAGACCGGGCGTGCCAGGCATTGGCCACCAGCAGCGTCGACTTCACGTCCTTGGCCACCGCCAGCATGTAGCGAAACAGCGCTTCTTTGGCGACCAGCGCGCCAGCGGCCACCCACAGCGCCGATGCATGAACCTCGGGGATTGAATCGGGGCTTTGGATCTTCAGGAAAGCCGACCACAGCATGCCCACGCCCACGGCCAGCAGCAAGGCGCCCAGCACCAGCGAGGCGGCGGTCTCGAAGCGCTGGTGGCCGTAGGGGTGTTGCTTGTCGGCGCCTTTCTGGCTGTGCCGCGTGGCCGCCAGCACCACCGCATCGGACACCAGGTCAGCCAGTGAATGCACGCCGTCGGCGATCAGGGCCTGCGACTTGGCCAGCACGCCCACGGTGATCTGCGTGCTGCTCAGCACCACATTCACGCCCACGCTCACCCAGGTGCTGCGCGAGGCCGCCGCAGCGCGCTCGGCAGGGCTGAAAGGCGCGTCTTCGGTGTTGTCGTCGAGGTGGTCGAACTGCATGGGCCTGGGTCTTTGGAAGGAGGAGGCGGCACGTGCTTGCACGCACAAGACGCGCGAGCCTAAGGCTCGAATATGAACCATCACCGCGCAGCGCCACTGAGCGTGGCCCGCTGCAGGCCCTGAGCAGACCATAAGAGGGCGTCATCCCGGCTTGTTAGCCTTCAAGCGGCCGCATGTACGGCCGATATCAACCCAAGAAGGATTTCGAGGCGACCATGAAGATCAAAGCGATTTTTGTTTCAGCACTTCTTGTGGCGACTCACAGCGCCTGGGCCGGCCGTCCGCTGGCCACCGACGACGCCGGTGTGGCTGACTTTGGCACCTGCCAGTTCGAAGCCTGGGGCGAACGCGCCGGCGATGACGAGGCCTACGTGGCCAGCCCCGCCTGCGGCATTTGGCATGGGGTGGAGCTGGGTGGCGAATACGCCTGGCTGCATCCCCGAGACGAGACCCGCGCCGAATCCAGCCTGGCGCTCAAGGTGGCGCCCGAGTCGTGGGGCTTCAAAAGCGCCGCTGGCGAGTTGAATTTCGGCTTGAAGCTGGCTCAGGGCTTTGTGCACCCGGCCGACCGCGGCTGGCTGGGCTCGGACACCTCGGGGCTGCTGCTGGTCAGCCTGACGGCCAACGATCAATGGACGCTGCACGCCAATCTGGGTGCGGCGCACGACCGCGAAAGCGGCGACGACGCCGGCCTGTTCAACCTGGCCGCCGTGTGGACACCGCACGAGCGCGTGCTGCTGTTCGCCGAGGTGCTGACCAACACCCGCAGCGAGATCTTTGGCGGCACGACCAAGAACGTGGGCGGGCGCTACTGGCTGATTCCCGACGTGTTGGGCGTGGACCTCACCGCGGGTCGCGAATCGGGCTCGGGCAGCACCGTGTGGACCGTGGGTTTCGGCTGGTACGGCATTTCTTTTTGATCACTTGAACGGGAGCAAGCCATGAAATTACGCAGCCAGATCCTTGCCCTGGGGCTTTCCGGGGCCCTGCTTGCAGGCTTTGCCGGCGGCATTGGGCTGTACACCTCGTCGCAGCTGGGTTCGTCGCTGTCGGACACCGTCAATGCCAGCCATGCGCTGCAGTCCAGCCAGCAAGCCGACATGATGCACGACGCCCTGCGCGGCGATGCGCAGCTGGCGCTGCTGGGCGCGCTCGAGCAAAACGCCGAGCTGATCGCTTCGGCCCGCGCGGGTCTGAAGGACCACGCCGAGACCTTCGACACGGCTCTCAATGAACTGTCCGGCCACTCGCTGTCAGACGACAGCCGCGCTGCGCTGACCATGGTGCGACCGCTGGTGCAAAAGTACACCGAGTCGGTGGCGCAGTTGGTCGGCTTGTCGGCCACCGATGCGCAGGCTGCGCAGGCCGCGATGCCGGCCGTGCAGACGGTGTTCTCGGAACTCGAAGACCAGATGGCCGCGATGTCGGAATCCATCGAAAAGCACAGCCAGCAGCTTGAAGCCACCGCCAGCGAACGCGTTCAACAGTCTGCCGTTTGGACCGGCGCGGCGCTGGCCCTGGCCGTGGCGCTGATGACCGCCGCCTCGCTGTGGCTGGCGCGCAGCATGGCCGCTCCCATCAACCACGCGGTCAGCGTGGCCGACAGCCTGGCGCAAGGCGACCTCACGGTGTCCATCAGCCCTTCGGGCAACGATGAAGCCAGGCACCTGCTGCAGTCGCTGGCCCACATGCAAGCCAGCTTCGCGAGCATCGTGAAAGAGGTGAAGTCCAACGCCGACGAGGTGGCCAGCGCCAGCGCGCAGATCGCCGGCGGCAATCAGGATCTGTCCAACCGGACCGAACAGCAAGCCAGCGCGCTGCAGGAAACGGCTGCGACCATGGACCAGCTGGGCTCCACGGTGCGCAACAACGCCGACCATGCGCGTCAGGCCAATCAGCTCGCACTCGGTGCGTCCAGCGTGGCGCGCAAGGGCGGCGAAGTGATGGGCCAGGTGGTGACCACCATGACCGGCATCAACGACAGCTCGAAGAAGATCGCCGAGATCATCGGCGTCATCGACGGCATCGCCTTCCAGACCAACATCCTGGCGCTCAACGCCGCAGTGGAAGCCGCGCGTGCCGGTGAGCAAGGCCGAGGCTTTGCGGTGGTGGCCGGCGAGGTGCGCAACCTGGCGCACCGCAGCGCCGAAGCCGCTCGCGAAGTCAAGAGCCTGGTCAACGCCAGCGTCGACAGGGTAGAGCAGGGCACGGCCTTGGTCGGCCAGGCCGGCCACACCATGGACGAGATCGTCTCGGCCATCAAGCGGGTGACCGACATCGTGGCCGAGATCAGTGCGGCCAGCGCCGAGCAAAGCGCCGGCATCGACCAGGTCGGTCTCGCGGTGTCGCAGATGGATCAGTCGACCCAGCGCAACACCGCGCTGATCGAAGAAAGCGCAGCGGCTTCCGAAACCCTCAAGCAGCAGGCTCGCCAGCTGGTCGATGCGGTGGCTGCCTTCAAGACCCTGCGCTCGGATGTGCCTCACGGCAACTCGGCACTCGCCTTCAATTCCTGACTCGCACGTCGTGCCGGCTCACTGGGTCGGCATGAATCCCGACTGGCCGGCGTCGGCGTGCTGCGCGCCGCCCGAGCCGACACGCGAAGGAACGACGATGTGAAATGCCGCACCGCGTTGCGGCAGGTTCTCGGCATGAATGCTGCCGCCGTGCGCGTCGATGATCTTGCGGCAGATCGCCAGACCCAGACCGGTGCCGCCCGAGCCGTCCTTGGTCTGGCTGGACTGCACGAAGGCATCGAACACCTTGTCGAGTTCGGCTGCGGGGATGCCCGGGCCTTCGTCACGCACCACCAGCCGCAGCTCGCCGTTGTCAGCGCACTCGCCTGCGATCTCGATGCACCCGCCTGGCGGGCTGAACTTGATCGCGTTGGCCAGCACGTTGCGCACCACCTGCTGGTAGCGCGGCGGGTCGACCTTGGCGCGCATTGGTGCGTCGGGCAGGTTCACCTGCAAGGTGAGTTCGTTGGCTCTGAGCAGCGGGTCGATCTCGCGTGCGACTTCGTGCACCAGCACGCGCAGGTCGGTGCGTTCGAGGTGGATGACGCCCATCGCGCTGTCGATCTTCGACACGTCGAGCAGGTCGTTGACCAGACTGAGCATGCGCTGGCCGGCGCCATGAATGTCTTCGAACATGGCCTGCAGCCGCGGCTGTTCACCCGAGCGCGTGAGCCCAAGTTCGGAAAAACCGATGATCGACTGCAGCGGCGTGCGCAGCTCGTGGCTGATGTTGGCGATGAACTCGGTCTTGGCGCGCGAGGTCTCTTCGGCGGCGTCGCGCGCTTCATGCGTGGCGCGCTCGGCGTTGCGAAACTCCGAGATGTCCATGAACACGCACAGGATGCCCGAGGCTCTCCCGTCGGCGCCGTGCAGCAGCACCTTGTCGACCATCACCTCGCGCAGCGAGCCGTCACGGTGCGTCACGCTCGACTCGTGGCGCAAGCGCGGCGCCGAGCGCATCTTCTTACGGTCGTCGGCTTCGTGCAGCGGACGGATCTGCACCACGGCCTCATCGAGCGGCAGCGCGTAGGCGTTGTCGCCCAGGTGCTGTCCCGTGAAGTCTTCCCACGCCTTGTTGACGATCACGAACTGGCCGTCGAGCGTGATCACCGACTGCGGCAGCGGGCTGGTCTCCATCACCAGCTGGGTGAATGCCAGCTGCGCTTGCAGTTGCTGCGCGGCGGCCACCCGCTCGGTGATGTCCATGGCGCTGCACGCAAAGCCCGAGATCTGCGCCTTGTGGTGCAGCGGGATGACCGACACATCGAACGTGCGCACCGCGCCCAGCGCGGTGACCAGCGAGGCCTGCGCGCGCCGTGCGACCAGACCCGGGCTTCGGGTGAACAACGACCACACGCGGTCGCGATCGGCACTCACCGCGAGCTCCCACGGCCGCTGGCCGATCGCGCTGGCCAGGCTGCTGCCCATCACCGGCAGCCAGTGCTGGTTGACGAAGCTGATCGAGCCATTGGCATCGGTGCGAAAGATCAGCTCTTGCAAGCTTATCACCGTGGCGCTGAGTTCGCGCTCGCGGCGCGCCGCCTCGCGCTCGGCCTGATCCATCTGAGCGATGGCCGACTGCCGGGCCTGCACACCGCGCACCGCGATCCAGGTGAGTGCGCCGATGAGCAGCGTGAGCACCGCGGCGGCCGGCACCTGCCCGCTGGCTGGCAGCCCCAGCCCGCTGGCTGGCAGCACCTGCCCGCCGGTCAAGGTGGCCCACACCGCCACCATGGCCAGCGCGCCGATGACGATCACCAGACACATGAGCGCCAAGGCGCTGCGGGCGTTGGGGCGGCGCGGGGTGTCGGCGGCCGGGGCTTCGCTCATGAAGGGCGGCTTGGTGTCAGCCGGCGGTGCGCGGCCCCCGGCCCGACCGTGGCCCGAACGGATCGGCTCCGCTGCACAGGTCTTCGAAATCGAGCCCCTTGAGGTTGACCTGATCGCGCAGGGCGATCAGCCCTTCGGCGTGCGAGATGAAGGTATCGACCACCGCCGGGTCGAAGGCCCGACCGCGTTCGGCCAGCAGCATGTCGAGCGCGACCTGGTCCGAGAAGGCCGCCCGGTAGCAGCGGTCCATGGTCAGCGCGTCGAAGAAGTCGACCACCGCGACGATGCGACCGGCCAGCGGGATGTCCTCACCGGCGAGCTGGCCGGGGTAGCCGCGGCCGTCCCAGCGCTCGTGGTGCGACAGCGCCACCTCGGCGGCCATCTGGAACAGCTCGATGCGCGAGCGCCCGAGGATCTCGGAGCCGATCTGCGAGTGGCTGTTCATCACCTGGCGTTCCTCGGGGGTGAAGCTGCCGGGCTTTTTCAGCACCGCATCGGGGATGCCGATCTTGCCCACATCGTGCATCGGGGCGGTCTGGCGCAGCAGCACCGCGAAGGCCTCGCTTTGGCCCATGCGCAGCGCCAGTCCCCAGGCCAGATAACCCATGCGCACGATGTGCACGCCGGTGTCGTCGTCGCGAAACTCGGCCGCCCGCGACAGGTGCAGCAGCGCTTCATGGTGAGCGCGCGACACCTCTTGCAGCGCGGCATTGCGCTCGCGGTACAAGCGGCCGAAGTCGGCTGCCATGCGCTCCATCTGTTCATTGGCTGCGTCATTGAAGCCGATGATTTCGGTGTACGGAACAGTGGCTTGCATTGGCGGGCTCATGTGTGGGTTGATCAGGGCTTGGCGACGGTGTTGCCCAGCAGCGTGAGCAGCTGCATCGGGCTGAAGGGCTTGACCAGGTATTGGGTAGCGCCGGCGGCCAGACCGGCTTCGCGGTCGGCGCTGCTGCCACGTGCCGACAGGATGATCACCGGCACACCTTGCAGCTTTGGCGTGGCCTTCATGGCGCGGCACAGGTCGAGCCCGTCGAGCTCGCCGGGCATCATCACGTCGAGCAGCATCACGTCGGGCTGCAGATCGCGCGCCATTTCCCAGCCGGCCAGCGCATCGGACGCCTCGTGGATCTCCCAGTCCTCGAACTCGAGGGTCATGCGGATCAGCCGGCGGATGTCGGGCTGGTCTTCAACGATCAGGATCTTTTTCATTTCGAGCCACCAGGGACGCTAGAAGTGATGATCTCATTATGGTGAAAATGATACTTACTGCACAAGTAGTGTCACGGAAAAAAATAAAAACGGCAGAATATGCTGCATGTCTGCCGTTATGCCGTCCAAAAATGCCAAAGATGGCGTTTGCACCACGCTGGAGGTGGCGCGTCAGCTCGGGCTGGCCGTGCGTTCGGTGCAACTCATGGTCGACCGCGGCGAACTCGAGGCCTGGAAGACCACCGGCGGCCACCGGCGCATTTCCCGCGCCTCGGTGCAGCGCTGGCTGACGCAGCGTCGTGCGGGCGATCCGCTGGCGCAAGCCAAGCGGCCCGAGGCGGCCGCCAGCGCCCCTCGACGCAGTGGTGAGCGGCCGTTGCGGGTGCTGCTGATCGAGGATTCGCGGCACGACCAGAACCTGATCACGCTGCTGATGCGCCAGCAGTTTGCGCACGTCGAGTTGAGCGTGGCCGACGACGGCATCGCCGGCCTGGCGATGGCCGGGCAGTTGCAGCCCGATGTGCTGCTGGTCGACATTCCCTTGCCCGGCATCGACGGCACCACGCTGATCGGCAGCCTGCGTTCGCACCCGACCTTCGCGTGCTCGCAGCTGATCGTGATCACCTCGCTCGACGAGCCGGCGCTTGAGCCTTACGCCTTGGTGCTGGGTGGTGTGCCACGGGTCAACAAGGCCCGGCTGGTGGCCGAATTGCCCGCGCTGCTCACGGCCGCGCTGCGAGCTGCAGGCGGCAACGCGGCCGCTTTCAGTCGAGGGCTCGACGCCGGTAGTTGACGTAGCGGTAGACCAGGCCCTGCGGTGTGGTGTGGGTCTCGCTCGCCTCGCCGTCGAAGGTCTTGCGCGGCCAGTCGGGAAAGAACGCATCGCCTTCGAAGTCGGCATCGATCTCGGTGAGTTGCAGTTCGTGCGCATGGGGCAGCGCCAGCGCATAGATCTCGGCACCACCGATCACGCACACCCGTTCGGCATCGCCCGCCAGCGCCAGCGCCGCGTCAAAACTGTCTGCGCGCTCGGCGCCTTCGGCAGCCCAGTCGGCGTTGCGCGTGATGACGATGTTGCGTCGACCCGGCAGTGGCCGGCCGATCGAATCCCAGGTCTTGCGCCCCATCACCACCGGACGGCCCAGCGTGAGCTGCTTGAAGCGCGGCAAGTCGCCCGGCAGGTGCACCAGCAGCGCGTTGTCGCGCCCGATCGCCCCATTGCGCGCAACCGCGGCGATCAGCGTGACGATGGGGCGGCAGGGGGTCGAAGTCATCGCCGGATTGTGGCCTTGACCACGCCAGCGTCAGTCACTGGCAAGGCCGCGCTGAGACTGCAAATCACGACTTATCCGCAAACCTCATATGCAAGCACGGAACACTTCGTTCCCGTGAGCGGCTGATCTTCCTAAGGTACGTCCCATGCGGCAGTGCTGCCGCCTTTGTTCGCACTTACCGGAGAACCTTCATGTCAGCTTCACGTTTTGCCCGCTCCGCACTGCTCGTGCTCGCCGTCAGCGCCGCCGCCTTTGGGGTGGCCGCCAAGGACGTCAGCATCCTCAATGTGTCCTATGACCCGACGCGCGAGTTGTACGGCGAATACAACAAGGCGTTTGCCAAGTACTGGCAGGCCAAGACCGGTGACACCGTGTCGGTCAAGCAGTCGCACGGCGGCTCGGGCAAGCAGGCGCGCTCGGTCATCGACGGCATCGAGTCCGATGTGGTCACGCTGGCCCTGGCCTATGACATCGACGAGATCGCCGAGCGCGGCAAGTTGCTGCCCGCCGACTGGCAAAAGCGCCTCAAGCACAACAGCTCGCCCTACACCTCGACCTACATCTTTCTGGTGCGCAAGGGCAACCCCAAGGGCATCAAGAACTGGGATGACCTGGTCAAGCCGGGCGTGGGCGTGATCACCGCCAACCCCAAGACCTCGGGCGGCGCACGCTGGGGCTATCTGGCGGCCTATGGCTTTGCGCTCAAGCAGCCCGGCGGCAACGACGCCAAGGCGCAGGCCTTCGTCGGCAGCTTGTTCAAGAACGTGCCGGTGCTGGATTCAGGTGCGCGCGGCTCCACCGTGACGTTTGCCGAGCGCGGCATCGGTGACGTGTTGCTGGCGTGGGAGAACGAAGCCCATCTGGCGTTCAAGGAGTTCGGCGCCGACAAGTTCGACATCGTCTACCCGCCCACCAGCATCCTGGCCGAGCCGCCGGTCAGCGTGGTCGACAAGGTGGTCGACAAGCGTGGCACCCGCGAAGTTGCCACGGCCTACCTCGAGTACCTGTATTCCCCCGAAGGCCAGGAAATCGCCGCCCGCCACTTCTACCGCCCGATCGACCCCGCGATCGCGGCCAAGTACGCGGCCAACTTCCCGAAGATCAACCTGTTCACCATCGACGATGTGTTCGGTGGCTGGGCCAAGGCGCAAAAGACCCACTTCTCTGATGGTGGTGTGTTCGACCAGATCTACACCGCGAAGTAGTCACTCGCCGCGCTGATCCAACGGCGGCGCCTTGCGCTTTTGGACGGGCTCGCGCCTCGGCGCGGGACCCGTCCATATGCGTTCAATGCATATGGATCGGCGAAATCGGTCGCTTCGCCAGTGATTTCGCCGCCTAGCATCGCCGCTCCTCCTCTTTGTGACGGCACCCGGCCGCTCCCACCCAACATGTCTTCATTCAACCGTCGTGTGACGCTGCTTGCGATGGCCGGTGTGGCCGTTGCTTCACCTTTCGCTGCCTCGGCACAAGCCCCCGGCAAGACGCTGCTCAACGTCAGCTACGACGTGTCGCGCGAGTTCTACAAGGACTACAACGCGGCCTTCGCGGCCTACTGGAAGAAGACGACTGGCGAGGTGCTCACGCTGAACCAGTCGCACGGCGGCAGCAGCAAGCAAGCGCGCAGCGTGGTCGAAGGGCTCGAGGCCGACGTCATCACGATGAACCAGGCCAACGACATCGACATCCTGGCCGAGCGCGGTGCGCTGATCCCCGCCGACTGGGCCAAGCGATTGCCCGACAACAGCGCGCCCACCACCTCGGTGTCGGTGATCCTGGTGCGCAAGGGCAACCCGAAAAACATCCGCGACTGGGGCGACCTCGGTCGTGCTGGCGTGTCGGTGATCATTCCCAACCCGAAGACCTCGGGCAACGGCCGCTACACCTACCTCGCGGCCTGGGGTGCGGCGCTGAAAAACGGCGTGGCGCCGGCAGCCGCCAAGGCGCTGGTCGAGCGCATCTTTGCCAACGTGCCGGTGCTTGACGGCGGCGGACGCGGCGCCACCACCACCTTCGCGCAGCGCAACATGGGCGATGCGCTGGTCACCTTCGAGTGCGAAGTGCCGCTGATCCAGCGCGAGTTCGGAGCTGACTTCGAAGTGATCTACCCGGCCTGGACGGTGCTGGCCGAGAACCCGGTGTCCGTGGTCGACAAGGTGGTCGACAAGCGCGGCACCCGCGTGCAGGCCGAGGCCTACCTCAAGTACCTGTGGTCCGACGAAGGTCAGGAGATCGCCGCGAAGCAGCACATCCGACCGCGCAGTGCGAAGGTGCTGGCGAAGTACGCCAAGGACTTCCCGAAGGTCAACGCCTTCACGGTGGATGAGGTGTTCGGTGGCTGGAAGAAGGCCCAGAAGGAGCACTTCGACGACGGTGGTTTCTACGACCAGATCATCGTTCGCTCGAAGAAGTAAGCAGGGCCACCGTGTTCCTTTCCCGCACCCTGCTCAAGCGGCACAGCGTGCTGCCGGGCTTCGACCTGGCGCTTGGCTTCACGCTGCTGTACCTCGGCTTCATCGTGCTGATTCCGCTGAGCGCGGCGTTCTTGAAGACCGCCACCATGACCTGGCCGGCCTTCATCGAGGCGGTGTCGTCGCCGCGCGTGATGGCCTCGTACCGGTTGACCTTCGGGGCGTCGGCGCTCGCCGCGCTGCTGAACGCGTTTTTCGGGCTGATCGTGGCGTGGGTGCTGGTGCGCTACGAATTCCCGTTCAAGCGCCTGGTGGATGCGTTGGTCGATCTGCCCTTTGCGCTGCCCACGGCGGTGGCCGGCATTGCGCTGACGGCGCTGTATTCGCAAAACGGCTGGATCGGGCAGATGCTGCCGTTCAAGGTGAGCTACACGCCGGTTGGCGTGTTCGTGGCGCTGACCTTCATCGGCTTGCCGTTTGTCGTGCGCACCTTGCAGCCGGTGCTTGAAGACCTCAACCACGAGGTCGAGGAAGCGGCCGCCACGCTGGGCGCCAACCGCTGGCAGACCTTCACGAAGGTGATCTTCCCGGTGCTCACGCCGGCGCTGATCACCGGCTTCGCGCTGGCTTTTGCCCGCGCGCTGGGCGAATACGGATCGGTGATCTTCATCGCGGGCAACATGCCCATGGTCAGCGAGATCACGCCGCTGCTCATCATCACCAAGCTCGAGCAGTACGACTACCAGGGCGCCACCGCCATCGCGGTGGTGATGCTGGTGTCGGCTTTCAGTTTGCTGCTGGCCATCAATGGCTTGCAGGCCTGGACCCGTGCGAAGCAGGGGCGTTGACACCATGAGCGTTCCTACTTTCAGCAACCCGCCGGACGTCGCCGCGGCCACCAGCGAGCCGGTGTGGGTGCGGCGCTTGCTGATCGGTGTGGCGCTTGCCTTTTTGACCTTGTTCCTGTTCGTGCCGCTCGCCGTGGTGTTCATCGAGGCCTTCAAGAAAGGCGCTGATGTGTATCTGGCGGCCATCACCGCACCTGACGCCCGCTCGGCCATCTGGCTCACGCTCACCGCGGCTGCCATCAGCGTGCCGATGAATCTGGTGTTCGGCGTGGCGGCCGCGTGGTGCATTGCCAAGTTCGAGTTCCGCGGCAAGAACGTGCTGCTCACGCTGATCGATCTGCCGTTTTCGGTCAGCCCGGTGATCGCGGGGCTGATCTACGTGCTCATCTTCGGGCTGCAGGGCTGGTTCGGCGAGTGGCTGCGCGACCACGACATGAAGGTGATCTTCGCGGTGCCGGGCATCGTGCTGGCCACGGTGTTTGTCACCTTCCCGTTCGTGGCGCGCGAGCTGATCCCGCTGATGCAAGCGCAAGGCGTCGAGCAGGAAGAAGCTGCGTGCATGCTGGGTGCGAACGGCTGGCAGATCTTCTGGCGCGTGACCATGCCCAACATCAAGTGGGCGCTGCTGTACGGCGTGATCCTTTGCAACGCGCGGGCGATGGGCGAGTTCGGCGCGGTCAGCGTGGTGTCGGGCCACATCCGCGGGCAGACCAACACGCTGCCTTTGCACATCGAAATTCTCTACAACGAATACCAGTTTGCTGCGGCGTTTGCGGTGGCCTCGCTGCTCGCGCTGCTGGCGCTGGTGACGCTGCTGCTGAAGTACATCGTCGAGCAGCGGGTGAAGGCGCAAAAGCGCGCCGCCAGTGATCGCTAATGAGGAAGGCCACGCCATGAGCATCGAAATCCGCAACCTCAACAAGCGCTTCGGCCAGACCGTGGTGTGCGACAACCTGAACCTCGACATTCCGTCGGGTGAACTGGTCGCGCTGCTCGGGCCGTCGGGTTCGGGCAAGACCTCGCTGCTGCGCATCATCGCGGGGCTGGAAGTGCCCGATTCAGGCACCGTGCACTTTCACGGCAAGGACACCACCGGCACCGACGTGCGCGATCGCCAGGTGGGCTTCGTGTTCCAGCACTACGCGCTGTTCGCGCACATGACGATCTTCGAAAACGTGGCGTTTGGCTTGCGTGTGCGGCCGGCGGCCACGCGGCCGAGCGAGTCAGACATCCGGACATCGGTGAACTATCTGCTCAAGCTGGTGCAGCTCGACTGGATCGCCGATCGCTACCCGCACCAGCTGTCGGGCGGCCAGCGTCAGCGCATTGCGCTGGCGCGTGCGCTGGCGGTCGAGCCCAAGGTGCTGCTGCTCGACGAGCCCTTCGGCGCGCTCGACGCCAAGGTGCGCAAGGAGCTTCGCCGCTGGCTGCGCCGGCTGCACGACGAGGTGCATGTCACCAGCGTGTTCGTCACCCACGATCAGGAAGAAGCGATGGAAGTCGCCGACCGCATCGTCGTCATGAACGAGGGCCGCATCGAGCAGGTGGGCTCGCCCGACGAGGTCTACGACCACCCGGCCACGCCCTTCGTGCTGAAGTTCCTGGGCGACGTGAACCTGTTCCATGGGCGACTCGACCACGCGCAAGGCGCGGTGGCGGGCGCAGGCGAGGTGAGCTATGTGCGTCCGCACGAGTTGCAGATCGTCGCCGGCGCGCAAGACGGTGCGGTCGCGGTGACGCTGTCGCAAGCACTCACCGTGGGGCCCAACACGCGGCTCGAGTTCAAGCGCGTCGATGACGCCGGCGACATCGATGTGGAACTGCCACGCGCGGAATACAAGCAGCTGCGCGAGACGATGTCGCTCGAGCCGGGGGCGGTGGTGCACTTGCTGCCGCGTCGGGTGACCCGCTTCACGCAGGAGCAGCCCGATCCGGCCTCGATGATCTGAGGGCTCGGCGCTCGGCGCCCGGCGAGCGCCGACCTTGGGTCTCAGTCGGCCTCAGTCGCCCTCAGTCAGCCCGGCCAGCGCACGCTCGACCATGGGCCGCTTCAGCGTGGGCGCGAACGCCTCGATGAAGGCGTAGACATAGCCGCGCAGCCAGGTGCCACGGCGGATCGCCAGCCGGGTCAGGTTGACCTCGAACAGGTGCCGCGCATCCAGCGCGCGCAGGGTGCGGTCACGTTCGGCGTCGAAGGCGATCGACGCCACGATGCCCACGCCCATGCCAAGTTCGACATAGGTCTTGATCACGTCGGCGTCCATGGCGCTCAGCACGATGTCGGGCTGCAGACCGGCTGCGGCAAACGCGTCGTCGATGTGCGCGCGGCCGGTGTAGCCGGTCTCGTAGGTGATGATGGGGTGGCGCGCCAACTGATCGAGCGTGATGGGGCCGTCGACTTGCAGCAGCTCGTGGTCGGGCGGCACGACGATGCTGTGCGTCCAGCGGTAGCACGGCAGCGCGACCAGGGAGTCGTACTGCCCCAGCGCTTCGGTGGCCACGCCGATGTCGGCCTCGCCCGACAGCAGCATCTCTGCCACCTGTCTGGGCGAGCCCTGATGCAGCATCAGCGTGACCTTGGGGTACAGGCGCCGGAAGTCGCGCACCACCATCGGCAGCGCGTAGCGTGCTTGCGAGTGGGTGGCGGCAATCGACAGCCGGCCTTCGTCTTGCGCGCTGAAGTCTTCGCCCACACGCTTGAGGTTGTCGGACTCGAGCAGCAGCCGCTCGACGATGGGCAGCACCGCTTCACCCGGCGGCGTGAGGCCGGTCAGCCGCTTGCCGGCTCGAACGAAGATGTCGATGCCGAGTTCGTCCTCGAGCTCGCGGATCTGCCGGCTGATGCCCGGCTGCGAGGTGTGCAGCGCCGTGGCCACTTCGGTCAGGTTGAAGCCGGTGCGAGTGGCCTCGCGCACCGCACGCAGTTGCTGGAAATTCATGGGTCGTCGCCGCGAGGGCGCCTGTTGACTTTGGGGAAGACCGAGCCGGTGATTCTCGAGACGGGTCGGGTGGCCGACAACGACAGCTTGCGCCTAAGCTTTGTCGCCACAGACATAAGGCTCGCACATTGGCGTGGCGCAGGTGGCTGGCTGGGTGGGTGAGGGCAGCGGCCACCTGAAGCCGGCGGCTCACACCGCGTCAGCGCAAGGCTGCGGCTTCCTGGCCCTGGGCCATGTGCAGCCGCATCAGCTTCTGTGCCTTTTTCGCATCGCGTGATTGCAGCGCGGCCATGATCTCGCGGTGCTCCTGCAGCGAGGCCTCGAGCCGACCCTCCTTGAGCAGCGAGTGGTGGCGGTTGAGCTTCATCACCTGACGCAAGTCGGCCACCATCTGGTTGCGCCAGCGGTTGTCGGCGATCTCCAGCAGCCGGGTGTGAAAGCGCTCGTTTGCGGCAAAGAAGGCATCGGCGTTGCGGATGGCATGCTCAAGCTGCTCGTGCAGCACGGCCAGATCGGCCAGTTGCGCGTCGGTGGCTTGCTCGGCCACCACGGCCACCGCGTCGCATTCAAGCAGCGACAGCAGATGGAACACCTCGGCCAGATCGCGCTCTGAGACTTCGGTCACGTAGGCACCGCGGCGCAGCTTCATGGTGACCAGACCCTCGGCGGCCAGCACCTTGATGGCCTCGCGCAAAGGCGTGCGGCTGATGCCGTATTCGGCGGCCAGCGCCTGCTCGTCGAGCCAGCTGCCTGGGGTCAGCGTGTGCGCCATGATGCGCGCGCGCAGCCGCTCGGCGACCTGTTCGTACAGCGCGGTCGATGGCAGTTGCAGCCCGGCCTGGGGCGCGGCTGGCTGTGCCGATGCGCTGCCCACGGCCGCAGTGCGGCGGCTGAGCGGGTCGGGCGAGGTGTGCGTAGCAGCTTTGAGCGTGGCCATCGGCAGGGCGCCGGAAGTTGCGCGGCGTTGTCTATAATTCAATTTTGAATTATGCATGACGGTGGTCTGACTGGCCCACCCGCCGAGGCATCCTGCCATCGGCTAAGGTTGGGCCCGTGCTGAACACCGCATCGATCGGAGAATCCATGTCTGTCGACCCCAAGCACCTGAACTCCGACTCGCTCGACCAATGGCAAAAGGCAGCTGCCAAATCGGCGCCCGGCGGCGATGTCGATGCGCTCAACTGGGTCACCCCCGAAGGCCTGGTGGTCAAGCCGCTGTACACCGCGGCCGATCTGAAAGACCTGCCGAACACCGACACACTGCCGGGCTTTGCGCCCTATTTGCGCGGTCCACAAGCCACGATGTACGCGGTGCGGCCGTGGACCATCCGCCAGTACGCCGGCTTTTCCACCGCCGAGGCATCGAACGCCTTCTACAAGAAGGCGCTGGCCGCCGGCGGGCAGGGCGTGAGCGTGGCGTTTGATCTGGCCACCCACCGCGGCTACGACAGCGACCACCCGCGCGTGACCGGCGACGTGGGCAAGGCCGGTGTGGCCATCGACAGCGTCGAGGACATGAAGATCCTCTTCAATGCCATCCCGCTCGACAAGGTCAGCGTGAGCATGACGATGAACGGCGCGGTGCTGCCGGTGCTGGCCGCCTTCGTGGTGGCGGCCGAAGAGCAGGGCGTGGGTCAGGCGCAGCTCACCGGGACCATACAGAACGACATCCTCAAGGAGTTCATGGTCCGCAACACCTACATCTACCCGCCCGAGCCGAGCATGCAGATCGTGGGCGACATCATCGAGTACACGGCGCACAGCATGCCCAAGTTCAACTCGATCAGCATTTCCGGCTATCACATGCAAGAAGCCGGCGCCAACCAGGCGCTCGAGCTGGCCTTCACGCTGGCCGACGGCAAGGAATACGTGAAAACCGCGCTGGCCAAGGGTCTGGATGTGGATGACTTCGCCGGGCGCCTGAGCTTTTTCTGGGCGGTCGGGATGAACTTCTATCTCGAGATCGCCAAGATGCGCGCCGCGCGGCTGCTGTGGTGGCGAATCATGAGCGGCTTCAACGCCAAGAGCCCCAAGAGCCTGATGCTGCGCACGCACAGCCAGACCTCGGGCTGGAGTCTGGCCGAGCAAGACCCCTACAACAACGTCGTGCGCACCACCATCGAGGCGATGGCCGCGGTGTTTGGCGGCACGCAAAGTCTGCACACCAACGGGCTGGACGAGGCCATCGCGCTGCCCACCGAGTTCAGCGCCCGCATCGCGCGCAACACCCAGCTGATCATTCAGGAAGAAACCCACATCACCAGCGTCGTCGACCCGTGGGCCGGCAGCTACATGATGGAAAAGCTGACGCAAGACATGGCCGATGCCGCCTGGAAGATCATCGAAGAAGTCGATGCGATGGGCGGCATGGTCAAGGCCGTCGACAGCGGCTGGGCGAAGCTGAAGATCGAAGCCAGCGCCACCGAAAAGCAAGCGCGCATCGACTCGCGCCGCGACGTGATCGTCGGCGTCAACAAGTACAAGCTCGACACCGAAGACGCGATCGACACGCTGAACATCGACAACGTGGCGGTGCGCGAGAACCAGGTCGCGCGATTGAAGGACATCCGCGCGAGCCGCGACAGCGCTGCGGTGAGCGCCGCGCTCGATGCGCTCACCGAGTGCGCCGAAGCCTGCAACGCCGAGACCGAAAGCGCAGCGCACGGTGGCGAAAAGCCAGCTGGTCGCGCCAACCTGCTCGATCTGGCGATCCGCGCGATGCGCTTGCGCGCCACGGTGGGCGAGGTCAGCGATGCGCTCGAAAAAGCCTGGGGCCGCCACCGCGCCGACACGCAAAAAGTCACCGGCGTGTACGCCGCCGCCTACGACAGCGCCGAAGGCTGGGCGCAGCTGCAAGTCGAGATTGCCGCGTTCGCCGAGGCCGAAGGCCGCCGCCCCCGCGTGATGATCGCCAAGCTCGGCCAGGACGGCCACGACCGCGGCGCCAAGGTGGTGGCCACCGCCTACGCCGATCTGGGCTTCGACGTCGACATGGGTCCGCTGTTCCAGACCGCCGAAGAGTGCGCACGGCAGGCCATCGAAAACGACGTGCACGCCGTGGGCGTGAGCACGCTGGCGGCAGGCCACAAGACGCTGGTGCCCGAGATCATCGCGGCGCTGCGCGCCCAGGGCGCCGACGACATCATCGTGTTCGTTGGCGGGGTGATTCCGCGTGCCGACTACGAGTTTCTTTACGAAGCCGGCGTCAAGGGCATCTACGGCCCGGGCACGCCGATCCCGGCCAGCGCCAAGGACGTGCTCGAGCAGATCCGTGCGGGTCTGGCCAGCCGCGCGGCTGCCAAGGTCTGAGCACGGCGCTGCAGCCTTGAGCCTCAACCCCGACGACCAGTCGCTGCACCAAGGGGTGTGTGCGGGCGAGCGGCGCGCGATCGCCAAGGCGATCACGCTGCTCGAGTCGACGCGCGCCGACCACCGCGTGCGCGCCGACGCGCTGCTCAACTCGCTGCTGCCGCGCACGGGCAACGCGATGCGCCTGGGCATCTCGGGTGTGCCGGGCGTGGGCAAGTCGACCTTCATCGAGACGCTGGGTCTGGCGCTGATTGCACGCGGCCAGCGCGTGGCGGTGCTGGCCATCGACCCGTCGTCCAGCGTGCACGGCGGCTCCATCCTGGGCGACAAGACGCGCATGGAGCATCTGTCGGTAAACCCGCATGCCTACATCCGGCCGAGCCCCGCGTCGGGCACGCTGGGCGGCGTGGCCGAAAAAACCCGCGAGGCGATGCTGGTGTGCGAAGCCGCTGGCTACGACGTGGTGATCGTCGAGACGGTGGGCGTGGGCCAGAGCGAAACCGCGGTAGCCGGCATGACCGACATGTTCGTGCTGCTGCAGCTGCCCAACGCCGGCGACGACCTGCAAGCCATCAAGAAAGGCGTGATGGAGCTGGCCGACCTGGTGGTCATCAATAAGGCCGACATCGATGCGACCGCAGCTGCGCGCGCCGAGGCCAACATCGCCGGCGTGCTGCGCATCTACAGCCCGCCGTCGCGGCAAGACGCCGAACCCGAGAAGTGGCATCCGCAGGTCATGTCGCTGAGCGCGCTCAAGGGCCAGGGGCTGACCACGTTCATCGCCCACGTCGACCGCTTTCATGCGCTGCGCCGTGCCGGTGGAGAATTCGCCGCGCGGCGTCAGCAGCAGGCGCTGGCCTGGATGTGGGAGCTGATCCAGTCGCGGCTGCAGGCCGACTTCAAGAGACACCCCGAGGTTCAGGCGCGGCTGCCATCGCTGACGGCGCAGGTGCGTGAATTCCGCGTGGCGCCATCGGTGGCGGCTCGCGCCTTGCTCGCCGTGTTCGAACCTCCCGAATCAACGCTCTCCAACCCCTGACGCAGGCTGCGGCTTGCACCCTGAAAACTCCGACGAGACACCATGCACGACATCATTGAACAACTCGAAGCCAAGCGCGCATTGGCGCGACTGGGTGGCGGTGAAAAACGCATCGCCGCTCAGCACGGCAAGGGCAAGCTGACCGCGCGCGAGCGCATCGAACTGCTGCTCGACGCGGGCACCTTCGAAGAGTGGGACATGTTCGTCGAGCACCGCTGCGCCGACTTCGGCATGCCCGACAACAAGATCCCCGGCGACGGCGTGATCACCGGCTACGGAATGATCAACGGCCGGCTGGTGTTCGTGTACAGCCAGGACTTCACGGTGTTCGGTGGCGCCCTGAGCGAGTCGCACGCCGAGAAGATCTGCAAGGTGATGGACCAGGCGATGAAGGTGGGCGCGCCGGTCATCGGTCTCAACGATTCGGGCGGCGCACGCATCCAGGAAGGCGTGGCCTCGCTCGGTGGCTACGCCGAAGTGTTCCAGCGCAACGTGATGGCCTCGGGCGTGGTGCCGCAGATCAGCATGATCATGGGCCCGTGCGCCGGCGGCGCGGTGTATTCGCCGGCGATGACCGACTTCATCTTCATGGTGCGCGACAGCAGCTACATGTTCGTCACCGGCCCCGAGGTGGTGAAGACCGTGACGCACGAGGAAGTGAGCGCCGAGGATCTGGGCGGTGCCATCGCCCACACCACGCGCAGCGGCGTGGCCGATCTGGCCTTCGAGAACGACGTCGAGGCGCTGCTGATGCTGCGCCGCTTCTTCAACTACATCCCGACCAACAACCGCGAGAAGGCGCCGGTGCGCCCGAGCAACGACCCGGTCGACCGCATCGACTGGTCGCTCGACACGCTGGTGCCCGACAACGCGAACAAGCCGTACGACATGAAGGAGCTGATCCTCAAGGTCGCCGACGACGGCGAGTTCTTCGAGCTGCAGCCCGACTACGCCAAGAACATCATCATCGGCTTTTGCCGGCTCGACGGCCAATCGGTGGGCGTGGTGGCCAACCAGCCGCTGGTGCTCGCTGGCTGTCTCGACATCAAGAGCAGCATCAAGGCCGCGCGCTTCGTGCGCTTTTGCGATGCCTTCAACATCCCCGTGCTCACGCTGGTCGACGTGCCCGGCTTCATGCCCGGCACCTCGCAGGAGTACGGCGGCATCATCAAGCACGGCGCCAAGCTGCTCTACGCCTACGCCGAGTGCACCGTGCCCAAGATCACCGTGATCACCCGCAAGGCGTACGGCGGCGCCTACGACGTGATGAGCTCCAAGCACCTGCGCGGCGACGTCAACTTCGCCTGGCCCAACGCCGAGATCGCGGTGATGGGCGCCAAGGGCGCGGTGGAGATCATCTTCCGCGAGGACAAGGGCGACCCCGAAAAGCTCGCCGCCAAAGAGGCCGAATACAAGGCCCGATTCGCCAACCCCTTCGTGGCCAGCGCGCGCGGTTTCATCGACGACGTGATCCAGCCGCACGAAACCCGCAAGCGCATCTGCCGGTCTTTGGTGATGCTGCGCGACAAGAAGCTCGAGAACCCTTGGCGCAAGCACGGGAACATTCCGTTGTGATGGCGTTTGCTTTGTGCGGGATCAGGCCGATGGGGGGCTGTGCTCCGCGCCGGGTCATGCCCACGGGGCGCTGTGCTTCGCGCGGGATCAGGCCACTGTGGCGTTCTGCTCCGCGAATGTCCCCCGGCCTGCGGCCTCCTCCTTTATTTCGCTGCGCAAAACGCCACAGTGGCCTGATCCAGGCCGGTGGCCGCGGGGGTGGGGCGCTGGCAGGCAGGCAGCTCTGTCGAGGGGGGTGGGTAGGCGATGGAGCGAAGTAAAGGAGGAGGGGCTGGCCTAGCCAGTCCCGGGGGACATGAGCGCAATCGCCTGCCCACCCGCCTCGACCAGCAAGACACTGTGGCGTTTTTCACTGCGTTCACAGCGTCCAATTTCACAGACCCAGATCAACAACACATGAGGTCATCGTGTTCACAAAAATTCTGATTGCAAACCGTGGAGAGATCGCCTGCCGGGTGATCAAGACCGCGAAGAAGATGGGTATCCGCACGGTGGCTGTCTATTCCGACGCCGACCGCGATGCGCGACATGTGGAACTGGCCGACGAGTCGGTGCACATCGGGCCGGCGGCGTCGCGCGAGTCGTATCTGGTGATGGACAAGATCATTGCCGCTTGCAAGCAAACCGGCGCGCAGGCTGTGCACCCGGGCTATGGATTTCTCAGCGAGAACTCCGAATTCGCGCGCCGCGTGGAAGAAGAAGGCATCGTCTTCATCGGGCCCAAGCACGCCTCGATCGCCGCCATGGGCGACAAGATCGAATCGAAGAAGCTCGCCGGCGAGGCCCAGGTCAACACCATCCCCGGCCACAACGAGGCCATCGAAACCGCCGAGGCCGCAGTGGGCATCGCGCGGGGCATTGGCTACCCGGTGATGATCAAGGCGAGTGCGGGCGGCGGCGGCAAGGGCCTGCGTGTGGCGCATGACGACAAGCAGGCGTTCGAGGGCTTCACCTCATGCCGCAACGAAGCGCGCAACAGCTTTGGCGACGACCGCGTGTTCATCGAGAAATTCGTCGAGGAGCCGCGCCACATCGAGATCCAGGTGCTCGGCGATGCGCATGGCAACACCGTGTACCTGTGGGAGCGCGAGTGCTCGATCCAGCGCCGCCACCAGAAGGTGATCGAAGAAGCGCCGAGCCCCTTCCTCGACGACGCCACCCGCCGCGCCATGGGCGAGCAGGCGGTGCAACTGGCCAAGGCTGTGAACTACCAGTCGGCTGGCACGGTCGAGTTCGTGGTCGGCAAGGACAAAAGTTTTTACTTCCTTGAGATGAACACCCGGCTGCAGGTGGAGCACCCGGTCACCGAAGGCATCACCGGGCTCGATCTGGTCGAGCTGATGATCCGCGTGGCCGCCGGCGAGGCGCTGCCGTTCAAGCAGTCCGAGATCAAGCGCCAAGGCTGGGCCATCGAGTGCCGCATCAACGCCGAAGATCCGTTTCGCGGCTTCCTGCCGTCAACGGGCCGGCTGGTGAAGTTCGCGCTGCCGGCCGAGACCTGGATCGCCAGCGGCGAGGTGCCGCAAAACGGCGGCGTGCGCGTAGACACCGGCGTGGTCGATGGCGGCGAGATCCCGATGTTCTACGACTCGATGATCGCCAAGCTGGTGGTGCATGGCCATGACCGACTCGATGCCATCGCCAAGATGCGTGAGGCGCTCAACGGCTTTGCCATTCGTGGCATCAGCTCGAACATTCCGTTCCAGGCGGCATTGCTGGCGCACCCGAAGTTCGTGGCGGGCGACTTCAACACCGGCTTCATCGCCGAGCAGTACCCGAATGGCTTTTCGCGCAACGCGTCGCCCGAGACCGATCTGGTGCTGCTGCGTGCGCTGGCCGCCGTGGCGCACCGCATCCACCTCGATCGATCGGCCCGCATCGGCGGGCAGTTGCCGGGCCATGAGCTGGTGGTCAAGCCCGAGGCAGTGGTCATCACCATGGACGCCGTGGGCCAGGCGACCCATGTGCCGGTGCTGGTGGCGCCCGAGGGCGATGGCTACCGCGTGAACCTCGAGGGCAGCAGCCAGCGCATTGCCTTCGACACGCCGCTGCGCGAGGTGGTGATCCACGGCCGCATCGACGGTCGGCCGTTCTGCGCGCAGATCGAGCGCCACGGGCTGGTCTATCGCGTGGTGCACAACGGCGCGCAGATCGACGCCACGGTGCTGTCGCCGTTTGCCGCGCAGATGTCCAAGCTCATGCCTTTCAAGGCGCCGCCGGATCTGTCGCGCTTCTTGCTGTCACCGATGCCCGGCTTGCTGGTCGAGGTGGCGGTGCAGCCCGGCCAGAAGGTGCTCGTCGGCGAGAAGCTCGCCGTGATCGAGGCGATGAAGATGGAAAACATCCTGGTCGCTACGCAAGACGCCGTGGTCTCCGAGGTGCGCGCCGTCAAGGGCGAGAGCCTGGCGGTCGATCAAGTGATCATTTGCTTTGAGTAGAGCCCCCCAGTCGCTTTGCTCCTGCCCCCAAGGGGCGCCGCCCACCGGACCGGCAAAGCCGGATCCACGGGCGTTGCTTGATGGGCACGTCGCTTCGTTGGCGCGTCCTTGGCCGCAGATCTGAGAGGAATCTTCTATGACGACACGTCCGTTCAAGGTGCTGGGCATCCAGCAGGTGGCCATCGGCGGGCCCAGCAAGGATCGCCTGCGCACGCTGTGGGTCGACAAGCTGGGGCTGGAAGTCACCGGCAACTTCGTCAGCGAGCGCGAGAACGTTGACGAGGACATCTGCGCCATGGGCCACGGCGTGCACCGCGTCGAAGTCGACCTGATGCAGCCCATCGATCCCGACAAGAAACCAGCGGTGCACACCACGCCGCTCAATCACATCGGGCTGTGGATCGACGATCTGCCGCTGGCGGTGGAATGGCTCAGCGCCAACGGCGTGCGCTTCGCGCCGGGCGGCATCCGCAAGGGTGCGGCCGGTCACGACATCTGCTTCGTGCACCCCAAGAGCAACGACGAGTTCCCGGTGGCCGGCGAGGGCGTGCTGATCGAGCTGGTGCAAGCACCACCTGAGGTGGTGGCGGCGCTGCTAGCGTGAATCAACAGGTTTGGCTTCCCATTAGGTCGGCTGAGTTCTATATCTGACAGGCGCAGGCCTATTTTTGAAGGGTTGAGTTCGATGGGTGAGAAGAAGGCGCCCGTCGGGATGTTGAGCGATGCTTTAAGCCGTTTCGATGTCATCTTTGCGGCCATCACGTGCATGGTTCCATTAGGGTTGGTTTACCTCATCACCAGCTACTTCTCGGATGAGATCGTTGCACGATCGCTAGGGGGGCGATGGTTTCAATCGGACGGATGGCGCGCTTACGACGACATGGTTTCATTCGCAGCAAACCATTATCGAGCCAACCTTCGGCCGCTCTTTTCTCTCATCACGATTCCCTCGACCGGCGCCCTCATGGCGGTCTTTGGCCTGTCGCCTATCAAAGCAGTCTGGGTCTTCAACGCGGCCTGTTTTTCAGCTTGGTCCACCGCCATCTTTATGACTTGCCGGGTCATCGGCATTCGCGCTGTCTACGCGCTGTCCTTGACATTTTTGGCGATCAGTAGCGCAGCCGCTTTGTATTGGTTCATCGTGCCGGAGACATACGGACTCAGTTCTATGTTTCTGGTGTTCATGCTGCTGCTCGCCGCAATCGACGCTCGGAAATCGCTGGGAATTTTTCCTTGGATAGTGGTCGGGGGTCTTGTCGCAGGTACGTTGATCAGCAATTGGGCGGCGCTTGTTGCTCTCAGTCTTGTGCTCAAGAACAGACGTGAGGCGGTGGTGATCTCAACCGCTTCGCTTGCTCTGTTTTTTTGCGCGCTGGTTTTGCAAAGAGCCGTTTTTCCCGCCCCCGCGAGCCTCAAACTGCAAGCCCTTTCGGGAGAGCGGCAGTACCTCTCGCATGAGGAACGTGGTGGCCTTTCCTGCGCGTTGATGGGCGAGCTTGTATCGCCGTTGCTCATTCCGGCGGCTCGGCCTGTGGGCGGGATGGAACCGACAGGCCGTCGGGTTACGGTGCAATGTGACAAGTCGCTCGCAACGCCGACGCAAAACCCGAGCTACGCCGTGGCCGTTGGTTTGTGGCTCGTCTTTCTGACTTGGGGTTGCGCAACGATTGTCCGTTCTACCCGAATGCGGCGCTATGGGCTGGCTGTTGCGGCAGCGTTGGGAACACAGGTGTCGCTGCATCTGTTCTACGGAGAGGAGACCTTCTTGTATGCCTTGCACTTCATTCCGATGCTGATGCTGTTGGCTGCGGGGGCGTTTCTCGCAGATCACAGGCGCTTGGCGCTGTGTTTGATGCTGGCGCTGGCCGTATTTGCAGCCGTCAACAATGGCTCGCACCTGAAGATGGCTCTTACGGCCTTCGACAGTGGAGGATCAGATCCTCGCATTGCTCAGAGGATGGACAAGGCGAGTCCCACCACACATGGAAGTCAGGTTCAGGACGTGTTGATCCCGTCCAAGTAAGCGTGAGTCGGCTTTCATCGCGGCGGTGGCGCAAATGCGTAGTCTCAGCCCAGCTTGACGAAATAGGCCACCAGCGCCACTCCCACCATGCCAATCACCGTCAGGCGGCTGGTTCGGTTGACGAGCGCGTAGACCAGCGGATCGTCGTGCATGAGGCCTCGCGCGGTCTTGATCCACAGCCGCGACAGCCAGTAGATCAGAGCGAATCCGATCACCCACAGCAGCTCGGGCGTGGCGTAGCGCTGCTGCACTTCGGGTGCGTTGATGAACAGCCAGAACACCACCACCGAGGCCAGCCCCGCGGCCACGCCGGTGGGCCACAGCACCACCAGATCGCCCACGCGGTAGTCGCGCCCATGAGCGATGCTGCGCCCTTGCTTTTCCGTCGTGACCAGCTCGGAGCAGCGCTTGACCAGTGCCAGACTGAAGAAGATGAAGATCGAAAAAGCCATCAGCCAGCGGCTGGTGGGCACATCGACCGCCACCGATCCGGCCAGGATGCGCAGCGTGAACAGGCCGGCCAGCATCAGCACATCGATCATGCAAAACGCCTTGAGGTACCAGCTGTAGGCGGTGGTCAGCACAAGATAGGCGACCAGCATGCCGACGAAAGCAGCGTTGACCTGCGCGGCGACCAGCAAAGCCAAAACCAGCAGGGCGCAGGCCACGGCCACCGCATGACCGACGGGTATGACCGCGCTGGCCAGTGGCCGGTTCTTCTTGCGTGGGTGGGCGCGGTCGCTGTCCAGATCCCACAGGTCGTTGAACACGTAGGTGGCTGAAGCCGCCAGCGAGAACGCCAGAAATGCGAGTGCTGCGTGCACCACGCGCGTGGCATCGCCAAAGCCGAACGAGGTCAGCAGCGGCACGAACAGCAAGATGTTCTTGGCCCACTGGTGCACGCGCAGCTGGCGCACCCACACTCGTGCGGTGGCCGGCGTGTTGGCCAGTTGCAGCTCGATCGCGGTGACCGCTTGGGCCTCGCGAGCGACCGCCGCCGTGGCGCCCACCACGATGGCAGAGCGCGCTGCCTTCCAGATCGGCAGATCGGCCGCGCTGTCGCCGGCATAGGTGAATTCGGACCCGACTTGCGCCTGAATGGCCGCGAGCTTGTCGCGGCCCTTGAGATTGACGCCGCCTTCGCTGGCCAGCACCTGATCGAACAGGCCCACGCGCGCGGCCACTGCATTGGCAATGCGCCGGTCGGCCGCCGTGGCCAGCACGAGTTTTCGGCCCAGCGATTTCTGCGCGCGCAGGTATTCGAGCAACTCTTCACGCAGCGGCAGCCACTCGGCCGAGAACTCGCAGCGCTCGGCGATGGTGGCCTTGAAAAACGCCCGCCCGCGCAGCAGCCACAGCGGCAGCGCGAACACCAGCCACGGCGAGCGGTGCAACAGCTGCAAGATGGACTCGAGCAGCGTGTCGGTGGGGGTGAGCGTGCCGTCGAGGTCGACGACGAGGGGGGCGTTGGACATCGGGGGCGGGGCTGGCGTGTGGGGCAATCGCTGGGCAAGTGCGTGGCAGGTGAGCGATTGTCGCTGGAGGGGCCGCTCGGCGCGGCACACGGCCTGGCCGGTGTTTCCCGCGGCTATGCTCCGACGCATGTACGCCGAATACTTTGGCCTGAAGCAGGCTCCGTTTTCCATCGCGCCGGATCCGCACTACCTCTTCATGAGCGAGCGGCACCGCGAGGCGCTGGCGCACCTGCTGTACGGGCTGGGCGGTGGTGGCGGGTTCGTGCTGCTGACCGGCGAGATCGGCGCGGGCAAGACCACGGTGTGCCGCTGCTTCCTCGAGCAGATCCCCAAGCGCTGCAACGTGGCCTACATCTTCAACCCCAAGCTCACCGTGGTCGAGCTGATGCGCTCGGTGTGCGATGAGTTCCTGGTGCCCTATCCCAATCGCCGACCGGGCACGGCCACGGTCACCGATTACCTTGATCCGCTCAATGCCTTCTTGCTGCGCACCCACGGTGTGGGCCAGAACAACGTGCTCATCATCGACGAGGCGCAAAACCTGTCGCCCGATGTGCTCGAGCAGTTGCGCTTGATGACCAACCTCGAGACCCACGAGCGCAAGCTGCTGCAGATCATCCTGATCGGTCAGCCCGAGCTGCGCGACATGGTGGCGCAGCCCGGGCTGCAGCAGCTCGCACAGCGGGTGATCGCGCGCTTTCACCTTGAAGCGCTGTCCGAGGACGAGACGGGGCAGTACATCCGCCACCGCCTGGCCGTGGCCGGCATGTCGGGGCCCATCCCATTTCCGGTCGACAGCCTCAAGCGCATCCACCGGCTGTGCCGCGGCGTGCCGCGCCGCATCAATTTGCTGTGCGACCGCGCCTTGCTGGGCGCCTATGCGGGTGGCAAGGTGGTGGTCGACCGCCACATCATCGACAAGGCCGCACGTGAGGTGTTCGATGCGTCCGAAGTCAATGCGCTGACGGGCGCTGCCGTCAAGCGCAGTCCCTTGCTGCTGACCCTCGTGCTGGGCATGGCGCTGGGGGCGCTGGCGTGGGCCGGTGGTAACTGGTGGCTTGGACGCACCACCGCCAACGCAGCGCCGGTGGATGTGGCCGCTGGGGCGTCTGCACCTGCCGCTGCTTCGGCAGCGTCGGCGTCGACCTCGGTGGCTGAATCTGCATCTGCATCTTCATCTGCCACGGCGTCATCCTCCAGCGCCAGCGCTGCGGCCAGCGCAACCACCCGCCGCCCCTAAGCTCACCGAGCCGCGCCCATGTCCTACATCCTTGATGCGCTCAAGCGCGCTGAATCCGAACGCAGCCGCGGCCAGATCCCGGGTCTGCACGCGCAGCCGATGGCCCGGGTGGCGTTGGATCGTGAAGAGCGCGCTCCCGTCTGGAAGACGCTGGTGCTGGTCGTGATCGCCGTCGTGGTGCTGGGTGCGCTGGCCTGGTGGTGGCTGTCGAGCGATGGGCCTGCGCCTGCGGCGCTGCCACCGCAGACCGCACCGCTGGCCGCGTCGCCATCCACCCCTGCGGTGCCCGCCAACCCGCCTGCGCTGGTGAACGCGCCAGCCCCGGTGGTCGCGGCCGTGGAGCCCGTGGTCTCGGCAGCGTCCAAGCCAGCGCCACGGCGCAATCCGCCACCTGCGATCAAGTCAGTCGCCACACCGGTCAACGCTGCGGCACCTGCGCGCATGGCGTCTGTACCAGCACCCGCACCGCGCAGCCAGACCGCTGCGGACCCTTCCGCCGCCGCACGTTCGACCGCGGCGCCTGCGGCAGCGGCATCAGGCTCGACCCCCGAGCCTCGCGTGCTGGCGATGAGCGAGTTGCCTGCCGATGTGATCAGCAGCCTGCCCGCACTGGTGGTCAGTGGCGCGAGCTATTCCGATCAGCCCGCCAGCCGCATGGTGATCATCAACGGCGCGCTGTACCGCGAAGGCGATCGGCTCACGTCCGAGCTGACGCTGCAGCGCATTGCCTTGCGCTCGGCGGTGCTGAGCTTTCGCGGCTACCGCTTCAGCATCAACTACTGAGCCGCGAGCCGCCGCTCACACCGCCACCGGCGCCTTGATGGCCGGGTGCGGGTCGTAGCCCACGACCTCGAAATCTTCGAACTCGTAGCCGTCGATCGACGCCGGGCGGCGCTTGATGTGCAGCGTGGGCAGCCGCCGCGCTTCGCGCGCGAGTTGCAGCTCGACCTGCTCGGCGTGGTTGCTGTACAGGTGGCAGTCGCCGCCGGTCCAGATGAAATCGCCCACCTGCAAATCGCACTGCTGCGCCACCATGTGCGTGAGCAGCGCGTAGCTCGCGATGTTGAAGGGCACGCCCAGAAAGATGTCGGCGCTGCGCTGGTACAGCTGGCAGCTCAGGCGGCCCGGCTCGCCCGCCACTGCCGACGGCGCCACATAGAACTGGAAGAACGCATGGCAAGGCATCAGCGCCATCGCGTCCAGGTCGGCCACGTTCCAGGCGCTCACGATGATGCGGCGCGAATCCGGGTTGGTCTTGAGCGTGTGGATGACCTGCGCGATCTGGTCGATGTGGCCGCCGTTGGGGGTGGGCCAGCTGCGCCACTGCACGCCGTAGACCGGCCCGAGGTCGCCGTCTTCGCGTGCCCATTCGTTCCAGATCGACACACCGCGCTCTTGCAGCCAGCGCGCATTGCCGTCGCCGCGCAGAAACCACAGCAGCTCGAGGATCACCGACTTCAGGTGCACCTTCTTGGTGGTGATCAGCGGAAAGCCCGCGCTCAGATCGAAGCGCATCTGGTGGCCGAAGATGCTTTTCGTGCCGGTGCCGGTGCGGTCGGCCTTCAACACACCGTGGTCGCGCACATGGCGCATCAGGTCTTCGTAGGGGGTTTGCATGGGGGTGTCAGTAACCGGAAAACAGGAAATCCAGCGCATCGTCGATGGCCATGCGCTCGTGCCTGAGCGAGCCCACCGGGCGGCGCAGCAGCGAAATCGGAAACGTCGCGAGGTTGGCCGTGTCGGCAAACACCGAGGTGCCTTCGACCTCCACCACGGGGTTGAGCCGTTGCTTCAAGGGCTGAGCACTCGACAGGCGCGACAGCGGCAACACCACGCGGGTGGCCAGGGTCTGCAGGTGATCGGCCTGCACGTCCAGCCAGAACGGCGTGTGCTTGCGGTCTGTGGCAATCGGGTTGGCGTAGACGTCGAAGCGCGGCATCAGCGGGAGGCCTCCTCGGACTCCGAGTGCGCCGAGAGGTGCTTGTGGATGCGCTGCGAAAGCGTGCCCTCGCGCTCGATGCGCGCGTTGTAGTGCGCGATCGCCTCGGCGTTGTCGACGTTCCAGCGCTCGAAGTAGCGCTTGCGCACCTCTTCGGCGAGCAGCGTGTCGACGGTTTGCGAGATGTTCATGCCCAGCTCGCGGGCCATCTCGAGCACCTTGGCGTTCAGGCTGAGGTTGGTGGCCCGCTTGGGAGAATCGTCAAATCGCAGCATGGTTCGCCTCCATTCGGTGTGCGCATGGATTATGCGTTTTCAGCTACGCATCGAACTGCAGTTTGGCCAGCCGCGCGTACAGGCCGCCGGCGGCACTCAAGGTGGCGTGGTTGCCGATCTCGACGATGCGGCCTTCATCCATCACCACGATGCGGTCGGCGCGCTGCACCGTGGCCAGTCGGTGCGCGATGACCAGCGTGGTGCGGTCCTTCATGGCCGCCTCGAGTGCGGCTTGCACCATGCGTTCGCTCTCGGCATCGAGCGCGCTGGTGGCTTCGTCGAGCAGCAGCAGTGGCGGGTTCTTCAGGATCGCGCGCGCAATGCTGATGCGCTGGCGCTGGCCGCCCGACACGCGCACGCCGCGCTCGCCCAGAAAGGTCTGGTAGCCATCGGGCAGCGCGGTGATGAAGTCGTGCGCGAAGGCCGCCTGGGCCGCGGCGATCACCTCGGCGTCGGTCGCTTCGGGCCGGCCGTAGCGGATGTTGGCCATGGCGTCGGCCGAGAAGATCACGCTGTCTTGCGGCACGATGCCGATGCGACCGCGCAGTGCCTCGAGTGCCAGCTCACGCACCGGGATGCCGTCGATGCGCACGGTGCCTTGGCTCACGTCGTAAAAGCGCAGCAGCAACTGCAGCACCGTGCTCTTGCCCGCGCCGCTCGGGCCGACCAGCGCCACGGTTTCGCCCGGTGCGATGGCCAGGTTGAAGTCGCTCAGCGCAGACGTCTTGGGGCGCGATGGGTAGTTGAAGGTGACGGCGTCAAGCGAGACCGACGAGCCGCGCTGCACCAGCGGCAACTCGCGCGGTGCGGCCGGCGAGGCAATCGGCGACTCGGTGGCCAGCAGCTCCATCAGCCGCTCGGTGGCGCCGGCGGCTCGCAGCATGTCGCCGTACACCTCGGCCAGTACCGCCACGCCGCTGACCAGAATGATCACAAAGAACACGGTCTGGCCCAGGTGCCCGGCGGTGATGTCGCCGCGCACCACCGCCTGCGTGCCTTGGTACAGGCCCCACAGCAGCGCGCCGAAGGTGGCGGTGATGATGAAGCCCACCAGCACCGCGCGCATGCGGGTGCGGTTGACGGCGGTGCCGAAGGCGTTCTCGGTCGACTCGTCAAAGCGCTGCGCCTCGCGGGCTTCCTGCGTGTAGCTTTGCACCACCGGGATGGCGTTGAGCACTTCAGCGGCGATCGCGCTGGTGTCGGCCACGCGGTCCTGGCTGGCGCGGCTGAGCTTGCGGATGCGCCGGGCGAAATACACCGACGGCAACACCACCAGCACCAAGATGCCCAGCACCTGCGCCATCACGTAGGGGTTGGTGATGATGAGCATGGTCATGGCGCCAATGGCCATCACCACGTTGCGCAGCCCGAGACTCAGCGACGAGCCCACCACCGCCTGCACCAGCGTGGTGTCGGTGGTCAGCCGCGACAGCACCTCGCCGGTCTGTGTCGATTCGAAGAACTCCGGGCTTTGCCGCAGCACATGCGAATAGACCGCGTTGCGCAGGTCGGCGGTGACGCGCTCGCCCAGCCAGGTCACGGTGTAGTAGCGCAGCGCCGAGAACAAACCGAGTGCCGCGCCCACGCCAAACAGCGAAAAGAAATGATCGCGCAGTGCCATCACCCGTTCGCCGGGGTCGGCCGCCACCAGACCCTGGTCGATCAGCGTCTTGAGCGCCACCGGCAACACCAGCGTGCTGACCGCCGCCATCACCAGAAAACCCACCGCGAGCGCGATGCGCCATCGATACGGCCTGAGAAAGGGCGTGAGCCCGCCCAGCGACTTGACGTTCTTGCCTGGCGGCGGCAGCGCCGAGGCGGTGTTGCGCGGGATGGGGGTGGTCGGTGTGGCGGGGGTGGCTGCACTCATCGGCTGAGTCTACAAAGGCTCCGCACGGCTGCGCTGACAGCTACAGCCGCAAGGCGCCCGCGTAGCCCGTCATCTCGAGGTAGCCACGCCCGATGCGCTGGCCTTGCTCGTCGCGCAGCTCGCTCAGGCCTTCCCAGTAGATGGTGCCGGTGCTTTGGCGGCTGTCGAGCTCCTGCGCGTCGAGCAGCGCGACGATGCGGTGGCGGCCGGCCGGTGTTTGCAGCGTCCATTCGACCGGGTACTTCGCCTGCGAGGCAGGGCTGGTCCACACGCGGTGCGGCGTGAAGCTCACTTCGTCGGCCGCGAAGTTGCGAAAGGCGCCGTTGGCACTGCGCAGGCTGCCGCCGGCGTACACGGTGCGCCCGTTGGCCGCGCGCAGGCGAAAGGCGGTGAGCGCGCTGCCGTCGGCCAGGTTCATGCCGATCCAGTCCCAGCCCACCGCACCGGGCGGCAGCAACGAATCGCTCCATTCGTGATCCAGCCACGCGGTGCCGCGCACAGGCAGGGCGGTGCCTTTGTGCGTGAGCCTGCCGCTCACCGCCAGTTGCGGCTGCGTGTAGTAGCGGCTGAACGTCGGGTCGGTGTGCTGCGGGCCCTTGAGCGAGTAGCCGGCATCGCCTTGCAGCAGCACGCTTTGGGTGGTGTTCAGGTTGAAGTCGAAGGCAAAGCCGGCGCTGTCGCTGCGCACGCGAGCCTCGTAGCGGCTGCCCTCAGCGGCATCTTGTCGCTCGAGACGCCAGTCGCGCAGCGCGATCGCCGTGTCATCCGAGCCGGCCTTTGCGATGCCAAAGCCGGTGCGGGCGATGCGCTGGTCGTGCAGCAGCCGCCCGGCCTTCAGGTCGCTCAGCGCGGCGTGGGCGAACAGCAGTTGCTTTGCGGCAAAGCGGCTGGGCTGATCGGCATCCACCTCGGTGCGCGAACGAAAGAAGGTGATCTGAAAGCCGTGCGTCGGCTCGTCCGTGCGTGCCGTCGAGGCCGCGCCCGCGTGCAGCTCGCCGGTGACGTACCACCACTCGATGCGGCTGGCTTCGTGGGCGCCGTGGTCGGTGGGGAACACCAGCGCGCGCGGTGTCTGGCGCTGTGGCAACGGCCCTGCAAACACCGGCGCGCCAGCGGCCCACGGCGCCGCGGCCATCCACCGCAGCAGCCGCCGGCGATGCGAGTCGGCTGAGGTCGCGCCGATCAGCGCAGGGTCGTTGCGAGAAAACATGTTCCAAAGCATCGCACAGGCCGACCAAACGCCACGGTGCTGTTCCACAATGCCCGGTTGTCTTTGAGCCTTGCGCCGTCCGATGTCCCATTTTTCGCTGCCTGCCGATTTCGACCTCAGCGATCACTTTGATCACGGTACGCTGATGCGCGCCATGGGGCTCAAACCCGAGCGTGCGCTGCTGGCACAGCATGAGGACGGCGACCGGCTGCACACCCGCTTGCGGGGCAGCGGCAGCGAAATCTGCGAGCAGACCATCAGCTTTTTCACCGATCCGCGCACCGGACTGCATCTGCGCGGCTTGTGCACCTGTGCGGTGGGCTTCAACTGCCACCATGTGGCCGCCGCCCTGATGGCCCACGAGGCCGCTCTGGCGCGCGCACGCCGAATGGGCCTGTCGGGCAACGGTGTGGCGGCGAGCGAATTGGCCCGTCACGCCACAGACCCCAGCGCTGCGAATGAAGCTGTCAGCACCGCGACGCAGTTGCGAGCGGGCGATCAGCCTGTGCGCCTCGTTGAGCGCTCGTCGGCGCTGAGCCATGAACTCGAAGCCTGGCTGGGCCATGCCTCGGGGGTGCTCAAGGCGCGCGTGCCGGCCGATGAGGTCGTGGCGGCCCCGGTTGCCGCCGGTGCCGTGAACAAACGGCTGATGTACGTGCTGAGCGCATCGGCCGCGCGGCTCGAGTTGCGCTTGTACCTGGGCAGCGCGCGGCGCAGCGGCGAGATCAGCCGCCACCAGCCGCATTCGCCCGCCATTGCCGACATGCTGCGCACCCGGCCGTCGTACGTCACCCCGGCCGATGAAGCGCTGCTGGCCGCGCTGCTGCCGTTCGTGCTCGAGCGATCGAGCCCGCCGTTTCCGCTGCAAGGACGCACCTGCGCGGCCACGCTCAGGCAGCTGGTGCAGTCGGGGGCATGCTGGCTGGTCGATGACGCCGATGGCCGTCCCGCCACGCCACCCGGCGAGCCACTGGCCTGGCTGGACGAGCCGCTGCCGCTGCAGCTGTGCTGGGCAGCCGATGCCGAGGAGATGTGGCGCACCCGCTGGGATGCGGTGAGCCTCGAAGCCGGCACCGAAGTCCAATCGCTGGTGCTGCTGCCCGAGCCCCATGTGCTGCTGCGCGATGCGAGCGGGCTGGCCACGATGCGTCCGGCCGATGTGTCGTCGTCGAATCTGGGTGCGCCGGTCATTCGCTGGCTGGCCGGCATGCCGGCGGTGTCGTCGCAGGCGCTACCCGCTTTGGTCGAGCGCCTGCGGTCGGTGGGCTTGGCCCATCAGGTCATGCTGCCTTTGCCCGAGCGCCATGCGCCCAAGCTCGAAGAATTCGGCGAGCTCACGCTGCAGCCGGTGCTCAAGCTGCTGACCTGTCCCAACGTGCCGTCCGAGGCCTGGCTCGAAGGCCACCAGCGGCCCCCGCCGGCGGGCCAGCCTCTGCGGCAGGCCGCAGCGCAGTTGGTGTTGCGATACCAGGTGACGGCCTCGGGTGCGTCGCGCAGCACGGCGCCGTCGGTCGATTTCAACTTTCCGGCCGGTGCATCGGACGTGGCTTTCATCGAGCAGCCCGATCCGAGCCGCCCGGCAAACACGCAGCTGATGCGCTTTCGGCGCGACGCGCAGGCCGAGGCGGCCGCCGTGCAGACCCTGTTCGAGCAACTCGAATTGCGTCCCTGGAGTCGGGTGGCGGCCTTTGCGCTGGACCGCATGGCCGCGCTCAAGGCCGGACGGCTGCAGTCCGCGGCGCTGCCGCCTGCACTCGAAGACGGCCAGTTGATGCTCGTGCCCGCCGCGCGCGATCAGTGGCCGATGCTGCTCAGCCGCCACATCCCCGCGCTGCAAGACGAGGGCTGGGTGGTCGAGCGCTCGGACGACTTCCCGTTCGAGGTGTTCGAGACCGACGACTTCGAGCTCAGCCTGGACGAGATGCCGGGCAGTGGCACCGACTGGTTTCGCATCGGACTGAAGGTGAGCGTGGCCGGCACACCGGTGGATCTGGTGCCGCTGCTGATCGGGCTGGTGCAGGCCGGCTGGCTCAAGCTCGAAGCCTCGATGCGCGATCCGCAAGGCGAGGTGCTCTTGCCGTGGCCTGAAGACGTCGACCCCTCGATGCCGGTGTGGCGCAACGCGCCCAAGTTGCGCCGCGAGCGGCTGTTGCGGCTGCCCGTGTCCCGGGTGGCGCCTTTGGTGTCGTGGCTGCGCGGCGTGTTCGGCACCAGCGGCTTCAGCGCGAGCGAGCCCCGGGTGTCGCGCTATGAGCTGGGCGCGCTCGAGTTGCTGTCGGCCGGCGTGGTGGTGCGCGCGCCGCCCTCGCTCGACAGGCTGCTCGAGCAGCTGCGTTCGCTGCGGGTGGGCGAGCCGCTGCCTGCGGTGGCGGTATCGCCTCATGTGCATGCGCAGTTGCGGCCCTACCAGGTCGACGGTCTGGCCTGGATGGACTTTTTGCGCCGTGCCGGCTTCGGTGGTGTGCTGGCCGACGACATGGGCCTGGGCAAGACGCTGCAAACGCTGGCGCTGCTGCAAAACGAGCTCGACGCCGGCCGCCTCGACCGCCCCAGCCTGGTGGTGGTGCCCACCAGCCTGCTTGAGAACTGGCTTTCTGAAGCCACGCGCTTCACGCCGCAGTTGCGCGTGCTGGTGCTGCACGGCAAGTATCGAAGCCAGCATTTCAGCGGCATCGCCAGCGCCCATGTGGTGGTCACCAGCTACCCGCTGGCAGTGCGCGACATGCCCATGCTCGTCGACCACCGCTGGCACTACCTGGTGCTCGACGAAGCGCAGCGCATCAAGAACAGCCGCAGCCAGGCCACGGTGGCATTGAAGGCGCTCGATGCGCGCCACCGCCTGTGCCTGTCGGGCACGCCGCTCGAAAACCACCTTGGCGAGCTGTGGAGCCTGATGGACTTCGTGAGCCCCGGGCTGCTCGGCAGCGAGACCCAGTTCCGCGAGCACTACCGCACCCCGATCGAAAAGCGCCAGGACACGCAGCAAGCCGATCACCTCGCGCGCCGCGTGCGGCCGTTCATCTTGCGGCGCACCAAGTTGCAAGTGGCGCAGGACCTGCCGGAAAAAACCGAGACGCTGCTGCGCGTCGAACTCGACGGCATCCAGCGCGACCTGTACGAGACGGTGCGCGCCACCATGGACAGCAAGCTGCGCGAGGCCATCGCCAGACAGGGTCTGGCGCGCAGCCAGATCGTGGTGCTCGATGCCTTGCTCAAGCTGCGACAGGTGTGCTGCGACCCGCGGCTGCTGAAGTTCAGGGATCCCGCTGCGGCAGCCCAGACGCATCAAACGGCCGCCTCGTCGGCCAAGCTCGAGCTGCTGTGCGATTTGCTGTCAACGCTGGCCGAAGAGGGCCGGCGCATCCTGGTGTTTTCGCAGTTCACCGAAATGCTGGCGCTGATCGAGCCCGAACTGGCACGCCTGGGGCTGGACTACCTCAAGCTCACCGGCGAGACCGAACACCGTGGCGATGTGGTGCGCGAGTTCCAGGAGGGCAGCGCCCCGGTCTTCCTGATCAGCCTGAAGGCCGGCGGCGTGGGTCTGAACCTGACGGCGGCCGACACGGTCATCCTCTACGACCCGTGGTGGAACCCTGCCGTCGAACAGCAGGCCATCGACCGCGCCTACCGCATCGGGCAGGGCAAGCCGGTGTTCGTCTACAAGCTGGTGGCCAGCGGCACGGTCGAAGAAAAGATGCTCGAGCTGCAGGCCCGCAAGTCCGGTCTGGCCGATTCGCTGCTGTCGGGTGTGGCCGGCTCTGCGGCACTCACCGCGCAGGATTTCGACGAACTCTTCAAGCCGCTCGGTGGCGGCTGAGGGATACAGCCCGGCGGGCCAGAGCCAGCCGCGCTGCTTTAGACCCAGGACCAGCTGAGCCACGGTCTGCACGCCGAGCACCTGCACGGCCGGGGTGACCGAGGTGACTTCGCCGCCCGTCGGCGTGCGGCTCAGACGGCTTGCGGCAGCCCTTGCGCAGCGAGCGCGATTTCGAACTGCTCGAGTGACTGCGGCTTGCCAAAGAAGTAGCCCTGAATCGCATCGCAGCCCGCATCGCGCAGGATGTGCCATTGCTCCTCGGTCTCGACGCCCTCGGCCACGCTTTTCAGGCCCAGCTCGCGGCTCATCGAAAAGACTGAGCGACAGATCGCCAGGTCCTTGGGCGCGGGCAGGTCCTTGACGAAGCTGCGGTCGATCTTCAGCGACGACAGGCTGAATCGCTTGAGGTAAGCCAGCGACGAATAGCCCGTGCCAAAGTCATCGATGGCGATTTGCATGCCGGCCTCGGTGAGCCTGCTGAGCAGCCGCGCGGCGGCCTCGGGATCGGTCATCAGGAGGCCCTCGGTGATCTCGAGCTGAAGCAAGTGCGCCGGCAAGCCCGAAAACGCCAGGGCGTCGGTGACGCTATGCATGAAGTTGGCGCTGCGGAACTGCCGGGGACTGACGTTGACCGAGATCGTCAGCTCGGTGCCGTGGTCGCGGTTGATGCGTGCAATGTCGGCGGTGGCGGCCTTCAGCGCCCAGCTTCCGAGCAACTGGATGAGCCCGCACTCTTCGGCCACCGGAATGAACTGAGCCGGCGACACCGGCGTCGTGCCGCCTTTGTTCCAGCGCATCAGCGCTTCGGCTCCGTAGATCTTGCCGGTGATGTCCACCAGCGGCTGGTAGTGCAAATACAGCTCGCCGTTGGCCACGCCCTGGTGCAAGGCACTCTCCAGCGTGAGCAAGGTGCGCGCATCGGTGCGCGAGGCCTGATCGAACATGACGCAGCGTCCGCCACCGGCTTGTTTGGCTTGCTTCAGCGCCACCGTGGCGTGGTTGAGCAAGGCCTCATGCGTGATGCCGTGGACGGGGTACAGCGCGAAACCCATCGAGGCGCTGAGGTGCACTTCGGTGTCGTCGATGACGAACACGGTCTCGATCAAGGCCATCAGCTGACGGCCGAGCTTCATCATGTTTTCGGGGTCGGCCATGTCGGGCAGCAGCAGCGCGAACTCGTCCGGCCCGATGCGCGCCACGGTGTCACTGGCTCGCACACGACTGAGCAGCCTTTGCGAGACCTGACGCAGCAGATCGTCGCCCGCCTTGACGCCGAAGGCCTCGTTCACCTTGGTGAAGGCCTTGAGGTCAAGCAGCAGCAGGGCAAAGCTCGAATCGCGCCGCATGCCGAGTTCGATCGCGCGCTCGCACCGGTCTTGCAAGAGCATCCGGTTGGGTAGTCCGGTCAGGGCATCGTGCGTGCCCATGGCGCCCGTTGAATCCGCGGGCTCGACCCGGCGACCTGCCGCCATCACGCCGCGCTTGGCGCCCGTGTCATAGCCGCTCAGCAGCCACTCGAACTGCGTGCCGAACTCGGCTCGCAGTTCTGCTTGCAGCGTCACCCGCCGGCACGCGCGGATGGCGCTTTCAAAGGCCTCGCGCACCGCGAGGTGGGCCTGCTCGGGGAACAGATCGAAAAATGAATGGTGGCCGTGGGCCAGATGGGCTAAGCCCGTCGCTCGGTTCAGCCCTGCGGCGTGGGTGATGTCCGCGCTGCCATTGAGGTGGAAAGCCAGATCCCCCGCCGCCTCCAGCAGGGCTTCCAAGGGACTCTGAGGCGTCGGTGTTGTCATGACTCCATGCTCTCCGGCTTGCGCCTTTGCAGTGACGCAGATCAAAACTGCCACATGGATCTGGCGATGGAAACCAGACGCCCTCGGCGGGTCAACGGCGGGTTCACACATCCGCCCCAGCTTTTATCGGTGAAGGGCTTTCGTTCTTGAGTGGGTGGCGCGCCGGCCTGCGCGCAGCGCTCAGGCCGCGTCACGGCGGCACTGCTCGCGCAGGGTCTGCCAGCCGGCCTCACCCAGCGTTTGCAGAGTGAGCATATTGGCTTCGTAGATCTCGGCGGCTTCGGGAAAAGCGGCCACGGCTCGGTCGATGCTGGCCTCGCGCAGCAGGTGCAGCGTGGGGTAGGGCGAGCGGTTGGTGGCGTTGGTCACGTCATCGGGCGCCGTGCCAGCGAACTGGTAGTCGGGATGAAAACTCGCCAGCTGCAGCACGCCCTCGCAGCCCAGAGACTCGAGCGCGGCTTCGGCCACGTCGAGAAAGTCGTTGTAGTCACCAAAGTCATGGAGCACGTCGGGGTGCACCAGCAAGGTGGTCTCGCATTGCGAAGCGTCGGTCGCCAGCAGCCGTTGTACCTCGTCGCACAGCGCGTGCAACAGCGCTTCGGGGTCGGTGGCGTTGCTCACCACGCAGCGCAATTGCGACTTCGCCCGCACGGCGCGGGCGAAGGGGCACAGGTTCAGACCGATCACCGCCCGATCGACCCAGGCCAGGGTCTCGGCACAGGCTATGGCGCTGTCGGTCATCGCTGCATGCGCGGCAGACCGACCGTGCGTTCAGGCATTGCCACCGCTGGACATCGCCGCCGCCATGGCGTTGGCGAGCACCTGGTTGGGCAGCTTCACCGTGATGTCGATGGAGCCCACGCGCAGCACCATGACCGGACCGTCGGCGTTGGCGCGTACGAGCACCTCGTCGGCATCCATTTGCACCGAATGGCTCGGCACGGTGTCCCTCAGCGGCGGCCGGCCTTCCTGCTGGGTGCCCATGGCCTTGGCCGATGAGAGCACGATGCGCGACATCAGGTCGATGCCTTCTTCGTCGAGTTCCAGCGGGAAGATCTGGCCGTTCTCGAGGATCAGCTCGACCAGCACCGAGCTCTTGTCGTCGGCCAGCAGCGCATCCTTGACGCCATAGCAGTGCAGGGGTGCGACGGTTTCAATTTCAGTGTCCGGTTCCATTTGGGGTGTTCTCTCAGGGTTGGCAAAGAGGGGCGATGTTGCCACGCGTTGGCGGCTTTGGTGAAGGCCGATCAGGTCGGCGGCGTCTTGCGCGCAGGCGGCTAGGGCTCGCTCACCCAGCGGCCATTCATCAGGCGCTCGTTGGGCTTGAACTGCGCCTTGTAGGACATCTTCGGGCTGGCTTCAATCCAGTAGCCTAGGTACAGGTGCTGCAGGCCGAGCTGCCGAGTCTGGTCGATTTGCCACAGGATGTTGAAGGTGCCGTAGCTGGTGTGTTCTTCGGGTTCGTAGAAGGTGTAAACCGCCGACAGCCCGTCGTTCAGGATGTCGAGGATGGACACCATCTTCAGCGCTCCGGGCTGATCGGGGTTTTGTGGATCGGCCGGTTCGCGAAACTCGACCAGCCTTGAATTGACGCGGCTTTGCAGCAAAAACTGCGAGTACTGATCGATGCTGTCGTTGTCCATGCCGCCGCCACTGTGTCGGCTGGCCTGATAGCGCAAAAAGAGCTGATAGTGCTCGGGCGTGAAGCCCAGGCGCAGCACGCGCGACTCGAGGTGCTGGTGGGCCTTCCAGGCGCGACGCTGGCTGCGCGTGGGCTCGAAGGTGAGCACCGGCACGCGCAGCGGCACACAGGCGCGGCAGTTGTCGCAGTAGGGCCGGTAGGTGAACATGCCGCTGCGCCGAAAGCCGTTGGTCACCAGACCCGAATACACATCGGACTGGATCAGATGGCTGGGCGTGGCCACCTGCGAACGCGCCATCCGGTTGGGGACGTAGCTGCAGGTGTAGGGGGCCGTCGCGTAGAACTGAAGCGACGCCAGCGGGAGCTCTTTCGGGCTTGTCACGTGGGCGGCAGGAGGTGTTTCCAGAGGCGCTGATGATAGGTCCAGCCTCCCGGCGCCGGGCGTGCTGTGCGCTGTTTGACGGCGGCTTCGAAATCGCTTCTGGGCAGTTCACGCCCGCCCATCGACGCCAGGTGGCCGGTGCGTTGCTGGCAGTCGATCAGGTCGATGCCGTGCTCGCGGCAAAAGCAGATCAGCGAGGCCAGCGCGATCTTCGAGGCGTCGGTGCGGTGCGCGAACATCGACTCGCCAAAGAACATGCCGCCAATGCCCACGCCGTACAGGCCACCGGCCAGCTCGCCATCGATCCAGGTCTCGAAGCTGTGGACCGCGCCCAGCGCATGCCAGCGGCTGTAGGCGCCCACCATGTCATCCACGATCCAGGTGCCGTCCTGACCCTCGCGCGGGGTGGAGGCGCAGGCACCGATCACGCGTTCAAAGGCGCCGTCGATGCGCACTTCACAGCCGGGCGTACGGGCAAAGCGAGACAGAGTCTTGCGCAGCGAATGGCTCAGCTTGAACTCGGCCACCCACAGCACCATGCGCGGATCGGGTGCCCACCACAGCACCGGCTGGCCCGCGCTGTACCAGGGAAAGATGCCGCGTGAATAGGCCTCGGTCAGGCGCTCGGGCGTCAACTCGCCGCCCGCGGCCAGCAAGCCGGGCGCTTCGGAGTGGGCAGGCAAGGCCTGCCGGGTGTCGGGCAACGCATCGCCCGCGCTGCGCAGCCAGGCGATCACCCAGCGACCGCCTGTGCGCTGGCGCTGCTGGCCAGATCAGTAGATCTGCGGCACATGGATCTCCTGGGGCACGGCATGCCGCACGTAGTCGTCGTGGCGCTCGCGCGGTGGCAGCACGATGGTCGGGTGCTCCACTTCCTCATACGGCATTTGGCTGAGCAGGTGACTGATGCAGTTCAGCCGCGCTTTTTTCTTGTCGACTGCGGGCACCACCCACCATGGCGCTTCGGGGATGTGGGTGCGATCGAGCATCACTTCCTTGGCCTTGGTGTATTCCTCCCAGCGGCGGCGCGACTCCAGGTCCATGGGGCTCAACTTCCACTGCTTGAGCGGATCGTGAATGCGGCCCAAAAAGCGCAGGTGCTGCTCTTCATCGGAAATCGAGAACCAGTACTTGATCAGCTGGATGCCTGATCGAACCAGCATGCGCTCGAACTCGGGCGTGGTGCGAAAGAACTCCTCGTACTGCTCGTCGGTGCAAAAGCCCATCACCCGCTCGACACCGGCGCGGTTGTACCAGCTGCGGTCAAACAGCACGATCTCGCCGGCTGCCGGCAGGTGGGCGGCATAGCGCTGAAAGTACCACTGGGTGCGTTCGCGATCGTTGGGTGCCGGCAGCGCGGCCACGCGGCACACGCGGGGGTTGAGCCGCTGGGTGATGCGTTTGATCACACCGCCCTTGCCCGCTGCATCTCGGCCTTCAAAAAGAATCACCACCTTGTGCCCGGTGGCCACCACCCAGCTTTGCAGCTTGACCAGCTCGCTTTGCAGGCGAAACAACTCGCGGAAGTAGCGCACACGGCCTTGCCGGTCTTGCTCGGTTTGCGATGGGGCCTCGGCGCCGCTCTGGCCCGCCGCGATGGCCTCGAGCGTGCGGTCCTCAAGCTCGAGCTCAAGCTCTTCGTCAAAGCTGTCCTGCAAATCAAGGTGAATACGGCGAATGGCGTCAGCGTCGTCCAGGTCCATGCAAGTCTCCTGAGTGTTACGGGTTGTTGAACGGCACAGACCTTAGGCGCTTTGCGTGGCCGCTTGGTGAATTTTGCATGGGAGATGCAGCTTGAATGACCCTCACCCTAGCCCTCTCCCACAAGTGGGAGAGGGAACTTGAGCAGCCATCTCCCGCTAGCGGGAGATGGTGTCTTGGCTCCCTCTCCCACTTGTGGGAGAGGGCAGGGGTGAGGGCGAATGGCTCCCTCTCCCACTTGTGGGAGAGGGCAGGGGTGAGGGCCGCCGGCCCGCCTGCCGACACGGGTTTTCACTGAGTCCCTGGCCATGCAAAACCCCCTGAATGGGGGATGTTCGGCTGCAGCCATTTCGAGCGTATTCGCGCGAGCGGCTGCCCAGTCAGGGTGTCGCCCAACACCCGTCAACCTCCCAGCCCTTGGACGCTGGACCACGGAGAGCAACACCATGAAGAAAATGATCTTGAAGACCGCGCTGCTGGCCACCATGGCGACCTTGACCGGTGCGGCGCAAGCCGCGTTGTTCGACCGCGGCGGCGGCTTGATCTATGACGACACGTTCGATATCACGTGGCTGGCGGACATGAACTACGCCCGGACCAGCGGCTATGACGACGACGGTGGGATGATTTGGCTTGAAGCTGTGAGTTGGGCGGATAACTTGGTCTACGGCGTCTACAGTGACTGGCGGCTGCCCACGTTGAACCCGTCGGACACCAGTTGCAGCGACGGATTTGGCGATCGTCGCTATGGTTACAACTGCACGGGTGGCGAGTTAAGCCATCTCTTCGTTGCTGACTTAGGCTACAACGCTGATGCGTCTGGGCGGGATACGAGCGACGACACGCCCGAGCAGATAGACAACCTCGCGTTGTTCAGCAACGTGCAGTCCTACACCTACTGGTCCGGTCTTGAGCTCGCGGGTACGTTCAATGTGAGGGTCTTCAATACCGACAACGGCTTCCAGGGCATCTTCTACAGGGGCAATGAAGGGTATGCCTTGGCTGTGCGAGATGGCAATGTCTCCCCCATCCCCGAACCCGAAACTTACGCCCTGATGCTGGCCGGTCTCGCAGTGGTCGGTGCTGCGGCTAGGCGGCGCAAGGCGAAGTAAACCGTCGGTTCATCAACGCAGCAAAGCCGGCCCGTGTGGCCGGTTTTTTTTGGGTGGAGAAATTCAACCCTCACCCTGGCCCTCTCCCACAGGTGGGAGAGGGGATTTAAGTGGCAAGCTCTCCCTCGGGGAGAGGTGATTTGAATGGGGCCGCCCTCACCCTGGCCCTCTCCCTCGGGGAGAGGGAACTCATGCAACCCTCTCCCGCGGGGAGAGGGAATTTGATTTGCCATCTCCCGCGAGCGGGAGATGGGACTTGAACGGCTCCCTCTCCCGCTGGCGGGAGAGGGCTGGGGTGAGGGGACTCGTTCAGCCCCGCACAACCGGAATGCCGGCGATGCGCGCCTGCCATTCCTTCGGCCCGGTCTCGTGCACCGAGGTGCCGTGGGAGTCGACGGCCACGGTGACTGGCATGTCGGTCACGTCGAACTCGTAGATGGCTTCCATGCCCAGATCGGCAAAGCCCACCACCTTGGCGTGCTTGATGGCCTTGCTGACCAGATAGGCCGCGCCGCCCACGGCCATCAGGTAGGCGCTTTGGTGCTTTTTGATGGCTTCGATGCCGGCGGGGCCGCGTTCGGCCTTGCCGATCATGCCGATGAGGCCGGTTTGCGCCAGCATCATCTCGGTGAACTTGTCCATGCGGGTGGCGGTGGTCGGGCCGGCTGGGCCCACCACCTCGTCGCGCACCGGATCGACCGGGCCGACGTAGTAGATGACGCGGTTGGTGAAGTCGACCGGCAGCGGCTCGCCCTTGGCCAGCATGTCCTGAATGCGCTTGTGAGCGGCATCGCGGCCGGTCAGCACCTTGCCCGACAGCAGCAGGGTCTCGCCGGGCTTCCAACTGGCGACTTCGGCCTTGGTCAGGGTGTTCAGGTCGATCTTGCGGCTCTTGTTGTAGTCGGGCTGCCAGTGCACATCGGGCCACAAATCGAGGCTGGGCGGGTCGATGTAGGCAGGGCCCGAGCCGTCGAGCACGAAGTGCGCGTGGCGGGTGGCCGCGCAGTTCGGGATCATCGCCACCGGCTTGCTCGCCGCGTGGGTCGGGTACATCGCGATCTTCACATCGAGCACCGTGGTCAGGCCGCCCAGGCCCTGCGCGCCGATGCCCAGCGCGTTGATCTTGTCGCACAGCTCGATGCGCAACTCTTCGAGCTTGCTGTTCGGGCCGCGGGCCTTGAGCTCATACATGTCGATGGGATCCATCAGGATCTCTTTGGCCATCAGCATGGCCTTCTCAGCGGTGCCACCGATGCCGATGCCCAGCATGCCCGGCGGGCACCAGCCCGCACCCATGGTGGGCACGGTCTTCATCACCCAGTCGAGCACGCTGTCGCTGGGGTTGAGCATCACGAACTTGCTCTTGTTCTCGCTGCCGCCGCCCTTGGCCGCCACTTGCACATCCATCGTGTTGCCTGGCACCACCTTCATGTGCACCACAGCCGGGGTGTTGTCCTGGGTGTTTTTGCGCTCGAACAGCGGGTCGGCCACGATGCTCGCGCGCAGGGTGTTGTCGGCATTCAGATAGCCGCGGCGCACGCCTTCGTTGATGGCATCTTCGATGCTGCCGTCAAAGCCTTCGAAGCGCACATCCATGCCGATCTTCAGAAAGACATTGACGATGCCGGTGTCCTGGCAGATCGGCCGACGGCCCTCGGCGCACATGCGTGAATTGGTCAGGATCTGCGCGATCGCGTCCTTGGCCGCCGGGCTCTGTTCCAGCGCATAGGCCCTCGCAAGGTGGGCGATATAGTCTTCCGGGTGGTAGTAGCTGATGTACTGCAACGCGGCAGCCACGCTCTCGATCAGGTCGTCTTTGCGGATGGTGGTCATGGGGGTTCGCAGGTGTTTGAGAGGGCGCGCTGGCGTGCTCCAACGCTGAAAACGAGTTTAACGAAGGGATGCTGATTGATGTCTGACGCGCACCCGCCATCCTCGCTGGCGTTCATCCGCTTTTTCAGGCATGAATCGGCCGGCGGCATCGTGCTGGCGATCGCGGCGATGGTCGCGCTGTTCATGAGCAACTCGCAGTGGCAGCCGCTTTATCAGGAACTGGTGCAAGCACCCGGCGAAATGCGGCTGGGCGAGTGGCTGGTGCTGGCCAAGCCGCTGGTGGTCTGGATCAACGACCTGTGGATGGCGGTGTTCTTCTTGCTCGTGGGTCTTGAGATCAAGCGCGAATTCATCGAGGGCGATCTGGGCGATCGGCGCCAGGCCATGCTGCCTGCGGTGGCGGCACTGGGCGGCATGGCGGTTCCTGCCGTGATCTACAGCCTGTGCAACCTGGGCGATCCGGTGGCGCTGCGCGGCTGGGCCATTCCGGCGGCCACCGACATCGCCTTTGCCATCGGCATCGTGATGCTGCTGGGCTCGAGGGTTCCGGCGTCGCTGAAGATCTTTTTGACGGCGGTGGCCATCATCGACGACCTGGGTGCCATCGTGGTGATCGCGCTGTTCTACACCGCCCACCTGTCGTTGCCCATGCTGATGGGCGCGGGCCTGGGCATTGCGGTGCTGGTGGCGCTCAACCGCGCGGGGGTGATGCGCGCTGACGTCTATCTGGCCGTGGGCATGGTGGTCTGGCTGTGCGTGCTGAAGTCGGGCGTGCATGCCACGCTGGCCGGCGTCATCACCGCCATGGCCATACCCATGCGCGCACCGGACGGCCATTCGCCAGCCCAGGATCTGCAGCACGGATTGCATCCCTGGGTCGCTTTTCTGGTGCTGCCGGTGTTTGCCTTCACCAACGCGGGGGTGGCGCTGGCTGGCGTGAACCCGGCCGTGCTGGTTCAGGGCATCCCGCTGGGCATTGCGCTGGGCTTGGTGGCCGGCAAGGCCCTGGGCGTGTTTGGCAGCATGTGGTTCATGGTGCGTCGCGGCTGGTCCAACCGGCCTGCGGGCGCGAGCTGGCGGCAGTGCTTTGGCGTGAGCGTGCTGTGCGGCATCGGCTTCACGATGAGCTTGTTCATCGGTGGGCTGGCCTTCGCTGGCATGGAATCGGTGTTCGAAATGGAGGTCAAGCTCGGCGTGCTGACGGGCTCGATCCTCTCAGGCATCCTCGGCACGGTCATCTTGTTGGCGGCCAAGCGCGAGGCTTGATTTGCCGAGCGGCTTCAGTGTGAGTCGCCGCCGGGTGGGTGCATCAGCTTGTCGGTGTACGCAATGGCCAGCGCCGATACCAGAAACCCGAGGTGGATGATGGTTTGCCACATCAGCACCTTCTCGCTGTAGTTGGCCGCATTGATGAAGGTCTTGAGCAGGTGGATCGAGCTGATGCCGATGATGGCGGTGGCCAGCTTGACCTTGAGCACCGAGGCGTTGACATGATTGAGCCACTCAGGCTGGTCGGGGTGGCTTTGCAGCCCCAGCTTGGACACAAAGGTTTCGTAGCCGCCCACGATCACCATGATCAGCAGGTTGCTGATCATCACCACGTCGATCAGCGCCAGCACCACCAGCATGATGATGGTTTCGTTGAGCGCCCGGATGGGCTCATGCCCGATGATGTTGCCGTCAGGCCCAAGGATGGCCGCAGCCTGATAACCCGAGCTCTTGACCAGCGTCATCAGCGCCTCTTGATTGCCAAAGGCCGCCTCGATCAGGTGCACCAGCTCAACCCAGAACAGGTACACGTAAACGCCTTGAGCGAGGATCAGCCCGAGGTACAGCGGCAACTGCAGCCAGCGTGATGCAAAGATCAGCCGAGGCAGCGGCTGGAGTGGTCGGGGTTTGGGTTCAGGCGCTGCGGACATGGCGTTATCACTCGAAAAAGTGGCGTGGCTGGAGGGGGAACCCGCTTAGATTCTAGGCAGTGCCTGTGTCAGGCTCAGGTTCTCACGTTGTGCCACGGTCTGCCGACTTCAAGGGCCGAGTAAGCGGTTCGTAAGAGCTTCGCTCTAAGCTGAACACTCCCGCGCACCCACATCTATTCAGGAGACAACAACATGAGCGCAGCAGGTCACCACGATTTGAAGATTTACAACCCCTCGGCAGCGTCGATGGCAGGTGCTCACGTGCAAGGCATGGCCGCCTATGAGGCGCTGGTGCACGAGGCACAAAACGACTACGAGGGCTACTGGGCCCGTCAGGCGCGCGAGCTGATCTCCTGGAAAACCCCCTTCACCCAGGTGCTCAATGACAGCCAGGCGCCGTTTTTCAAGTGGTTCGAGGACGGCACGCTCAACGCGTCTTACAACTGCCTGGATCGCCATGTCGAGGCCGGGCTGGGCGACAAGGTGGCGATCATTTTTGAAGCCGATGACGGCACCGTCACCCGCGTCACCTACAGCGAACTGCTGGCACGAACCTGCCAGATGGCCAATGCGATCAAGTCGCGCGGCGTGCGCAAGGGCGACCGTGTGGTCATCTACATGTCGATGAGCATTGAAGGTGTGGCGGCCATGCAGGCTTGCGCGCGCATCGGCGCCACGCACTCGGTGGTCTTTGGCGGCTTTTCTGCGAACAGCCTGCAAAACCGCATCAAGGACACCGGCGCGGTGATGGTGATCACGGCCGATGAGCAACTGCGTGGCGGCAAGGCACTGCCGCTGAAGTCCATCGTCGACGAGGCGCTGGCCTCAGGCGATGGCGACAGCGTCAAGGACGTCATCGTCTACCGCCGCACGGGCGGCAAGGTCGCCTGGAATCCGCGCGATCTGTGGCTGCATGAGCTGACTGCTGCGCAGCCCACCACCTGCGAGCCTGAATGGGTGGGTGCCGAGCATCCGCTGTTTTTGCTTTACACCTCGGGGTCTACCGGCAAACCCAAGGGCGTGCAGCACTCCACCGGCGGCTACCTGATGCACGCCGCGCTGACCACCAAGCTGACCTTCGATCTGCGGCCGCAAGATGTCTTCTGGTGCACGGCCGACATCGGCTGGGTCACGGGACACACCTACATCGCCTATGGTCCGCTGGCGCTTGGCGGCACCGAGATCGTCTTTGAGGGTGTACCGACCTATCCCGACGCCGGTCGCTTCTGGAAGATGATCCAGGACCACAAGGTCTCGATCTTCTACACCGCGCCCACTGCGATCCGATCGCTGATCAAGGCGGCCGAATCGAATGAAGCCGTGCATCCGCGCCGCTACGACCTTTCCAGCCTGCGCATCCTGGGCTCGGTCGGCGAGCCGATCAACCCTGCGGCCTGGGAGTGGTATCACCTGCACGTGGGCGGCGGTCGCTGCCCCATCGTCGACACCTTCTGGCAAACCGAGACCGGCGGTCACATGATCACGCCGCTGCCGGGAGCTACGCCGCTGGTGCCGGGTTCGTGCACCTTGCCCTTCCCGGGCATCATGGCCGCCGTGGTGGACGAGACTGGCAAGGAAGTACCGGCCGGACACGGCGGCATTCTGGTCATCACCAAGCCCTGGCCGAGCATGATTCGCACGATCTGGGGCGACCCCGAGCGCTTCAAGAAAAGCTACTACCCCGACGACTTTCACGGCAAGTACTACCTGGCTGGTGACGGCGCGGTGCGCGATCCGCAGACTGGTTACTTCACCATCACCGGCCGCATCGACGATGTGCTGAGCGTGTCCGGCCACCGCATGGGCACGATGGAAATCGAGTCGGCGCTGGTGAGTTGCACCGAGCTGGTCGCTGAAGCCGCCGTGGTGGGCCGCCCCGATGAGATCACCGGCGAGGCCATCTGTGCCTTTGTGGTGCTCAAGCGTTCGCGACCCGAGGGTGACGAGGCCAAGGCCATCGCCAAGCAGTTGCGTGAATGGGTGGGCAAGGAAATCGGGCCCATCGCCAAGCCCAAGGACATTCGCTTCGGCGACAACCTGCCCAAGACCCGCTCCGGCAAGATCATGCGTCGCCTGCTGCGCTCGGTGGCCAAGGGTGAGGCCGTGACGCAAGACACCAGCACCCTCGAGAACCCGGCCATCCTCGAGCAACTCGGACAAGCCTACTGATTGGGCAGCGGCACTTTCATTTGAGGCTGAGGATCCACTGCACCAGGGTCTTCGCCTCGGCTTCCGACACCTGCGGATTGGCGGGCATGGGCACCACGCCCCATGCACCGGCGCCGCCCTTGATCACCTTGGCCGACAGCACGGCCACCGCGTCCTTGTTGTCGGCGTATTTCGCCGCCACATCCTTGTAGGCCGGGCCCACGCGCTTGGTGTCTACCGCGTGACACGCCAAGCAGTTCTTCTTTTGAGCCAGTTCGGGGTTGGCGAATGCGACCCCGGTGGTCAGGCAAGACAGAAACAATGCTGCGGTAGCCTTTTTCATGGTGACTCCGAGATCGCCGACCTGATGCAAGGTGTTGCACAGGTGTCGGGCAGTTACAGTTGAAAAATCCATTCTAGAAAGCTCGGCGGCTGAGCGATGCCGAGCGAGTCATTGCCCACCAATCAGGAAGATCCGTCATGTATCTCGTGGTGCTGGGTGTGTGCTTGTTGGCCATGAAGCTGGGCGGCTGGGCCCCTGTGGCCGACTGGCCCTGGTGGGGCGTTCTCGCACCCTTCGCTGCAGCCATGCTCTGGTGGTGGTATGCGGACAGCTCCGGTCTGACCAAGCGGCGCGAGATGGAAAAGATGGACAAGCGCAAGGAAGAGCGCCGACGCAAGAACCTCGACGCGCTGGGCCTCAACACCAAAAAACGGCGCCGGCCCTGAGCCCGGCGCGACGCGAGGCTCAATCGAACTTGTCGAGCACCGCGCCCGAACTCGCGCTCGAGGCGTTTCTTGCGAACTTCGCCAGCACACCTCGGGTGTAGCGCGGAGCTGGCGGCGTCCACGCTGCGCGCCGCGCCGCAATGTCGGCATCGCTCACGTTCAGGTTCAGCGTCAGGGTGTGAGCGTCGATGGTGATCGAATCGCCTTCGTGAATCAGGGCAATCAAGCCACCCACATAGGCCTCAGGCGCCACATGGCCGACCACCATGCCCCAGGTGCCACCCGAGAAGCGTCCATCGGTGATCAGACCCACTGACTCGCCCAGACCCTGGCCGATCAGCGCGCCTGTGGGAGCCAGCATCTCGGGCATGCCCGGAGCGCCCTTGGGGCCGAGATAGCGCAGCACCATCACGTCGCCGGCCTTGATCTTTCTGGCCATGATGGCGGCCAGCGCCGACTGCTCGTCATCGAACACGCGCGCCGGGCCGGTGATGGCCGGGTTTTTCAAGCCGGTGATCTTGGCCACGCAGCCTTCGGGCGACAGGTTGCCCTTGAGGATGGCCAGGTGGCCTTCGGCGTACATCGGGTTGTCGATGGTGCGGATCACGTCTTGGTCGGCGCGCGGCACATCAGGAATGTCGGCCAGATTCTCGGCCACGGTCTTGCCGGTGATCGTGATGCAGTCGCCATGCAGCAAGCCGGCTGCCAGCAGCGTCTTCATGACCTGCGGGATGCCGCCTGCGCGGTGCAGATCGACCGCCAGATAGCGCCCTGAGGGCTTGAGGTCACACAGCACCGGCACGCGCTTGCGAATGCGCTCGAAGTCGTCGATGTGCCATTCGACTTCTGCCGCATGCGCGATGGCCAGGAAGTGCAGCACCGCGTTGGTCGACCCGCCAGTGGCCATGAGCACCGCCACGGCGTTTTCGATCGACTTTCGCGTCACGATGTCGCGCGGCTTCAGGTCACGGCGCACCGCTTCGACCAGCGCTGTCGCAGCCTGCTTGGCCGATGCCGCGATCTCTTCGTGCGGGTTGGCCATGGTCGACGAAAACGGCAGGCTCATGCCCAGCGCCTCGAACGACGAGCTCATGGTGTTGGCCGTGTACATGCCGCCGCAAGAGCCGCTGCCAGGAATGGCGCGGCGCTCGATCTGGCAGAAGTCTTCCTCGCTCATGTTGCCGGCGCTGAACTGCCCGACGGCCTCGAAGACGCTCACGATGTTGAGGTCTTCGCCCTTGTAGCGCCCCGGCAAGATGGTGCCGCCGTAAACAAAGATGGCCGGCACATTCGCGCGCAGCATGCCCATCATGCCGCCGGGCATGTTCTTGTCGCACCCGCCGACCACCAGCACGCCGTCCATCCACTGACCGCCCACACACGTCTCGATGCAGTCCGAAATCACTTCGCGCGACACCAGGCTGTACTTCATGCCCTCGGTGCCCATGGCCATGCCATCGGAAATCGTCGGTGTGCCAAAGATCTGCGCGTTGCCGCCGGCGGCTTCGATGCCCTCGACCGCCGCATCGGCCAGGCGCTGCAGGCCCGAGTTGCAAGGCGTGATCGTCGAGTGCCCGTTGGCCACGCCGATCATCGGTTTCTTGAAGTCGGATGCCTCGTAGCCCAGTGCGTAGTACATCGACCGGTTGGGTGCGCGAGCCACGCCTTCGGTGATGTTCTTGGAGCGGCGATTGATACTCATCTGTGGTCTCGCTGGGTGATGTTTTGCGGTGTGTCGGCGTTGGAAGTCGAGGGCCAAGACGGCTCGACTTTTTGATCATAGCCCCCGCTTATCATGGCCTCGACCCCTTCGCTGCAGCCCGTCTCATGCTCGTACATCCCCAGTTCGACCCGATCGCGTTGCAGCTCGGACCCATCGCGGTTCACTGGTACGGCATCTGTTACTTGGTGGCCTTCGGGATGTTCCTGTGGCTGGCCAATGTGCGCATCGCGCAGGCGCCGTTTGCGGCTGCGGGCTGGACACGGCGCGATGTCGAAGACCTGCTTTTCTACGGCGTGCTGGGCGTGGTCATCGGCGGTCGCCTGGGCTACGTGATCTTCTACAAGCCCGACCACTACCTCGCCAACCCGCAAGAAATCTTGGCAGTGTGGAAAGGCGGCATGGCCTTTCATGGCGGGCTGCTGGGTGTGATTGCCGCCATGGCCTTGTTTGCGCGGTCTCGCGGTCGGCGCTTTTTCGAGGTCACCGATCTCATCGCGCCGTGCGTGCCCACCGGTCTTGCGGCCGGACGCATCGGCAATTTCATCAACGGCGAGTTGTGGGGCAGGGTGGCCGATGCCTCGCTGCCGTGGGCCATGGTGTTTCCACAGTCGGGCTCGGGCATGCCAAGGCACCCGTCGCCGCTGTATCAGTTCGCGCTGGAGGGCCTGCTGTTCTTCGTGTTGCTGTGGGTCTATGCCAGAAAGCCCAGGCCCACCGGAGCCGTGTCGGGCGCATTCATGGTGGGCTACGGGGTGCTGCGCTTTATTGCCGAGTACTTCCGCGAGCCCGACAGCTTCTTGGGCTTGCTGGCGCTCAACATGAGCATGGGGCAGTGGTTGTGTCTGCCCATGGTGGCCTTCGGGTGCTGGCTGTGGTGGCGCTCGCAGGCTGCCGCGCCCCTTGATCCATCGACAAAACGGAGTGCAAAGCGATGAGGGTCGTGTTCCTTGACACCGAGACCACTGGGCTCAGCCCCGCTGCGGGCGATCGCATCATCGAGGTGGGCTGCATCGAGATGGTCGACCGGGCTCTCACCGGCCGCCACCTGCATCTGTACGTGAACCCGCAACGCTCAAGCCATCCCGATGCCTTGAGGGTTCACGGCCTGACCGACGAGTTCCTGAGCGACAAGCCGGTGTTTGCGGCGGTGGCAGAAGAACTGCTCGCCTTCGTCGAAGGCGCCGAGATCGTGATCCACAACGCTGCCTTCGACCTTGGATTTCTCGACGAAGAACTGCGCCGGCTGGAGCGGCCGGCCTTTCGCGAGTCGGCCGCCGGCATCACCGACAGCTTGCTGATGGCGCGCGAAACCTATCCCGGCAAGTCGAACTCGCTTGACGCGCTGTGCAAGCGGCTCGAGGTCGACAACCGCCACCGTACCGCCCACGGCGCGCTGCTTGACGCCGGGCTGCTGGCCCAGGTCTACCTGCGCATGACACGCGGTCAAAAGACCTTCGCGGTCGAGTCTGAAGAGTCATCGGCGCTGGGTACGGTGGAGCAGGCGCGCAACCTGCGCGAACACGTGCTGCCCGTGCCAACAGCCAGCGAGGTCGAACTTGCCGAGCATGAACAGTTGATGGCCGAGTTGCGAAGGGAGTGCAAGAAAGGCGCAATCTGGGAGCAGCCTGTGGCACACTCCTGAGCCCGAATTCGGGCGGTTAACTCAGCGGTAGAGTGCCACCTTCACACGGTGGAAGTCGCAGGTTCGAACCCTGCACCGCCCACCACCTCAGGCTCGTCAAAAGGCCTCAAAAGACCAAACCTCCAAGTCAATCGATGGCTTGGGGGTTTTTTCCTTTGTGCAGGCAAGCCGCCGGCAGGCTGTGCTCAAGCCGCCACGTTCAAGTGTCGACAACACGTTGACACATCAAAGGGGGATGCCCGTGGTAATGATTTTTCTGGTGGTGCTGGGTGTGGCGCTGGTTTATGGCGTCATCGTCTTCAACGGTCTGGTCGACGTCAAGAACGCTGTGCCCAAGGCCTGGGCCAACATCGACGTGCTGCTCAAGCAGCGTCACGACGAACTGCCCAAGCTGGTCGACACCTGCCGACAGTACATGCAGCATGAGCAAGACACGCTCGAGAAAGTCACGCTGGCCAGAGCTCGCGTGTCGCAGGCGCGTGAGTCGGTGAACATCGGCGCGCTCGGTGCGGCCGAGGGCGCCTTGCGCAGCGGTCTGGGCAGCCTGTTCGCGCTGGCCGAGTCGTATCCCGATCTCAAGGCCAACGAGCAGTTCTTGCATCTGCAGTCGCGCATCACCGGTCTGGAAAACGCGATTGCCGATCGGCGCGAGTTCTACAACGAGAGCGTCAACATCAACAACGTGAAGATCCAGCAGTTTCCTGAACTGCTGGTGGCGCGGCTTTTCTCGTTCAAGGCCTTCGAGTTGTTGCAGTTCGCGGCTGAAGAATTGAAGGACGTCGACATCGGCCAGCGCTTCATCAAGTCCTGAAAGCCATGGCTCTGACAGGCCCGGTCGAGCTGCCCACCCTGGCCGAGTTGCGCCAGGGCTACCGTCAGCAATTGACCTCTGCCAGTTATCTGGGTCTTCTGTTCGCCGGTCTGAATCTTCGGCAGTCGAGCGCCGGGCTGGTCTGCCTGGGTCTGATGGCAGCGGTCGCGCTGGTCGCCTGGGTCTTGACCTACCAGCGCTCACGCGCCGTGGCCGACGTGGCCACTTCGCGCATCGGCTCTGCCGCGCAAGGCTATGTCGAGCTCACGGGTCGAGCCAGCGGCGGTGCCAGCGAGCTGCTGCGCAGCCCCTTCAGCGCCACCGAGTGCGTCTGGTACCGCTACCGCGTCCTGGAGCGCGATGGCGATAACGATTGGTGCGAGGTGGAACGCGGCGCCAGCACCGCCACCTTCGAACTCTCCGACGGCAGCGGTGTGTGCCGGGTGGATCCGGACCATGCCGAACTGCTGGGCGCGCATCGGCGGGAAACCATCCACGACAACCAAAAGCAGGTCGAGGAAATGCTGCTGCGAGGCAGCTCGATCTACGTGCTTGGAGATTTCCGCACCTTGGGCTCAACAAACACGGCGCTGAGCGCCAGTGCCGATGTCAGCGCGCTGCTGGGCGACTGGAAAAAGGACCGAGCCGAACTGCTGCGCCGCTTTGATGCCGATGGCAACGGCGAGATCGACCTGCAGGAATGGGAAGTCGCCAGGCGCCAGGCGATCAAGACTGTCGAGCAGCAGCACCACGAGATGCGCCAGACCAGCGAACTCAGCGTGGTGCGCGCACCGGCCGACGGGCGCATGTTCCTGATCTCGACGCTGCCGCCCCACCAGTTGCGGCGGCGCTATTTCTGGTGGAGCTTGTTCCATCTGGGTGTGGCCTTGCTGGGGGCCGGCGGTCTGATCTGGTGGAGCCGTTAGCCGCGAAGTTCGGGTCGTTTCGGGTCCTTCGCACACCGCGCAGCGGGTATCCTCGACCCTCTCGTTTTTTTCGCCGCCCCGACCGTGACCGAAGCCGCCAGACTCAACGAGCTCGCCATCCCAACTGCGCCTGCTGCTGCCAGCGATTCAGCATGGCATGACCGCGCCCGCGAGCTGATTGGCGACCTGTTCAGCCGCTCGCCCGCCGTCTACTGGACTGACCTGCTGTTGAGCGCCGGCGCGGCCTGGGCGCTGACGGTGGTCTATTTCACCGCGCCTGCCTGGAGCGCGTTGCAAGTCGGCGCCTTCGTGATCGCCAGCGTGCTGTTCTTCCGCGTGGGCACCTTCATTCACGAGATCGTGCACATGCCCAGCGGCCAGATGGATGGCTTCAAGCGCGCATGGAACGTGTTGGTGGGTGTGCCACTGCTGATGCCTTGGGTCATCTACCGCAATCACATCGAGCACCACAACCACCAGAAATTCGGCACGCCCGCAGACGGCGAGTACCTGCCGCTGGCTTCGTCTCCGCTGGGCGAGACGCTGAAATACTTGGTGCAAGCGCCGTTGCTGCCGCTGTTCATGCTGGCGCGTTTCGGGGTGCTGGGCCCGCTGTCGTGGCTGCATGGCGGGCTGCGCGAATGGGTGCTCACCAGCGCGTCGGCCGCTGTGTCCAACCCCCACTATCGAAAGCGCTTCGCCAAGCGAGATGAGTCGCATCTGCTGCTGGTCGAAGCGCTTTGTTTTGTGTATCTGGCGACCATTGCCGCGCTGCTGTTTCTGGGCTGGATCAATGTCTGGGATTTCCTCATGGGCTACACGCTGCTGGCGTTCACGCTGGCGCTGAACTGGGTGCGCAACCTGGCGGCGCACCGCTACGGCAATCGAGGTGAGCGCATGACGCTGGCCGAACAGGTGGCCGAGTCGATCAACATCACCGGCCAGACCTGGTTGACCGTGGCGCTGTTTCCGGTGGGCTTGCGCTACCACGCCTTGCATCACATGTTCCCGGGCTTGCCATATCACCGCATGGGCCAGGCGCATCGTCGCCTGATGCAGGGCCTGCCGGCCGATTCGCCTTATCGGTGCAGCAACCGTGACAGTTACTTCGGGGCCGTGCGTGAGCTGTGGCAGTCGGCCAAGAAGACGCCTGTTGAAGACTCGGCGATGCGGGCGTGGGCCCCGAGCTCCGGTCGCTCTTGAACGCGCGCCTGCCCGAACTGGTGACGACGGCACCAGCGATCGTCGCCCACACGTCAGCGCCGGCCTGCCTGATCGTCAACCCCCGCAGCTTCAGCGCATCGCGCGGCCTGGCCGAAAAGGCCGTTGCGCTGGCGCGTTCGCATCACGCCGAGGTGGTGGTGGTCACAGCTCCGGCCGAGTTGACCGCGGCCATCGAATCCATCCTGGCACGTCGCCAGCAGCAGGTGATGGTGCTGGCGGGTGACGGCACGGTGTGCGCCATCGTTGATCAGTTGGCCAATCTGCCGCCGGGATCGTGGATCCCCGATCTGCTGATATTGCCCGGTGGCCGCTCTAACCTGACGGCGGAAGACCTGGTGCCCGGCGGACAAGCGCTGGCCACGATGGAACTGGCCTTGGTGCGCGCACGCGAGCAGCGCTGGGATGTGGCGGTGGAAGAACGCTGCCCGCTGCGCATCGAGCAGTCGCCCGCGCCACCGCGCCACGGCTTCTTCATGGCCGCAGCCTGCATCGACAGCGCCATACGCCAATGCCACCAGGACCGTTTCGATCACAGCACGCTGCGCGCGGGCGTGACCACCCTGAGTTATGTGCTGGGGCTCGGCGTGCGTGCCGTGTTCGGCCGCTCTGGTATCACCTGCCCGACGCTGCGCATCGATGCCGGCGCGTGCGGCACGCAGCAGGGGTTTGTGCGACTGCTGCTGGCGACCACGCTGCTGCATCGCACCGGCTTGCTCAACCCCTACGCTGCGCGTGGTGACGGCGAGGTGCGCGTGACCTCCGTCAGCCGCGACGCTCAGAGCTTCTGGCGCTTGCTGCCCAGGTTGCTGACCGGGCGTTATCTGAAGTCGATGAGCGCCGACAAGGGCTACCTCAGCGGCCGCTGCGACAGCGTGCGGGTCGACGGTCTGGCCGGCTATTCGCTCGACGGCGAAGCGTTCGATACCGATCCGAGCCGGCCGGTTGTCATCAGCGCGGGTCCGCGTTTGCGCTTCATCAGGCCATGACGTCACCTGCCGCGTCTGACGCCAAGGCGACGCGCAGCCGAGCGCTGCCCATGATCGCCGCGCTGGTGCGCGCCTATCCCCGCAGAAGCGCGGCGGGGCTGGCGGCGGTGTTTGCCGCGGGCTTGATGGACGGGCTGGGTTTGTCGATGCTGCTGTCGATGCTGTCGCTGGCCACGCGCACGAGCGACAAGGCGCCCTCGATGCCCGAGCAGATTGCCCTGCGGGTGGCCGAGTTCCTGAGTCTTCAGCCCACCGCGCCGGTGCTGCTGGTGCTGGCCACCACGCTCATCGGCTGCAAGGCCGCGCTGTCCTTGCTGGCCAACCGTCAGGTGGGCTACACCGTGGCCAACATCGCCACCGACATGCGGCTCGCGCTGATTCGCTCGGTGATTTCGGCGCGCTGGTCGCATTACCTGCAGCAGTCGGTCGGGCGGCTGTCCAACGCGGTGGCCACCGAGGCGCAGCGCGCGTCTGAAGCCTTCCAGTACAGCGCCGAAATGGCAGCGATGCTGCTCAATTCGCTGATCTATCTGTGCATTGCGCTGGCGATTTCATGGCAGGCCGGCGTGGCAGCCGCGATCGCTGGCGGTGTGCTTCTTTCGGTGCTGCACCGGTTGGTGCGTGCGTCGCGCAATGCCGGCCAGCGGCAAACCGAGCTGCTCAGGTCGCTGCTGTCGGTGCTGGGCGGGCAACTGGCAGCGGCCAAGGCACTCAAGGCCATGGCGCGCGAGGACCATGTCGACGCCTTGCTGTCTGACCAGACGCGCGCGCTGCGGCGATCGCTGCGGCGCCAGGTGGTCAGCAAGGAAGCCATGGGCGCCTTGCAAGAGCCGCTGCTGGCGATCCTGGTCGGCGTGGGTTTCTTCCTCAGCCTGGTCGTGCTCGAGATGCCGCTGGCTTCGGTGCTGGTCATGCTGTTTTTGCTGGCTCGCACGGTGAGCTACCTGTCCAAGGCGCAGCGCGCTTATCAGCAGGTGGTGGTTCGAGAGAGTGCCTACTGGTCGCTGATCGATGACATCGCCGCCGCACGCTCGCAGGTCGAACCGCGTGGTGGCGAGAAATCGGTCGAGCTCGTCGAGGGCATCCGCTTCGAGGGCGTGAGCTTCGGGCACGGTCACCACCGCGCCATCGTCAAGCACGGCTCGTTCACCGTGCCCGCGCAGCAGTTGACGGTGTTCATCGGCCCGTCGGGCGCGGGCAAGACCACGCTGCTTGATCTGGTGGTGGGACTGCAGCAACCCGATGACGGTCAGATCCTCGTCGACGGGGTGCCGCTGCGTGATCTGGACCTGCGCCAGTGGCGAAGGCAGATCGGCTACGTGCCGCAGGAGTCGGTGATGGTCGACGAATCGGTGGCCTACAACGTGACGCTGGGCGAGGTGGGTCTGGACAAGGACCGCATCCGCGCCGCCTTGCGCGCTGCCGATGCGCTCGACTTCGTCGAGGCCATGCCCGAGGGCTTGAACACGCGCGTGGGTGAGGGCGGCTCGCGCCTGTCGGGCGGCCAGCGACAACGCCTGGCGATCGCGCGCGCGCTGGTGCACGAGCCGCGGTTGCTCATCCTGGACGAGGCCACCAGCCACCTCGACCCCGAAGCCCAGATGGCCGTGATCGAGACCGTGAAGCATCTCAAGGGCCGCCTGACCATCCTGGCCGTTGCCCACCAAGACCTGCTGATGCAAGCGGCTGATCGCATCTATCGGCTCGCCGACGGTCACGTCAGCCTGATGCCCACGCGCGAAGAGGCTGCCAGCCTCGACCAGCAAGCATGAAGCTGAGTCTGCGATTTCGGCGCGCGCGGCGTCGGTTCACGTTCGTGAGTCTGCGCCGGTTGCTGCGGCTGGCTGGCTTGGCGCGCGCTCGCACGATAGGCAATGTGCTGGGCGAATTGCAGTTTCATCTGGCCAGGCCGCAGCGGCTGCGCATGCAGCGCGAAGTGGCCGTGGCGCTGGGCCGCAGCAGCGACGACCCATCGGTGCCCGCGCTGCTGCGCGAGGCCTATCGGGTCAACAACGGCGCGGTGCTCGAGATCGTGTCGATGTTCGACCACCGCCACGACGATGACGAACTCGCCGCGATGTGCGAGCTCGACGGCCTCGAGAACCTGCGCGCGGCGATGACGGCGGGGCGCGGGGCCATCTTGCTGGCCACCCACATGGGCAATGCGGCGCTGGTGCCGGTGCGCCTGGCCAAGGCCGGATGGGCGGTCAGCGTCGTCTACCGCGAGGCACGCATGATGTCCGCCGGCTTTTTGCAAAGCGGCTTCGAGCTGTATGGCATCCAGGGCATCCTGGCCAATGCCGGCATTCGCGCCTATGCGCAAATGCTCTCGGCGCTCAAGCAAGGTCGCGTCGTCTTCGTGATGCTCGACCAGGGCGTCAAACGTGCCGAAGACGGCCAGATGCAACGATTTCTCGGCAAGGACATGGCCATGCCCGCCGGCCCGGCCCAACTGGCCCGGGCATCGCGAGCGCCGGTGCTGCCACTGGCTACGACGGCCGCCACACCGAAGTGGAAATTCAGCATCGAGCCGCCGGTGCCGCTGGGCCAGGGATCGCTCGAGTCCGACGTGCAAACGCTGGTCGCCATGACCGAGCGCCAGATCTTGCAGGCACCGCAGCTGTGGAGCTGGCATCACCGTCGGTGGTGCAAGCGGCCTTTGGCGTCCGACCTTGTGGCGTGATGCCCGACTTCCAGGCCATGCAAAGCGACACGGGTCATGAGGCACTGTGGGTATTGCTGGGCACGCGCCACGGCGACAACCAGCAACTGCTGTCCATCGCCAACGCGCTGAACGTGCCGTTTCGAACGATTCCGTTGAGCTTCAACCCGGCTGCCACGCTGGCCCCGGCGATCCTGGGCGCTGGCCGTCTGAGCTGGACAAGTCAGGCGCCGCTGGTCCCGCCCTGGCCCCGCATGGTGTTGGCTGCCGGGCGCAAAAGCGTGCCTGCCGCCCGGTGGATACGCCGGCAGTCGCTCGGTCGCACCCGGCTGGTCCATGTCAACCGGCCGTGGGCGCCCTTGTCCTGGTTCGATCTGGTCATCACCACGCCCCAATATGCGTTGCCGCAGCGGCCCAACGTCGTGTGCAACCTGATGCCCATCCTGCCGCCAGTGAGCGAACGGCCGGCCGGCAACGCCCTGCCAGACAGCGCGGCGCAACTGCCCCGCCCTTGGACGGTGGTGCTGGTCGGTGGCAACAGCCGGCCGTATGAACTCAGCCAGGCCGCAGCCGCCTCATTGGCCGGCGTCGTGAATGCGCGCGTGCGTGAGGTCGGTGGCACGGCCTGGGTGCTCGACAGTCCGCGCACGCCCGATGCGGCGATGACGGTGCTTGAGCAAGCAATCGAAGTGCCCGCGCACATTTCGCGCTGGCGCGACGGCCAAAGGCTCTACGCCACGCTGCTGGGCGTGGCCGATGGCTTCATCGTCACTGCGGACAGCGCGTCGATGCTGACCGAAGCGCTGCTCACGGGTCGGCCGGTCACACCGTTCAAGCTTCCCGTGAAGCCCGATTGGCGATGGCGGTTGGCAGCGGCCTGGCGTGCTGCGGCCGATCGCAACCCCACGGCCATGGTGGCGCGAAGCTTCGAGGCGGCGGTCGATCTCGGGCTGCTGTCGTCGGTTCGCGATCTCGGGCTCTTGCACCGTGCATTGGAAGATGCGGGCGTCTTTGGCGCCTCCGGCCGCCCGCTGGAGTTGGCTGCGCGCGAACGCCAGACGACGCTGGCGCGTGTGGCCGGTTTGCTGGGCAACGACCCGCGAGCGGCATGAACATGGCATCGGATTTGGGCCGCGCGCCGCTGGTCGCAGTGACCGGCGCCACCGGCTTCATCGGCCGGCATCTCGTGGTCGCGCTGGCGCGCGCCGGCTGGCGTATTCGACTGCTGCTGCGGCGCGAACCCGACGTGCCGCAGTGGCGCGGCCTGGGGCTGCAGGTGGTCGCTGGAGCGCTGGCCGACGAAGCCGCCTTGTCGCGTCTGGTCGAAGGCGTGGACGCGGTTATTCATGTGGCCGGGCTGATCAAGGCAGCAAGGCGGGAACAGTTTTTCAGCGTCAATTGCGAGGCTTCTGCCACCCTGGCGCGCACCGTCGGGCGCAGCGCGCCACAAGCGCACTTCATGCTGGTGTCGAGCCTGGCTGCTCGCGAACCCGCGCTGTCTGACTACGCTGCCAGCAAGCGAGCGGGCGAGAGTGCGGTGCTCGACACCCTGGGCCCGCGTGTGACCGTACTGCGACCGCCGGCGGTCTACGGGCCGGGCGATCGCGAAACCCTGCTTTTCTTTCAACTTGCGCGTGGAGCCAGGGTGCCGCTGCTCGGTGGGCCCGAGTCGCGCCTGGCGATGATGCATGTGCACGATCTGGCGCGGTTGATCGTGGCGCTGGCGGCCAGCAAGCCGTGCGGCCAGGTGCTCGCGGGTGCCGACGGCCGCCCCGAGGGCTACCGCTGGGACGAACTCCTGGGCATCGCAGCGCGCGCTGTCGGCAACCCCGATCCGAGATTTTTCAGGGTGCCGCAGCCCCTGCTCGGCGGTGTCGCACTCGTCGGAGATCTCGCGCGCGCGATGGGTGTGGCCAGCATGCTCAGCTCGCAAAAGCTGCGTGAACTGCGTCATCCCGACTGGTCGGTGTCGCCCGCCGAACTCGCGCAGCCGCCCGGCTGGAGCGCACAACTCGATTTGGATGCCGGCTTTGCCGATGCGGTGGCGTGGTACCGATCGGCGAAGTGGTTGCCTCGCTGGTGATGGTGGGCCTCGCACGATCGGGTTCGCGCGTCAGTCAGGCTTTGCTGCGTGCTAAAAACTCGCCCCTGCTGCTGATCCCGGTCACGCCTGAACATCGGGGCCTTCTGGCCAGGCCAGCCAGTCATTTTCTTGAACAAGCCGCCATATGAATCGAGACAACCCATGAGCTATGGAGACCGCCTGATGGCGCTCGGAGATGCGTGGGCACTGCATCTGTCCGACCCACGCAAGCGTCGGGTGGCGATCGGCGACGGCCGTCGTGTGGACGACAGCCAGCCCGATCTTTCCTGGGGCCTCGACTTTCTCGCAAGCTCTGCCGACGTGGCCCGAGGAGAGGATGTGGCTTGGGTTTACAGCCATCTGCACCACCGGCCCTACATCGACTATGCCGGGATTCGTGCTGAACTGGGCTGGCGCTGGTATCTGAAGTACGTGGGCCTCAAGCCCACGCGGCTGCTCGGTCGCTACCTTTACGACCTCAGCTACCGTGCCAAACCGGCACCCATCAAGCTCAAGCCTGAGGAAGATGCCCTGGCGGCGCAGTGGGCAGCCACACCTTTTGTCGCGATCGAGCCTTTCATCAAGCCGAGCGCACCGGCCTCCAAGCAATGGCCGGTGGAGCGCTTCGCTGAATTGGCCCGGCAGCTGTCTAAGGACATGGCGGTTTATCAGATCAGCGCGCCCAACAGTCCTGCGCTGGAAGGGGTGCAGCAGATTCGCCCGCGGTCGTTTCGCGAATCGATGGCGTACTTGAAGGCCGCGCGCCTGTACATCGGACCCGAAGGCGGGTTGCATCATGCGGCTGCTGCCGTCGGTACGCGTGCGGTGGTGGTTTATGGTGGGTTCACTTCGCCGTTGATCACCGGCTATGACTTCCATACACAGTTGACCGGTGGAGCCACTTACGCCTGCGGCACTCGCTTTGGAATGTGTCCGCACTGCCTGGAACATCTGAGCCGTATCACCGTCGACGAAGTGATGGCTGCTGCACGTTCGCAGTTGGCGCAGTCGCAGTCCTGACCACGGAGTTTTCAAACATGTCTGAACAGATCGAAAAAATGACACTGGCAACGCCGACAGCTCTGGATGAGGCTGGCTTCATCGCACGCATAGACGCCAGTGCGCTCGAAACCCATCCGTTCGATCACGTCTGCCTTCGCGACCTTTTCCCAGCAGACTTTTATCGGCAGTTGCTGGCCAGTCTTCCGGCCGTCGAGCGGTTTCATGAACTGCGCCATCGAGATGCGTTGCGCCCCGATGGCAGCAGCACCCGTCTGCGCTTGTATCTGTATCCCGAGCAACTCCGGTCGTTGCCGGCCAAGGTGCGTGAATGCTGGTTGCCGCTGGCTCGGCTGCTGTCTTCGCGTGAACTACAGGATGTCTTCAAGCGCAAGTTTCGGCGTGCTCTGGAAGCGAGGTTTGGTTGCCCCATCGCACAGCTGAATTTCTATCCGATCCCCATCATCGTGCGCGACATGCCCGGCTACCGCATTGGCATTCACAGCGATGTGCTGAAGAAAGCCATCACCGTGCAGTTTTATCTGCCAGACGACGAGTCGCAAAAGGGCATCGGCACCATTTTTCATGAGGGCCGGGATGGCGAGGCGGCCTTGCGCACGCGTCAGATGGAGTTCCTCCCTGCCAGCGGTTATGCGTTTCCGGTTCAGGAACTGGAAAGCTGGCACAGCGCCGCACAAACCACCCAGGCCGATGGTGAGCGCCGCTCCATCATGCTGACGTATTACGTGCAGAACACGCCCAAGACTTGGCTGCTCAGGCGCACCGACCGGCTTCGCAGCTTCTTCGGGATGCACCCCAATCCAAAGATCTGAGGCGCGGTCTGCCGAGCCTCAGCCCAATACCTTCAACTTGCGCAGCCGCCAGTAAAGCCCCGGTGCTGCCAGCAGCGGATGGCGGCGCTGCCAGTCGGTGACCTCGGGCCGCACGCCTGAGTGCCGCTCGACCTTCCACACCACATAGTCCATGGCGCCATCGAAGGTGAAAGCGGCCTTGATCAGCCGAAGGATGTTCAGCGGTTTGCCCAGCCGCACGCGCACAGCCCAGCGGCGTTTGGCCTTCTCGCGTGAAGACGGCGTCATGCGTGGTGTGAGCAGCGCGTCGTCGGTGCGATCGAATTCAATCCCGGCGGCATGCCAGGCCTCGGGCAGCAGCTGCGCGTAACGGTCGGCGTCGCGCGCGACCAGATCATGCCCGCGGCCGCCTTTTTCCACCCTGAGCTCGGCGCCATAGGTGCTGGCAAACAGCGCCCTCCAGTAGGCGAGTGCATCGCCACGCTCGGGGCCGAGAGCGGCGGCCCAGCGCGCAGCGGTCATCACAGCCTCGCGCACCGAGTCGACGGCGGCCGCACGGTCGGGCTCGCTGCGCACCCACGCAAGGCAACAGGGTTGCGAAAAGCGCGCCCACAGCGTGGTGTCTAGCGAGTGGTGCGACATGCCACGGCGGAACTGCGACGCGCTCAACAGCGCGTATTTGGCGCGCAGCGTCTGGCCGGCAACCTCGCCTTCGAAATACCCGACATTGGGCGGCAGCATCTGGTTGGCCAGTGCGGCCAGTCGCGAGCCGGGCCAGGCACCGACGTGGTCGAGCAGGATGTAGAAATCGAGCACGCCATCGAGCCGTGCATCGCGCAGGTTCGATCCGTAGAACAGCACCGCAGCCGCCTTGCCCTGGGCGCGGGCCGCGAGTTGCGCGGCGAGCGCGCTGACGGCAGCCGGCACGCTGCGCCGCATCTCCTCGTCGACGATGCGGCGCAGCGGCTCGTCACTCATGTCGCCAGCCAGGACCGCAGAGGACCATGGCGCCGCGCGAACGCCGCCTGCACGATGCGCAGCGCGTGCAGCACCAGACACACCGCCGTCCACAGCGCGACCACGCTGATGCCCACGTCGGGCCGGCCGACGAGCAGCGATGCGCTGAGGATCAGCAGGTTGGGGTTGCGCCTGGCGGTGATCAGACGCAGGCGGCTGTCAAAGCGCTGCCACACGTGCATGTCCATCTTGAAGCAGGCCATGAAGATGCCTTCTTCGATGCGCTGCAGCACGTAGCCTGCAACGATCACCGTCAGGGCCACCGATGCGTGTTCGTAGGCGAAGCCGGCCGCCGGCAGGCCGACGATCCAGGCCCACCACCAAAACGGTGGGTGGATCAGATCGATCGAGTGGTCGAACACATTGCCCCATGGCGACGACTGCAGCGTGACCCGAGCCAGCTTGCCGTCGACGGTGTCGAGGAAGGTCATCACCCACGCTGCCAGCATGCCCCAGCCGAAGTGGCCCGTCCAGAACAGCCACATCGCCGCGAACACCAGCACCAGGCTGGCCGAGGTGACCTGATTGGGCGTGATGCCGTTGTTGGCGCACACGCGGGTGACCCAGCGCGCTGGCGCAGGCCATACATACAGCGTGACCAGATCCGTCACGCCCTTGTACGAGCCCGCAAAGATGCGCCGCTCAATGGCCTGCAGATCGGCTTCGTTGAGCGGCATCAGGTAAGGCGGCTCGCGCTTGCGCAGCGCGTCGTTGTAACCGTCTGCCAGTTGCGCGGCCGTGACGCGGCGAGCCCCATCGGGTGCCTGGCCGTTGGCGAGCAGCGCTGCGGCGTTCGTCGCGCGTGCGGTTGTTGCCGCCATGCCGATCGCAACCACCGCGCCATCGTCGGCCACCAGAGCCACGTCGTCGTGTGAGCGAGCGAGTCCTCGAACCAGCGCGTCGTCGTAGACCCAGTCGGCACGCAACAGCACCAGCCGTTGCGCTGCCGAGCTGTCATCCACCGCGCCGACCCGGGTCAGCTGTCTTTGCAGTCGCACTTCCGACGGCAAAGCCCACACCCGCAAAGGCGAGTGACCGACGATGACGCCTGAGAGCTGCCGCTGGGGCACTTCGGTGGCGCTCATGGGCGCCGCCCGCAGCCCGCAGGCAAAGGTTTCTTTGGCATCATCGAAGGGTGGTTATCCAAGGCACTGGCGTCAAAACAGCAGCCGGTCATTATCGATGGCCGTCCTGACGCTCGCCCACGTCTCTGACCTGCATCTGCCCTTCGAGCCGCAGCTGTCGCTGAGGCAGCATTTTTCGAAGCGACAGCTGAGCGTGTGGTCCTGGCGCCGTCGGCGTCATCTGCAAAGTGGCGACGTGCTCGCGGCACTCAGCCAGGATCTGCGCGATCACGCCGTTGACCATGTGCTGCTCACTGGCGACATCACCAACTTCTCGTTGCCCGGCGAATTCCGGCAGGCTGCCAACTGGCTCGCCGCACTGGCACCGGCCGAGCGCATCAGCCTGGTTCCGGGCAACCACGACGCGCTGGTGAGCGTGCCTGCGGGTGAAGGCAGCGACCTGTGGGCGCCCTGGACCCGGCTGAGGGGCGACGGCTGGCCCTATGTTCACCGCGTGGGTGACATGGCCGTCATCGGCCTGAATTCGGCGTTGCCCACCGCGCCGCTGCTCGCGCGGGGTTGTCTGGGGCCGCAACAGCTCGCGCGGCTCGAGCAAGTGCTCATGGCCGAAGGCCAGGCCGCTCGCGTGCGCATCGTCTTGCTCCACCACCCGGCTGCTGCGGGCGCCATCGGCTGGCGCAAGGCATTGGCTGATGGCCCGGCGCTGCGTGCCGTGCTCCAACGCGCGGGCGCCGAACTCGTGCTGCACGGGCACGCCCGCGATGCGCGGCTGGATGCGATCGCCGGGCCGCTCGAGCCCATCCCCTGCATCTGCGTTCCTTCGTCGTCTGCGTTGCCCAATCCCAAGGATCAGGGCGCGCGCTGGCATCGCCTGCGGCTGATCGACGCTGACGGCGAGCGCCGCATGGAAGTCCAGGTGCGGCGCTGGTCGGTCGAGTCGCATTCCTTCGAGGACGACGTGGTCTACGAGCTGTGTCTGCCCAGGGGCGCGGCCAAGTCCGACGGGGATAATCCACCGGCCAGAAACACCGCGGGGTAGCCCATGTCCAACGCGACCGAGATCAAGTTTGGCGATCCCGCACAGCGTGTCGCGCAGACCGACTGCTGGACCGTGCTGCTCAGGCCCAGGCAGCCCACCTTCGGGTCGCTGGTGCTGGTGTGCCGCGAGCCGGTGCGCTCCTTTGCCGACGTGAGCGCGCAGGGCTTTGCCGAAATGCGCCAGCTCATCGGCCTGATCGAGGCGACCTTGCGCGAGGTGGTGGCCTTCGAGCGCATCAACTACCTGATGCTGATGATGGTCGACCCCGACGTCCACATGCACGTGATTCCGCGCTATCAGTCCACGCGCAGTTTTGCCGGCGTCGAGTTTGCCGATGCGGGATGGCCCGGGCCGCCGGTGCTCGATGCGGTTGTTTTGCTGGATGAAGCCACGAGCGCTGCGCTGCTCGCGCGGCTGCGCGATGCGTGGGCTGTGTGCGCCGCCGAGGGCCGCGCGCCTTGATGCCCTGGCTGTCGCTGGATCGACTCGACCGCTACGCCTTGCGCCTGGTCGCCGGCCCGCTGGCGCTGTCGCTGCTGGCGCTGCTGATGGCGCAACTGCTCGAGCGCTTGCTGCGACTGTTCGATCTGGCGGCTGCCGCTGGCGCTCCGCCATCGAGCGTGTTGTTCATGGCGTCCATGCTGGTGCCGCACTACCTGGGCCTGGCGCTGCCGATGGCGTTCACCGCCGCGATGTTCATGGCGGCCGCGCGCATGTGCGACGACAACGAGCTTGACGTGATGCTGGTGTCCGGCAGATCGATCGCCCGCATTGCCGCGCCTTACTTCATGCTGGCGATCATGCTGGGCACGTTCAGCATCTACCTGTACGGGCAGTTGCAGCCGCTCGCGCGCTACGGCTATCACGTGGCGGTGAACCGGGTGGCGCAAACCGGCTGGGATGCCCGGGTTGAAGAAAACCATTTCATCGACATCGGCCAGGGCTTGACCTTCACCGCCGATGTGATCGAAGGCGATGGCCGGGATCTGCGCGGCGTGTTCGTCGAACACCGAGGCGCGGGCCGAGAAGAGATCCTGACCGCAGCCAAGGGCCGCATCGTGCCCACGCCCGAGGGGCTGCAATTGCATCTCGAAGACGGACAGATCGTGAAGGTTCGCGAGGCCACGGCCACCAGCGGCGCGTCGGTCACGGTCTCTCGCTTCGAGAGCGGGTTTTCCGGGCGCGATCTGTCACCCGCTTCGACACCCATGGCCGACCGGGGTGAATCGGTGCGTGAGAGAACGCTGTCTGAACTCTGGCAGAACATGCAGACAGAAGAAGGTCAGACCAAGCCTGCCGCCGAGTTCCACGGCCGTCTGGCGCGCGCGCTGATATTCCCCTTCCTGCCGCTGCTGGCCCTGCCGCTGGGCATGGCGTCCAAGCGCGGACGTCGCACGCCCGGAGTGGTCTTCGGCGTGCTGGCCTTGTTGGCCATCGATCACTCGCTGCAGTTTGGCGAGAGCCTGGGAGACACCGGTCGTCTGCCCGCCGCATGGGCGGTCTGGACGCCCTTCGTCGCGTTTGCCGCGCTCAGCGTCTGGATCTTCCGCAGCAGCCTGGCCTGGCCGGGTGACAACCCCGTCTTGCGTGCGGTGGTGGCCATCGAGAACTGGATCGATCGCTCGCGCTCCAAACAGCTTGCGCGAAGCGCGCCATGAACGGGAGGCTGGCCATCTACCTGCGTCGCCGCGTGGCGATGCAGATCCTTGCCTTGCTGGCGGTGCTCACCGCCATGATGCAGATGCTCGAGCTGCTCGATGTCACCACCGAAATCCTGGAGCGCGGGCAGGGCGTTGGCGGCCTGCTTTACTACGCGGTGCTGCGGCTGCCGGCCGAGTTGGGGTTGGCGCTGCCGCTGGCGGTGCTGCTCGGGTCGATGACCGTGTTGAACACGATGGCGCGCGGCCTGGAGATCACGGCCATGCGCTCGAGCGGCGTGAGCCTGATGCGCATGCTCGGCTACTTGCTGCCCGTGCTGATCGCTTTTGCCGGCTTGCAGGTGGTCTTGCAGCAGTGGGTCTTGCCCCGGGTCGAGATCGAGTTCAAGCAATGGTGGAACGCCAACGCGCCGGCCGAGGACGAACGCAAGCCACTGTGGGCGAACACCAATGGCGGGCCGGTGTTGATCGAGGCCTTCAGCCCCGATGGCCGCGAGTTGCGCGGCGTGCGCCTGTACGAAAAGCGCGAGGGGCAGTTGAGCACACGGCTGCGCGCGGCTGTGGCTCGCTGGGACGGTCAGGCATGGCAGCTCGAGGACGTGACAGAGCTGCACCTCGAGGCCGGCGGATTGCGTCAGGTCCACGAGGATGCGCGCACGTGGCAGAACAATTTGCAGCCCGATGAGGTGCTGCGCCTGAGCCTCGCGCGGCCTTACCTGTCTACTATGATGATCGCCGAGGTGATCGCCGGCGCCCGCCCCGGATCGCAACCGCTGAGTTACTACCAAACCGCTTTGTACCGTTCGTTCACGGCGCCGCTGGGCGTGTTCATCATGCTGCTGCTGGCGTTGCCCACGGCCTCCACGCTCTCGCGAGGCGGGGGCGGCGGGGGCGGCATGGTGGTCGCGCTGATGCTGGGTCTGGCGTTTTTGCTTTGCGATGGCATCGTGGCCGCGCTGGGGTCGAGCGGTCAGTTCCCTCCACTGGCCACGGCGATTGCAGCTCCGTTGCTGTTTGCCACCATCGGTCTGGCCAGAGTGGTCTGGTGCGAGCGCCCATGAAGCTGTGGATCGACACGGCGGACGCGCAAGCCCAGAGCCTTTTCAGCCTGCCGCCCATCGAACGTCTGCGGCGCAGTGCGCGCAAGTTCATCGCCGACACACCGGTCGTCTTGTCCGGGCCTGACGCGAAACCCCAGGTCTGGCCCGGTGCGATCACCGATGCCGACGCCGCGAAGCTGGGCTTGCGCCTGCGCAAGGCGCTGGCCGAGGGCGCGCTGGTGGCGGTGGACGGTGGCAACGTGATCGACCCGCGGCTGATTGGCTTTCTCAAGAGCCGCACCGCATCGTGTGTGGCCGAGCGCGGTGAAGGCGAGCAGCGCGCGGTGGCCTTGAGCCTGCAGAGCGATCTCGTCGATGCCATCCCGGCTGACGCCGACAGCCTGTGCGAGGTGGCCGACGCGCTGATTGCCGCAGGGCGCATCTCGCGGGTCGATGAGCAGGCGTTTCCGGCCTTCATGGACAAGCTGCGACGCTCGATTCCGTATTGGATCTTTGCCGTCAATGATGCCGGCGAGCGCCGCCGCCTCGAGCGTCAGATGTTCTGGGACAACTACAAGGGCTCGACGGACCTGCTTACGCGCTATGTGTATCCGCCGCTGGTGTGGCCGCTGGTGCAGCTTTGCACGCGTTGGGGCATTCATCCCAATGCGGTGACCATTTTGTCGATCGTGCTGACCATTGCCGCGGTGCCGCTGTTTGCGAACGGTGACTTTCTGGCCGGCTTCATCTGCGCCTACGCCATGAGCGTGCTCGACAGCGTCGACGGCAAGGTGGCCAGACTGACGCTGACCGACTCGAAGATCGGCAACGTGCTCGACCACGGGCTCGACATCGTGCATCCGCCGTTTTGGTACTTCGCCTTTGCGTGGGGTCTGGGCGCTCGCAGCTTTGAAGATCCGCTGTACCAGGCGGCGGTGTGGCTGATTGTTTTTTACGTGGCCGACCGCATCGTGCTGGGCATTGCCAAGTACCGCCTGGGCTTCGGGCTGCATGCGGCGACGCGGCTCGACGGCACCGTGCGCAGCTTCATCGCCAGGCGCAACATCACCATGACCATCATGGCTGTGGGCGTGCTTTTGGGCTTTGGTGCAGCCGGGCTTTACGTGATCACCGCCTGGCAGGGGGTCACCTGCGCCTGGCACAGCGTGCGCACCGTGTGGCTGGGGTTTTGCGTTCGCGAACGCGTGCGACCGATGGCCTGATGAGCACGATCGACATCATTGCGGTCTCAACGGCTGCCGAACTCGATCGATTCATCGAGTTGCCGGTGCGGCTGTACAAGGCCGACGCGAACTACGTTGCACCGCTCATGCTGGAACGCCGAGAAGCGCTGTCTCCGGCCAAGAACCCTTATTTCCAGCACGCCACGACGCAGTTCTGGCTGGCGCGTCGAGACGGTCGCGACGTCGGGCGCATCAGCGCGCAGATCGACTCGCTGGTGACCGACCCCGATGTGGGCCACTTCGGGATGATTGCCGCCGAAGACGATGCCGAGGTGTTTTCAGCCCTGTTCGCTGCCGCCGAGGGCTGGCTCGCGGCTCGCGGCAAACGGCGCGTCCTCGGCCCTTTCAACCTGTCGATCAATGAAGAGACGGGTCTGCTGATCGACGGCTTCGACACGCCGCCGGTGATGATGATGGGTCACGATCCGAGCTACGCCGCACGGCGAGTCGAGGCGCTCGGCTACGCCAAGGCCAAGGACCTGATCGCCTATCTCTACGACATCGAACACGAGTTGCCGGCTGCAGCACGCCGCAAGATCGCCAATCGAAAGCCGGCCACGCTGACGGTGCGCACGCTGGACAAGCAGCGGTATGTCGAGGAATTTGACACCGTCACCTCGATCTTCAATGACGCCTGGTCGCTCAACTGGGGCTTCATCGCCTTCACGCCCGCCGAGATCGCCCACATGGCCAAGAGCCTGAAGATGCTGATCGACCCGAAGTGCGTGGCGATCGTCGAGCTCAATGGCGAGCCCGTGGGCTTTGGCATCGCGCTGCCCAACCTCAATGAGTTGATCGCCGATTTCGGCGGCCGCTTGCTGCCGTTCAATTGGCTGAAGCTGCTGTGGCGCCTGCGACGCGGCGCTCGCACGGCCCGCGTGCCTTTGATGGGGATCCGACGCAGCGTGAGCGGCAGCCTGGTCGGTGGGCTGGCGCCATTCCTGATCATCGACGCCTTGCGCAACGGGCTGCGCAACAAGGGCGTGCAACAAGTCGAGCTGTCCTGGATCCTTGAGGACAACCGGTCGATGCGCCACGTCATCGAGTCGCTGGGCGCGCGTGCCTACAAGACCTACCGCGTCTACCAGAAGGAACTGACGCGGTGAGCGCGAACCACCACCGAGCCTGCGCGCTGACATGCAGACGCTGACCGCACTGGTTCTGGCGGGCACACGGGCCGGCGGCGACCCGTTGTCGGATTACGCAGGCGTGAGCCACAAGGCCTTGATCGAGGTGGGCGGGCGCACGATGATCGAGCGCGTGGTGGAGGCCCTGTCGGCCGTGCCCGAGGTGGCGCGCATCGTGGTGGCCATCGAGCGGCCCGAGGTCTTGAACGGTCTGCCCGGACTGCAAGGGGCGAATGTCAAACCCTGGACCACCATGCCGACCGAGTCTGGACCCAGCGCCACCGTGGCCGCAGCACTGGCCAGCGAAGGCTCGCCGCTGTTGGTCACCACGGCCGATCACGCGCTGTTGCAAACCCGTTGGGTCGAGGAGTTTCTGGGGGCCTGTCGCGCAGACGTCGACGTGACGGTGGCGCTGGCCCGGCGCGACGTGGTCGAGGCGGCAGCGCCGGACACGAAACGCACCTGGCTGCGTTTTGCCGACGGTGATTTCTCAGGCTGCAACCTGTTCCTGATGGCCAACCCCGCCTCAGCAGGCGCCGTTGCGTTGTGGCGTGAACTCGAGCTTTATCGCAAGGATCCGCTGCGCATGATGGGTCGCCTCGGCTGGACTTTCGCCCTGCGTTATCGGCTGGGGCAACTGAGCTCCGACGCTGCCATGGCCCGTCTGGGCTCGCTCGCTGGGGGTGCAAGGGTGGCCATCGCGCAGATGAGTGACGGTCGCGCGGCCATCGATGTGGACAAGCCTGCGGACCTGGATCTGGTACGCCGGCTGGTGGCCGCAACGACCTGAGCGCAGTGACCTCTAGGGCCAGTTCGCGGCCAATGACCGCACGTGGATCAGATCGTCCGGAAAGTCCAGCTCGCCCCACTGCAGGCCTTCGATGGAGACGGTTCGGATGTCGGCGTTGGCCTGGGCCAGGCGGTTGATCGCCGACAGATACCAAAGCGCAGGGCCCTCAGGCGTGCGCATCGTGCGTTCCAGTTCGGCGACGAAAAGCGCTGCGCCATCGGCCTCGAAGCGCAGAAAGCCGATCGACTCGCCGTTGACGGTTTCGTCGGGTAGTTTCTTGCCGATGGCTCGCAGACGGTTGCCCGCGGTCTCGACCTTCATGTCGTCGGAGTCGTAGTCGGGCTTGCGGTCTATCGTCACCGTGATCGGTGCGGCCTCGGCGTCCAGCAGCCGGCTGGCGATGGCGGGCTCGAACAGCGTGTCTCCGTTGAGGATGAGGCAAGGACCTTGCAATTCGGCTCGTGCCATCCAGCAACTCGCGAGGTTGTCGGCGAGCTTGTAGAACGGGTTGTAGAGCGTGCGCACGGTCATGTTTTTGGGCGTGACTCGCTGCAGTTCGGCTTCCACCAGTTCGGGATGAAAACCGGTCACGACCACGGCCTCGGCGACGCCCGCATCGCTCAGGCCGCGCAACTGCCACTCGAGCATGCTGCGCCCGCAAATATCAAGGAGGCATTTGGGCATGCGCTCGGTCAGCGGCAAGAGCCGGCTGCCTTGGCCAGCGCCGAGGATCAAGGCGCGTTGGGGTCTGGACATGTGAACTTTCAGGACGGGTTAAGAGAGGGCGCGAACAACGACGGGCACGGGGCGGGGCGCTGGGGGGTGGGTGCGCTCGGCGGGCAGATCGGCGCCTTCAAGAGCCTGCGCGCTGATGTGATCGATGCGAAGGCTGGTGGCCGCGTCGGCCAGCGCCAGATGGGCCATGTGGCCTCGCCCTACAGGCACCCGGGACGTGCGCCACAGGTGGCCTTGGAACAGGGCGCGGTGTCTGGCTGGCGTGGTGTCGACGCCGGCCAGATCGCGCAGACCCCTTGAGCCCGCGGCCTTGGCGACCGCCTCCTTGCGCGTCCACACCGAATAAAAGCGCCGCGCACTGCGGCCGGCCCAGGCGCGTTCTGCCGCGTTGAGGTAAAGCGGAAAGTCTCCGGCCTGCAAGCTCCCCAACCTTTCGGCATCGATACCGACGGGGCCGCCCGTGGACAGGGCACACAGGATCAGGCCCTCGCAATGCGACACGCTGAAATCGACCGGCAGGTCCATCGTCGGACGACCACGATGGGGGTGACGCAGCGATGACAGTGGGTTGCCGGTGTATCCCAGTCGCCGCAGCCCTTCTGCCAGCAATCTGCTGCCCAAAAGCGTGTGCCGGCGTGCACTCGCATCTTGCCAGCCAGCGATTTCGGCATGCCGCACATCAGGCAGCTGAGCAAGCCATTGGGATTCGATCACCGGCGATGGAACGAAGTCGGAGGTGATCAAAACCGTTACGGCCATGAAGGCAGCGCGTGACTTACGCGTGACACAATTTGAGGTTGGAAATCAGACCGACGATTATGGTTCACGAACTGCTGGCCCCGGGCCCACAGGAGGGCTACGACCTCGACGCCACCGACGAGAGTCTGCCTCGGCTGCAGGAATGGTTGAAGAACCACGGAGACATCTGCCGCGTGCCATCCGAGAGCCGGCCTGGCGACGGCCTGGTGATCCATGACGCCGACGACATCCGGCATGTCTTGCTTACCAATCGCGCCAACTACGTCAAGGGCGTGGGTTTGGAGCGGGTTCGTTTGCTGCTGGGCAACGGCTTGATCGTCAGCGAAGGCGAATTCTGGTCACGGCAAAGGCGCATGACTCAGCCGGCGTTCCAAGGCCAGGTCATACGCAGCTTCACGGCATTGATACAACGGTCCAACCAAGATCTGTTGGAGCGCTGGTCCGGTCACGCAAGCCGTGGCGAAACGATCAACCTCACGCGCGATCTCAGCGAGGTGACGCTGAACGTGGTTCTGCGAGCCTTGTTCAGCACCGACTTCGATCGACTGGTTGATGCCGACGGCGCGAGCCCCTTCGACCTCTTGACGCGCGAGACCCGAAGGGATCTTCCGTTTGCCGCGAAATTTCGCGGCTTGACGCATTGGGTGCGAGCGATGATTGATGCGCGACGCGCCGAGCAGCGCATCGAGATGGACATCCTGTCGACTCTGATGGAAGCGCGCGACCGCGACACTGGCGAGGCGATGCCCGAGCGGGCACTGCTGGACGAGATCATGACCCTGATCGTGGCCGGGCATGAAACCACCGCCAGCGCGCTCAACTGGACCTGGTATCTCTTGTCCCAAAACCTCGAGGTCGAGGAGCGCTTGCATCAGGCCATCGGGGGTGCGGTGTCGGCCAAGGCCTGCAGCGAGGAGCCGCTCGAGGAAGACCCCTATGTCGAGCAGGTGTTGCTCGAAGCCTTGCGCATGTACCCCCCGGTGTGGCTGTTCAGCCGAAGGGCAGTGGGCGATGATGAGTTGAGTGGCTATCACGTGGCGGCCGGAACAGACATCTTCATCTGTCCGTATCTGCTGCACAGGCATCCTGCGCACTGGGATCGACCCGAGATGTTCGACCCCAGTCGCTTCGCGCCGGCGGCTGTCGAAGCACGTCACCGGTTTGCATTTCTGCCTTTTTCAGCCGGCCCCAGGTACTGCATTGGTGCCTCGTTTGCAATGACTGAAATGCGCACTCACTTGAGCCTGCTGGCGCGACAGTTCCGGTTGATCCACGTTGGAACTGAACGGCCGAAACCAGAATTCCAGATCAACTTGCGCACGCAGCAGGACTTGCTCATGCGCGTGGCCGCGCGCTGAACCCGTCATGCCGAAATTCGAAACCTTGCGCTCCCTGCTGAACGAGGGCGCCCGCGAAGATCGCCACATCACCTTCATCGACGGCGATGACGAGCAGCGCGTGCTGAGCTTCGCTCGCCTGCGGCAGCGCGCCTTGAGCCTGTTGGGTGCATTGCAGTCCCGTGGTCTGCGCCCGGGGCATGCGATGGTCCTGTGCGTCGCTGACAACGAGCGCTTCCTCGAAATGTTCTGGGCCTGCGTGCTCGGTGGCCTGGTGCCGGTGCCGCTCGCACCGATCAGCAGCGATGAGCAGCGGCGCAAGTTGTTTCGAGTTTTTGCGCAATTCGACAGTGCTTCTGTCTACATCGACGCTGCTGCGCTTGAGCGGCTCGATGGATTTATCGCAGCGCACGGGCTTGGCTTAGATGGCCAGCGGCTGCGCGAATGTGCGCTGATTCCCGGCAGCTTGGACCTTGGCGCGCAGCCTGGGCAGCCATGGGAGTCGCAGCCCGAGGATCTGGCCTTCATCCAGTATTCCTCGGGCTCGACCGGCGACCCTAAAGGCGTCATGTTGACCCACCGCAACCTGATCGCGAACATCCACTCGATCCGAGATGCGGCGGCCTTCTCGGACCGCGATGTGGCGCTGAGCTGGATGCCCCTCTCGCACGACATGGGGCTGATCGGTTTTCACCTCAACATGCTCGCCTGTGGCGTGAGCCATCTGCTGATGCGGACCGATTTGTTCGCACGACGTCCCTTGATGTGGCTGGAACAAGCCAGCCGGCGAAAAGCCACGGTGCTTTGTTCGCCCAACTTTGGCTATCAGCACTACTTCAAGCAGTACGTGCTGAAACAGCCAGAAGGGCTGGACCTGTCTTGCGTGAGGCTGATCTTCAATGGGGCCGAGCCGATCTCCGCCGACTTGGCCCGTCGATTTGTGCGGGCCATGGAGCCTCACGGGCTGAAGCCGAATTGCATGTTCGCGGTGTACGGTTTGGCCGAGGCCAGCCTCGCAGTCAGTTTTCCTCGCCCTGGAAGTGCTCTGGAGACCCTTCAGTTGCCGCGTTCTGGCTTGAGCGTGGGCGCAAGGGTGACGGCAGTTTCATCCGAAGCTGAAGGCGCGGCCGAATTCGTGAAACTGGGATGGCCGGTGCCGGGCACTGAAGTGCGGATATCCGACGAGAGCGGTGTGGGTCTTGGTGAACAAGTGCTCGGTCGCGTACAGATACGCGGCGACAACGTCACACGCGGCTATTTCCGAGACGAAACAAAAACCGCTAAGTGCATCTCGTCCGAAGGTTGGCTGGACACCGGTGATCTGGGCCTGATGTGGGAAGGGCAACTGATCGTCACCGGCCGCGCCAAGGATCTGGTGATCGTCAATGGCCAGAACCACTACCCGCAAGATCTGGAGCGCGTTGCCGAACAAGTGGCGGGTATCGAAGCCAACCGCGTGGCAGCAGCCAGCGTCCGCGCTTTGGCAGCAGACAGCGAAGAACTGGCGCTGTTCGTCACCCACCGTGGCGATCTCAACGATTTCGTTCCGAAGGTGCTTGAGCTTCGCCGAAAGATCCTTCAGCACACCGGACTGCAGGCCACGCATGTGGTTCCCGTCAAGCAGATTCCCAAGACCAGCAGCGGCAAACTGCAGCGTTATGCGCTCGCCCAAGCCTTCGAACAGGGCGAATTTGAAGATGTGCTGGCCGAGTTGGAGCCTTTGCTTCGTGCGGCTGGCGCTGAGCAGCCGCCCCAGAGCCAGGCGACCACGACGGTACGGCGCTTGCTGGAGGTCTGTGCCGTGTTTGTCACGGACCGAAAGCTGACGCCTCAGACCAACTTGCTCGAAATCAATCTCAACTCGCTGACCCTGGCTCGCATCCATGAGTCAATAGAGCGCGAATTTCCGCAACGCGTTGATGTGGCTGATCTTTTTGATTACCCGACCCTTGAGCAACTGGCCGAGTTCCTGGAGCGCTCATCGTGAATGAGGTGTCGACGCGTTTTCAGGGCTTGGTTTTCTAGGCGTCAATGAAGCTTGGAAGGGCGCGGTTGGTAAACTCGAATTTTTGCGCGTTTACGTGACAGTTCTGTTGCAGCGAGCGGGTGCACAAATTACATTTCGGGATGGTGTCGGTTTTGCGTAAAGGTTCGGTGTGGGTGAAAAGCTTGTTTGTGATCTCAGCACGTTTGAAGGGACCCTCGCTGTGAATGAAGAGGTGTCGTTGGTGGTACGCCCGACCCCAAGCCTGAGCGGAATTGCTTTGCGAAGCGCCGACTTTGAGACCTTGGCCGATGCTTTGGATTACGCCGCCCAAGGCGAATCGGGGTTCAACTATTACGACGGCAGGGGTAAGTTGATTGCTTCGCTGCCGTACCGCGAGTTGCGCGCGCGCGCGCTCAAGATGGCTTTGCATCTGGCCCCTCTGGGCCGCGGTCAGCGTTTGGCGCTGGTCGCTCACACTCACCCTGATTTCGCTGTGATGTTTTACGCGTGTCAGTACGCCGGCCTGGTTCCGGTTCCGCTTCCTGCGTCTGTTCACCTTGGAGGTCGAGAATCCTATATTCGCCATTTGCGGCAACTTTTGCGAGACTGCGTGGCAGTGGCCGCATTTGCCCCTGCGGAGTTCGTCGGTTTTCTTCGCGAGGCCAGCGATGGACTGCCAATGGCTTTGGCCGGCACCCTCGAGGAGTTCTTGGAACTCGACAACGTCAGCGAGTTGTCTTCTTCGCCCTTGCCCAGCGAATTGGCGTACCTTCAGTACACCTCCGGAAGCACGCGATTTCCAAGAGGAACCATGATTTCGCAGTCAGCGGTCATGGCCAACCTCCATGCGATCTTCAACCATGGTTTCTGCCTGACACCCGAAGATCGTTTTTGCTCTTGGTTGCCGTTCTACCATGACATGGGGCTGGTCGGAATCGTGTTGGGCTGCGTGGCTACCCAACGCTCAGTCGACTACCTTCCGACCTGGGACTTCGCGATGCGGCCGCGGCTGTGGCTCAAGCTGATGTCGATGAATCGCGCCACGGTCTCGTTCAGTCCGCCCTTTGGCTACACCCTGTGCTCTCGGCGGTTGCGAGCCTCGGACTCGCAAGATCTGGATCTCTCGGCCTGGCGTGTGGCCGGTGTTGGGGCTGAAATGATCCATCCGGAAGCCTTGGCTGATTTCGCCACCGCTCTTGCGCCCGCCGGCTTCAATCCAAAAGCCTTTCTTCCTTGCTACGGCATGGCGGAATGTTCGTTGGCTGTCAGCTTCGCGCAGGTGGGTGGCGGGGCTTCAATTGATGTCGTCGACATAGACAAGTTGGCCCGAGACGGGCAGGCCTCCCCGCTCATTGAGAGCGCTTTGGCGACGAAGGGCAGAGCGTTTGTTGGCTGCGGGCGCCCGTTGCCAGGCTATGAAATGGAAATCCTTGGTGGGGGCGGACAGTCCTTGCCGGACCGGCACTGCGGGCGCATTCACTTGCGCGGGCCCAGCATCATGTCCGGCTACTTTGGCAACGTGGTGGCGTCCCGCGAGGTACTTTCGGCTGATGGATGGCTCGATACGGGTGATATCGGCTACAGGGTTGATGGCGTCGTGTACATCACCGGACGAGCCAAGGACCTCATGATCATCAAGGGCCGAAACATCTGGCCGCAGGACCTTGAGTACCTGGCAGAGCAGGAACCCGAGGTGCGCCCCACTGACGCCTCTGCATTTTCGATCAGTGATGAACATGGCGAAGAAGTCGCGGTGCTGGTTGTCCAGTGCCGTGAGCCAGACCCGCGCAAACTGCTGAGGCTGTCTGAGAAGCTGCACCAAGTGATCCTCGTTGAGTTCGGGATTCATTGCCTGGTCGAGCTGGTGGCCCCGCACACCTTGCCTCGAACTTCGTCGGGAAAACTTTCCCGCAGTGCGGCGCGCAAGGAGTACATCGAGCGAGTGGGATCCCAAACTGCAGAGGTCGTGATGGATCGTTTCGCCAGCCAAGGCAGGCGCGAACGGGTGGAGGCCGTGAGAGTCGCCTCGTGAGTTCAGAGCCCAAGCTGTCCGTTGTCGGTGTTGACTTGATCGGCTCGAGTGCGTCGATCGAGTCGGTGATTCGCGCAGCCCTTGCGACGATCCGCCCCAGTGCAGTTGGCCTGGATGGGAATGCAGACCTGGCTCAAGAAGCTGACCTTGACTCTGCTGAAGTCATGGACCTGGTCATGGAAATCGAAGATCGGCTTGACCTTTCTATTCCGGTAGAAACCACAGCTCATGCGAGGACGATCAATGAGCTGACCGCGGGAATTGCGGTTTTGAAGCAAGGCCTGAGATGAGTCTTCTTGACAAGTTCGCCGTGCAAAGAGCGCGTCAAGCGGGTCTTGCGGGCAACGGGCGGGTCGCGCCCATTGCCACGCCAATGGATGAAATTCATTCCGCCACCTCGGCCTCCATCGATGGTCGGCGAATGATCCTCGCCGGCACCAACAACTATCTCGGTCTGACCTATGACCCGGGCTGCTGTGCCGCTGCGATTTCGGCGATCGAGGCCCTGGGTACCGGAACCACAGGCTCTCGCATGGCCAGCGGCAACTACGCGGGCCACCGCGCTCTCGAGCAAGAACTTGCGGATGCCTTTGGATGGCCAGCCTGCATCGTGTTTTCTACCGGCTATCAAGCCAATCTTGGCGTCATTTCCGCCTTGGCCGCCGAGGGCGACTATCTTCTGATTGACGCAGACAGCCACGCCTGCATTCATGACGGTTGCCGGCTCAGTGACGCGACCACGATCCGCTTTCGTCACAACGACCCAGAAAATCTGGACCGACGCCTATCGCGCCTAGGAGAAGATGCAGGCCGCGCTCTGATAGTTGTCGAAAGCCTCTACAGCACGCTGGGCGATCGTGCTCCCCTGCGTGAAATTGTCGAGATAAAAAAACGGCATGGCGCTTGGTTGCTGGTTGATGAAGCGCACTCTTTTGGTCTTTTCGGCCCACGGGGGCTGGGACTATGTGAAGAATTGGGTTTGCTCGACGACGTCGACATCATCGTTGGCACCTTCTCGAAGAGCTTGGGCGGAGTTGGCGGCTTTTCCATCGGCCGCCACGCCGAGATGGACCTGCTGCGCATGGTGAGTCGCCCCTATATATTCACGGCGTCTCCAGCGCCGTCCGTGATTGCGGCGACGCATCAGGCACTGCGGCGGGTTCTTCAGGGGGGTGATCTGCGAGCGCAGTTGTGGCGTCATGCTGAGAGGTTGTACGGCGAGATGGCATCGCTGGGCTATCGACTCGGAACGTCCACGCCAGCACCTGTCATGGCGTTGGTTTTCGATTCAATCGCAGGTGCGCAGTCGCTGTGGCAAGACTTGTTCGACGCAGGCATCTACACCAATTTGATGATTCCACCCGCAACCCCATCAGGCTTGTGTCTGGTTCGCATCAGTCTCAGTGCCGCCCATAGCGAGGACGACATAGGCCATCTCATTGACGCACTTGCTTTGCATGCGCGGGGTCTGAATTCACCCATCGCCGCTTGATCAAGCTAGAAAAAAGTTTGACATCTCTTTCGATTCCGATGTATATTCGCTCTCCGCTGTTCGTAGCGGAAAGCGCGGTCGGAAAGAAGCGCGAGTTCTTTAAAAATCAACAGCCGATAAGCGTGGGCGTTTGAAGGCGAGTGC